>Ga0190363_1002275_pt1 | contig 11022 bp, 7 predicted proteins | sample 48721867_MG_FD_161272 | JGI IMG/M metagenome (GOLD analysis project Ga0190363, IMG submission 161272) | Hydrothermal vent microbial mat bacterial communities from Southern Trench, Guaymas Basin, Mexico - 4872-18-6-7_MG | ecosystem: Environmental > Aquatic > Marine > Hydrothermal vents > Microbial...
GAAGACTATCATGGTTAGGTCGTCTATCCACTCAGCCCTATGCCTCAGCAAGCTATCCGCCTTCTCATTCGTCGCGACTATGATATCGTATTTCGCGAGCCATGGATCGCTTGAATCATAGTCTCCGGTCGAGGCGGCGACCTTAAAACCAGATCCCTTACAGAGGAGTTCTTGGATCTCTTGAAGCTTCTCCGAGGCCAACGCCCTCAACGGAACTAGATACAGGATCTTCCCGCCCCTAACTAGGTGTATTGAGGCGGCCATGAGGGCGATCAAAGTCTTTCCAGAGGCTGTGGGCGTGGCGAGGATGAGGTTCTCTCCATCCAGTACTCCTGCTTTGATGGCCTCGGCTTGGGGTGGATAAAGCTCCCGTATGCCCGCGTTGAGCAGATTCTCTTTAAGGAATTGCGGGATTGGAAGTTCCTCCACGAGCAACGCCTATTCACTCCTCTCTTAGGTCAATCTATATCTTCCAGGTTTGGGCGCGAAGACCTTTCCATCCGATAAGAGCCTCGTTAAGAGCTTATTTATCTCATCATCCGTTAGCCCCCTCTCTCTGAGAGCCTGCCTAACCTCCTCATCCTCAGCATAACCCTTCTCATCCTGAAACTCCTTGATCGTCTTTATCACTATCGCAAACTTATCCCTCATGCTCTTAGGCTTACCCGTCAGGATCACATCTATATCCGGCTTACCCGTCTCCACATCCACCCCGACCTCGGATAAGCTCCTCTTCATCAAATCTATGACATCCAAGACATCCTCCTCCGTAACGTAATCTCTTAAAGCCGCCCTAGCCCTAGCCTCAGCAAGCCTGATCAAGGATTCAAGCTGCCTAGCGGTTATCGCAACGGTTGAGGTCTGTTGATAGATTGAGCGCATCTGGAGATAGAAGTCCTTGACGAGCTTGGCGGCAGCCGGCGTCAGCTCAGGCTTAATCCTCCTCGCATAAGCGATATACTTCCTCAAGATATCCGGCGGGATTGGAGGGGCTGCGGTGGCCGTGGATCTAGACTGTAATCCGATTATGTGCTCGGCGATCCTCCTATCCCTCTCCTTCTCAGGCTCATCCCTCAAGACGAAGATTAGATCGAATCTGGAGAGAATGGTTATCGGGAGATTAACATTATCCGTGAAACTACCATAAGGATCATACCTACCCAAAGCGGGATTCGCGGCGGCCAGAATAGAAGTCCTAGCATTAAGAGTGGCAACAATACCACCCTTAGCTATACTAATCGTCTGCTGAGCCATCGCCTCATGGATGGCGACCCTATCCTCAGGCCTCATCTTATCGATCTCATCGATGCACGCAACCCCCATATCCGCTAGGACGAGTGCCCCGGCCTCCAAAACCATCCCGCCGCCCTTATCTCTCACAACCGCCGCAGTATTATGTACGATGAAGCCATTTGCTATGAATGCATGAGAATCATTTATGGTTAGGTCGTAAACCTGATCTACTCTTTTCCGTACTATATTCTTTACCTTGACCAATATTATGTCATCGTTAAGCCTCTTAAAGTTATTATGAGTCCCTTTCTTGAGCTTGATGAGTTCTTTGAGTTCGGCAAGCTTTTTCGAGTTGCTAAAACCTATCTCCTTCAAGAAGATCTTTAGCGATCTCAAATCATAGATCGATATCTCATAAATCCGATCACTTTTCACGACTTTATCGCCGATGATGCTTGTTCGAGAGTGACGCTCTCTAATCGATGAGATTATGCCGAATCTGCGTAGGAGGAGATCAACTTGCCCCGCTAGCCTCTTACTCGATGTGGAGAAGAAAACGCACTTTTCCCTCACTATTCCCCCGTCATTCGTGAAGAGCTGCTTAAGAAATGCTCCGATCAGTTTTCTCGGCATTACGTGGATGATGGGATGGATTTCTAAGTCCTTTCCCTTATCTCCTACTGGAACTCCGAAGCCGATTAGTAGTCTTGCTATAACCTTATTTGAAAAGCGGACCACATAACACCTTTCACGCTTATCTCTTTCTATCCTTGGGTCAAGTCCAAATAGTTCTTTAACCCTTTCAATATAATTCCTAGCGTCCTCGAGGGAACCTGTGGAATAGTGTATGGTGTAAGATTCCTTCTTGCGAGGATCTTTGATCAGGCATCCATCGGAGTATATGTCCCCTAAGAATTCCATGAAGACCTCGTTTGGATATGGTGGGATTTTAACTCTCTCCCTCCCTCGATAACTCTTATAGGATATAGACTTGATCCAAGGATAGATGTCTTCGAAGCTGCTTTCAGTCTCTTCGAGGATTTTTCTTAAAACCTTCAGCTTAGGGCTGGCTATACCCCTTCTCCACAGATAGTAAATGTAGTTTTCATCGACGTTCAGTAACTTTGCGACATTCTTAAGCGATCCAAGCTTCGTTGAGAGCTTGGCCAATAACTCCTCCAATTTTTCTTGGCTTATCTCGACGAACACATCATCTCCAATGAATTCAAGTAGGCACTTTCTCCAATTGCCCTCCACCTCTGGAATCTTAGCGATGAAGGCTATATGATCCCCAATCTTTACTTGAGATGCCTTCTTCCATTCTAGGGTCTTTCCATCATTCGAGCATAGGATAGGCGTCTCACCCGTCAAGGTTATAGACTTGCCTAAGATCGTTTCTATCTGCACGACTCGCTTTGCCTTCAACTTATAATATTGAATCGCGGTATGGATCTCAACCTCACTCAAATCCTTTGAGGGAGCGAGAATCCTTATGGGCTTCGGCTCTCTCGAAACATAAACTCCATCATCTATCTCGAGCAACCCATTCCTCATATTTCTTTCAACAATCTCCTTTATCGAGACTATTCCATTATCTGTGTAAACTAATGTATCCCCTGAAACACATAAGCCGGCTGCTGTGGAGCCTCTTCCTGAGGTGTAGAGTCCTCTTGGGGCTATCATCGCCGCATACTTCAATAGTTGGCTTTTCCCGGTTCCCGGGTCTCCGACGAGTAGGATGTGTATGTCTCCTCTGACCTTCACCCCATCTGGGAATTGTTTCGGCCTCCCCCCGAATAGGAGGAGCATTATCGCCTTCTTTATGTGATCCAGCCCGTAGATGCTCGGAGCAATAGATTCGATCAATCTCTGATGGATGTTTGGATCCCTAGCCATCTCCTTAAACAATCTCTCCTCCTCAGGGGTTATCTGAAGAGATTCAGGCTCCTTGCTCGCCGTCTCGATGCTAACCGCCTCAAGATACATCTTTGAGGTCTTCTTAGGTATCTCCGTAGCCCTTTCCTGGACCGCGAAGAGTATCCCGGTTACTATCACGCGGTCGCCGGGTCTAGCCCTATCGACGATATCGCCTCTCAGCCCCACGTCGATGATTCTCGGAAGCTGGCCTGGGGGGAGATCTTCAGGCTTCTCCTGAACCCCGATGAGCTGGTAGTCAATATACTCACTCTCCTCCTCGATTAACTCGAATCTGCTCCTCCTACCCCTGCACTGGATACTCGTGCATTTCTCGGGAACCCTCAACTTGGATGAGTTCTGCTCGACATAGTATTTTGTTCCACAGTTTCTGCATCTGAAGGCCGCCGTCTTGAGCATGGGCTTTATCGCGCTCGCCCTAACGATTATCCCATCTATAGCTATGAGCTTCCTCAGATGACTCGACCTAACCTCTCTAATCGGAATCTTTTCAGGGAGGTTAAAGATTCTGGCCTTGAACTCCTTAATCTTCGAGGCATACTCCGGGTCCTCGACCTGTAGTTGCTTATACGCCGCCCTATCCAGAATCGGGAGATATTTTAACGGCTCCTCAACTATCAGGTGGCTGAGCTCCTCGTTAAATGATATGAGGTCGCTGTGATCGACCATTATCGACTTCTTCCGCTGAGCAGCAGCATTTGCTATCAGAGACCTATACTTCTCCTGCTTAAAGAATCTCGAAAACTCTTCCTCGACGTTTAACTCTTCACTCATCTCCCCCACCTCTAGGCTCTATGAACTCGAACCAGGCGTTGACTAGGCTAAGGAGGGTTTGGTAGAAGACTTTTTCCTCCGCCGTCAAGTTCTCTAAGATTGTCGGCGAGATCCTCTTCGCGGCAAGATTCATGAGCTTATTCAATCTAAGCGCGTGAATATCCATTAGATCTGGTAGGATCTCATCTCTCTCGAACGGCAAGTCTTTAACCCTGAGATAGAAGTATTCTGGGAGAGGTTGAAGCTCGCTTGGATTGCTCTTCTCCTTCCAGCGGAGCTTCAAGATATTCTTTCGATCCACCACCTCGTCGACGGGCCTTGCGATCCCCTTCTCGATAAGCTTCCTAGCCACCCATCTAAAGACTCTAAGCCGCGAGCCTGCTCTAAGATTCTCTAAGGCTCCGGTTGGGAGGCTGAGCTTTGGGAGATCCTTTGTGAGGGTTATCTCTTCAAGCGAGTTCTGGAACTCGACCTCAACCCTCCTCAGCAAGGCCTTAAACTCCTCCGCGACCATCTCCGCCGCCATGCCCAAGACAAGGAGGCCAAGACCACCTAATTTATCCTAGAGAGCCGGCTGAAAGTGAGAGATCCCGGAGAAATATCTAGCTAATACCAAGAGAACCCTAAAACCACAAATATAGCCGAAGATAGAAATTAAAGTAGGCGGCCGTCGTCTAGCCTGGAAGGACACTGGCCTTCCGAGCCAGTGATCCCGGGTTCAAATCCCGGCGGCCGCACTCACCCTCCTTAATCGCCACTTATATGGAGGTTGGGCTGATCAGGGTGTTTGTCTCGCAGATTTTGCTGTATAATTTTACGGCCTTCGTCGGGATTCTCCTCTTAGTTTGATAATCCACTCTATAAAGCCCAAACCTCATCTTAAAGCCTCTAGCCCATTCATAGTTGTCTATCAAGCTCCAGTGAAAGTATCCCTTGACGGGTATCCTATCCTCTTTAATCGCTTTATGAACCTCCTCCAGATGTGATAAGAGATACCTCGGCCTCTTCTCCCCACTGGCGTCCGCTATACCGTTCTCCGTCACGATGATCTTCCTCCGATACCTTTGATAGGCCCAATTCAAGACCATTCTCATCCCCTCTGGATAGATCTCCCATCCAGAATCTGTGCAGTCTCCTTCACATGGGGCGGCCTTAGCTCTAAACATCGGACGTGATCCCTCGCGATCTTCGACGCTCCTTATCCTCACCCTCCTATAGTAGTTTATCCCGATGTAATCGCAGCCCTTCACTAGGGTTGGACGCTTCTCCTCAGAGTCTATGATCATATCCAAGTTCATATCGTAATCTCCCTGAATTATAGCATTAAGGAACCACTCATTCCAAGTATATCTGTAGATTTGAGCAGCCTCAACATCACCATAAACATTCTTGTCATATGGCTCGACTATTTGGGGACATACCACTATACCTACTGTCGCCGGCCCATATTTTGACACGGACACGTGATCCCATCTCTTAACCTGCTCATATGCTATTCCATGGGCTATCGCCAAGTTTTTCAGAACTCTTAACATCAGGTTCAAGTCCATGAGCCTTGGAGGGAATCCTGAATCTGGGTTGAAGTATCCGTTAAAGGCTATGACTATAGGCTCATTTATGGTCGCATATATATCGACTAAATCACCAAATGTTTTAGCGATATAAGCCGAGAACTTGGCGAACTCGACTATGGTGGAGTCGTCTAGCCAGCCCCTCCTCTCAGCATGGATCATACCATTCCTAAGCTTTAGGGGGTCGTGGATCCATAATGGCAGGGGCCAGTGATAGATCGTGAGAAGGACTTTAAGACCTAGTTCATGAGCCTTCTCCAATATCTCCCGATATCGCTTCACAGACTCCTTGCTCGCTTTTTCCTCCAAGTAATCCATGCTCGACCTAGATAGATCCACGCGCTCAATATCTCCCTTATTATCGCGTACAACCTTCGCCGGCACATCAAAGGTGGGATTTGGGAAGATCCTACTCCATTCCACAGATAATCTAATGGCGTTATTGTTCAATTCTCTTTTAGCTCTGAGTAAGTCCTCCTGATAGAGTTCCCAAAATCCAGGCCCATCCTCCGGTAGATCACCGCTGACTATCCCTAATCTGATGTTCTTTGGGTCGTGAACCCACTTAAACCAATCTGAGTTAGGGTCTATGGGTCCCCTACCCATCTCCACTTGAAAGCCGGACATCGCGGTTCCCCAGAGAAAATCGTCGGGGAATTCTTTATCATGTGGCATGTAGATTGTATATCGATCTGGGGCTATAAGTCTTTAGTTCTGGGACTTCATGGAAACTCGTAAAACATTTCCATCTTTCACCTCTCCACTCTAAATTCTCTCCTCTGAACCTTGCTTTCATCTAGCTCTAAGCCGAGACCTGGAGTCTCAGGCGGCTTGAATACACCCTTCTCTGGTAAATGTTTTACTTTTAGCGGCGCTTGATTAACCACATTCCATTTTATCAAGTACTCTGCGATGGGAATCTCCCAGCTCGGCCGTGAAAATGCTAGATGCAGGGTTAACGGCACGCTCTTAGTATGTGGTATGACTTGAATACCATAAGATGATGCAAGTGCGCAAATCTTTAGGGTCTCCGTTATTCCGCCAGCCCAGGCGATATCAGGCTGTATTATGTCTAGGGCCTCCGCTCGGAGGAGTTGAAGAAATCCCCATCTAGTATATTCATGCTCTCCTCCCGCTAATAGTACATGTAGCCCAGAGCGGTTCATCCTCCTCTTCAACCTCACATAACCTTCTAAATCATCTGGCAATAATGGTTCTTCGATCCATTTAACCTCATATTTATCGAGAGAGCACGCCATCTTAAAGGCGTAATCAACGTTCCAGCCCATCCATGCATCAACCATTAAGTCGATCCCATATCCAACCGTATCCCTGATCGTCTTCACTAGATTGAGATTCTTCTCAAACCCTGAAAGGCCATGTTTCGGCCCATATCTCAAAAACCACTTCATAGACTTGAAGCCTGCTTCAACTAGCTCTTCGCACCTCTTACTAACCATTTCTGGATCTAGGGAGTGGCCAAGCATGCTTGCATAAGCGGGTATCTCGGTTCTCGTCGGCCCTCCTAAGAGCCTATAGACTGGGGTTTTCAAAGCCTTTCCAATCAAATCCCATAGCGCGCAATCCACGCTACTTATGGCCATCATAGAGTATCCTTTTCGGCCATGAACAAGATACCTATACATCTTGTCCCAAAGCTTTTCCCTTTCAAAGGGATCTGAGCCGACCAATATCCGCTTCAATCTACGTAAGATAATGAATGCTTCTATATCTCCCACCGGAGCTCCTAATGGCCCGAATATCCCTCTTAGCCCTTCGTCGGTCTCGATCTCTAGATAATGGCCCTTAACCTTATAAAGCTTGGAGGAAACCCGCTCAACATTCCACTCATTAAAAGGTTCGGCATCACATTCAGGATAGATATCCACAGGTCTACATTGCCGTTCCTCCCAAAAAGGTTCTTGATGCTCTACATACCTCGAGACCTCGTATACCCTAACATTGGTTATCCTCAATTTGATTCACAGTTATGAAAATAACGCTGGTTAAATAAGATTCGCTATGAAGCTCAGCGGTACTCTAGCCGATGACATCAGGTTGATGCCATGACTCAGCCTGAGGAGCTACTTTGATAAAGGATTCATGAGGAGGTTAAGGGCTCCGATCACAATCTTGTAAAAACCAGTAAGGAATTGTAAAAATTTATATATAAATTGGGTTATCAAAATATATGCCAAAAAGGGAAAGAAAGGAGAAATCCGCCTCTGATATCCTTGGAAAAAAGATCTCCCGTAGAGATGCTCTATCAACTGCTGGAAAGATCGCGATAACAGCCGTTGTTGCTGGAGTCGCAGCAGGCGTCGCCGGATATCTTGCCCGAGCTCCTGCGGTAAAGACCGTGGTCAAGACGGTGACTAAGCCTCCAACCACAGTCGTAACACCGACCACTGTTACAACTGTTGCGCCGACAACTCCAGCTGCTCCTGCCACGGTAAGCATAATGGGCGGGGCTTGGATGAAGCCTATTTACTGGGATTGGGTTGTTAAGGAAGGGAATAAGCTACTGAAGGAGAAGTTCCCGGAGCGGAGTCCATCCGTAAACTTCATCCCAATTCCAAGTGGAGACGAGCTGAGGAAGAAGCTACTATTGACCGCGGCGGCTGGAAAAGCTCCAGACATAGGGCATATCGACTGCATATGGGTTGGAGAGTTCGCGGAAGGAGGATACTTAATGGATCTAACTGATAGGGTAGAGAAGGAGATGGATGTCGATGACTTCTATCCGAGAATTTGGGAGGGGTTCGCGATTCACAAAGATAGGGTCTGGGCGCTTCCACTAGACACCGACGTTAGGCTCTTCTATTGGTGGAAGGAGGACTTCGAGAAGGCGGGTATAGATAAGCCTCCTGAGACTTGGGATGAATTGATCGACTGCGCATTCAAGCTCGTGGATAAAGGCGTCTGCAAACCTCCTGAGAGATATCCATTGTTGATATGCTTAGGAGCATCCTACGCCGAGTTCGTCGCAAATGAGTGGTATATACGCTTATGGCAGAAGGGAGGAGAGCTTCTAAAGGATAGGAAGCCGGTCTTCAACGATAAGGCTGGATATGAAGCGCTCAAATTCACATATGATCTCTGCAGGGAGGAAGTGAGTGTAGGAGGGAAGAGGTTCCCATTAATTCCGGTCGACTTCTTGATGTCTACTCCAGAATTTGACAAAGACTTCATCCATCATAAGTTCTCCATGGTGTTCTGCGCGGGTGGATGGCTCATCCGTATAGCAGAGTCAGAGCTGGGCTGGGGGATAAAGGAGTTCGAAAAGAATCTCGGAGCAGCTCCACACCCAAGACCGAAGGATGGACACTTCGCAACCATGTCCGGAGGATGGACCGGAGGAATAATGGCCCAGACCAAGCATCCGGATATGGCCTGGGAGATCTTGAAGCTGATGGCCAGCACGGATGGCTGCGGAACTTATGCGAAGAGAGGCTATATCGCGGTCAGAAAGTCGAGCTATGAGAAGTACAAGGACTTCTATAAGACGAAGCTACCGTACTACGATCTCCAGGTGGAGCAACTCAAGTGGACCCACCTCAGACCATCGATACCAGAATACACTAGAATGAGGGAAGTATTCGTCAAGATGGTGCAGTCCGTGGCATTAGGAACGGATCCGAAGGCCGCCTTAGATGAAGCATATGAGAAGGTCTGCTTAATACTTGGAGCCAAGTGATTTGGAATTGAGTATTAAAGAACTAGCCTCAAATCTTCTTCCATATTTTTTAATAATTCCCGCCATCACGCTAATAATGTTTGTCATGGTTTATCCAGTTATATGGTCAATATACATAAGTTTTTACGACATAAAATTATACTCGATCTTCAACTGGAAATTTATCGGGATTGACAACTATATTGAACTCCTTAGGGATCCTATACATATCCTCTCATGGTTGCATACGCCTGTGTTTGTCGGCGGATCTGTTGCAGGGCAGTTCTTACTTGGAATGTTTATGGCTGCCGCGCTGAATGCCATAGCTATTAGGGGTAAAGAGATTTTCAGGGCCATATTCTTATTACCTTATGCCCTATCCGGTGTGATAATAGCTTACTCATGGAGGTTCATGTATGATCCGTACATGGGGTTAGCAAATTATTTCCTGCGCCTCTTAGGATTAAAGGGAGTTGCATGGCTCAGCAAAGATCTTGCCTTATACTCATGCACAATTGCAAACATTTGGAGAGGGACCGCGACATCATTCATCATTCAAACAGCAGGCTTCGCAAGCATCGAACGGACTCTCTATGAATCCGCGGAGATAGATGGTGCGGGCGTCATTCAGCGCTTCATCCACATCACGCTCCCCATGCTTAAACCATTCATACTCGTAAATCTGATCCTCATAACCATGGCGACATTCAATACGTTCGATATGGTCTATGTTCTAACGGGAGGAGGGCCGCTATACGCGAGCATGGTTCCAAGTATTTACATGTATAAGTCTGCATTCGAATTCGGCTTACTAGGCTACGGCGCCTCTCTGTCGGTTATATTATTTGCCGTTAACTTGACATTCACCCTCATTTATCTTAGAAGTATAAGGGGTGGAGTTTAGAGATGCCTGGAGAGAAATGGTTTCAGGTGGCTGCATTCGCCTTCTTGATCTTTGCTGCACTCTTTTCATTAACCCCCATCTATTGGCTTATAGCCACAGCATTCAAATCTCCGGAGGAAGCGATGCGATATCCACCAACCCTAATACCCACAAACCCAAGCCTTCAAAACTTTATAGATGTTTTCAGAAAGGGATTCGTGACTACAGGTTTGAGGAACAGTATATTTCTATGCATAATATCCACAATTTTAACCCTAATGATTTCATCGATAACAGCATACTCATTCAGCAGCTTCAACTATAGGGGTAAGAATCCCATAATGGTGTTCATCTTATTCGTCCAGATGATACCACTCGTTGTAATCATAGTCCCCCTATACCTATTCTATGCTCATGTAGGTCTTGTCAACACGTATCTCGGGATGATCATAATATATGTGACACGATCACTTCCATTAAGCGTCTGGCTCTTAAGAGGATACTTCATGACCCTTCCAAGAGAGCTGGAGGACGCGGCCTTAATAGATGGATGTGGCAAGCTCGGAGTCTTCTTTAGAATTATACTCCCACTATCTCTACCTGGTCTGATGGCAGCTGCTATACTGACCTTCCTCGCGAACTGGAACGACTTCATCCTCGCGTTAACACTCCTAGTATCACCTGAAATGTACACGTTTACCGTAGATCTCTTCTACTTCATAGGAGAATATGGTGAGGTTTCTTGGGGGCAGATAGCCGCATCGAGCGTTCTCGGCCTTATCCCGGTCCTAATATTCTTCGCCTTTACATTCAAATACCTTGTTAGAGGGTTGACGCTGGGAGCTGTGAAGAGGTAAACTTAAATCTCAACCTTGATCGAATCCGAGCGAAAAATATGGGCTCCGAGAACAAGCTTTTATGGAGAATTGGAAGACATGATGAGAGTTTCT
>Ga0190363_1002276_pt1 | contig 11021 bp, 11 predicted proteins | sample 48721867_MG_FD_161272 | JGI IMG/M metagenome (GOLD analysis project Ga0190363, IMG submission 161272) | Hydrothermal vent microbial mat bacterial communities from Southern Trench, Guaymas Basin, Mexico - 4872-18-6-7_MG | ecosystem: Environmental > Aquatic > Marine > Hydrothermal vents >...
TCAAATCTCTTAGCATTCCCAATATCTATTTGAACTGTTCCAATTTCCTTGGGCCGCTTCAACTTATCAATAATTATATATTCAATGTTTATAGTCCAATAATAATTCAATTCTGATGAAGGATAAATTGAAACTAAAACAGGCTTTCCAACATCTTTGGCTATTTCAATCAAGAAGCTTTTATATCGATTATACTCATTTGGGCTAACTACATTTATTAACAACTCATAACTCCTATTAAGCTTCTCCATTTCCTCCATAATTTTATGATGAACATTTATTAGCCAGACTTTAGCTTCATTCTCATTCCTAACAAATACATGTAAGTCTGGCATGAAGAAGCGTCTTAACCTAAAGCATAATTCCACTTCACCACTTTGTTCAAGTCTATATGAATCTGCAATTTCAAAGGCTGCAAATGGTAAATCTTTATAGGATATAATCCAGTCTTTTATCATTGCAAATTGCTGATGACAAGCAGCATATCTTAAGACAAATTTTCCTCTATCAGTTTCCATCAGATATAATCTTCCACCATAAAGTTCAGCATGTTCTTTAACAGGCTTTAAATCTAAATTGAAGAAGGCAGTACCTTTAATTTCAAGTAATGGAAGATTTAGAGATCTGACAACCTGCCTTGAATACTCTGCCACTAAATCGAAAATTAAAGCTGCATAAGGATTCATGCGCATATGACCATAATCAGAATAGGATTCCCATTCGAATCCAAATCTATTTAGGTAATTAATAATTTCAGGGTAACCTCCAATCAACTCCTCTCTTAAAGCTTCTTTTTTAACTAATACCTGAAAGTTTTCATTAAATGAATCTAGATTTTCACGACTAGGAATAACCTCCTTACCTTCAGGCGTCAATATTACGTATTTACGTTCACTCATATGAAATCCTCCAATTTCGAACTTTTATACTCCATTACAATTCACATAAGAGACATAAGTGAGATGGAAACTTATATTGATAATGGTGCTCTCTAATGAAATACAAATGGAATAAAGAAACTTTAGAATATTTTTATAAACACTTTAGACAAATATATGACATCTCAACACCTGGAGGCTTAAAAAGAATCGATCAAACCAGAGAAACTATTAAGGAAACTTTATCATCATTAAACTTACAATTAAGTGAAAAGAATAGAGTATTAGTTCTGTGTTCTGGCTCCGGTCCTGAAGCAATTGCACTCGCCGAACTTTATAATTGTAGCATTACATGTATTGAAATACAAGACTGGCTTCTTCAAAAATGTTTAGATGAAGCTAGAAAAAGGAAACTGAAGATAGAAGGAATTAGCTTGGATGTACGTCAAATTAACAAAATATTTAGTGAGAATGAATTTGATGCTATTTTCTTGTGGGGTTCAAGTTTAGCTCACTTCAATATATTTGACTTTGATGATATAGCTTCGAAGGCATACAGGATATTAAAAAGAAATGGATTCTTCGTAATTGAACAAGCCGATCACGTATTTGGACTTCTAATGAAATATAAGGATATTATACTTGAGGATGAAGAGTCGCTTATAATTAGCATTCATGCAGGCTTTGACCCTCATGAAGGATGCTGGAAACGTGTAACATTTAATTTAAAGGATGGAAGTGTTAACAGCTATCTGGCATATGTTTGGAGTCCATGGATAATAAGATATGTTTTATACAAGAATAATTTTAACAATATTAAGATTATAAGAAAAATGAGAACAAATACACATGTAGTAGTTGGTTTTAAAATATAGTTAATCGATAAAGCTAAAAGATTATAGTAATATAAAAATGATAGCTATTAGAGGTGTATATCTTGAAACCGGTGATTGGAATAACATGCTCATATGATTTAACGAAGGGATACTTCAGAATTAACAAAACATATATTAACGCGATAGAAAAGGCAGGAGGAATACCAATAATTCTACCCTCCATCTCACCAGCAAATGTCGACAAATTATTATCTATAATCGATGGAATTCTACTTTCCGGTGGAGTTGATGTGGATCCATACTTATATGGAGAGAAGCCTATTACAACCATAGGGAAAATAGATCCAGCAAGAGATTTATTTGAAATGGCATTAACTAATTCAGCTATAAGACGTGAAATACCAATACTGGCTATTTGCCGAGGAATTCAAGTTTTAAATGTAGCAGCTGGAGGTACATTATACCAAGATATTACAACGCAAATAACTAATCCTATTAAGCATAAATGGTATACAAGTGAAGGCTTAGACGTACCACCTAACTACCCTACACATATTGTAAAAATAAAAAGCGGATCAAGACTGCATAAGATATTTGGTAGAGAAATTTTAAGAGTAAATAGCTTTCATCATCAATCAGTTAAAGATGTAGGTAGACGTTTTGTAGCTACAGCTTGGGCTGAAGATGGTGTTATAGAAGCGATAGAGTATATAGGCGAAAGCTTCATACTTGGAGTTCAATGGCATCCTGAATGGATGATAAACAGTGAAATGATCAAGTTATTTGAGGAATTTGTAAAAGCAGCTGCAGAGCACCGTAAAACGTAGCAGAGTTAATCTAGTCTCAAAACAAGATGCAATGTGAAATCGTTGGCAACTTCTTCTTTTGTATTAATATTCATCAACTTCTCAACTTCAAAACCCATTTTACGATAAAAATCATATGTAAGAAAATTTTTATTCCAAACATCAACACTCATAGTTTTTATTCCGTGAAATCTACAATAACTGATAGCTCTACGAATTAAAAGGACATCAACACCCTTACCCTTATACTCATCATTAATAATTAACCATCTAATCTTAGCGTTATTATTTTCTAATAGAAGATCTATGAAACCAATTACTCCACTTAAATTTTTAGCTACAAGTTGAAGACTATTCTTATCATTAACTCTACTCTTAATTTCATTTAAGTCTTCATTATTCAATTTTAACGTAATAGTTTGCGGCTCAATTAAAAACTGTTCACTTAAAATATAATTTTCCTCGAAGAGAACAGGCGATCTCTTCGCAATTAAAGTTACGTTGGAAGTCTGGGAAGAAGTTAAGGTTAAAAGTTGGGTAAGATCATCAAACCTTAACTTTTCAACAATAAACATTATGCATTACACCAATTAATCAAGGGAATTAATGTAATTTAAAAATTTAGTAATTGAAAAGGAAATTATTCATAAATTTGTATTATGATAATTTAAATTGATGTAAAATGACCTTTTCAATTGTAGCTATATCTCCCAGAGAGAAAGAATTAGGAGTTGCTGTATCAACCGCTGTTCCATGTGTGGGTGCCCGTGTACCTCATGTCGAAATGAATGTTGGTGCAATAGCCACGCAGGCTAGAACCAATATTTGGATTGGAATAAAGGGATTGAAAATGTTGAAATTAGGCTTGTCACCTCAAACAGTTCTAGATGCATTATTGAGAGAAGATCCACTAAGAGAAGAGAGACAGGCTGCAATAATAGATATTTATGGCAGGAAGGCAGTATTTACGGGATCTAAAACAATTGACTGGAAAGGACATATCATAGGGAAAAATTATATTGTTATAGGTAATTTGCTCGTTGGAAGACAAGTTCTTGAATCCATGTCTAAAGCTTTTGAAAAAAGCAATGGAAGTTTAGCCGAGAGACTTTTATTAGCTTTAAAGGCGGGAGATGATGCTGGGGGAGATAGACGTGGAAAATGCTCAGCTGCATTACTTGTTGCTGGACCAAAATATGTGGAGGAGTATAAGTCTCCAGCTGTAAGTATGAGAGTAGATTACCATGAGGAACCTGTCATAGAGTTAATTAAAATATATAATAGGCTTAAGGAAATCAGAATGAAAGCAAGGTCAACTAGATAAGTTATCATCCACTTGAACATTAAAATTCATTATAATTAAAAGCTGAATAATAATGTTAAATTGCATAAAGGTAAATTAGTATATTTGAGGTGATCTTATGAAGGCGTTTATATCCGTTGACTTAGAAGGTATGCCGTATGTTGTTAGTGCCGGTCATTTAGGCCCTAGATCTCCACTCTATGAAGAAGCAAGAAAAATTGCAACCAAAATTACGAAGATAACAGCTGAAGCACTCAAGGAAAATGGATTTGATGAGATTTTAATTGCAGATAGCCATGGTCCAATGGTTAACATTCTCATTGAAGATCTACCGGAATATGTTGAAATTATCAGAGGCTTTCCTCGACCCTTAAGCATGGTTTCCTGGGTTGAAGAATGCGATGCAATACTATTCTTAGGATATCATGCTAAGGCAGGTACTATTAAATCAACTTTCGATCATACTTATAGTGGAGCTTCAATTTATAAAGTTGAAATAAATGGAATTGAAGCAAGCGAGTTTCTATTAAATACATGGGTTGCAGGACATTACAATATACCAGCCATATTAGTTGCAGGGGAAGAGAAACTTTTGGAAATTGATGTTTGCAAATATACTCCATGGGCTGAAAGAGTAGTCTTAAAACGCTCTGCCAGCAGATATGCTGCTAGAAGCCCAAGTTTAGTTAGAATCGAAAGAGAATTAAGAAATGCTGTGAAAAACGCCGTATCAAAGCTGAAAAGAGGGGATGTTAAACCATTAAAAGTTGAAAGTCCAGTTGAAATGAAAATTACCTTTATGAAGAGTGGATTTGCCGATGCAGCTGAATTAATGCCTACTGTTGAAAGAATTTCTGGTACAACTGTAAAGTATGTAGCTAGAAATATGGTTGAAGCATATAAGGTTTTTGAATTATTAGTTTTAGCTGCAATTGCAGTCAATGCAGTTACTCAGCCACGCTAACTTTTTTATCCTTTATTTCTTCAGGTGGTTTAATATTTCTAAAGGTAAGGTAAAGCGAAATATCATAGGCTGTTTTTAGTATTCCTCCAATTCCAAGGGGAGCAGATAAAGAGTATATCTTCATAATATAACCTGCTATACTGGGACTAATTGAAGCTGAAAATACTCTAACAAGACTTGTAACACCAGAAGCAAAAGTTCTCTCTTCAGGTTTAACTATAGCCATTATATATGATTGCCTAGTTGGAACATCCATTTCAGATAAGAGCTGCCGTCCAAGATACAATGCTAGAGCAAAATTTAAATCAGGAGCTAGTGGAAGAATGGAAAGCATTATACTTGAGGGCAAATGTGTGAAGACTTGAGTATTAAGTAAACCAATTTTCCTAGCAATATATGGAGCAATTAAGAATGATATTGTAACGAAAATTTTGGATAAAAAGAATATTTGTGATATTGATGCCAACTCAATATTAAAACGAGCATAAAACCAGTATGAAACCATACTTTGCGATAAGAAACCACCTGCAAATGAGTCGACACTAAAGAGTATCGATAATTTAAGTACAAAGGATTTAGTTTCACTGGAAATTTTAACTATTTTTGTTTTATCCAGCCTATTAACGAGATTTAATTCACATTTTTTACTTAACATGAGATATGCAATAAAGACAATTAGAGATAATCCGCTGAATATTAGAAATAATATTTGGAAAGCCATTAATCTATTCATATTATAATAGTTAACCATTAAATCTGGAAAGCCTCCAAAAAGAGAGCCAAGTGAACCTGCAATTGAGCCGAACAGGTAATAATAGGAGAAAGCCTTTGTTCTATATTCACTGGAGCATGACTGAGTGATTATTGCATGTTCAATCGGTGAAAATGCACCAGCAGCACCGCTAGTGCCTATACTTCCAAGAACACTTGCAATAAATAAAAGAATAATATTTCTTGAAAACGTAAGAATAATACCTGAGATAATTGATAGAGAAGAGAAAAGTAAAAGTGACCTTTTACGTCCAATTCGATCAGCAAAAAAGCTAGAAAACGCGGTGAAAGTGGCTCCACTTAGAAAACCTGAAGTGACAAGTAGACCTATAATTGTAACATCATATCCTATCAATGTTAAGTAGATTGGAAATGCTATTCCAATCGCAATATACCCAAAGGAACGTAATGCCATTGATAGAAATATTACTTTTCCATCGCTAGTTAGCCATCTAAACAATTATGTATCCCTTCAGGCTATGTGTTTATTAGGATTAGAGGGATATTGTTCTTCCAACTTTTTTCCTTAGGGCTAATTGATATGCTTTCAATGCAGTTGAAGCATCTTGAATTGCTAATCCAACTGACTTGAATAGAGTGATTTCATTGTCATTTACTCTACCAGGCTTCTTGCCAGTTACTATTTCACCTAATTCAGCATAGATATGGTCTTTAGTGATAACTCCTTCATTTATTGGTATTATAATGTCACCAGCCTCTTTTAAGCAGGCTTCATAGGAATCTACAACCACTTTAGATTTTTTAATAGTTATTGAGTCGAGTTCTCTAGCGTCTGGTGTATGTGAACCAATACCATTAATGTGTGTTCCAGCCTCAAGCCATTCACCCTTAAAAACAGGAACTTTAGATGTTGTAGCAGTGATTATGATATCGCATCCCTTTACAGCATCTAATGCTTCATCTACAACTTTAATGTTTATGCCAAGCTCCTTAGACATTTCTTCAGCATATCTCTCAGCTGCATGCTTGTATATATCATACACTCTTGCCTCCTCTATTGGTCTAACCTCACATACAGCCATTAATTGTGTTCTAGCCTGAACTCCAGCTCCAAAGACTCCAACTACTTTGGAATCTTTTCGGGCTAAATATTTAGTTGCAACACCGCTTACAGCGCCAGTTCTCATAGCAGTTATAAAGCCTCCCTCCATAATTGCCAATAAGTCTCCAGTTTTAGAATCATTTAATAGAACAGTTCCAAGAACTGTAGGCTTATTATATTTAGTTGGATTATCAGGATATACAGAAACAACTTTAACTGCAAGTGCATCCATTCCACCAATATATGCAGGCATGTAAAGAATTAAACCATTGTATTCATCAATTCTTATGGCCGGTCGCATAGGCATTTTAACTTTGCCTAAACCAAAATATTTAAAGGCTTCTTCAACAGCATCAATTGTATCTTTCATAGTTAAAATTGACTTCAAGGTTTCACGGTCTAAAACTAAAACCATATTGCATCACGAAATAAAATATTATTTTAAATTCTTAATAGGATTTTGCTATTCTATTTCTCTTTTAATGCATAAATTATTTTATCCAGAAAGTAAATAGATTCCTCAATTCTATTTTTAAACGCCTTCAACTTAAAGTGTCTAATAATGTCAATTGGTAAACTGTCGAAAAGGACATCTAAAGTAAACCATAAACCTGTCAAATTAAGATCAGGAATTTCATAAAATGTACGTTTTAAATCATCTTTAATAAGCTTGTAAATAGATTTAGCCTTCATAATTTCAAGTTTAACCTTATTGAAACGAGAATATTCCATGAAATCAGCGAAAATGCTCACTGGCCCTGAGGAAATAGCGTCGAGAAGAGACCAATTCTCTGCTTCATCTAATAATCTTTTAGCAGTAATTAGATGTAATTTTATTTGCTCAAGTTGTTCTAGTAATTTCTTCAAATTTTTATTCATTCCTAGATAAATTGACTTAAAATTGTATATAAGTTTAAAGGCTTCTAAGTTAATAATTAAATTTGGGGATTCTATGGTTAAAAAAGTGTTAATTTTAGCTGGAGATGGAGTTGAAGCTCAGGAAATATTCTATCCATACTATCGGCTTAAAGAAGAGGGATTTGAAGTTCACGTTGCAGCTCCAACCAAGAAGGATGTACTATTTACAGTTGTGCATGATTTTGAGCCTGGGTGGGAAACTTATAGTGAGAAGTTGGGATATCGATTTCCATGGGTGACTTTAGCATTTAAGGATGTTAAAGCAGAGGAATACGATGGATTGGTTATACCTGGAGGTAGAGCTCCAGAATTTATTAGACTATATCCTGAAGTTGAGGGAATAGTAAAACACTTCTTTAATGCAAATAAACCAGTTGCAGCGATATGTCACGGTCCATTAGTATTAACTGCCTTTGACTTATTGAAGGGAAGAAAAGCAACATCATATATTGCAGTTAAGCCGGACATTGTTAATAGCGGAGCAAAATATATTGATGCGGAGGTTGTCGTTGACGGAAACTTAGTTACGAGTAGAGCATGGCCTGATCTACCAGCATTCATGAGAGAATTCATAAAACTCCTTAAATAAACTTCTATTTTTTAATTAAACTATTAAAGACGGCCTATGGGACATGATTTTATACAAACACCGCAGATAGAAGCCCCAATTGAAGGATTTTCTTTCATATTAAACAATCTTTGACTACATTTCAGAATATTTTAATGCATTAGTTAGACATGCATCAATGCAAGCTCTACATCTTCCACACTTATTTTCCACTGGCTTTCCAGTTTGTTTTAATTTAGCATTAGTTAGTATAGTTGCTAATCTTATTCAAGGCCCATATATTGGATTTATTAGAAGTAGATTTCGCCCAATCCAACCTAATCCTGAAGCTAGTGCGAATGTTTTGTGGGGAAGATGACCCCTTAAATTTCTATAGTCTACTATAAGTGATGCATCATAATTAATTGCTAATGAAAATATTTTTGGTGATAAGTCATCTCTATTCAAAGTATATCACTTAAAATTTATTTAAAATAAAATATAAAATGTGAGAGGAAATCTCTCTTGTCATGCTATGTTTTTGCTTCATAATGGTTACACTCGAAGTCAGGATATTCCCTTGTTATCTTGTAGAAACGCCATCTACCTTCATTCTTATAGGGGCAGCGGATAAACTTGTTGTGAGGACTTAGTTCAGTAGAACTTATCTCTGCATGTTTACAGGTTAGACATGGAAGTTGAGGCATAATTTCACCCTATACATATAAACATTAAATACTAATTGTTTATCATGTACCTATTAAGCTTTTCGAAAACGTATATAAAAACAAGCTAGCTAAACGGAAAAGCTATATAATGCTTTGTAAAGACAAGTGTTAAGTTATATAATCAATGTAACTTCAATACTACTGTTTAACAACTTGATTACGGATGCATCCTATTTTTTCAACATATACTTCAATTATGTCGTTTGGTTTTAGGAATATTGGTGGATCCCTAGCAAATCCAACTCCTCCAGGAGTACCAGTGAGAATTATATCTCCAGGTTCTAAAGTCATGTCTTGCGACAATAGGTAGACCAGTTTTCTGACGTTAAAAACCATGTTTTTAGTATTAGACTTCTGCATTACTTCACCATTTAGTTTAGACATTATAGTTAAATTATTTGGATTAACATCCTCTGCCAATGTTATGCCGGGACCTATTGGACAGAAAGTATCCAAGGATTTACTGCTAAAGAAGCGTATTGGTTCCTTAAATTCAATGTCTCTGGCTGTAACATCATTGGCCGCCATGTACCCTAGAATATATTTTTCAGCTTCATTTTCACTTTTAATGTTTTTGCATTTAGCTCCAATTACAATTGCTAATTCTGCTTCATAATCCACTTGATTTGAAATTCTCGGTAAAATTATAGGGTCATAAGGACCTGTTATGGAGGTGGGTGCTTTACTAAAGACTATAGGCTCGGATGGAATCTTCCTTCCAGCCTCCTTTATGTGATCAAGATAATTCAGCCCCACACCAATGATTTTACCAGGCTTTGGAACTGGTGCCTTTAATTCAACTGATTTAAGATTAAATATAAGTTTATCTAGGTTTGATAGAAGCTTATATTTTGATGCCAATTTTCTAATTATAATTTTAGTTTTTACACCTTTTGCAATTAATTTATTTGGGTTTTCTGGAAGCTCTCTTCCAGCTTTAATTTTAGCTTCTAATTCGCTAAAGCCTTCGTACTTGAGTAAAGCTTCAAATGAAGCATTTAAATTTAATATTAAGTTGTCTAACATTAGTCCACTAATCACCTTCCTTAAGCCCTTAGGTCTGAATGCTACAATCTTCAATTAAAACACCATCATAAATAGGGAAGCCTATCAATTTAAGAGTAATTGTTAACATCGAGGGGTTGGAAATTTAGAGCCATAGGTTAAAGATTTTAAGCTTTACTGTTTATGAAGTATTACAGGTGCTTTTATGGTGGATTTTATTATAAGAAATGGACTTCTCTTGACCATGAAAGGTAGAGGAATTGGCTTTATTGAAGATGGTGCTGTAGCTATTGAAGACGGAGAAATAATAGCTGTTGGAAAGTCTAGAGAGGTCTCTTTGAAAGTTGGTAGCGCTGAGGAACGATTTGACGCTTCTGGAATGGTAGTCATGCCAGGACTAATAAACGGTCACGTTCACACTCAGGGTACAATTGCACGTGGAGAATGCCAAGACGTCCCTGAAATTGAATGGATGATAAAGACTGCTTCTCCATTCTCTAAACATTTAACTAGTGAACTTGCAGTAAAATCATCAGCACTTGGAGTACTTGAAGGAGTAAAGACAGGAACAACATTATTTGCCGAATATGGGCCATATCTAGATAAGCTTGTAAACAGAGTTTACTTAAAGTTTGGTGTTAGGGCATTCATTTGTAGTCCAATTAGTGAAGTTGTAGGATTAACTGGACAGGACCCATACCAGCCATATATATTAGATAGGAAGCGTGGTAGGCAAATGATAGGTGAAGCCTTAAAATTGGTGGATAAATGGCATGGAGCATTAAATAACCGTATTAGATGCTGTTTGGGTCCAGTTGCAGCTGATATGCTTACTAGAGAAACACTACTTGAAGTAAAGGAGCTAGCTGAAAAAAGAAACTTATTAATGCATATTCATCTAGCTCAAGGTGGAAGAGAGAGTATTCAAATAAAAATGAGATATAATACAACTACAGTTAAATTTCTTGATAGCATAGGTTTCTTAACATCAAGACTGATTGGAGCCCACTGTCATGGCGCAAGTAAAGAAGAGATCCAAATAATTGCAGATAGAGGAGTTAGAATGGCAAGTTGCCCTACATCCATAGCCTTAATTGATGGAATGGTCTCGCCATTATATGAATATTTAAAAGCTGGAGGTAGAGCTGCAGTTCTGGGCACTGATCAAGCTAATGGAAATAATTGTTTAAACATGTTTAGAG
>Ga0190363_1002278_pt1 | contig 11014 bp, 9 predicted proteins | sample 48721867_MG_FD_161272 | JGI IMG/M metagenome (GOLD analysis project Ga0190363, IMG submission 161272) | Hydrothermal vent microbial mat bacterial communities from Southern Trench, Guaymas Basin, Mexico - 4872-18-6-7_MG | ecosystem: Environmental > Aquatic > Marine > Hydrothermal vents > Microbial...
TTCAAATTTTTGCCTAAAATTATGTAGACCGAATTCTTTGGATGAAATGCTTTTCCATCCACGATGGATGTTCGCCTACCGTTTATCGATGTGAGGTATTCTGCTACTTCTTCGGGGTTTTCTAGAGCAGCTGTCATGAATGCTAGCTGAAGCTTGGGATTAACGATCTTGACTATGAGCTTGACCATGCTGAAGAGGAGGGCGATCGATCGCGGGCCGTAGAAGTCGAAGTCGTCAATCACGAGGAGACCTGTTTTCTCTAGAAAAGGTTTTAGGAGCGCCGTTTTTCCAGCTCCGATCTTCTTAAGCTCGTTTAGAAGGAATGCGGGATTAGTCAGCATTATATGCGCTTCAGAGATCTCCCTCCTAAGCTCTCGGTAACCGATGCGTTTAACGAGCTCATCTCGTTTCAGAGCGTCGAGGGCCATCACCTTCCAGCCGAGAGCTGAGCAGTATTCTCGAAGCCTATCGAATTGATCGTTTGCGAGAGCTAGAGTTGGGTAAACCGCTAAGGTTCTCACCTCGTCTAAAGCGGCTCTAAGAAACCATGCTTCAGTCTTTCCTGACCCCGTTCCAGACTTTAAAACCAAGTTATCTCCTCTTCTCAAGGCTTCGAGGGCTCGGACTTGATGAGAGTAAAGCCTCATCTCGGCGATCTTTCTACAAGTTGGTGAGCTGGATTGAGCAAACTCTGGAATAAGGTCTTTGAATCTTGTTTCGGAGAGGTCTGGAAGCTCGGGTGGAATCGTGAAGGAGACGTAATCGTATCCGAGAGAGCTGAGAACCTCCGCCGAGGAGATTCTTCGATTTGAAGTCATCTGCTCGTAAACCATTTCTCATGGAGTTATATAACTGTCTTAGCTGCTCTTGAATGCTTAAATGCGTGGAGATTCTGTTATCCCCGTTGCCTCATGCCTCGGAAAAAGCTTGTTCGATCCGTTAAGGACCGAGTCCTCGCAGGAGTGATGGGCGGACTGGGAGACTATTTGAAGGTCGATGCAAATATTCTGAGAGTCTTCGCGGTTGTCTTATTCATAGTCGCACCACTACCCATGATCATCCTCTACCTAGCAGCGGTATTTCTGATTCCGAAGGAAGGTGAAACGAAGCCGCTTGCAGCCGAATTCGATCTATCACAGCATAAACAGCTGATCATAGGCTTAGTCTTATTCTTGATAGGCGCGGCATTCGCTGGCCCATATTTCGCAGTGTCGTTCTTCTTATCGTTCACGCCGTATGGATTCGTAATATTCTTCCAAGGAGTCATCGCAGCAATCCTCATGATCGTCGGCATAATCCTAATCATCGCGCATTTAAGAAAGCTTTAGCGCTTGCCATAAAAAAGTTGGTGATGTTTTGCAGCTATCCTCCAGGCGTTCCGTGGAATGGCACATCTCTCCAGATCAAATTCCACAATTCCTGAGGATCTATGGACTCGGCGCGGATTATCACTTCTAAAACTTTTTTGAGAAGTTCGTGATGCCTCTTCTCATCTTCTAAGATCGCTTTTAGAACGAGCTTCACCTTCTCGTCATCGATCTCGGGCAGAACTCTCTCAATCTCCTCTATCAGCTTCTCTTCATAGTCGATGTGCTTTTCCACCAGATCCCGCTGCTCTAGCAGGCTTTCATGGCTTAGAGGTGGAAGCGGCTCGGTGAGAAGCTTATCGATTGAGCGATACATGTCTGCATGCTTGAGTGAGTCATAAGATATTCCTTTCAAGACGTTTCTAACCGCTGGATTATCTATACGATCAAGAGACTTGTTAAGTGATTCAACGATCTCCTCCTCGACTTCAGCCTGTTTTCTAATAAATTCCAGAAGCTTTTCCTTATCCATGACTACGCTTTAATAAACGTGTAGCTGGTAGATAAGGTTGCAAGCAATTCAAAGTTTCGAGATATACGCTGCATAATGCTTGATCAGCGCTTTTATAAGCCAAGCGCAGCTACGAACTTCTGAGCGAAAGCTATGGGACGAGTAATCGAGGATCCAAAGCTTAGAGAGAAGATCCGCGTATTTCGAGATAGATCTCATGCTGGAAGAATGCTCGCGGAATTCATTCGAGAGCATGCTCAGCTCGAAGACGCCATCTTATTCGCGATCCCAGCTGGAGGGGTTCCAGTCGCATATGAGATCTCAAAAATTCTCAACATTCCAATGGATTTACTCATCGTTAGAAAGATTCAGGTGCCATGGGATCCTGAAGCCGGATTCGGAGCGATTACATGGAATGGGGAGACGATCTTGAATCAAGAGCTCGTAGAATACTTAGGATTGACCAGCGAAATGATTGAGAAAGCAGTTGAGAGGACCGTGGAAGCCGTTCAAGCAAGGGTCAGGAAATTCAGAAGAGATAAGCCCATGCCAGATGTGAGAGGTAGGGTCGCGATCCTCGTGGACGATGGTCTCGCAACAGGATACACCATGCTAGCAGCGATAAAATCTCTGAGGAAAAGGAATCCAAAGAAGATCATGGTCGCAGTTCCGACAGCCTCGATAAACGCCGTCGAGCTTGTTTCAAAGGAAGCAGACGAGACACTATGTCTAAACATTAGAAGCGGACCGATCTACGCGGTTGCAGACGCATATCGAGAATGGCGCGATCTAACTGATGAAGAAGTCATGGAAATTTTGGAGAAAATTCGGAAAAGTCGAAAGCGTTGATGCGGGGGGTGGGATTTGAACCCACGAACCCCTACGGGACAGGGTCCTAAGCCCTGCGCCTTTGACCAGGCTTGGCTACCCCCGCGTTTTGCTCTAAGTTATTGGCGGTATGAATCTGCTAATAAAAATTAGTCTCAACATGCCAGGAGAAAGTGGATTCTGCATAAGGTTTTCCGAGTTTTAGAAAAATAGTGGAGTGTTTTGAGGTTTTTGTTTGAACTTTTCCCCGGCTTCTGAAGCTGAAGAGGAAAGTTAACGCGATTTCTCATAACATCGCTTGCCGAGATGGATGTAGAGAATTTTGTGACGTTTCACGGTTGATATTATTTTTGGGAAATTTTTCGAGGAAGAAAATTGGTGGATGTGTAGTTAGAGGACTCCGTAGAGGAGCCAGAGCATGTATAGCGGTATGAAGACTAGTGAGATCGTGTTCAGCAGCTTGATCAAGATGTGCAGCGATGGGCCGACCGTGTCTTTTAATGGGTCTCCGACTGTGTCTCCGACGACTGCGGCCTGATGCGCTGGAGATCCTTTTCCTCCAAGGTTTCCTGCTTCGATGAATTTCTTCGCGTTATCCCATGTTGCTCCGCCCCACATCATCATTATCGCCAGTGGGATCGTCGAGGCCGTAGCTCCGATCACGAGCGCTCCTATTCCAGGTCCTCCGAAGAGGAGTCCGATTATCAGCGGAGTTATGATTATGACTAGGCTTGGAGCCATCATTCCCTTCAATGCGTACTCGGTGCTTATTGCGACTGCTCGATAGTAGTCTGGCTTAGCCTTGCCTTCCAAGAGTCCTGGAATCTCCCTGAATTGTCTTCTGACTTCTTCGACCATCTTGAAGGCCGCCTGCGTTACGACCTTCAGGGCGATTCCTGAGAAGAGATATGGTAGAAGCGCTCCGATCAAGACGGCGATGATTATTCCAGGCTTGATTAGGAGGAGCTCATTTATGAACGTGCCCATGGCTTCGAGGAGCCCGCTTACGGTTATCGAGGTTATTCCGACTTCTCGTGCGACGTAGTCTTGGATGAATGCTTGGAAGAGGAGGAGCGTTGCGATCGTCGCGGAGGCCATGGCGTAGCCCTTCGTCAAGGCTTTAGTTGTGTTTCCAACCGCGTCAAGCGGCTCTAAGTTCTCTCTAATTTCTTTGCTTAATCCAGACATCTCGGCGATTCCCGCAGCGTTGTCTGTGATCGGGCCTGCTCCATCTAGGGTCATGATCGTTCCAGCTAGGGAGAGCATTCCTCTGGTTGCGAGCGCGGTTCCGAATACTCCCTTAATGAACTCTATCAGCCAGCCTCCTTGCTCGACGTTTATTGGCATGAGCTTTCCGCAGAAGAACGCGACTCCAAGCGCGGCCGCGATTATGATGATCGGCTCGGCGACAGCTCTCATTCCAACGGATAATCCTCCGAGAACGTTTAGCGCTGGCCCGCTCTCTGAGGCATCTGCAACTTCTCTAACGATCTTCGCATGTAATCCCGTGTATCTGTTGGTTGAGAGGACGACGAGGGTTGCTCCAATTATTCCAGCGACTCCGGCTCCGAGCATATAGAGCCATTGAGATGGAAATAGCCAGTAAACGACTAGGGCGTAGGTTATTACTGAGATGATTGCGGAGACGACTATTCCGAAGGCGAATGGCTCGAATGGTTCCTTGAACTTCTTGTAGGATAGGATCGCGATTATTCCGAAGATCGTTGAGATTATTCCTACGGCTCCGATTGCTAGCGGGAGAACCATGAAAAGCGGATCTTTCGTTAAGACGTAGAGAACCCATCCGATGATCATTCCTCCGAGGGTTTCGGCTGTCACGGATTCGAAGATGTCGGCGCCTCTTCCAGCGCAATCTCCAACATTATCTCCAACTTGATCCGCAATAACAGCGGGGTTTCTCGGATCGTCTTCTGGTATACCCGCCTCGACTTTTCCGACGAGGTCTGCTCCTATGTCCGCTGACTTCGTGTAGATTCCTCCGCCGAGCTGCGCGAATAATGCGGATAAGCTTGCTCCGAAAGCGAATCCAGCGAGAGCGTCCAAAACCATTCTGAACTCGATCATCTCAGACAATCCTTCAGCGAACATCGAGTAAACTAGGAAGAGGACTGAGAGTCCGAGGAGACTTAGGCTGTAAACCGAGAAGCCGAGAACTCCTCCGCCGAGGACCGAAACTCTTAACGCGGCTAGGCTTCCCTGCTTTCCAGCTTCAGTCGTTCTAACGTTCGTCCTCGTAGATGCATCCATGCTGAAGAAAGCTGCTGCAATGGATGCGCTTCCACCTATGAGAACGGAAATTCCGGTTAGAACCGCTTCCTTTGATGCTATCGCTGGCTCGACGTTCATCGCCATCGTATAAACTGCATAGATCATTATCGCGACCGCGACCGCCAATCCGAGCGTAAATGACATTATCGTCTTCAATTGCTTACTCATATACGCCTTCGATCCCTCTCTAATCGCTTCCCAGATCTCGATCATCCTCCTAGTTCCCATCGGGTATCTGCGGACGATTATGTAGAGGAATATTGCGGCGAGGATTCCCATCACGCCAGAAGCGATCGCCAGAAGGACAACGAGCAGTGGAAGGTCTGATAAGATCATTTTCCCTCACCAGGTCCGACATACCCCCCTCATGAGATCACATAAACCTTAACTCCCACGAGGAATCCTTCGGTAAAACGTTAAATCTAGACCTCGACGAAGTATTGTCGGAAAAGGTTCGAGATGAAGATCTCGGGGACGAGCGATCTACCGCTTCACGATGGAAGGGTTCCAAGCTGGCTGATGTCTAGGATGAAGTCCATGGCGTCGGCGGTAGTGAAAGTAATCGTAGACGACTACGGAGCGAGAGAATTCCTTAGAAGAATTGGAGATCCATACTGGTTCCAGGCATTTGGATGCGCTCTCGGATTCGATTGGCATTCAAGCGGATTAACGACTGTCGTCGTAGGAGCCTTGAGAGAATCTCTGAAGCTGGATGAGCACGGCGTCGCGGTCGCTGGTGGGAAAGGAGCCTTAAGCAGAAGAGTTCCAGAAGAACTCGCGAAGATCGGCTTAGACGAGGATAAGGCGGCGAAGCTCATCAGAGCGAGTAAGCTCACCGCGAAAGTCGATAACGCAGTCCTCCAAGACGGCTACTCGATCTACCATCACGCGATAATCTTTACGGAAAACGGTGAATGGGCCGTAGTTCAACAGGGAATGAATCCCGAACTCGGCTATGCGAGAAGATACCATTGGATCGATGAAAAAGTCAAGAGCTTCGTCGTCGAACCGCATTCAGGAATATCCTCGAGCAGAAGAGAAAAAGTCGTTCTAAACATGACCTCGAGAGAGAGCGAAGAAGCTAGGAAAACCTCAGTCGATCTAGTTTCCGAAAGCCCAAGCAAGCTCATACGCTTACTGAACCTGACGATTAGAAGGCAGGAGACGCTGACGATTTGGATCGAGGAGGAAGCTGAAGAAAAAGTCTTGAGGAATATTCCAAGCCACCTCGAGATGCCGAGGAGAATCGACTGGAACGCTGTTAAGAAGGCTTACGATATCAAGCCGAGAAACTATGAAGAATTAATTGAGATTAGAGGAATCGGGCCATCAACGATTAGAGCGCTCGCCCTCATCTCAGCTCTGATCTACGGTGCGAAGATAGATTGGAGAGATCCAGTCAAATTCACGTTCACGGTTGGAGGTAAGGATGGCGTTCCATATCCCGTTTCTAGGAGAACCTATGACGAGGCATTGTCTTTCATGCAGCAGGTTTTGGAGGAAGTGGAGATAGGTAGAGAGAAGAAGAAGGCAGCTTTGAGAAGATTGCTCAACTTAGAGAGAAGAATTTATAGAGAAAATAAAACTTGTCTTGAGCGATGAGTTTTTATCACTCAATGTCTTTATTATTCGGTCAATACCGTCTTCGTCTTAAAGTTCATTGAACGAATATCCTGATCATTAGAGATCAGGAGAACTATTTGAGCGACGTGATAACTGCGAACATAACCATAGCATCGCTTTCGAGATTCAAGAAGAACATTAGAGAACTTGATTCAAGCATGCTTGAGATCGAGCTTCCAGCTCCGAAAATGTATGAGAGAGCTGAGGGCCGAAGACGTATTGAGATCGGATTCATAGCAGAAGAGATGCCAGATTTCCTAAGACGAAGTAATGGATATGACTCGAAAGCCTTGATAGCATTATTAGCGTGGAAGGTTAAGCACCTCGAGCAGGCAATTAAAAAGATGGCAAAATCAGAAAAATATCCCCAACAGCCCTGAAAACTCCTAAATACTTCCTCGTAAAAATTTTCTTAACCGGGGATCAGCCGGGGTAACTCAGCCTGGCTAGAGTGCGGGGCTCATAATCCTCGTGGATGCTGGTCAGAGAGGGTGGATCCCCGTTGTCCCGGGTTCGAATCCCGGCCCCGGCATATTTTCCTCCCATATGCATGTTTTTAAGTGAATTGTCTTCCGAGTTTTTGGAATGGGTTCTGGTTTTTTGATTGCTTTTGAGGGTGTTGATGGGTCTGGGAAGACTACTCAGGCGAGGAGGCTTGTTAGATGGCTTAGGAGGAGGGGGATTCCTGCTCGCTATACTTCTGAGCCTACTAGCGGGGCTATTGGGAGGATTTTGAAGGCCATGGCTCGTGGAAGAGATGTTGATCCGCGGGTTGAGGCCATGTTGTTCGCCGCTGATAGGCTCATACACCTAGAGAAGGTCGTTAAACCTCTTCTTGAGAGAGGCTTCGTAGTGGTGTCTGATAGATATCTCCATTCTTCACTAGCTTATCAATCGGCGACGACGGGTGATCAAAGCTGGGTCGAGGAATTGAATAAGCACGCCAGGAAACCAGATCTCGGAATACTTCTCGACGTGGATCCAGAAGTTGGATTGAAGAGGCTTAGGAGAAGGAGGACGAGGTTCGAGAGAGCCGACCTTTTAAGAAAGGTTCGAGAGAAATATCTTGAGTATGTTGAGCGCGGGGAGCTTGTGAGAATAGATGCTGGGAGAGATATTGATCAAGTTTTCTCTGACGTTGTTAGGGTTGTCGAAGATTTTCTGAGGAAGATTGGGAAGAGTTTTATCTGATTTTCGGTTAAATTGTTTGGGAGGAAGGTTTGAGGCTTAAGCTAATCAAGGATCCAGTTCACGGATACATTAACGTGACGGAGGATGAGCTGAGAATAATTGATACTTACGCTGTTCAGAGGCTTCGAAGAATTATCCAGCTTCCCTTCGTTTACCTCGTTTACCCAGGGGCAAGGCATACCAGGTTTGATCACTCGCTCGGATGCATGCATCTCGCTGGAGAATTTGCTGAGAAGCTTGGATTAGATGAGTATCGTAGGAAAGTGTTAAGGATCGCTGGGCTTCTCCACGACATCGGCCACGCGCCTTACTCGCATCTCTTCGAGATCTTGTTAGAGAAATCTGGGCTAACGCATGAGGCCATGACCTTAAGGATTTTGAGAGAAGATGATGAATTAATTGAAGCTGTTGAGCGGAGCGGTGTGAATCCGAGAGATGTCATCGAGGTCCTAGAAGGAAGAGCCGTTGAATCTCCGATAATAAGCGGGCCCATGGACGCTGATAAGCTCGATTTCTTGATGAGGGACGCATACTTCACGGGAGCACCCTATGGATTAATCGATGTTAAGAGGATAATTTTGAGGAGTAGGTTAATTGATGGAAAGCTCGCCGTGAACGTGAACGCTGTCGGCGCAGTCGAGGAAATGGCCCTAGCCCGCTACCAAAACTTCATCAACATCTACTTCCACCACACGGTTAGAGCAGCTCAAATACTATTCCTAACTGGAGCAAAGATGCTTGAGGAAATTTCAGACTTCTCTTCCATGACCGTGCGCGAGTATCTGAGTCTAGATGATTACGTGGTCTGGTGTGCCATGAAGTCGAATGATAAAACAAGATGGGTTATCGATAGGCTCGAGCGAAGAATAATACCGAAGGTGGCTTACGAGATCAGGGTTGAGGAAGATTTCCCCAAGGAGGTTCTTAAGAATTCGGAGGAGGTGGAGGAAGAGATCGCGTCGAGTGCAGGAGTTCCAAGCGAGAGGGTTTGGATAGATACTCCATACGTGACTCCGCTTCCATTCAGGAAGGATGAACGCGTCCAGTTCTACGATGAGGTGAACGGCGAGATCAAGATCATCGATTATAATTCGCCTCTCCTCGAATTTACAACGAAAATCTATGGGATAATACGAGTTTACACGGAGCGGGAATACGTCGAAGCTGTGAGAAGAGCTGCGAAAAAATATTTTGGGTAAAATTATCTCCGCATCCGCTTAGCGAGCTTTTGATAGATTTTGTAGCCTGCGTAGACTATTGCCGTGAGCGGCGCTCCGACTATGATTAAGAAGATTAAGCCGTAGAGAATGTAGATGAGCGCTGTCGCAGCTATGACGAGTATAGGCGTTAGATCAAGCTTCGGATAAGGTGATGGAGGGGGCTTAGGCTTCTCTGGAGCCTTTATCGAGATTGAAATCGAAGAATACTCGACCATTCTTTCCAAGTTTCTTAGCTGTGCTTCAAGTCTCTCTATCTCTCCTCTGACTCTCCAAAGCTCTTTCTCGATCATGATTAAGTCTTGAACGCTCTTCGCCTTCTCAACAGCCTTAAGCAACCATTCCTCCTCAGCCTTCAAGTTCCTCAGCCTAGCTTCTAGATCCACGTATTGTTCGGTTACGTCCCGCGCGTTCACTTCCTCCTTCAAGACTTTTCCAACACTTCTGATCTCGCGTAACGCTTGGAAGAAGTATTTCTCTGGGACTTTGATTATCAGATTCGCTGACGGCGGCTCTTGACTCTTAATGCTCATCCAGGCCACGTATCCGCCATAGGACTCCACGATCATTATTATCTCATTAACGGCTTTCTCAGGATCATCTGACTCCATTTCCAAGCTCGCCGTCCTGATCAGCATCCTCCCTGCCTGGCTGATTTCAACCTGAGGAGCTGGCTGCGTCGATTTAGTTAGGGTCGCCGTCGTTATCGTCGCAGTTGGGATCGCGAGCTTCATTGGAGCTTTTAGCGATTCGGCGAAGGCCATTTCTCGGAGAATCTTCGGCTCAAGCCGCGCCGTAAGCTGGGTTAGAATTAAGCCGGTGACATAGGATGCCGCGATGGCGGCCACGATTATCAATGCTATGATTTTCTTATCCGGCTTCACGCATATAATCGGATTCGAGGCTGATATAATCGCATGCAATAGAACAGGCCGTTCAAGAAAATGGACATTCACATGAAGCGCTTAACCTTGATCGAGAGATCTCCCAGATTTACGAGAGACGCCACTCCGACAGTAGGCTCTAATCCAACGTTCCTCTGATAGCTCGTCTGCTCCTGCCAAGTTCCAGTATTGATTAACCTAACTCCCCTATATGAGCCGGCGTAGGCGACGTGGACGTGGCCCACGTGGAAAACATTTGGAACCTTATCGATTACCAGCAGGTCTTCGCTCAATGGGAGAATTGGCGTGCCCTCTCCGTAGATCGGTGAAAGATGTCTGTGCTTAATTAGGGTCTCCAAAACTCTTCCTATATCTCTTTGGAGAGAGCTGTGGGAGAATCCTGGGATTAGCTGGATCACGTCGTCGAGTCCCTGCCCATGATAGATTAGGAAACTTCTTCCACCAATCTTTATCCAAGCAGGATTTCCTACGAATAAGATGTCGCGGCCGCTTTCCTCTAGGATGCGCTTATACTCTTCTTGAAGCGGAGGCTGGGGTAAAGCTTTCTGAACTGGTTCATGATTTCCGGGGGCAATTATTATCTTAATTGATTCCGGGATCTCTGAAAGTAGCTTTGACAATTGTTTAAACTGCTCTTTCACGGAGGTTATCTCGAGCTCCTTCTGCTGGTTTGGATAGACTCCTACTCCATCGACTAAGTCTCCGGCCACGATTAAGAATCTAATCCTCTTCACTTCAGCGTCTCGTGATCGATTGATCCAGTCGAGAAAAGTTTCGAAGAGGTCTTTTCGGAATTTATTGCTTCCGAGATGTATGTCTGAGATTAGGCAGACGTAGGTGGTTAAGTTTGTCTTTTCTATGTTTTCTGGAGCAATTTCTGGGAGAAGAAGATCTTTCGCAATGAATGCTTCGCCTCGCCTAAGAACTCGAATCCCGCAAACGGAGTCCTGTAGAAGAAGCTCTGCTGTTTTCCTAAGATTTTCGTCGCTGGTTTTCGGGACTATGATCGTGGCCTCCGCCGAAACGTCGTCAACCTCGAGTATCCAAGCTTTCTCGGTCTCCCTCTTATCGTAAACCATTACGACCACGTATGCTTCCTCGCCTTCCCTAAGTTTTAGAGCAGATTTGAGGTCGACTACGTTT
>Ga0190363_1002280_pt1 | contig 11008 bp, 13 predicted proteins | sample 48721867_MG_FD_161272 | JGI IMG/M metagenome (GOLD analysis project Ga0190363, IMG submission 161272) | Hydrothermal vent microbial mat bacterial communities from Southern Trench, Guaymas Basin, Mexico - 4872-18-6-7_MG | ecosystem: Environmental > Aquatic > Marine > Hydrothermal vents >...
AAATAAGCTTGGAACAATACTGGCGATGTTTATTAGTTCATCACATAGCTTAGAAGTTCTACGTGTAATTAGTGTTTCAGGTATTATTTCTAGGGCTAGAGATGAAAGATACATGGTGTATCCTAAATTGTTTTGGAATAATGTGTTTCCAAAATTTAATAGCATAACATTAGAGTATTTTATTCCTTTAGGCATGGTTTCAGATAAAACAACCATGTCAACGTTTAGAAGTCTATAAACATCGTGAAGTCTTTTTAAACTGCTTGGATTACTTGTTATAGCTAGTAAACTATAATCCTTTCTATAGGGTGCTATATGTGTAAGAAAAGATGTAATATCGGATAATACTGGTTGCTTTCTTTTAGTGTTTAATACCGTTAGTATCCAGTACAGTGTTGTGGCTGGTATTTTTCTTAAGCTTGAATAGGTTATTATAAGATCATCTTTGGAAATAATGTTTTTTACTCTGCTACTTTCCTCAGCAGATATTAGGTCTTTAACTATCTTTTCTACTTTAGCCGTTTCCTTTTTCAATTTCTCAACTATATTATATTCCATGTTTAGAGTAATGCCTCCCTAAGTATTTCATCGTATTTTAGCAATGGTTCCCTAGGTATTTTAGGTATTAATGCAAATATTAGCTTCTTAGCTTTTTCAACATTTTCAGCCATAACTTTAGCTACCTCAGTTGCTGTAACAGGTTTTTCAGCCCAAACATCGTAATCGGTAACCATGGCTACAGTTGCATAGCATATTCCAGCTTCTCTCGCTAAGTTAACTTCGGGAACAAGTGTCATACCTATAATGTCTGCTTTAAAGACCTCCTTAAATAGCCTGGACTCTGCTCTAGTAGAAAACCTCGGACCTTCAATGCAAATATAGGTCCCTTTACTATGAACAGTTATGTTCAGCTCCTTAGCTGTTTCTATAATCAGCTGTCTAAGAGGCTCACAGAAGGGATCAGCCATTGAGAAATGCCCTACAACACTACCTTCAAAGAACGAATACTCCCTTTTCTTAGTGAAATCTATGAACTGATCAGGTACCACAAAGTCTCCTGGTCTATAATCCTCTCTTAAACTACCAACAGCAGAAACAGCAACTATCTTATCTACACCAAGAGATTTTAGCGCCCAAATATTCGCTCTATAGTTTATTCTGTGTGGAGGAATTTTGTGTCCTCTTCCATGTCTGGGTAGGAAAGCTACCTTTCTACCAGCATATTCTCCAATAATTATGTTATCTGAGGTAGGGCCGTATGGAGTATATATTTTAATTTCCTCCACTTTCTCAAGTAATTCAACGTCGTAAAGACCTGAACCGCCAATAATACCTATTTCCGCTTTACCCTTAACCGGGACAAACATAAGGCCTCTAACCTCCTAAGCTAAGATGATAACCTAAAAGGATATAAAAAGTATGGTTGATAAATCTATGTTAAAATAAACTTATCGTCGTATTTTTTAAGAAAACCTTCTTCAACAAGACGTTCTAAAGCATCTTTATAATATGCTTCGCCAACGTCAATACCATACCATTCTTTAAACTTTTCAACGACTTCTTCGTATGTCCATTCCTTCTTAACCTTACTTTCCTCTTTTAACATTCTACGTAGAAACTGGGCAACATCTTCAAGACGAGTCCATGGATACTGGAACCATGTCCACTCTTTTACTTCAACTACATAGTAGTCTGGTTTAAACTTTGCTACAGGTGATATCCATTGTAATGCCGCTATTTTCAGCTCATCTGGTTTCCATTCTTTTTCTATGTACTCCTTAGCTAATAGAAGAGACTCCCCTGTGTCCACTATATCGTCTACTAGCAGTGCTTTCATACCCTTAAGGTCCACTTTATATCTAAACTTTATTATTGCTTTTTCAGCCATTTTTGCTGCTTCAGTCCAATGCTGACTCTGGATTGAAATTAAATTTTCTATGCCGAGGAAATCACATACCAGTCTTGCTGGAACGTAGCCGCCGCGGGCTACTGCAATAATGACACTTGGCTTATAACCTGACTCTTTAATTTTCCTGGCAAGTTCTCTTGACCAAGAAACTATTTCATCCCATGAAACAAGTTTAGTTTTTACCTTGACCAAAATATCTCCCTTAAACCACATTATTTAAGCGAATATATAAATCTACTCTTGAATTACAGAGAATCATTAATATACAATATTTCAACAACTATTTGAGATACGTTGACATCATCATAGTTTATGAGTGCTCATAGACTTAACTAGAGTATACTTTAGAAAAACATTATTAGCTATGTTTAGGTTTAAAGAAGCAAGGAGGTTAAACATGGTGTATAGTAAAATTCTTGTGGGCATTGATGGTTCCGAAATGTCTGAAAGAGCACTTAATGTTGCTATAGAACTATGTAAGAAAATAGGGGCAGAACTGCTTATAGCACATGTTATAGAGAAACCACCAGTATTAACAATGGCTAAAATGCAAGAAGAACTTATTGAAAAAGCTCTTGAAGAATATGCTGATAGACTATTATCTAGAGCACTTTTTAAGGCAGAAAAAGAAGGTGTTAGAGCTAAGCCCCTCTTATTAAGAGGTAAGCCAGGGCCAAAACTTTGTGAAGCAGCAAATAAGTATGGTGTAGACTTGGTAATCGTAGGTTCTAGGGGGCTAGGAACGATAAGCAAGTTCATAGTTGGTAGTGTATCAGATTTCCTGGTAAGACATTGTACAAATAAATCAATACTTATAATTAGATGAAATTAAATGAGCCACAATAAGCCTTACAGTTAAACCTAAGATGGCTTAATTTTTTATCTTGGTGCTAATTGTACCATCAGTACGCCTGTAAAAACAATTATTATTCCTAAGACCTTAAACACTGTAAGGGTTTCACTTAAAAACAAACATGCTAATATTGTTATTTGAATGAGCATAGTATTCTGTAATATTGTCTGCTCGTAAGCTCTTAGATTTTTTAATGCATGATTCCATAAGGTAAAAGCTAAAGCTGTGTTCACTATGCTGAGCCAAAGTATTATAAACCATACATTAAGAGAAGGAATAACTATGTTCTCCACCATAACCGTAGCTCCAAGGAGCATTAGCGATCCACTCATCATAGAGTACGAAGTTAGTATGATAATGTCTTCTCTACTAGTTTTAAGGTGATATTTCAAAATAACCATATATAATGCCCAACCAATACCTGAAGTAAACGTTATAATTACACCTACAATTTCCTTAAAAACCAAGGCAGTACTGCTAAAAAACACCATTACACCACATAGCGTAATTGCTATTCCTATAAACTGCAAAAACTATGGCTTTTCTTTGAGAAAACTAATGCCTAAAGCAAGCACAATAATGGGTGTTAAACTAAAAATAAATGTTACAGTAACTGCTGGTAAGTAATATAAGCATTTAACTTTAGAACATACCTACAGAAGCGGAAACAAAGCTTTCTCATAAAAATGAAGCTACCTACTTTAAACAGTGTAAACACATATTGAACTAAGGGACACGTGATGGGAGAAATATTGTATTTTGACAAGCTAGGTCCTCAAAAACACTGAGAAGGTAATTGGCTGTGTAAAGGAAAGATTAAAGAAGGGTGATATTAAGTACGTGGTTGTTGCTTCTGAAAGTGGAAGAACAGCATTGAAAGTTGCAGAGGTGTTAAAAGGCTTAGACGTTAAAGTAGTATGCGTCACTGGATATGTTGGCATTAGAAGAGCCTGCGGCGTTGAATGGCCTGACATTAGAGGTGAAACGAGAAAGAAGTTGGAGAATTTAGGCGTTAAGATTCTTGAAGAAACCCCTTGGATTTTCGGCTGTACCTTAGACTATTAGTTTCTCAGAACCCAAGCACCCTCCTCCATCATTCATTACTTTATCTCCCGAACCATGGGGTTTGGCTTTAAAACGGCACTTGAAATAGTGTTAATAGCAGCAGAAGCAGGAGCTATTCCAATAGATGAAGAATGTATTTCAATAGCTGGAACAGGATATCTTGGCGGCGGTGCAGATACAGCGATTGTAGTTAAGCCATCAGTTATTTACGATGCTAAATTCCTTGACCCTTTGGAAGGATTAGAGGTAAGAGAAATCTTGGCCATACCCAGGCTTAAATTTAGTCCCAAACTCATTGAGGAAATAAAGGAGAAGTGGCTTAAAACAATTTAAACATTAATATGTAAAGAATATGTTGAGGAATGGAATGCGGACCGGTGTCTTCTCTTACATGTAGAGTCAGAGGCACCTTAGGGGGGCTTAAAAGAAATGTATTCATTTAAGGGAAATGGCTTACTACTTAAAACCCTGCCCTTAATATTTGTACTGAGTTTATTTTTAGCTTATTTTGCTGCTAACCAAAACATAGTCTTAGTCGGTGGGGGAGAAGATAGCATAACATTGACGGATAATGATATTCCTAAATGGGTTGTTAGGCCTGAAAGAACATGGACAAAACGGGGATTTAATATTACTGAAGAATTTTACATTAACGAGTACGTTATGCTACGTGTTTACAAAGCCAGGAATAATAGTTCATTACTAGCAATAATAAAAGTTGTCGGCTATTGTGAACTATGTTATCCTAATGTAGGAATAACTAAGGAGGAGAGATTACAACCAGAGCGTGTTGAAGCATTTAATAGGCTTAAGAAATACGTAAATACTTTATGGTCTAAGTACAGTCGTAACCCTCAATTGTCAGGTATAATAGTAAATGCTTATGTCATTCCTAGGAGGGCTCTTTCAATTGATGAATTTATTAGGTTAATTGATGAACTTAATCTCACTGACAAGGTCAAAGACATATACTATACGGTTTACGATGTCGAAGGAAACTACGTTATGAGTGGGGGTAGAAGAATTAGAGAGGACCGTGATTTCCTATCTGAAGTCGCCAGTATGGTGAAAGCGGCACACCACATGCTAAGCGTTATGAACAAAAGCAACTATTCGACAAAACTCTACATAGGCTCATTCGTTATCAAATCGAATATAAGTGAACTTGCAGAAATAGCTAATTTTAAGGAGAAATTAGCATTAGTTTATGTACCATTAGACGTAATAATTCAGTTAAGAAAGGAAGGATACAATGTAACGCTAGTAAGTTACACATCAATCCTTGAAGCAGTACCTGAATTAGAACTATAACATATGGTATTTTACCGCATCAAGAAGGTTAAGGGAAACTACTATTTGGTTAAGGAATGGTATGATCCTGAGTCTAAGAGGAAAATAACTAGGTCTATTGGTTCATGTAAGCTTATTGAGGAACTCATGGTGAAAATTAAGAGGGAAAACTTGGTGCGGGGGGTGGGATTTGAACCCACGCAGGCTTGCGCGGCAGGAAAGCCTCTACGCCAGCGGATCTTAAGTCCGCCCCCTTTGTCCTAGCTCGGGCACCCCCGCATCTATCTGAATAATGATATCTTAGCTTATTTATAAAGTTTAAAGAATTCAGGTTTCTTGTTGGCTTTTAAGTTAATGTGGTTTAGGCTTCACTTTCCTTACCCTTTTAATTTTAACGTTTAATTCTCTTGATTTAGATAAGGCTTCTTCACTTATTTTTGCTGAACCATAGATCAATAGTACTGGTTTAGCATTTATTTGGGATGCTTTCTTAGCTATATCTTCAACTTCTCTTGCTGAAACAGGTTTATTTTTCAAATAAACATCTACTGCAAATATGTCCCCTTTCTTTTTTGCTACGAAGTCTATTACCCCATCTTTAACTTTAACGTTAAACGACACACTATGGCCGGACATTATATATAACGCTGCTATTTTACCTTTAATGCCAGCCTTGCCCACAGCTTTACTTATTAGCTTACTCCTCCAAGTCCAAACCATAACCTTTACCTCCTTGCTGATAAATCGCTAACTAAATTAGACTTAGTTTAAAGTTTAAATGTTTTAAGCAACATGCGCTATGTAGGTATAGTAAACTTAACACTTAAATTAGCTAAGTTTACATTTATTTCCCGAGGGCCCGTAGCCTAGCCAGGATAGGGCACCGGCCTCCTAAGCCGGGGGTCCGGGGTTCGAATCCCCGCGGGCCCGCCAGCACCATAAATTTTATGACAACTACAATAGACATTAATCCTAATTGCAGTACTTTAAAACAGTTAGGATCTATAAGAACCAACTTATAGATGAGTCTTGTTACACATAGTCTATAAATGTTCAATTTATTATTTACACCTGTAAATGATATTAGTTCGCATTTTCTTGGTTTTCATCTTGTCATGCTAGATTCTTATATATTTTTCAGAGAATATGATACATTAGGTGAAATATGATGAGATACTCATTTAATATAGGGCGTTTTCTAGTTCGCCCTGGTAGGAAGCTTCATGGGTTTCTTATAAAGTTAAAGATTAGACCAGGTGTTCTTAGTAAGTTATCAGCTATTCCCGCTGAACAAAACATAGTTATCCCTTATTTAGCATATTCAGCAGATCAATCCGGGGAGACTGCAATAGCTTTAGCTTTCTTAGACTTCACGAATTCTGATATTTCGCCTAAGGAGCTTGTAAGAAAAGTTAAACAGTACGATTTTGTTGAGGAAGTTATAATTATTAAGCCTAAAATTAATGGTTTCATAGCTGATACTGTTTCTAACCCGTTAACAATGAGTGGAGACAGAGCTGTTATTTTCAGAGAGCCCGGATACAAGGGATTATTAGCTAGTATAAGAAAATTTGGCCCCGGAATAGAGGTTTTCCTATACTACTTAGGAGTAGAAGCTGGACTAGAGTTCGGTAAGAAACATAAGGAAACTGCGAAAAAACTTGGAATAGCAAAGCCTGAGGAAATCTATAGAAATATAAGTGAAAGCATGTTTAACTGTGTAGGTTATGGTCTCATGGAGACAGTTAAAATTAAGACTAGACTGCCATATGCTATTATAAGAGTGCATAACTGCTTCGAATGCGAGCTCGGTATTGGAACAGGAAAACCTTTTAGCCACCTAGTACGTGGGATGATAGCTGGCGTTCTAACAGCACTCTTAGGTGTGAAAATGACGGCTATAGAGACTAAATGCATAGCGAAGGGGGATCCATACTGCGAATTTGAAGTTAAACCAAAAAAATAATTCTGAAATTTTAATGCACCTATACGCATAGTTTAAAAGATACAGGTTCTAGAGCAATAAGTCAAAAATGCTATAATATAGCGATTCTTCAAACCTCTGAATAGCTGAAACCCATAAACAGAGACCTAAGGGCATAGATGTTTTAAATAGTATTAAGGTATCCTCATAAAGAACTTCAGGTTCCTTAAACCGAGAGCCCCGAACCTCTACACAGGTCTGACATGTTTTATTGAGCCATAACCCTTAAATTTCTTTCACCATAACATCCTTAAACTGCTATGAACCCGGATACTAAACGCAAACAATCATACTTTAGTAAAGAATATTTAACATGTCAAGAGTATTTTTCCGTAGATCTTATGGGAATTATTATTAGGAAGAAACTTAAGCACAAACTTGCAAGAGTAAGTGGGAAGTAATATTGGGTGATTTTACGCGTATAGCCGTTGTTTCAAGTTGTAAAACACTTCAATGCTGCGTCGAGGGAATAGATGGCCCAAATATACTAATCCTGGAATATAGTAGAGAGGGAGGTTATAAACCAATTAGCTCCTTTATTAACCCTGCAGTTAAAGCCGTTCGTAAAAGAGGAAAAGCTGCTGCCTTCACAATTGTAAAGTACAATGTTAATGCAGTTATAGTTAGTGATATAGGACCTGGAGCGTTTGAGGTGTTTAAGGCAAGAAAAGTTAAAGTTTACGTGGTTAGTGAAGGGACTAAAGTAGAAGAAGCTGTGCAATACCTGATTTCAGGGAAAATTAGTGAAGCTACAAAACCAACGCATGAGAGGGGTCATGGAAGACTTAGAAATCTTAGCAAACACTTACGGTAAAAATTATAAGCTAACTACGCGTTAATTCTTTGAAGAAAAAGCCGCGGTAGTATAGCCCGGCCTAGTATGCGGGCCTGTCGAAGACTATCTACAGAAAGCCCGTGACCCGGGTTCAAATCCCGGCCGCGGCGCCAACACTGTTCCTTCCACGTCTCTAATCTTTTCTATGTTTTAGCTGAAACCAGTGTTGTCGTGCTGCTTACGTAGGGTATTTTCCTTATTTCCAATACTATACGTTCAAGATCCCCTAGGGAATGAGCATCAACAGCTACAACTATATCAAACATTCCATAAACTATGGATATATCTCTTATTTTATTCATAGGCACTCTTTTCTTAATCTCATCTACAACATCATACTCTCTACCTGTCTTCACCGTCAATAGGACATATGCTGATACCAAAATATTCCCCATAATACTCTGTTTCCATCTGTTTAGGTTTTCGTACATTCTAAAATTTAAATGTTTATTATTTATAATCAATAGTCTTTACAAGAGACACGGTAAAGACTCTTAGGGTAAAGAAATGGGGCTTAAAACCTCCGTCTTAGCTTTTTAGCAGTTATGACTTGTTTATGTAAAGCTTATATAATTTAGCTAATATTTTTACTTTCGAGGTGCGTAATTGTGAGCATAACCTATGCGGAACTAGGTGAGCTAAGGAAAGGTAACTTTATAGTAATAGATGGTGAACCATGTAGAATAGTTGAAATGTCTAGAGCAAAAGTTGGCAAGCATGGCTCAGCTAAAGCTCATGTAGTTGCTATAGGCTTCTTTACTGGAACAAAAAAGACACTAGTAGCACCGGTCAGCCATAGAGTTGAAGTACCGGTTATTGAAAAACGCACCGGTCAAATACTAGCAGACTTAGGAGAAGTACTGCAAATAATGGACCTTGAAACGTATGAGACTATGGAAATAGAAAAACCTGAGGAAGAAAGTTTAAGAGAAAAACTAAAGCCAGGTGTTGAAGTAGAATATTGGGTGGTTATGGGTAGAGCTAAAATTATGAGAGTAAGATAAGCTTACATGTAAAATATGCCCGATGATTGAATTAAAGTTCAGAGGTAACGATGAAGAACCCTATGAGTGCTGAGGGTTTACTTCAATAAGGTGTTTTAAGATAATGCTTGAAGAATTAAGAAATGCGCTAAGAAAGTTCATAGGTAGTCCCAAATCCTATGAAAGAGCAGTAGAGGAATTTATAAGAGACTTGCAAAGAGCACTCATAAAAGCTGATGTGAATGTTAAAGTAGTTTTCAATTTAAGTAAGAAAATTAGAGAAAGAGCTTTAAAAGAAGAACCACCACCAGGCGTTTTAAGAAGGGACTGGTTTATAAAAATCGTTTATGAAGAACTTACAAAACTCTTTGGCGGTGAAAAAGAACCTAAGGTAGACATTGATAAGAAACCATATGTTCTAATGCTTGTAGGTATTCAAGGAAGCGGTAAAACGACAAGTGCAGCTAAGCTGGCTTTGTACTATAAACGCAAAGGATATAGAGTAGGTCTTGTCTGCGCGGACACTTTCAGACCAGCAGCATATGAACAATTAAAACAGCTGGGAAGCAAGATTGGTGTTGAAGTTTATGGTAACTTGCGGGAAAAAGATTCTGCAAAAATAGCTTTAGAAGGTGTAAGGTATTTTAGAGGAAAAGGCTACGATTTAATAATAATCGATACTGCTGGAAGACATAAAGAAGAGAAAGGGCTACTTGAAGAAATGAAGCAAATAGCTGAAAAAATTAAACCAAACGAAATAATGCTCGTACTAGATGCAACAATAGGGCAACAAGCACTTGCTCAAGCTAAGGCATTCCATGAAACAACACCTATAGGTTCAATAATGATAGCTAAACTTGACGGAACAGCAAAAGGTGGGGGAGCAATATCAGCAGTAGTAGCTACAGGGGCTAAAATAAAGTTCATAGGTACGGGAGAAGACGTTAAGGAAATAGAAACTTTCAATCCACCATCCTTTGTTTCTAGAATTCTAGGCCTAGGTGATGTCAAAGGCTTAGTTGAGAAAATAAAACAAATAGAAGAAAGAGAAGAGCTAGAAAAACGCCAAATGAAGATGCTAGCTACAGGAAAAATAACAATGCCAGACATATACCATCAAATAAAAGCTTTAAGAAAAATGGGGCCTTTATCTAAAATTTTACAGTTAATACCAGGTATAGGGTTAACATTACCCATGGATTCTCAGCAAATAAAACTAACAGAAGAGAAAATGGATAAGTGGCTTGCAATAATACAGTCGATGACATATGATGAACTTGTAAAACCTGAGAAAATAGATAAATCGCGTATGCGACGGATAGCTATAGGTTCAGGAACATCCATGGATGATGTTAAGGAGCTATTAACATATTATAAAATGATGAATAGAATGCTTAAACAAATAAAGAGGAGAAAAGGTATTTTTAGACATTTTCCTAAAATATGAGTAAAACATGCTACACTACAATTAACTAAGGTTTCCATAATGTGTTTTCTGTACTTACCACCTCCTAGAATAATGTTACGAATGAGGAGCATTGAAACTTGAAAGACAATATAGCATTGAATAATATAGTAAATAAAACATTTAAAATGCTTAAAGAAGTTCCCTTATGTGATAGATGTTTAGGAAGAATATACTCGACATATGGTGTGGGTTTATCAAATAAACTGAGAGGTATATCCATTAAAGTATTACTAACAATGCTAATCCCTTATATGATTAATAAACTAAGTTCGGAAGAAATTAAAAGAATAGCTGCAAACATAAAGTTTCAACCATTTTGCGTAACACTCCAGAAGTTAAATATACAGCTAGATATTGTAGAGAAGCCATGTTACATATGTGGAGATACTTTAGACAGCATAATAGAAGAATATACCAAAATAATACTTAAGGAATGTTTAAACTACGAATTTGATAACTTTCTCGTAGGAGTTCATATACCCAGTGAAATAGCTACTAAAGAAGAAGAGTTAATGAGAATATTTAAAATAGAAAGCTACGAATCCATAAAGAATGAAGTAAAAAGAGAAATAGGTAAAAAGATTAAAGAAAGACTTAAACTACAACCAGAATTTCAAGAAC
>Ga0190363_1002281_pt1 | contig 11004 bp, 10 predicted proteins | sample 48721867_MG_FD_161272 | JGI IMG/M metagenome (GOLD analysis project Ga0190363, IMG submission 161272) | Hydrothermal vent microbial mat bacterial communities from Southern Trench, Guaymas Basin, Mexico - 4872-18-6-7_MG | ecosystem: Environmental > Aquatic > Marine > Hydrothermal vents >...
GGATGCCGAGTTCCTCCTCGAGAACTTCTCTCATCCTCTCCTCCAGTTCCATCAGCCTTCTGACCTCATCTACGAATATCCCCGGTGACACCTCGACACGTATTTCGATCCCTTCCGGAACGCCCTCGCTCTTGAGAAGCACCATCTCAAACTGGGGCTTTTCCCCCTGGATTTCAGCCAAGATCCTTTCGATCTGTGAGGGGAAGATGTTAACGCCCCTTACGACAACCATGTTGTCGGTCCTCTCCATAACCCTGCTCATCCTCGTCGTCGTTCTGCCGCAGGGGCATGGGGACTGATCCAGCGATGTGAGGTCTCCGGTCCGATATCTTATAAGCGGGAACGCCTCCTTCGTTATGGTAGTCAGCACCAGCTCCCCTATCTGACCGTCGGGCAATCTCTCACCCGTGGATGGATCGATCACCTCGGCTATGAAGTGATCCTCGAAGATATGGAGCCCGTTTTTCCGCTCACACTCCACGGACACTCCCGGGCCTATCACCTCGCTCAGACCATAGCAGTCTATCGCCATTATGTGAAGCGATTCTTCAAGCCTTTCCCGCACCGATTCGGGCCATGGCTCGGCTCCGAAGATACCCACCCTCAAGGAGAACTCCGCCGGAGCGATACCGGATCTCTCCGCCGCCTCGGCTATCTGCAGGGCGAAGGAGGGCGTACATGCCAAGGCGGTGGTCTTGTAGTTTCGCATGATCTCCACCTGTTTTTCAGGTGAGAGCCGAGAACATGGGATAACGGTCGCCCCTATCCTCTCGGCGCCGTAGTGAAATCCCAACGCACCCGTGAAAAGCCCATAGTCGAAGGCTATCTGAATCACATCCTCCTTTGAGACGCCGGCGGCGTAGAGCGACCTCGCCATGAGCTCCGTCCAATGTTCAACATCGTTGGTCGAATACCCTACCACTATCGGTTCCCCCGTGGTGCCGGAGGTGGTCTGAAGCCTCACAACCTCCCTCAACGGCAGGGCGAACATGCCATAAGGCTGGTTAACGTGAAGGGTCTCCCTGTCCGTGAAAGGTATTCGCCTCAGATCATCAAGCGACGTTATCTCCTCGGGGGAAATCCCTGCCTCATCGAAAAGCCTCCTGTAAAACCCAACGTTCCTGTAAACCCTATTTAAAACGGCCTGAAGCCTCTCAAGCTGGAGCTGTTCTATCTCCTCCCTAGGGAGGGTCTCATATTCGCTCCATATCATCCCATAAGCCCTCCTGATCGAAAGGAATTAGGTCCTCCCGCCTGATCCATCCCCTCTCGCCTGTGGGGGCGGTCACCTTAAGCCAGCCTGGTCTTCGAGATTCGATCCTGACCTTCGATCCGGCGTGAAGTTCGATAAGAACGGGTGCGGATTCAATCGGCTTCCCCTTCACCTCAGCGCTATCCACGGCGATAACCCCTTCCTCCTTATGCTTCGCCATAACTCTGAAACCGAAAGCCAGGAGTGAGATCGCCAGGAAAAGGCCGAAGATTCGGGCCAAGTTCTTGCCCTTAACCCATCCCGTCCACAGATACAGATTCAGGGAGAGGACTAGGAACCAGTATAAGATAAGGGAGAACCCGATGATCTCGGCGCCGCGCACTTTTCTCAGAGGATAGAGGGGACCTGAGAGGTCATCGGGGAAATCGAACCTGTCCCTCCTGAGCGCTCTGGCGTACGCCAACGCCTTAGCAAGGTCATCATCGCGCGGCATCATCCCGCGCGCCCTCTCCAACCATAGGATCGCCCCCGCCGGATCGTTCATCCTCAGATATGTCAGGCCGATGTCGTAATACAGCCTGCCATCCCTGTACCTTTCGGCAAGGAGCAGGTATCTATCGAGCGCCTCGGCGTAATTTCCCGATTCATAAAGCGCTGTAGCCTCCTCAAGGATTGGGTATGGATCGATCGAGGCAACCGCTGAGGGAAGGATGAAAATCACCGCCATCGCTATCAATCTCCTCAGCCATCGCCTTACCCTCTGTAAGGTGATCTCCCTCATCACTCGGACGGCCTCCCCCTTCATCTCCGGATCGATCCTGCCTTTAGGTGAAAACCTGGACATCTCGCACCGGGCGAGCAGTTCGTCGAGATCGGAGATGAGCTCATCGTCAAATCCCGTTTCCTTAAGCGTTGTCATCATCCCTGCCCTGAAAGGGGATATGGAGGAGCCGAAGGTCTCCTCGATGTATCTGCGGATGGCCTTAACGACGCCATCGGGATCATCTCCGATCCTGTTAAGCTCATCGGTAAACCGCCTCATGGCCAACCAATCCCTCACCGGCTCACGTCCTCTGACTAAGGCGAAGAGCAACGGGAGGAGAGGCAGGATCTGAAGGGAGATAAACCACGCCCTGGCGTAAAACGGTTTGTCATCCTCCTTGAGCCGTTTCAGCTTTTTGAGCTTCGGGAATCCTAAACCGGGGATTTCGAGGACGACGATCTGGATCGAGTTAGATCGAAGCGTATAAATCCGGCCGTCATGGGGATCGAAGGCGGGGATTTCCGCCGGGGGAATTCTCAGCTCGCCGATGCTCCGAGGTATGAGCGAGTATTTGAACGTAGCCTCGCTTTCGAGCTCCGAGGTATCAATCAGGACCCGACGATCCTCACCGATCATCTTGACCTCGAATCCCGAAGGCCAGCTTATCCTCGGCTCCGGGATCAAGCTCGGATCCCCGTCGCCGAGTAATTGGATCTCATATCCGATCTGAGTTCCCAGGAACGCCCTGGACGAGCTCAAGAGCGCCTTTATCCTCCATTTCCCCACAGCGCCGGTGAATCCCAGAGGGAGGGGATGAACATCGAGAGAGACCTCGTTTCCGACGATCTTCCTGCCTTCCAAGGAGACGGCCGCGGGCGGTATATGGATCGATCCTGGCCTTTGCGGGAAAAGGATATATCTGAAGAAATCGACCCTGTATTCTTCGCCGAACCGACTTTCATATCTTACTTCGGGCTCCTCTGAGACCGGATAAGCCTTCAGACCTGCTGAGGTGAAGTCCGGTTCATCAAGGGTGATCTCACCCGAAGCCGGATATATCCTATACATGACTTCGATCGTGTAGATCACCCTCTCCCCGACATGGGATTCCGATCGATCGAGATGGGAGCTTACGATCAGATCGGGTTGAACGAAGAGAAGGATGGCGCATAAGGTCAGGCTCATGGCACCTCACCAGTCAGGCCCGCTGGGGCTTTCCACCGAGTGGTCCGATCTCATCATCTCGTCCCACGCGAGGGTTTCACCGTAGGATGTGCCTAAATTTATCCCCCCCGGTTTAACCTCTACCGCTTCTCGGCCCTTGCGCTCCATTCTTCCGCCTGATCCAGCGGATGTGGCGGAGAGCCGAAGGGCGATTTCGAGGTTGAATTTAGCATCCTCGTCCGAGGGATCGAGAAGCAGGGCATTTTCGTAACAGCCTATGGCCTCAGAGGGTCTACCCAATTTCAGATAGCAGTTTCCGAGGTTGTAGTATGCCTTTTCGAGGATCCGGGGGTTCTCCGATTCTAGCGTCCTTTGATATCGATCTATCGCCGCCTCGAACCTCCCCTCATCGTACAGATCGTTTCCTGACCGGAGGTTCGAGCGGAGAACATCCGTCCTGAAAGCGCTCATGAGGACGGTGATCAATCCAGCTATTAGGAGTGTTAACCCGGCCAGGAGTTTGACGATATCCTTTCGATTTCCACCTTGACGCATCTGCAACCGGCCCCCTCATAGGCCTCCATCAGCCTACGAGCATCCTCTTCATTCCGATACATAACTATAACTGCCCCGCCTGAACCGGGGAATTTCGATGGAAAGCCCAGATCTCGGGCGATCTGAATCATCTCCAAATTTCTCCGTCCGATCGCCTCATCGCCGTATATCTGACGGCGCAGATCGAAGTTGGCGTTTATAAGCTCACCGACCTTATCGTAATCCCGTCTTATCAAAGCATCCCGCATCTCGTCCGTAAATTGAGCGAAACTCTTCATCGCCTCGATCACCTCTGGGTCCCCGTTTTGGAATCGGAACTTCACGTTGCTGTGCATCTTGCCCGACTCGGAGGGCTCATCCGAGTAAACGAGCAGAAGTGGGGGCATCAGATCGGAATCTATCGGCTCATACCGTCCATGTCCTCTTTTCTCCATAAACTCCTTGGAGAAATCCATGTAGACCGTCCCGCCATAGACCTGCACGACTCTATCCTGCAGACCAGCGCTTATATCCAGCTCTTCCGTCTCGACGCTGAGGATCAGGTTCGGGAGTATATACTTCGGGATGGCGGCGTATGAGATGCCGTAGAACCTCATCATGGCCTTGACGGCGGCCGTGATGATAGCGCTTGAACCGCCCAATCCGACCTGTCTAGGTATGTTGGTCTCGTATTGTATGGTGAAGTTCCTCTCATCCAACTCGATCTCGTGTTTGTCACAGAACTCCTTGAACTTCTTCCCGGCGGCGAAGAGCAATCTCAGGCCGCCATAATACCCGTCTCGAATCGCCACCTCATATAGCTCTTTGAGGCTTGAGAATTCAGTCGGATCGTAGATTTTATGGGGGATTATCTGAAGTTTCGGACTCTCCCAGAGCGTCACCTGAGCGTAGAAATTGGTGATCGTGCTCGATATGGTTTTGCCGAAAAAGCCATCCGATGGATTTCCTATGAATCCTATCCTGGCGAACGCCTTTTCGCGAATTATCATAACTGAAGAACCTCCAAGCGGTCGATCTCCAGCGTTATTATACCAACCTTCGGCCCTATTTGAAAGGCGTCTTTATCTCGTATCCACCCTTCTATCGATCCACACGGTGAAGCAGCTCCCCTCTCCCAGCTTGCTGGTCACCTTGATACGGCCGTTATGCGCTTTAACGATCCACCGCACGATGCTCAATCCCAGTCCGCTTCCGCCCATCTCGCGGGAGCGGGCCTTATCGACCCTATAGAACCTGTCGAATATCCTGGGCAGATCCTCCTCCGGAATTCCTATTCCCGTATCTCTGACCGATATCCTCGCGTATTCTCCCTCCGCCTCCAGCGAGAGCCATATCTTTCCCCCCTCGGGCGTGTATTTTACGGCGTTATCGATCAGGTTCAACAACATCTGCCGCAATCGCAGCTCATCTCCCAAAACGGTGACCTCCTCCGCTTTATCCAGAAAGACATCGATCCTCCTCGCATCTGCGAGCGCTTTACACTCCTCATAGGCGTCTTCGATCAACCGTTTTAACTGAACCGGCTTGAACTCCATCTGAATTTGACCGGCATCCGCCCTGGATAGAGTCAGAAGGTTATCGACGATCCTCGACATCCGTTCCATCTCCTCGAGGTTGCTCTCCAACACCTGACGATACTCCTGGAGCGATCGCTCCTTTCTCAACGCCACCTCCGTCTGCCCTCGCATCACCGTCAACGGGGTTCGAAGCTCACACGATTCACCCTCAAGCTCTTTGAGCTCTTCCCCCTTTGCCGCCTTGACCGCCTCAGCAACCTCCGCCTCTATCTTTCTCGGATCAACCCCTTTATTGCGTTCCCTACTCTTCTTTATGAGCTCCATGAGTCTTATCCTATCCCCCTCGATCGCCTTTTTAGGTTTAAGCACGACAAAGTCTCCCTGCAGTTGAACCTCAAGGTAATCTCCTGCTTTTAATTTAAGGAGTTTTCGGACTTCTGATGGGAGGGTTAACTGCCCTCTTTCTCTCAATCGGACGATCTGCATTTCCATCCCCTCTCTTTTCATTATACCCTTAAGGTTCGGATATCGTCAAATAGAGGCGAAGGCAGTACTGGGACGAGGGCTTTTCAATGATTTAAACCGCCGAGACGCTGAGAACGCAGAGATCTTATGAAGCTATCAGCAACCGACCTTCAACAGTCAGCCTTTCGATAACTGGACGATGGCTGAAAGCTATAATAAGTCATCAGGCTTCGCCGTCATTCTCTGCGTCCTCTGGGCCTCTGCGGTTCAAGCCTTCGAAGCGTTGAAAACCCCTGAAATTTTCATATACCCACTTGACCGGGAAAGGATGATATGTTATGCTTCGGACGGCATAAGGACAGGCACGGGGATCTGCCCCCACGATTTCGTGAGGCGTCAATGTGGATGAAATTACACAGGATCGATGATCCTCAAAGGTTAACTCAACTGATACGGAGGTTTTTCAGCCAAAGGCCCTGCGTGATCTCGGTCTACCATTTCGGATCGACAGCCGAGAAGGGGGAGGGACGCGATCTGGACATAGCCGTTTTCTGCTCGGAGGAGCTGGACGAGTTCAGATTGGGTAGCGAGCTTGAAAGGTTCCTCTTTGAAAACGGCATCAGACTCCCAGTTGATCTGAAGGTGATGAACAGAACGCCTATCTGGGCTAAATATGAGGTGATAAAGGGGGGCAGGAGGGTTTTCGCCCGTGAACCCGACGAAGCCGCAGAGCTGGAGGCTAGAGTAATAGATGAATACCTGGATTTCAAGCCGCTTATGGATACCTATACCCGTTTCTTCTTCAGGAGATTAAGGGATGAAGCTAAACGAAACCGTCCAACTCCTTCTGGAGGAGATGGATAAAGCTTTAAAAGACATAGACGATCTGTCGGGGATGATCAGATCGGTCGAGGATCTGAGGGATAGCTCCCTGCTTCTGCGGGCTTGCAGGGATGCCACCCTGGTCGCTATACAGGGAGCTATAGACATAGGCAACAGGATCATCTCAATAATGGGCTGGAGAAGGCCGGAAAGTTACAGGGATGTTTTCGAAGTGCTTCTTGAAAACGGAGTGATAGAGGAGAAACTGGCTTTTAAGCTTCAGGATCTGGCCGGGTTCAGAAATGTTCTCGTCCACCTCTATTGGAGGCTCCGGCTTGAAAGGCTCAAGAGGTTCATAGACCAGGAGCATAGATCTATAGAGAGGTTCAGGGATAACATAATCCGATTCCTCGATCAAGTTGCGGATGCGGTTGATCCGGATTTTCAGGGTGGATTTGAATCCACAGATGAACGAACCTAACGATCGTCTCCGGACGTCCCCTCCTGCCACGCATCTACTACCCTACTGTCTCTCAAAACTCTTAGTCCACCGGATTCTTCTCATCGAAGAATCTCCGCATTTCATCGACCGTCATGGGTTCGGATATTCTCCCTTCCTTGATATCTTCGTCGGCTTCTCTCTCCCCCTCCTGCCATTCCCTTGTCCAGAACCACTCCTGGTTTGCCGGTATCAGCTTCAGGGGTTTCATCAGAATCCCATCCTCGGTCACAAGCTATAGGGGCTAGGCATTCTTCTCGAATGCCTAGCCCCTACTTGACACTCCCCGTCCTTTCAGATATCCTTTAACCTGATAGATCGAGGAGGAGGGATTGGTATGCCCAAGATAACGATCCAGGAAGTGGAGACGGTGGCAAACCTTGCGAGGCTGGAATTCGACGAGGAGGAAAAGAAACAGTTCACATATCAGCTTGAAAGGATTCTCAGCTATATCGATAAGCTCAACGAGCTCGATACGGAGAACGTCGAGCCGACATCCCACGTCCTGCCGATAAGGAACGTCATGAGGGAAGATGAGGTCAAGCCCTCATATCCGAGGGAGGAGATGCTGAAGAACGCCCCTCGGCCGGTCGAAGGATATTTCGCCGTCCCAAAGGTGATCACCTGAGGAGGGAGATATGGAGCTATATAGCATGACGGCACATCAGCTTCGGGATCTTCTCAGGAAAGGCGAAGTCTCAGCGACGGATATAGTCAAGTCGGTGCTGGAAAGGATCGATGAGGTGGAGGGGAAGATCAAGGCATACATAACGATCACCGATGATCTGGCCTTGAGGAGCGCCGAGAAGGTGGATGAGCTGCTCGCCAAAGGGGAGGAGCTGCCGGATCTGGCCGGGATTCCCGTCGCCATCAAGGACGTCATATGCACGAAAGGGGTGCTGACCACCTGCGCCTCCAAGATACTGTACAACTTCGTCCCGCCGTATGACGCCACGGTGATGGTGAAGCTCAACCGTCAGATGATAGCGATGATCGGCAAGGCCAATATGGACGAGTTCGCCATGGGATCATCCACGGAGAACTCTGGGTTTTTCATCACGCGCAACCCGTGGGACCTGGATAGGGTTCCGGGAGGATCGAGCGGAGGCTCCGCCGCGGCGGTGGCCGCCGACGAGGCGATCTGTTCCCTGGGGTCGGATACGGGCGGCTCGATCAGACAGCCGGCCGCTCTGTGCGGCGTGGTGGGGCTGAAACCGACCTACGGAAGGGTCTCACGATTCGGACTCGTGGCCTTCGCATCGTCGCTGGACCAGATCGGGCCCATAACGAAGGACGTCGAGGACTGCGCCCTGATGATGAACGCCATATGCGGATACGATCCGATGGATTCCACATCGGCCGACGTGCCCGTTCCCGATTTCACGAAAAGCCTCATCCCCGAGGTCAAGGGCTTCAAAATAGGTGTGCCGAAGGAATACTTCATCGAGGGGATAGATCCGGAGGTGGAGGCGGCCGTTAGAAAGGCCCTGGAGAAGTTCGAGGAACTGGGGGCGAGCGTCGAGGAGATATCCCTGCCCCACACCGAATACGCCGTTGCCGACTACTACATCATCGCCTCGGCCGAGGCGAGCGCCAACCTGGAGAGATACGACGGGGTGAAATACGGATATCGGGCCGAAGGAGCCAAAGACCTCATCGACATGTATAAAAAGACACGCAGCGAGGGATTCGGAGCTGAGGTCAAAAGGAGGATCATGCTGGGAACATATGCTCTCAGCGCCGGCTATTACGACGCCTACTATCTGAAGGGACTGAAGGTGAGGACGCTGATCAAGAGGGATTTCGACGAGGCGTTCGAGAAGGTGGATGTCATCGTCACGCCCACCTCCCCCACCCCCGCCTTCAGGATAGGCGAGAAGGTGGATGATCCGCTGACGATGTATCTGTCGGATATCTTCACCATATCGGCCAATCTCGCCGGCATCTGCGGCATCTCCATCCCATGCGGCTTTAGCTCAGAGGGGTTGCCGATCGGGATGCAGATACTGGGGAAACCTTTTGACGAGGAGACGATCATCAGGGTCGCTTACGCCTTCGAGCAGAGCACGGATTATCACACCCTAAAGCCGAGGATAGGTTGATGGGGAAAAGGGAGATCGCCGTTTCCATCGCCGCGGGATTCGCCGGGGCGATCATTGGAGGGATGATAACCGGATGGCTCATCGGCTTTTCAGGCTACAGATCGTTGATCTCAACCCTGCTCATCGGCCTCCTTTCGGGATCGCTTCCCGGCCTCTTTGCCGCCGGGATGATCGGCGTTCCCATCGGGGCGGCCTTCGGCGGGGCGGGGTATCTGTGGGGACAGTTTTTAGACGTGAACTTCCACTTCAAAAGGGAGACGATAAGGTGGCTGATGAGGAGCCATCCGGGTTTAAGCCCTGAGGCCGCCACATCGATAGCTGAGGTTCAGAGACAGGGCGCCACGCCGTGGACCCTTTTCAGGGAGAGGATCGATGTGGCGGACGCCTGGTGGATCATCCTTTCGGCAGCCGTGGCCGCGTTGGCGGCGTTTTTGACGATCAATCTGATCCGGAGGGGAGAAGATGCCGGGCAAATATGAGACTGTTATAGGGTTGGAGATTCACGCCGAGCTTTCGACCGAAAGCAAGCTTTTCTGTAACTGCAAAACACAGTTCGGCGCCGAGCCGAACACACAGATATGCCCCATATGCACGGGCATGCCGGGGGTGCTGCCCGTCCTGAACAAAAAGGCTCTGGAGTATGCCATAAAGACGGCCCTGGCGATGAACTGTAAGATCGCCAAATTCAGCAAGTTCGACCGTAAGAACTATTTCTACCCGGACCTGCCCAAGGGGTATCAGATCTCACAGTATGATCTGCCGATCTCATACGGAGGATACGTGGACTTCGAGTTCAACGGCGAGATGCGCAGGGTGAGGATAAGGAGGATACACCTGGAGGAGGACGCCGGAAAACTCGTTCACGAAGGGGTGGGCGATGGAAGAATGAGCTACGTGGACTTCAACAGGGCCTCCGTGCCCCTCATCGAGATCGTCACCGAGCCGGACCTCCGTTCGCCCGCCGAGGCGGTGGCATTCTTCAAGGCCGTCAAGGAGATACTGGAGTACCTGGAGGTCAGCGATTGTAACATGGAGGAGGGAAGTTATCGGTGTGACGCCAACATCTCCGTCAGACCCCTCGGGAGCCAGGAGCTGGGGACGAGAACTGAGGTCAAAAACCAGAACTCGTTCAAGGCCGTCCAGGTCGCCCTGGAATATGAGGAGAAAAGGCAGATTAAAGTCCTGGAGAGGGGGGATAAGGTCGTCCAGGAGACCAGGCTCGTCGACGTCGAAAGAGGGATCACCATGCCGATGAGGCAGAAGGAGGAGGCCCACGACTACAGATACTTCCCCGAGCCGGACCTCGTGCCGATAGCGGTCGATGAGGATTGGATAGAGGAGATACGCAGGAGCATCCCCGAACTGCCCGCCCAGAGAAGGAGGAGGTTTGTGGAGGAGTACGGCATCCCACGCTATGACGCCGAGGTGCTGACCACCACCAGATATATAGCCGATTACTTCGAGGAGACGGCCAAGCTTTCGGGCGATCCGAAGGCGGCCAGCAATTGGATCATGTCGGATCTCATGAGCCTGCTCAACAGGGAGAACATCCCCATCACCCGATGTAAGGTCACCCCCAAGCATCTGAGCGACATGATAGGGATGATCGCCAAGGGCACGATAAGCACCAGGATAGCCAAGGAGGTGCTGGAGGAGATGTTCAAGACGGGAAAATCCCCTGAGAAGATCGTCGAGGAGAAAGGGCTGGTGCAGATATCGGATGAGAAGTTGATCTCGGAGATCTGCGACAGGGTTATAGCTGAAAACCCGGGCCCCGCCCAGGATTTCAGAAACGGCAAGCAGAAGGCGATCGGGTTCCTCATCGGACAGGTTATGAAGCTCACAAAGGGGAAGGCCAATCCGAGGCTCGTGGACGAGATCCTGCGCAAGAAGCTCTCAGAGTA
>Ga0190363_1002282_pt1 | contig 10999 bp, 18 predicted proteins | sample 48721867_MG_FD_161272 | JGI IMG/M metagenome (GOLD analysis project Ga0190363, IMG submission 161272) | Hydrothermal vent microbial mat bacterial communities from Southern Trench, Guaymas Basin, Mexico - 4872-18-6-7_MG | ecosystem: Environmental > Aquatic > Marine > Hydrothermal vents >...
AGGACGGTTATTACCTGCAGGGTTTAGCGCCTCGTTAGTTTGTGCTCTTTTATGTATGCTTTCACATGAGCAGTATTTCGGAAGGCTCCACCCTTTGCCATTAGGTAAAGTTTTCTGTACACGGTAGGTGTGATGACTCTCCTTGCTCTTAGATTTCTGAGAAGCTTGCGAATCGGTCGAATTTTTTTCATCCACAGCTCTTTTCGGGAGATGCGTGAGTATTTCTTGCCTCTCCGTTTTCCCACGCCACGTCTCTGGCCTTTTCTCTTTTTCTTCGCGAGGCTCCTTGCTCTTCCCCTACTAGTTCCCACGATATCTTTTGCACGTATGGTCTTGTTCTTTATTAAGGCGCGTATATCCTCCTTTCTGATGGCCATTGAGACATTGTCTATGCCTTCGGGGTCAATCCATACTTTATTTTCGCCGACTTTAAGAATTTTTGCAGCCATTTTTCTCTGAGTTCTAAGATTCAACTCGTTTTCCCTCTTCTTTTTCTACTTTCTTAGCCTTTTTCTTTTTTGCGGGCTTCTTTTCTTCGCTTCCTTTCTTAGCTATTTCTTTCGCTTCTTCAACCCACTCTTTAATCTGCTCTGCAGGTACACTAATTATCTCAGACAGTTCCTCGATTTCTGTCTCCTCGGCCAAATCCTCGACGCTGAAAATACCAATGTCTTTAAGCTTCTTTGCTGTATCCTTGTCTATTCCCTTGAGAACAGTCAGTTCGGTTTCTCCCGCAATCAACGGCGCTTCTTCAGCCTTCTTCCTGCGGGGAGTCTTTTTCGCAGCCTCCAGCTCTTCTAGTTCCAGTTCCTCCAAGTCTTCCTCACTGAGAGTTTCAACCTCTTCCAGGCCTTCTTCGAGTTCTTCTTCCGCTAGAACTACACGTGGATTTAGGACCCATATCGTTTTCTTTTCAGCCAGGTCCATTATGTCAACAGCCTTACGTCCACCGACAGTGCTAGCTATACGAATCGCCTGCTTCTCAGGGTCAATCCCTTCTAGATCTTGGATATTGTAGACAAGTACTTCCTCAAATCCGGAGGGGTGTAGGCCTCTTATCTTTTTCGGACTGCTGTATCCTATGGATGGGCACTTGGGTAAACCTTTTCTTTTGTGCCTTACGGCGTTGTCCGTTCCTTTAGGGGCACGCCAACGTTTTTTTACGCGTTTGTAACGCCAGCTTTCGTAGGCTGCAAAGTTTGGTTTCTTTTCTTTGAGCCTTTTCCGCACCCGTAGGAGTCTCTTTTCACTCAATGCGATGTCCCTTCTTATAGAAGTATATGATTCAAGTACTAGGATGAGAATAAGATATGGTTCTCTTCTTTTTTTACTTTGCGGAATGAAACGATTACTTAAACTTAAATTTTACGCATTTCTAGATGGCATTTAGGTCTGGGCCTTTTCCTCCGAACACTTCCATTGGAAATTATACAAATTAATTTTATTCTGGTGTACCGAATGGAAATCATAATACACAATTTATATACTTAAAACAATATAAATAAACTTAAACCATTCTTCTTTCGAAGCGGTTACTCTCCCCGTTTTAATCTAGGGTTTAGTAATTAAAGTAACCTACAGGTCTTGTTTAGTAAATGGTCTAAAGGAGGCTCAGATAGTGAGCGAAGAAAAAAGTGATTTCTCAAAGGTTTATGAGGAAATTTCCGCGCTCAAGAGTATTATGGATGATTTCGCAAAAGTGGTTGCCTCTGTATTCAACGAAATTAAAGCCAGTATCTCTAGTATTCATGAAAGCACTCAAGCTATACAAACAAGTATTCAAAACCTCAGTTCAGCACTACCACAGCAGCTAAAGGAGGCTCTGCAGGAGGATATAAACGGTTTAAAGGAGGTTATTCAGTCGGTCAAAGAAGGTGTTGCGGCTGCACCTTCGGCTTTTGCAGCCCCAGCACAAGAGGAAGCGGCTTCGCCCGGCGTCGTTTACGCTAGAGCCAGCCTAAGGGGTCCCGCAAGTGCATTTTCACCTTTGATTGAGGCTTTGGAAAGAAGAGCAACAGCCGCTGACATCGCCAGTAAGCTGGAGGATGTGAGAGACACGCTGCAGTCTCGCTACCCTTCAAACCCTGCCTTCTACGAGATGACGAAGATCGCGAAACAGTTGAGGAGTAAGGGAAGCGCCAAACTCGATCGAAGCGCAACAAACGAGTTAATGAGAATGGCTGAGGAGTGGAGCGAGAGAATAGTAAAATAGTAAAAACAGTTCAAACAAGGCCAGACAAAAAGATTCGTTAATTTATCGTTGCCAAAGCCTAAATGTAAAACGATTCCAAAAAACATTTACAGCCATGGATTCGACACATACCCGTAACAAATATTAATTTAAAAGTTCTAGGCTTTTTATCCACCACTAATCTTAATCAGCGAGAACAAAGAACCAGTGAGATGGACAAACAAAATCGTGAACAAGCAAATAGTTCTTGAAAAGCTGAAGGTAGGAGTGGCGATGGTTAAAGCAGCATACTCGAAATTGGAATTGGAAATCCCTGAAAATGTCAATGTACAGGTAAAGGATATGGCTGTAGAAGTAAGTGGACCATTGGGAACCATTAGCAAAGATTTTTCTCACGCTAAGAAAATAAGAATATCCAAAACGGACAACAAAATCATCTTAGACACGCTATATCCAGACAAGAAGAAGTTGGCGCTACTGGGCACGATAAAGAGCCACATACAGAACATGATAGACGGCGTGGTTCACAAATTCAGATATGAAATGAAAATCGTGTACGCCCACTTTCCCATAACGGTGGAGTACGACCAAGCACAAAACATACTTCTCATAAAAAATTTCTTGGGTGAAAGAAGCGCCCGAAAGGCGAAGATTCTGCCCGGAGTCGATGTTCGAGTAGAAGGAGACAACGTAATTCTTGAGGGAATAGACAAAGAAAAGGTTGGGCAAACTGCGGCGAATATTCAACGAGCAACAAGAATCAGAAAAAAGGACCCAAGAATTTTTGGCGACGGTATCTATGTGTACAGAAAATATACAGGTGATGAACTCAAGTGGAAAATAATTTAATTATCCACTAACACTGTTTCGCTTGCTCAACCTATGAGAGAACACTAACCCGGTAGTCACGAAGGAAACATATTAAAAGGAGGCTTCAAATCTCACAGGGCCAAGAGATCTCACAATTTATCAGATACCAGAATTGGTGAGGTGCGCCGCCTGAAATAATTTTGGCGCCTTAATACACGTAGGCGATTAGTCTACCACCTGTTTTTCGGGCCTTTGCTTCGTAGTGCGAGAGTACTCCGTATGGTGTTGAGACTATCAGTACTCCGAAGTCAGGAGCGGGTAGGTACTGTTTTTCTACTTCTTCGAAGTTTTTGTACTTTACTGGGAATCGAGGTTTGATAACGCCGCACTTGTTTATTCGCCCCAGGAGTTGTACTCGAAACTTGCCTGCGCGGCCATCATCTATGTATTCGAATTCTCCTATGTACCCCTGCTTTTGCATCACGCGGAGAATGTTCCCGATGAGCTTGGAGGCTATGTTAATGATTACTTCTTTTTTCCCCACGCTCTCACTATTGTTTATGCTGCACAGCGCATCCGCGACCGGATCGTTCCTCGTCAAATGCTCCACCTCACTATTTATTCTATCTTCATTCGTATTTTTTAAAACCTATTTTTTCAGCTTTTTCCCTGAAGCATCTTCTGCATATGTAGAGGTTGTACCGTCTTATCACCGCTCTGTGGGTCCCGCAGACTTTGCACTTGCGGCTGCCTTTACCAAACTTTTTCTTTGACATTTAGTACCTCTCCTCAACATCTTCTACGAAGGATACTCCAAACTCCTCCTGCATGAAAACAATTGTTTCCTCTTTCGTCATTCGATGTGCGCGAGGAATTCTTCTACGCTGTTTTCTTCTTCTCTTTACCCTGAATCCGGGGCGCTCCATCGAAACACATACATCCATCCCGAATATGCCTAGTTGTGGGTCGTAGCGGACTCCGGGAATCTCTATGTGTTCTTTGATTCCGAAGGCGAAGTTACCGTTCTCGTCCAGGGATTTTAATTTCAAGCGCATATCAACGACTTCGAAGGCTTTTCTTAGAAATTCGTAGGCTTTTTCGCCACGCAGAGTCACTTTGCAAGATATGGGTTCTCCTTTTCTTATTCCCCAGTCGCGGATGGTGCGTTTAGATTTGCATTGGACAGGTTTTTGCCCTGTTAGATTTTCCAGTACTTTAGTGGCCTTAACTAGCTTCTCTCCGCTGGCGCCGACGCCAAAGTTAACCACTACCTTTTCGATTCGAGGCTTCCGCATCGGGTATTTTTTCCAGTGTTCCAAATAGTGCTCTTTTTCAATCATCTTATCGCTCAAAGAGTTAACTCTCCAGCGTCTTTTCTATGAGCTGAATTTCGGGTTTATCCACTCCAACGGGGAACACGTACTCCAGCGCGGTTTCAAAGACGGAGCCGTCTGATGCTTCCAACGAAACAACACTTGCGTGAGGCCCGAAACGACGGATAATCTCCCTTATTTTGCCTTGAAACCCCATGTTTTTTCCACTGGTAACTATGGCAAAGTTTCCTTCCTTGAAAGGAATGTGACCCAATATTTCCTGATCGGGGATTGAGATTTTCAGCGTGTCTCTCGTGCTATAGGGAACTACTTCGTTTGGAGAGATCTCGGGATTTTCTATTCGTATCAGAATGTTCCGCCCATCATGTAAGTTCAGTTGTAAGTGACCGCCCCTCACCGTGACTTTATTTTCGATTTGGCACAGTTTGTAAGAAGCCTCCTCGGGCTCTATGGGAATCGGCCTCAATCCCTTCTTTGGAACGGGTAGTATACGGTAAAAATCATTCACTTTGGTTATTTCAACTACATCCATCAAACCGACGGGGAACTTGTGGTCGCGTCTAATTTTCCCATCAACCTTAACGTTCCCCTCTGAGAGGATACGCTTCGCCTCACGATAACTGTAACCGTACTGTAGGATATCACGGACCAGTATTAGAAGAGGTAAACATTCTTTGGCGCCATGTGGCCCAGCTCTAGGCTTGACTGACCACTTGGCCTCCTTTCTACGTATTGGCCAAATCTTCGGTGAAGCTATCCTTTTCTGCTGTTTTCTTGCTCCGTGTTTGCCCAAACTAATCGACCTCTATAGCCCCTGTTTTTCGCTTAAGAATTTCTTTCCTTCGTTTGTCATCCAGCTTGAGTTTGCTTATCATTACATTGGACGGGTGTATGGGATAAAAAATAGTGGTGCCGTCAGCCTTCTCTATCGTGGCGCCTTCTATGTGTAATCGGTAATTTTTAGTGTCTACCTTTTCTACCTTACCCTCCAAGCCAGCAAACGAACCCGTTATAATAACAACCTCATCCTCTCTGCGGATGGGCATAGATCTGATACCATATTTCGCCTTTAAATCAGGTGTAAGAGACGCACTAATCATTTTCCTTCTCAAGTGCTTGGGGGCTGTGTAAAGCCTTTTTCTCTGAACACGAGGCTTTTTGGATTTCATCGTCTTTATTCCCCTTCCAACTTAAACAATCATGCTTGCAACGCCAGCTAAGCGTGGCCAGCGCTCAGCCGCCTCTTTGGCGACCGGCCCTCTGATTTCTGAGCCCTTCGGCTGCCCTTCCGGATTAGTTATCACTGCCGCGTTGTCCTCGAATTGAATCCACTCACCATTAGGTCTACGGTAGGGTTTCTTCTGTCTTATGATCACAGCTCGCAGTACCTGCCGCCGCATATCCGGAGTTCCTTTCTTAACGGAAACCACAGCCATATCTCCGACTGAAGCCGAAGCCATCCTGTTTAGGCGCCCCTTGTAACCAATTACGGAAATTATTTCCACTATCTTTGCGCCGGAATTATCGGCACAAGGTATCTTTGCACCTACGTTCAACCCTCTGGATATGTCGGGAACGAATAACGCGCCTACACGCCCACGACCTCTTTTTGGCATCACTGCGCCTCCTTTTTCTCTATAACCACAAATGCAACGGTTTTACTTATTCGACGACACTCCATAATTTTTACCACATCCCCAACCTTAGCATCGATGCAGGGGGGATTATGAGCGGGAGTGTGCGAATGCCTACGCTCATACCGCCTATACTTTTTAACGTACCAGAGGTAATCGCGTCTAACTATTACGGTTTTCTGCATCTTATCACTAACAACTACACCCTCAAATATCCTTCCACGGACTGGTAGGTTTCCATGGAATGGACAGAGCTTATCGTCGCATGTCCTGTTCGGGGGGGTAACGTCAACTCCTATGTTTCTAGCCATCGTATTTCCTCTCATAGTATAGTGATTCTTTTCCAGGGGTTCGTGAAGGGATATTCCCGAAGTTTAGAGTTTGCTTTTTATGGTGAACCGATTTTTCGGGATTATTTAAAAGGTTTGCGGAATTTTTTAATCTTGTATATATTTTTGGTACGATCTTCGGGTCTTCCAACGATTTTCTTCCCTTCGACTTCTACTACATCACCGTCAGGAAGCTTAAATTCGAAGACAGACACACTTTTTGGGATTTTTTTCACTCCGTCACTTTCGATAATGAGCATGTTTTTGGTTTCGTCTATTACAGTTCCGCTGATTAGATAACCTTTATGTGTACTTTTGATAACCCGTACCGGCAATCCTATTAATTCGTGGTATATTATGTTTTCTCTCGTTCTTTTTATTCTCTTTTCAAAGTTTTTCATGTTATGTTGATAAGATGCCTTTTTAATAAAATTTTAACCGTTATTTTTGTTTCTCAGAGCCTCTCTTCCGTTCGTTAATAACTGTGAGGATTCTTGCTATTGTTTTTTTGATTTCTTTGATTCTTCCAGGATTCTCTATTGCCCCGCCAGAAGCCTGCAGGGCTCTCTGCTCCAAGAGTTCTGACCGATATTCAAGCAGTTTCTTTTCCAGTTCCTCTGTACTCCATTTTCTTATATCCTTGATTCTGGCTATAGGCATTGCCATTCCCCACTGTTATCCTTTTTTCTACTCCCTACGCTCCGTGTTCTTCTTCAACTTCTACTTCCCCCTCCACACCAGCCTCGTATGACTCTTCAGGCTCCAGAATTTCTATATCATCTGGTAAGCGTGAATCGGGGAGCATTATTTTGACGTGTACCCCAGTGATTCCAGGCTTACTCAGGGCGTGGGCAACGGCCTCATCAACAAATTGAATTGACGGTTCTCCAGTCTTTGAAATGAAACCATCTCTGAACTTCTGGTATCTCGCTCGTTGACTTGTAAGCTTCCCACTTATCTTTATTTCGACACCCTTTGCGCCGGCCGCCATTACCCTTCTGAGAATCGAGTACGCGGCCCTCCTGAAGTGAATTCCTCTTTCCAAAGCTGACGCCAAACGCGTCGCCATCACGCGGGCATTAAGTTCGGGTTTTTCAATTTCATTAACTTCGATTTGAGGGTTTTCAAGCCCGAACTTGGTTTCTAAAGCCTCGGTGAGGTCTCTCACTGTACGTCCTCTTCGCCCTATAACTAAACCAGGACGAGCTGCGTGGATTATTACTCTGGTTCCAAGGGCGGTTTTTTGAATGTCTACTTTGCCGTACCCAGCCTTTTTGAGTTCGTTAGCCAAGTACTCGTCTATTTCCGCCTTTCTTATGCCCCGTTCAATAAAATGGTCCTTTGCTGGCATCTGTTCACTCCTTCCAAACTACTCTTCCAAGGCTATTCTTTCTTCTTCGACTACAATTTCTACATGAGTTAATGTTTTAAATTTGGGTGATGACCTTCCAAAGGCACGCGGCATGTACCGCTTGATTATTCTCCCACGCTGAGCTGCAGCGTGAATGATGCGTAAACTGTCGGTGTCTAACCCTTTATAGGTTGCGTTTCCTTCAACATTGTCTAAAACTTTCAGAATTGCCTTAGCCGCCTTTACTGGATAGCCTCCGGTATACCATTTGTGGAGACCCTTATGATGTGCTCTGTGCTTCTTATGCCTTTTGTAGGGAACCATCTGCTTCATCTCAACGACAGCTTCTAGAAACTCCTTTGCTTCAAACAGCATTTTACCCTTTATGCTATTGCAAATCTCACGCGCGTGTTTTGGCGAGATTCGAAGGTCCCGCCCACTAGCTTTCGCAGTTCGTGCGGGGTCTAGTCCAAACACCGAGTATTTAAAGTTAGGCATCCGCTCACACCTGTACGGTTCCAAGCTTTGTGTGAGTTATAACCACACTAAGAGACGTATAAAAACATTTTGCTTTTTAATAATTCGGTCTCCTAAGCCTTTAGGTGTTATAAGAGCTGCTAGTTACATTTTCACATGAGTAAACCTTTTAGATTATTCCTACATATAAAATCAAGGAAACCCTGTTATTAACTCAACTAATTTAATTGTTATTTAATGTCCCGATTCTTAATTCAACGCATTCAAAACTGATGGAGGAATACAATTGAGTAGTATTGCGGTTGGTGATTTTTTTAAAGAGCTTTCAGCTCTCCTCGGATCACGGATTGAAGTTAACACGGATATTGGGAAATCTTACAATGGCATACTCAAGGGATTTGATAGAAACACACTCAGCGTCGTTTTAGCGGATGCTAAAGATAATCAAGGAACATACTATCACCGCATATTCATCAGAGGCGAAAAAATCAACGAGATAATAAAAGCAGAAGAACCCTTCGACATAAAGGGGCTTTATCTCGAACTCGAAAAAATTTTCCCGCCAGGTGAGGTAGAATTTTTTGAAGACAGCAGGATTATACGAGTTCTAAAGAAAGTGAGGGTTACAGAGGATGGAGTTGAAGGGGAAGGCCCCTTAGCGGACAGGATAAGACAGGTATATGACAAATATATCCTAGAAAAGAAGGCGGAGAAATAACTGTTAACCACTCTCGGATCGGAAGCCAGATCGGATCAAAACTTGTTCACATTTCGATTAATGCTGCTTGAAGACAACATCACAAGTGTTTTTCTATTCGGTCTTAAGTGGATACTCATAGATTCTGCACAGAGCCACGGCTTTCCAGGGATCCAGCAACCCGTGCTTGTCCTGATACTCCTTCCTAGCTTTTTTTTCCCTCGCTTCAATGCAGCTCTTGCACCGAGGATGCCTCGGATCGATTAGCCCAGCTCAAGGCTGTGTGGCCCTTCGCAAGAAGCGCAGTGAAGCATTAAGACCGGCAATCCGCCGATTTCTATGCGAAAATACTCGTTTTCGTCAAACTCGCTCTCGAAGTCGGGCCATATGTCATAAAGATTCCGCTCCTCAAGAACCTCCTTCAAGCGAACAAATATTTTTTCGAAACTCGTCATCTCCAACACCATCTGGACACATCTGTAATTTCCCGCACAACCACTTATTCAGATAGGGCATAACAAATTAAATAATTCTCATTTTGCCACATAATAAACATCCCGCGGAATATTTATCCTACCTCAAGTCATTTTCTATTTTTTGGATTCAAAAGACTTCAATTTAAATTCTTGTAATATCTCGAGAAGAGCTTTCAGTCCCGATTATCCGAGTATGGTTCAGTGATTGTTACTGTTTGCGTAGCTCTACTCGCTTGTCAGAAGAAGATTTCACACATCTTTTACAAAGATTGGCGCCACACTTACTCCACTCCCAAAGCGGCTTCGGCTTTCCAGACCTCACACCATAGAACCAAAAAGGGTTATGATAATCGGGGGGTTGGCTGTTCACTAGATAACCTTTCAGGATGAGTTAAAAGCACACTCTATTTTAGCTTCTTGGAACATTGAATGGTTAGAGAATTCTACTTGACAATCGAGGCTCCAACATTATAGGCTTTTTCGAGCGATTTGGGCTGATTCAGCACTTCACCCTTATCGTGGGCTTTTACGCAAATGTTTCCAACGTAGTTCAGCCCAAGAGTGTTAAAGATTCTGGTGAAAAGTTTTATCAAGTCTTTGCAAGCTTTACCTCCCTCGTCGCTGGGTATCACTATTACGGCTTTCTTTCCCCTCAGTTTGTTATTCACGGTGTATGGTCTGAGGCGGTCAACCAATAACTTCATCTTAGCGGACATACTATGCCAGTAGAGAGGCGTACCGAATATTATCGCATCACTTTTGTCAAGCTCTTTGTAAATTTTTTGCATATCATCATTTTCGGAGCATTTTGACTCATCGAGACACCTTTTACAATCGGCACAGGGCAAAATCGTCTGGTCATAGAGGTAGATCTTTTTTGTAGACGCTCCTGCCTGTTTCGCTCCTTTGAGGATATGGTCGATGAGTATATCGGTGTTGCCTTTCTTTCTAGGGCTTCCCACAAGTGCTGTAACCCTCATCAGAAACTCACCGAATAATAGTTTGGGGTTTTTACTATAACTGTTTTTCTTCAACAGAATTTTTGAACATATTCCACCGCGTATTCAAGTGCTTGATCCAAATCGGTGTCACTTATCCCTGGAACCCCACAAGACATTAAAAGAATCCTTTTTGTCCTCAAAGTTATTTTTGTCTCATCGGAGTCGCGATACGGGTAAATAGCCACAAGCTTGCTGTCATCTGAAACCACGATTTCCCCGCCCCTGAGAACCTTGGGTTTCTCCATCCCTATGCCAACGAACAACTCACCTGCTTCCGAGAACCTCATGTACAATCTGCCCTTAATTGTGTCCATATCAAACGCTGCTAGAGGAACACCACTCTTTATCGAAGCCAGATTATACGCGTCGACAGCGGTATTTATCTTCGGAATCGGTTTTCCCTGAAGAATTCTCCTAATAAGAGCCTCAGAAGCCGGACGGATTTTCGTGGGGTCAATGTTTATTCTCCAGAAAAAATCCCGGTACTTTCTCATCCTCTCATCAAACTTTAAGCCCTCGAGATCGTATCTTTCCCTAACCTCCGCAAAAACCACCCTCTTGAATTCCTCAAGCTCGCGCTCTTCCTTCTTTACATTTATACCATCAATAACAGTGGTTTTTGCGTTTAGATCGGGAAACTTCTCTTTAACCTCTTTGCTGATAACAAGCATTTAAACCCCGCCAGAAGCAGCAAACTGG
>Ga0190363_1002285_pt1 | contig 10987 bp, 12 predicted proteins | sample 48721867_MG_FD_161272 | JGI IMG/M metagenome (GOLD analysis project Ga0190363, IMG submission 161272) | Hydrothermal vent microbial mat bacterial communities from Southern Trench, Guaymas Basin, Mexico - 4872-18-6-7_MG | ecosystem: Environmental > Aquatic > Marine > Hydrothermal vents >...
TACAGAATTGAGAAACTCCTTGGTAGAAAAGGCTATGAACGAAATCAGAGATTTCAGCTGGGATCAACCGGCGAGGAAGTGCATAGATCTCTATAAAAAGGCGATCTCAGAGGGTGTTTAAGGTGGTTTCTGTCTGCTTTTACTTCCAGGTACATCAGCCCTACAGATTAAGGAGATATTCGATATTTGATATAGGGAATAATGGGGGCTATTTTGACGATGTTAAGAACAGGGAGATACTGCAAAAGGTTGCCAGAAAGTGTTACCTTCCAGCGAATAAGCTAATCCTCGACCTGATCAATGAAACAGGTGGCAAATTTAGAGTTAGTTACAGCATTACCGGGGTTGTATTAGATCAGTTTGAGGAATATATGCCAGATGTAATAGAAAGCTTTCAAAAACTCGTAGATACAGGATATGTTGAACTTCTTAGTGAGACCTATTACCACTCCCTGGCTTTTTTATATTCTGAGAAAGAATTCAAGGAACAGGTAAGATTGCACAGGAAGAGGATGAGGGAGGTATTTGGTTATAGACCAAGGGTCTTCAGAAACACGGAGTTGGTTTATAATAACAGGGTTGCATATCTCGCCGAGAAGATGGGTTACAGGGGGGTCTTGGCCGAGGGTGCCGATTATATCCTCGGATGGAGGAGCCCGAATTTCGTATATAAGGCAAAGATGGCAAACAATGTGAGGTTATTGCTCAAAAACTACAGGCTCTCGGATGACATCGCATTTAGGTTTTCAGAAAGAGGGTGGGAGGGATGGCCATTAACCGCAGATAAATTTGCCGCATGGATTAATAGCATCAATGGAAATGGAAATGTCGTGAACCTCTTCATGGACTACGAAACCTTCGGAGAACACCAGTGGGAAGACACGGGAATATTTAATTTTCTGAGATACCTGCCACATGAAATCCTAAAGCATCCAGATAACGATTTCAAAACCCCCACGGAGGTAATTAAGGCGTATAAGCCAGTGGCCGAGTTAGATATAAGGAACATCGTTTCATGGGCCGACGTCGAGAGGGATCTATCCGCTTGGTTGGGAAATCAGATGCAGAGGAGTGCAATTGAAAAACTATATGAACTGGAGGCTATCGTAAAGGAGAGTGGCGATGAAAAGCTCTTGGAAGATTGGCGAAGGCTCCAAACCGCGGATCATTTCTACTACATGTGCACAAAATGGTTCAATGATGGCGATGTCCATAAATACTTCAACGTATATGACAGGCCCCATGATTCCTTTATCGCATTTATAAATGTCCTCACGGATCTTCGGATCAGATTAAAAGAAATCTCTGGGATAAAAAGTAGTTGAGGTAAAGAAAATGGTAAAGGTAAAAAAGAAAAGAAGGGCAAGGATAAAAGAGACAAGGGTAAGGAAGAAAAGAATAAGAGGTATTAGACACGCAACAGAGATACTGAGCGATGTACCATCTGAAAAATGCTTTTGGGCACATAACGGATGGATAATAAGGAATCTACAGGAGGTGCCAATAGCATTAGAAAACATGAGTGATGAGACCTTTGTTTACCACGTAAATAGAGATAAGAATGACTTCGCCAGATGGATAAATGATGTAATTGGCGATAAGGTACTGGCGAGGAGCATAGAGAATGTAAAGAAAAAGAGCACAATGATAGCCAAAATAAAGAAAAGAATAGCACAGCTTAAAGGATGAATAATAAAGTGGATTACCTATTTGAGGTCAGCTGGGAGGTTTGCAATAAGGTTGGCGGGATAAATACGGTTATAAAGTCAAAGGCCCCGCAAATGATCAGGTATTACAGGGACAGGTACTGCCTCATAGGGCCCTATTTCCCAAAGAAGGCGGTCACAGAATTTCAGGAGAGGATCCCGCCAGACAAATTACAGAACATCTTCGAGAGGCTGCGTGGAGAGGGGATTATATGCCATTACGGTAAGTGGTTAATTAATGGAGATCCCAATACGATCCTGATTGATTATACCGGTTATACCCACAGAAATAACGAGATAAAGGCAAGGTTATGGGAGAGATACAGAATAGATTCCCTCGGCACCTATTTTCATGATTTTGATGAACCAATTCTATGGGGGCATACCGTTGGCAGATTGCTCGAGGAGATTTCTAAGTATTTTGGGAGGAAGAGGATAGTTACCCACTTCCATGAGTGGCTGAGCTGCGGTGCCATCCTCTATCTGGATATGAAAAGGATAAAGATAGCCAAGGTTTTTACCACCCACGCGACCGTACTCGGAAGAACCCTGGCCGGAAACAATGTCGATTTATACAATATCCTCGAGAAGATAGATCCGGAGGAAGAGGCCCATAAATGGCATGTTAAGGCCAAATATCAGGTGGAAAGGGTATCTGCAAAGATATGTGATGTTTTCACAACGGTCAGTGAGATAACCGCCATTGAAACGGAGCATTTTCTGGATAGGAGACCCGATCTTTTACTATTCAATGGGCTCGATATGAAAAACTATCCAACCCTGGATGAGGCCGCGATAAAACACAGGCGTTACAGGGAAAAGATAAAAATTTTTTTACAGTATTACTTCTTTCCCTATTACTCCTTCGACCTAGAGGATACATTAATATATTTTATCTCCGGTAGATATGAATTTCACAACAAGGGTATAGATATATTCATAAAGGCCCTAGGTAAACTGAATGAAAAGCTAAAGAAAGAAAGATCAAGAAAGACCATTGTGGTATTTTTCTGGGTCCCAGGGGATGTGATAAGGATCAAACCCGAGTTATCCCGGGCGAGAGCCTATTATGTGGATGTATGGCAGTCTATTGATGACAATATAGATGAGATAAAGAAGAATATCATTTTAAGTCTCATATCGCAAAAGCCGATCTCGGAAAGCAGATTATTCAAAAGTGATTTTCTATATCAGACAAAGAAGAAGGTTCTCAGGTTTCTGATGGAGGGCGATCCACCACTGTGTACCCATGACCTTAAAAATGAGGAAGAAGACCCGATAATTCAAGGTTTCAAGGAGAATGGTTTACTTAATAGAAAGGAGGACAGGGTAAAGGTGATATTCTATCCGATATACCTCACCGGGGCAGATAATCTACTGGATCTGAATTATGATGAATCGGTTATAGGATCACACCTGGGGGTTTTCCCGTCATATTATGAACCGTGGGGTTACACCCCCTTAGAGACCGCCGCGCTGAGCGTCGCATCAGTTACCACCGATTTTAGTGGCTTTGCGAGGTATATCGCTCGGGAGTCAGAGGGAAAGAATATCGGGGTATTCATAGTTAAGATGTTCGGCAAGGGTATGGAAGAGAAGGTAGATAACCTATTCAGGACCATCTATAGATTCAGTACGTTCACCAAGGAGGAGAGGATCAGAAACAAGATAGAGGCGAAGAGATTGGCATCCTTGGTAGACTGGGAGATATTAATTCCCAACTATATAAAAGCTCATAAATTGGCTATCGAGAGGGTATATTCATAAGATGCAGGTTCTTCACAAAACAGATAAGGGTACTGTTTCTAAGGAGGTAGAGGAGGATGTTGCCTTTCTCCTGGGGAATAAGAACTCTGGCTATATCTACCTCTCCAGTGGAAAAAGAAGCAGATACGAGGGTGTATTCTTCCGGCTCAACGACAGGGTTTACAGGGTTATTGCTGACATCGCCCTAAATGGGGATATAGATAAGATAATAAATAGGCTGTATTGCATCGAGAGATGTTCCTCTAGAAATTCTGAGACCTTTTTCATGCCTCATGGTCTTAATTCGATCTCGTATGAATTGAAAAGGGAGGATTGGATAAGAATTTATCTGGATGTAAGGGAATCCTATGATACCGATGATAAGACCTTGTATGAGATTGAAGATGAAGGCGGGATAACAGTAAAATGTATAAGGGGGGATGACGAATTCTTCGTTGCAATCAAACCCGAGGGGCTGGAATATGAAGAAATAGATAAATTTAAATCCGTGTATTATGAAAGAGACAGGGATAGAAATTCTCCACCGTTTGAGATGTCAGTCTACTGTGCACTAAAACTAAAATCTAAGGGGATTGTCATATCCTTCTCCGATGACAAAGAGACTGCAACCAATGAATCAGAGTATGTTTTCAACAACCTGGAAAAAATTAAGAGAGAGCAGGAAGAGTATGTGAGGGATCTAATTAAAAACAGGGGTTTCAGACCAGATGAAATTGATCTTGCATATAAATGTTGCATTAACTCGCTGGATCAATTAACCACACCGGATGGAATAATCGCCGGATTTCCGTGGTTTTTCCAGTATTGGACAAGGGATGAGCTTATATCTCTCAAGAATCTGGACAGAGAGATGAAGAGAAAGATACTCCTGAGGGATCTAAACCATCTGGCGGACGACGGGAGGATTCCAAATATACTGTCAGATATAGATTCGAGTTCAGGTAGTGCGGATGCCGTTGGCTGGCTTTTTAAGAGGATAGATGAATCATTGGAAATATTCAGTAATGAAGAGAGAAAGTTTATACGGGAGAGACTTATGGAGTGTATAGGCAGGCTCAATGAGAATTATGTCAAAGACCTTTTGATCTTTAATAAAGCAGGGGAAACGTGGATGGACACGTCTTTCAATGATAATGGGAGGGAGGGTGCGAGAATTGAGATTCAATCTTTGCTCCTGAGCATGTATAAATTGGCCTACAGGCTGACCAAGAATGAAAGGTTTTCCCTCCTTGAAGAGATGTTAAGAGAGAGGGTGAGGGAAAAATTCTGGGATAATGGAGTCTTAAAGGACGGTCTGGATGACCCCACGATCAGACCGAATGTATTTATTGCAGCCTATGTTTATCCAGAATTATTAAGTAGGAAGGAATGGATAAGATGCTTCGAAAATATCCTGCCAAGATTGTGGTGCGAATGGGGTGGATTGACCTCAATAGACAAGGAAAATCCGCTCTTTTTTAGCCACAGTACCGGCGAGGACCCGAGGAGTTATCACAGGGGGGATTCCTGGTATTTTCTGAATAATCTCGCCGCACTGGTTATGTACAGAGTAGATAAGGTCAGATTCAGGAGATATATAGACAAGATAGTTAAGGCATCAACGGAGGATATTCTGTGGCGTGGGATGATCGGGCATCACTCCGAGATAAGCTCCGCATCTGAGCAAAAGGCGCAGGGCTGTGGGGCCCAGGCCTGGAGTGATGCGATGTATCTAGAGCTGATAGATGAGATACTTTGAAATTTTTATCTCAATTCACATAATAATTATTCCCGACGTCGCTCGGTATTACAATATAGAGAAAATGTATGATGTCATCATCATAGGTGCGGGACCCGCCGGGCTTACAGCCGGTATTTACGCAGTTAGAAGGGCCCTGAAGACCCTAATAATAGAGAAAACCGCTGTGGGTGGGCAGATTCTTTTAGCAAAGGATGTAGAGAATTATCCGGGATTTGACTGTATCTCCGGAAGGGATCTCGCAGAAAAAATGGGAAATCAGGCAAGAGATCTCGGGGTCGAGATCGTAATGGGAGAAGTAATGGGGATGGACCTAAACGGGGAGATAAAGACGGTAATTACGAGGGAAAATCAATATAGAGGAAAAGCGGTAATTATCGCAACAGGGGGAATACATAAGAAATTGGGGACTAAGGGCGAGGAGAAATTTGCGGGCAAAGGTGTTAGTTACTGTGCCACATGTGATGCCCCATTCTTTAAAGATAGAACTGTCGCCGTAATTGGTGGGGGTGATGGCGCAGTTAATGATGCTCTCTATCTGTCCGAGGTGGCAAAGAAAACCTATCTCATACACAGAAGGGAACACCTAAGGGCCGAGGAGGTAAGGCAGAAAAAACTACTTGAGCGGGGGGTGGAATTAATCCTCGATACGGTAGTGGAGGAAATTAATGGGGATGAATTTGTTGATTCAATCTCGATCAGAAATGTTAAAACAGGTGAGATAAAAAAACTTGATGTGGATGGCGTCTTTATTTCAATAGGATCGGTTCCGAGTACCCTCATGGCGAAGAGTGCGGGGGTTGAGGTCAATGATAAAGGGCATATAGTGGTCAATAAAGATCAGGAAACGAACATACCCGGGGTTTTTGCCGCCGGAGACGTAACCGGGGGGATAATGCAGATATCCACTGCGGTTGGTGAGGGATGTATTGCAGCGCTCTCAGCGTATAAATACATAAAGAACCATAGCAGGCAATAAAAAATTAGAATATCTTATCTCGTCTCCAGTTTCTGTTCGATTTCGGGCTGTCCCTCACCCTTCTATTCGTCTTTGCAAAGACCCAGATCGGGGCCCTTTTCCTCCTCCTATTCTCCTTGATCAGTATTCCCTTCTTCGACTCCGACTTAACCCTGGCCATTTTATCTCGTAAATATAATGAATTACAATAATGGAATATAACTTAAAATACGAAGATGCTCTGTCCGAGATGTGGTAGAAAAAGCTATGGTTTGTGCATAGATTGCTTTTTGGAGAAAAATCCCGTAAAGCTGAGAGATATCAAACTCTCTCTCTGTGCCTGCGGAAATTATCTCTATCGGGGACGCTGGTCCAGGAAGATAACAGATTCCATCGAGAGAATCGTTGAGAAGAATCTCATAGTTCCCTCGGAGATAAGATTAAAGAGCACGCGGGTATTGCCGAGATTTAGGGGCAGTAGAATTGATCTGGAGATCTGGGTCTCCGGGCTTTACGGGGGAAGAGAATTTAGAAAAAAATTTGATACGAGTATAGAGATAGAGAGGAAGGAATGCCCAGAATGCAGTAAACTGAGCTCTGATTATTATGAGGCTGTAATCCAATTCAGAACAAAAAAATCGGTGACCGATCTGGATCTGAACCCCAGATTCATATCGAAAATAAAAAGGGTCAGGGGTGGATTTGACCTCTACGTAATCTCTTCGGGATATGCCAGACAGTTAAGGAGGAGATTTGACGACCTTGGTTTCCAGATAAGGGAATCCTCGAAGCTCGTCGGAAAGAAGAACGGTAAAAATGTATATAGAATATCGATATCGATAGAAGAACCCGACTTTGAAGATGGCGATTTTCTTAGATATGGTGGAGAGATCATCCAGGTTCTGAGACGGGGAAAGAGAAGTATCTGTAGAGATATTGTTAATAAAAAACGAAAGACAATTCCCATATCAAACCTCAGAGGATATAAGCCCATTGCCAAGAGATCTGATCTTAGAGAGGGGGTTGTTACCATGGTTTCCCCAGAGGGGGTCCAGGTTTTGGATTTGAAAGATAATAAAACATATGAACTAAAAAACGAAACACTGAGTCTGGAGCCAGGTCAGGAGATCGACATCCTGAAGATAGATAAGAAGATCTATATCTTGTGAATATAGCCCATATTTCTCAAAACCAGATCAACCTGCTGAACTGCAGTTCCAGTATATCTCTCGGGATCCAGGGCCGAGTCGAGTTCGTCTGCTGTCACATATCTGAGAACCTCGGAATTCTTGACCAAGACATCTCTAAATGGAATCCTCTTCTCATAACTCTTCATTGCACAGGTCCTCATCAATTCATGAGCCTCCTGACGACTCATCCCCTTTTCCACCAGGAGCATCATGACAGATTCTGCCATAATTCTACCCTGAGACAGGCTGAGATTTTTCTCTATCTTATCATAATCGAAGACCAGATTTTTCAGCAGATCGATGGTAAGATTCAGTATATAATCAATCAGAATGCAGGATTCCGGGATAATAATGCGTTCGCAGGACGAATTCGTGAGGTCTCGCTCGTGCCATAATGGGATATTTTCGAGAGACGCAATTGCATTCGCCTTAATTACCCTGGCTAAACCACAGATTCTCTCGGCATATATGGGGTTTCTCTTGTGTGGCATGGTCGATGAGCCCACCTGTCTCTCTCTAAATCTCTCCGAGACCTCAGCAATTTCCGTTCTCTGCAGATTTCTTATCTCCGTTGCTATCTTATTCAGTGATTCCGCAATCAGTGCCAGATGGAGGAGAAACTCGGAGTGCCTGTCTCTCTGAATTACCTGGTTTGAAACTAGAACCGAGCCTAAACCCAAATCCTTCATGACGAGTCTCTGTATCCTCATGCCATTTCTGCCAAGGGCCGCCTGTGTCCCAACCGCACCGGTCATCTGTCCAACCAGGATCCTCTTTTTACATTCGTTTATCCTGTCAATACCCCTCTGAATCTCACACAACCAGATCGCAAATTTTAGACCATAGGTAGTTGGTATTGAATGCTGACCGTGGGTTCTCCCGATACAAACCACATGCTTGTGCTTCTTTGCCAGATCTATCAGTACACTCTTCAATCTCTCGAGATCCTCGAGGAGAAATTGCAAAAATTTCTTAAGCTGTAGTGCCAATGCGGTATCAGAAATATCGTTGCTTGTAGCCCCCAAATGTACGTATCTTCCCGAATCGCCACACACTTCTGTCAGTGCCTTTACCATTGCCATTACGTCGTGGTGGATCTCCCTCTCGATCTCCTTAACCCTCTGTATTTTTACATATCTTATATTCGCCTTTTTCGAGATATCATCTGCGGCACTCGGAGGTATGTCCCCGACCCTTCCCTGAGCCCTCGCAAGTGCCGCCTCCACGTCCAGCATCTTCTGCAGCCTGTACTCCTCGTCAAATATCTCCCTTACCTCGGGTCTTCCATACCTGCTCTCGATCGGATGTACCGACATTTTTAGCTTATTTCTTCTTTCTCATTGAGTATGGAAGGTCTATATAATAGACTCCATTTCTAACCTTAATAACCAACGGGTCGCCCTTCATTAATGAGGCAATATCCAGCCTGTATTTTCCCCTTTCCAATCTCAACAGGTTTTCGACATCCAAATGAATTGTTTTATTAGATTCTCCCAGTTCCATACCAAGTCTCTTGTCCAGCCATTCAAGGTCACTCTCTTCCAATTCCTGCCTCTTTAGCTTTTCTATTGTCTCCTCCTTTGTCCTCCCCTCTCTTTGTCTTAAAAATAAAAAGACTCTGGCTCCACACGTGCACCCATTCATCAATTCCGGCGCATTATCCTCATAAATCTTACCGCATCGTGCGCATTTGTGGGGCATCTTCTATTTCTTCTTCTCGGCGAGAAGTAGGATCTTTTGAGGTTCCTTCTTTACCTTTTTTATTAACCTTGATGGGCCTATGACGGTTAAACCACCGGTTCTACCCCCAAGAAGTCTGATCAGTCTGTCCCTTATCCCCCTGCTCGTTCTTTCCTTCAGTGTGGAGACCTCAATACCCGAAAATTTCTCATCTATCTGAGACATGGTCTCCTCTATCAAGTGGGTTTCCTCCAGTGAGGATAGGCTCTCTTCGATCACCAAGATTTTATTCTTCTTTATCTTCTCGAGGATAAACCTCATCTTTTCATTCTCATTCTTATTATCCAGCATCTCAGAGGATATGAACTCTATCTCTATTCCCATCCTATTACCTCGAATGTTTTGCTATTGCTTCATACAGGCTGTCGATATTTTTGCCTTTCAGTCCAGATATCTTGACCACGGGATGTTGAGGAAAGGCATCCTGGATCCGTTCGGGTTTTGCATCCTTGAGATCTACTTTATTTGCCACAATGATTACGGGTATATTCCTCGCTTCAAGATTTCCAATTATCGTTATATTAACCTGAGTATAGGGATCCTTCGTTGAATCCATAACAACTAGAGCTGTGTCTACGTTTTCGAGCCATTTTATGGCCTCTATAACCCCCCTCGTCGCTTCCTTCGCCCTTTGTTGGGCATCATCTATGGATAGACCATGTTTTAGAAAATCCTCGTAATCGATCTTTGTTGCAATTCCCGGCATGTCCAGCAGGTTCATAATCAATTTCTTACCTTTCGTCTGAACCACCACCCTCTCCTTTTTCTGTACCTCTCTCGTTTCATGGGGAATCTCGGATACCTTACCCACGGGTTCCCCCGTCCAGTCCATTGCAATTCTATTCGCCAATGTGGTTTTTCCCACATTTGGTGGTCCGTAAAAACCCAACCTTATAATCTTCCGCCTTCCAAACATACGCTTGAACCAACGCAATATCCTCCTCCAAGGCACTGCCAATCACCCATGTTATGAATTGGTTTTTAACCATAAAATATAAGATATTAAGCAATATTATCATACCCCGTATGGAGATGTAAGGACCTTGAATCCGCAAGGGGTGATTCCTGTGGGCTATTACAAGTATGTAAAGGAGATATATAAGGGTATAAAGAAGAAGATCAAAGATCCAGAGAATAAGGATCTCAGGGATCTGATCCTTGAGAGAAAACGGGAATGGAGGAAGTCCCCCTCTGTAGTGAGAGTTGAGAGACCTACGAGAATCGACAAAGCGAGACAATACGGATATAAGGCAAAACAGGGCTTCGTGGTAGCGAGAGTCAGGGTGAGAAGGGGTGGAATGAGAAAACCCCGTCCAGATTCCGGTCGAAAGCCAAAGCGTATGGGTGTGAAAAAAATAACGCCCAGTAAGTCAATTCAACGCATTGCCGAAGAGAGGGCACAGAGAAAATTCATGAATCTCGAGGTTTTGGGCTCTTACTGGTTATGGGAGGACGGACAGTACAAGTGGTACGAGGTCGTCTTTGCAGATCCGAACCATCCATCAATAAAGAACGACAAGGACATAAACTGGATCTGTGAACCCCAGCACAAACACAGGGTTTTCAGGGGATTAACCCCCGCGGGAAAGAAGGGCAGAGGTCTAAGAAAGAAGGGCAAGGGCGCCGAAAAGGTCAGACCCAGTCTGAGGGCAAAGGGGAGAAAGGCGAAATAGCCCGAATTTCTATATTTCTTGAAATTTTAGACTTTAATTACCATATAATATTGTCCACTATCAAAGGCTTGCCTCGGTAGCTCAGGTCGGAGTTTGCCGACCGCAAAACTGCAAAGCAGTTTTGGGTCCCTCGAATCTTTGATTCGAACGGACGACAAAGGTGCGGCATGCGCTGCGCTTAGCCATACTGAATATGTTCAAGATCAAAGGCTTGC
>Ga0190363_1002286_pt1 | contig 10987 bp, 6 predicted proteins | sample 48721867_MG_FD_161272 | JGI IMG/M metagenome (GOLD analysis project Ga0190363, IMG submission 161272) | Hydrothermal vent microbial mat bacterial communities from Southern Trench, Guaymas Basin, Mexico - 4872-18-6-7_MG | ecosystem: Environmental > Aquatic > Marine > Hydrothermal vents > Microbial...
ACCATGGCTGAATTTTGTTGATTCATCAACAGTAAAAGCTGAGGACCACGAGGACATAGTTGAGGTTTACGGTGGAGATAAGGTATCATTAATCTCTCCTCTAGAACCTATACCTGATGCTACATCGATAATAGCGATCGACGCTTCAAGCATTAGAGTAGGCGAAACAGAGAACGGTGTCATATGCGCTGTTAGAGGCGCCGTTGTATGGAATGAAAGAAAACGCTATAGATATTTGCGTCTGGGACCCTTTCCATTCCACATAACTGATGAAAATAAAAAAGAAATATTGAGTCTCCTAAAGTGTTATTCGCCAGTAGGCTTTAGTTCAGGTTTATCGTTTCTGATTGAAATTCAAAATCGTCTCTGCGAAGCCCTAGAACGGTGGATTCAGATGACTGTCTCCACTTCTGTGAGTGACAGCATAATCCTTCTAGATGGGTCATTAGCATCTAGACTCTCCAGCGGTCATTTAAATATTTTAGAGAGAATGCTGAAAAATGCGAGAGAAAATTCAAATATTGTTTTATCATTTTCAAAGGCCTCAACTATTAGGTTTCTAGGCAGAAGAATTACAGAGTTAATTGTTAAGCAAAGGAGAACATGCCTTTTAGAGATTGATGAGCGAATGCTTTCAATATCCTCGAAAAGAAGGCTACGGCTACTGGGCAAAATTTACGTTACCAAGTTGAATGGCAGAGGCTACCCATTTAGAGTAGACATAGATAGAGTTTTACCTAAAGAAATCCAGATAATGGCTATTCAAAGACTCCTTGGGAATGAATTAGCATTTCAAGGCTACCCGGAAACGCTACGGCTAGCCCACATATTTTCAACGTTTACTGCAAGTGATGTAATAGGCATACAACGTTTTATAGCGAGAGAATATGGGCTGAAAGTTGTTACTTGGCCTAGCATTCGAAAAGCACTTTTTGGACCTTTTGGAACCGGTGGACTTGGAGATTAGATGGGATGCGCTTATACAAGAAAGTTGGCAACACAATTCAAATTATTAGTTTTCCAGACGAAAAAGTCGAGAAAGGAAGCTACCTAATAATTGAGGATAAAAAGATTGGTAAGTCAATGATCGTGCAAGTTATCGACATACAGTTTGCTAATGTTCCGGGAATAATGGAGGAGCTTCTCAGAGAACCATTAATAGATGATCCGATTAGAGGCGAAGACATAGACCCCTTCGGCATAACGTCTCACATATTATATGTTCAGGATTCACGTTTGCTCATATGCAAAATTCATGGAACAATAGAGGATGATAGGTTAAGTTCTAATAGTTCATGGCTTCCATCGAGAACCCATTCCATAATACGTAGACTACCTATCGAGGAGCTGATGAGATTGGCTAATGTGACAAGAAGATTTCCGATAAATCTCGGCGAAACTATGGAGATGACCCCCATTACGATAGACGCATGTAATTTAGATGGAAAACTTAACATAATAACTGGGAGAAAGGGAACTGGCAAGTCGCATCTATCTAAACTTCTGGTTTTGGGCTTAATCAAACACGGTGCAACCGTTATAGTTCTAGATTTGAATGGTGAATATTCAAATCTAGGCATAAGCGCAAATGGCGAAAGAAACGAGTTTTCCAACAAGATTCACGTCCTAAAGCCTGGCGAAAACTTTAAAGTAACATTATCTCAAACAAGCCTCTATGTCATAATGAATATACTTGTACATGCTCTAAATCTTCCGGGAACTTCATCCCGCGAATTTAGGCATATATGGCGCTTCCTAGAAGAAAGAAATATGTTGTCATTACGCGAGCTAGGTGAAGCCATTAGAAGATGGAAGTGTAATCAGCAGGTTAAAGATGCGCTTTTCTCACGCTACTATACACTTTTACATACAAATCTCTTCACTGATGATACTGCGAGAGCCACGGACTTCGAGGCTTTACTTCAGAAAATTGAAAAAGATGGAGGCGGAGCTGTAATAGTGGATTTGAGCAATTCATCTTCAACGGATCGGCAAATAATTGTTGAGTATGTTCTGGCAAAACTCCAGGACTTACTTTCAAAGTGGAGGATCAGAGCCGTCTTTTTATTTGCTGAAGAAGCCCACTTATATCTTAGGGAAACTTATTGGGAGGATATTGTTACTAGGATGCGGCATTTCGGAGTTTTCACAACCTTCATAACCAATCAGCCAAACACCATTAGGGAAAACATTTACCGCCAAGCAGACAACATATTCCTGTTTAATTTTGTTAATGAACATGATTTAGAGGTTATTTCCAGGGCTGCAAGAGTTGACGCTGAAACAACGATATCTATAGTTCGCGACCTACCGCCCCGCCACTGCCTTATACTAGGAGATGTTGTGAAGGATTTCCCGGTAATAGCGAAGATAAAGCCATTAAATGTTAAAACGATGGGTGAAACCAGACTCTTCTTCACCGAAAAGAATAATTATTCCAGAGAAATAATGCAGGAAAATGGTCAAATCCTGGCGAAAACAGCTCCCCTAAAGACAGAGTAACCTTTCTCTTAAGGAAAAAATATTTTTATTTTTTCTTCGGGTTTCATCCAATAATTTTATATCTTTGAGTTTAATAGCATTTAGTGGTGTGAAGGATGAGAGGTGGACGCCAAATCCGCGACTGAATTTTCACGTCCACCACGTATTCCGCTTAAATTTAGCATGTTTTATGGTTATAACTTTATATTTGATTTCTGCGAATTTCAGAGGAGTGATGTAAATGTTTAAAGAGGTTCCGCCAACAGTCAATTTCCCAAAGATCGAGCATAAAATACTGAGGTTTTGGGCTGAAACAAACGCCTTTAAAAAGCGCGTCGCCCTAAACAAGGGAAAGAAACCATGGTCATTTATAGATGGACCTATAACAGCCAATAATCCAATGGGGGTTCACCATGCCTGGGGCCGAACCTATAAGGACCTATTCCAAAGATTTAAGGCTATGCAGGGACATGAACTCCGCTACCAAAATGGCTTCGACTGCCAAGGACTATGGATTGAGGTTGAAGTTGAAAGGGAGTTAGGCTTCAAATCTAAAAGAGATATTGAAGCTTACGGAATAGCTGAATTCATCAAAAAATGTAAACAAAGAGCTCTACGCTACGCAGCCATACAAACCGAACAGTCTATACGTTTAGGTTACTGGATGGACTGGAATGACCCAGATGTACTACGTTATTTAGCGGATTGCTTAGAAAAGCCTGATCAAATTGTGACTATTCAGGGAGCTAGCGGACCGGTCACCGACACGGCTGAAAGAATTGTTGGGCGGCTAGGTTCGCCTGAAATAGGTGGTTCCTACTTTACCTTCTCAGATGAGAACAACTATATGATCTGGGCTATGCTCAAGAAATGCTATGAAAGGGGATGGATTTATAAGGGCAGGGATGTCATGCCATGGTGTCCAAGATGCTCAACAGCCCTATCAGAGCATGAAATAGTTACAGAAGGATATAAAGAGCTAACCCATCCAAGCTTAACCGTGAGGTTCCCGCTTAGGGGCAGAAAGAAAGAGTCATTGCTTATATGGACGACGACTCCGTGGACGCTTACATCTAATGTTGCGGCAGCTGTGCATCCAGACATAACCTACGTGAAGGTGAAGTATGGAGACGAATACTTCTATCTGGGTAAGCCAGCTCTAGAAAGAACTCTACCTAAGGGAAGCTACAAGGTTGTTGAAGAAATTAAAGGTTACGAAATGGAAGGCTGGACATATGATGGCCCCTTCGATGAGTTGCCAGCTGAAAAAGAGTCTGGAGCCGTTGATGCGCATAAGGTAATATTGTGGGATGAAGTTAGTGAGGAAGAAGGAACATGCATAGTTCATATAGCGCCGGGTTGCGGCAAAGAGGACTTAGAACTAGGGAAAATCTATAATTTGCCAGCTGTAGCGCCATTAAATGAGTTCGGCGTATTCATTGAGGGCTTTGGAAAATTTACTGGAATGCACGTTTATGATTCAGCTAAGCCCGTTATTGAAGAATTAAAGAAGAAGGGCTTACTCTTTAAGGTTGAAGATTATGTTCACAGATATCCAGTCTGCTGGCGTTGTGGTAGCGAGCTTGTTTTCCGTCTAGTTGATGAATGGTTTATATCGATGGGAAAGAAGCTTAACAAGCCACTTGAGGAAATCACCGAGGAGGAGAAAGCCCAAAACCTCAGGTATCAAATAATGGAAGTTGCCAAGAAAGTTCGTTGGATTCCAGAATATGGGCTTCAGCTGGAGCTGGATTGGCTTCAGAACATGGAGGATTGGATGATATCTAAAAAGCGCTATTGGGGCTTGGCCCTACCAATATGGGAATGCAAAAAATGCGGAAACTTTGAGGTTATAGGCGGAAAGGAGGAGCTGAAAGCTAGAGCCGTTGAGGGATGGGAAATCTTCGAGGGGCACACGCCGCATAGACCATGGGTGGACGCAGTCAAGATAAAATGCTCTAAATGTGGCGCACTTATGTCACGTATACCAGACGTCGGCAACCCATGGCTCGACGCCGGCATAGTCGCATATTCAACACTTCGGTATAGAGAGGACCGCGAGTACTGGAAGAAGTGGTTCCCAGCCGATTTCATCTGCGAGTCGCTTCCAGGACAATTCAGAAACTGGTTCTACGCTATGCTCGCGATGAGCACAATAATGGAGAGGAAGCCGCCATTTAAGGTTTGCTTTGGACATGGACTTGTATTGGGAGAGGATGGACGTGAAATGCATAAGTCTTGGGGTAACGCCATATGGTTTGATGAAGCAGTTGAAAAGATGGGTGCAGACGTTATGCGCTGGATATACTGCACCACCAGGCCGGAAACCAACCTTCTTTTCGGCTATAAGAGAGCTGAAGAGGTTAAGAAGCGCTTTCTAATTCCACTTTGGAACATATATAGCTTTTTCGTAACCTACGCGAATCTAGATGAATGGACTCCTAAAAACTCGGTGGATTACAATTCATTATCATTATTAGATAAGTGGATACTCTCAAAGCTTAATGTACTCATCAAAGATGTAACCAGATTCCTCGACGATTTCGACCCCTATGATGCTGCAATTTCAATAGAGAAATTTGTTGATGAGCTTTCAACATGGTATATCAGAAGATCTAGAAGAAGATTTTGGAAGAGCGAAAGGGACGAAGATAAGAACGCCGCGTACACAACGCTCTACACATGCTTGACAACACTCATTAAGCTTCTCGCACCCTTCATACCGTTCTTAACCGAGGAAATCTACCAGAACATCGTGCGAAGCGTTGATCCAAATGCCCCTGAAAGCGTCCACCATAACGATTGGCCAGTTGCCAATGAAAAGCTAATCAATGAGGAATTGATGGAGAATATGGAGCTGGCGATTAAAGTTTGCAGTCTAGGCCGCTCAGCACGTAGTAAGGCCGGCATTAAGCTACGCCAGCCCCTCTTGGAGGCTAAGGTTGTTGCCGGCGAAGCAATAATTAAGCGAGTAGAGGAGCTTAAGAATCTAATAATGGAGGAGCTAAATGTTAAAAATATATTCTTTACGACTCAAAGAAGCGAGCTCATCGATTACGTGGTTAAGCCTATTCCAGAATTGCTTGGCAAAAAATATGGTAGATTGTTCCCGAAGATTCAAAGAGCGATCATGGAAATGGAGCCCCAAAAAGTGATCGACGCTCTAAAAGCTGATGGCGAGTTAGAATTAACAATTGATGGGCAGAAAGTAAGAATACTATCTGAGGAAATCAAAATTCTGGAGCAACCTAAAAGCGGATATTCGATCTCTGAAGAGGACAACATACTGGTTGGCGTAAGCGTGATCATACCGGAGAACCTTAAGATGGAGGGGCTTGCACGCGACATAGTCAGACGCATACAAAATCAGAGGAAGGAAGCTGGATTTAACATAGCTGACCTAATTGAAACTTACTATGAGGCGGGACCAACATTAACTAAAGTCTTTGAGAAGTTTGGAGATTACATAGCCGCTGAGACCCTGTCTGTTACCATAAAGAGGGGGCGTCCGCCTGAAGAAGCTCATTCAGCCACATATAGCTTAGCTGGAGAAGAACTGAGGGTTTGGCTTAAACCAGCTAAAACAACTTAAACATCACAAGTTGGGTTTTCGCTATACCCCTTTTTTATTTAAAATTATTTAAAGAAGCGAACCATAACATAACCAATGAATGAACTGTCTAAGTTAAATAAGGGTTATTTACTTCGTGACACTAATTAGTAATGTGTGGATGAAAATGCCGGAAGATTATGGCTTCGAACTTCTAAAAGATGAAAAGATCGATGTTTCAGTTAGACCTCATCCCCTCTCGTTTCTAAGATACTATGCTGTCGACGCCTACTTAATTTTAATAGCTGTGGCACTCAATTGGCTTTATAAGTATATAGAATCTAATCCAGCGATTCTTGGATTTATAGATCCGCTTTTCAGTTTTATTCCCGGAATCGAGCCGAAAAATCTTTTGTTACTAATAGTCTTCTGGGCGATTTTAATATTGAGTGGACTAATAATAGGTGTTCTATGGATCAGTAAGATGCCTCTTCTCTACATGATTTTAATAGGGGTTGCTGGAACACTACTCGAATTATACGTTCTTCCACCTTATAATTTGCCGTGGACTCCAAAAATCAAAATTTGGCTTCTCGTATTTGCATCTTTAATAGGTTTCATTCTTACGGAGGCTTATCGGAGGGGACATAAATACTTCTTAACAAACTATAGAATTGTAACCGTCAAAAAGTTTCTTAGTAAGGAAATACGGGAAATAATGTATGATAAAATATCCGACATATACATTGACCAAGGAATCCTCGGCAGAATCTTCAATTTCGGTACAATTATACCAGTATCAGAATCGGGATTCGGTCTAGGGGAAGACGCTGCTTTAGCCTCGGTGGGGGCAGCGGTGCCAGTTAAAAAAGGTTTTCTAGGAATAGGTTTCGGAGGCAAGAAGGGTGTAAATAGACCTAGGGCAGCAACCTATTTTTCGCTTTACGGAGTCCCAAACCCAAGAAAAATACGCGGAATAATAGGGGAAAGACAATTAGAAACTAAAGAAGCTCCAATCTTAAGGAGGATCGAACAGCTCCTAAAGGAGGAGAAAGAAGAGAAAAAATTCCAAGAGGACGAGCAGGAATAACCGCTTCTTCCTGAGCACTAGCGTTTAAGCTTATTATCCCGTTTTTAGAATTAGTAAGCGACATTGTATAAGTGAAATCTCTCATAATCCTCAAAGAAAGGTGGCTTTAGTCATTGAAACATATTTTGTCATTCGCTACCTAATTCGCATTATTTATGTTTGTCGCAATCAACTTTATACTAAGGAACCGGGACTTTTTCTCCCTTCTCATTATACTTAGAGATTCCGAGATAATTTTCAATATTTTTGATTTTCCTTTTATCAAATACTGGGCCGTCTCTGCAGACTCTATACTTTCCTATAACGCAGCTCCCACATATTCCAATAGCGCATCTCATATAGCGTTCTAGGCTTGCTTGAAAATCGGTTGAATATAAAATAGCTAGTTCGTAAGCCTTGCGGATCATCTTCTCTGGTCCACAGGCATAAATAGCATCAAATTTCTCACAGCGTAAAATGTTTTCAGCTAATTCTGTGGCGAGGCCTTTAGCTCCATAACTTCCATCCTCAGTTGCGAATATGACTTCAATTTTCCCTGATTCCGATAGGTTCTTTAGGTTATCTAGAAAAACTAGTTTGCTACGGGTTTTAGCACCCTCAATAACTTTTGCCTTAACATTCTCTTTAACTAGCTTATCTATGAGAAAGAAAAGCGGCGCCATACCTACCCCTCCGCCAATTAAGAGGACTTTTTTACCGGTAATCTCGAAACTTGTGCCGAAGGGGCCTCTAACTCCTATCAAATCACCTGTTTTAAGGTTGTTGAGCGCTCTTGTTGCCTCGCCAACTTCAGCGACTGTTACGGATGAAAAGCCATTTGGGCGAACTGAGGATAGGCTTAGCGGTATCTCATCAACCCCGGGGATCCAAATCATCACGAATTGCCCGGGCTCCGCTAGGGAGCATAATTCATCTTTGAAGAATATGGTTTTGACATATGGATTTTCAGGTTTAACCTTTAAGACCTCAACTATTCTAATGGTGTTATTTTTTATGTGCCAATCCGACAATTTCGTTCACACTCCTAAATCCTTTCCGCTCTAAATAGGCGCTTATGCCATGACAGATCGAACTAAATATTGACAATCCCTCTAGGGCTATGGCTGAACCTACTTGGATGGCGCTTGCTCCTGCGAGCATAAACTCAACGGCATCCTTCCAGGTTCTTATTCCACCGCATCCAATTATCGGCACATTAACAGCCTCGTAGATTTCATAAACACATCTAATAGCTATGGGTTTTATGGCGGCCCCTGAAAGCCCCCCAAATCTATTAGCCAATATGGGTCTGAAGGTCTCAACATCTATGGCCATAGCCCTCACAGTGTTTATGGCTGTGATCGCATCGGCGCCTGCTGAAGCAGCTGCCTCAGCCAGAGTGGCTATATGCGCCGTGTTTGGGGTCAGCTTTGCAAAAATAGGCTTATTAACCCTATTTTTAACGGCCTTCACTGTTAATTTGATCATATCTGGATCCTGCCCAATCTCGCTTCCGGTGCCCTTAACATGGGGGCATGATAAATTGAGTTCCAGAGCATCTGCCCCTGCCTCGGCGGCTACGCTGGCTACCTCAGCATATTCGCTTGGCGAAAAGCCGAAAATACTAATTATTAATGGAACCTTCAATTTTTTCAGCTTTCTTATTTCCTCAGCAAACTTGCGTATTCCAGGGTTTGGGAGGCCGACAGCATTTAAGAAGCCGCATTCAACTTGTATAACTGTTGGGTTTGGGTAGCCGCTGTTAGGTTTCAATCCGATCGATTTCGTTACAACCGCTCCAGCTCCAGCTTCTGCAACTTCTAAGAGTGTTTCGGCTGAGATTCCAAGTATTCCAGATGCGAGCATGGTTGGGTTAGGCATAACTAAATTAGCTATTTGAGTTCTCAATCTAGCCGAATTAGAATTGCTAGATTCCATAACCATTCTCCACTCATACTTAAATCTAAATCGTATAATTTTCTGTATGCTCTAATTCTAGATATCAATTTTGGCTATTTCTTTGTAAATACATATTAATGTGGAGCTTACTATCTTTAGTTAGATGTTTGGGTGCGGTGAATAATTTGAAAGCCGCCATCATAACAAGTGTTATAGGGGTTTTAGGTTTAGATGAGAACGGTGAAATAGTGGATAAAGAATTCTTTCCAAGAGACGCTGCTAAAGCAGCTGAGAAACTATTCAATATTGAGCAGGGGAGACTTATACCGGAGATAAAAAGTCTAGTAAATCGATTGAAGAAGCGAAATTATACGGACTTTATGCTTGAAAGCTCAGAGCTGGCTAAGGCCGTTAGAGAAGAGTTAAATGTGAATGCTGAAGCTAGAACCCTAATTGAATTAAGTGAGAAGATACGTGAGGACATGAGTCAAATAGGTGTTAAAATTGGATTTCTCAAGGATGCCTCTGAAGTAATGAAGTGGATTCATGCTGTCACAATGGAACTTTCAAAGCTCAGAATCAAGAGGGCGACAGAGAAAAGAGATTTACTTGTAGTTCAAGCAATTCAAGCACTAGATGATTTAGATCAAACTTTAAATCTTTTCATGAGCAGGCTGCGCGAGTGGTATAGTGTTCACTTTCCGGAGCTGAGTCGCCTTGTAGACAAGCATGAAACTTATGCGAGACTTGTTTACGAATTTGGGCGTAGAGAGAGCTTTACAATCAAAAAACTAGAGAATAGGGGATTATCAAAGAATAAAGCTAAGCAAATAGTGCAGTCCGCAAAAACCTCCATGGGCGCTGACCTTCAGGACATGGATATAGAGCAGATTCAAAAAATATCCAAGAATATTCTTCAGCTTTACGAGGAGAGAACAAACTTAGAAAAATATATTGATACCCTAATGGAAGAAGTTGCCCCAAATCTTAGAGCTGTAGCCGGACCATCGCTTGGCGCCAGACTAATATCGCTTGCAGGAGGGCTTGAAAATCTCGCTAAGCTACCAGCTAGCACAGTTCAGGTTTTAGGCGCTGAAAAAGCATTATTTAGGTCTCTCAGAACAGGTGCTAAACCTCCCAAGCATGGCATAATTTTTCAGCATGCACTAATTTTTAGGGCTAAACGTTGGCTTAGAGGCAAAATTGCTAGGGCTCTAGCTGGCAAATTATCTATAGCTGCTAGAACCGATGCTTTCACCGGTAATTATATAGGTGACAAGCTTAAGGAGGAATTGAGGAGGAGAGTTGAGGAAATTGAGAAAAAGTATCCTAAGCCTCCTAAAGCCAAAGTTAGGAGGAAGTTAAAGAAGAAGGCTAAAAAATTTAAGCGTAGAAAACGATAGGAGGAAATAGACGTATGGCTGTGAAAGTTGAGCCTTTACCAAATTTTGAAGGTGTATATCAAGTTATACTTGAGGATGGAACCCGTCGAATAGCCTCAAAAAATCTAGTTCCTGGAAGAAACGTTTATGGCGAGCGGCTAATAAAGCATGAGGGAGCTGAATATAGGCTTTGGGATCCTTTCAGAAGCAAGATCGCCGCTGCCATAATTAAAGGATTGAAGAGTTTACCCGTAAAAGCTGGAAGCAAAGTTTTATATTTAGGCGCTGCCTCGGGCACAACCGCCAGCCATGTCTCGGACATAGTTGGCGAGAATGGACATGTTTTCTGTATAGAATTTGCTCCAAGACCACTTAAGGAGCTAATAAACAACGTCTGCAAATTCAGATTAAATATGTCACCTATATTAGCTGATGCTCGTTTACCGGAGAAATATGCTAATTTAATTGAAAAAGTTGACGTGGTATACTGTGATATAGCCCAGCCTGAACAAGCTCAAATATTAGTCGATAATGCGAAAATTTTCCTTAAGAGGGGCGGTTGGATAATGCTTGCAATAAAGGCTAGAAGTATAGATGTCACGAAGG
>Ga0190363_1002288_pt1 | contig 10985 bp, 13 predicted proteins | sample 48721867_MG_FD_161272 | JGI IMG/M metagenome (GOLD analysis project Ga0190363, IMG submission 161272) | Hydrothermal vent microbial mat bacterial communities from Southern Trench, Guaymas Basin, Mexico - 4872-18-6-7_MG | ecosystem: Environmental > Aquatic > Marine > Hydrothermal vents >...
AAAGCTATGAGGTGCCTTTGGAGCTAGGGGAGCTGAGGCAGGTGGTGAGGGAGTGGGAGTGGATCTGCAACTTCTTGAGGCCCTCGAGGCCCTTGGGAGGTAAGACCCCCTGGGAGTACCTGATGGAGAACCACAGGGAGGCGGTCTCATTTGACGCTAAACTGTCTCACATGTACCGAACCCCGACAGAGGGTTGACAGTATTTGAGGGATAAGCATAAAATTGTGAAGATTTTAACTTAATCAGGAGGGAGCGATGAAAAAGGTCCTTTCGGGAAATGAGGCGATAGCGCGAGGAGCTTGGGAAGCGGGGGTGGTGTTTGCGGCGGCCTATCCGGGCACACCCAGTTCTGAGATCCTGGAGAACCTGGCCACATATAAGGAGATAAAAGCGGAGTGGGCGACCAATGAGAAGGACGCCCTTCTTGCAGCTGCGGGGGCGGCCATGGTGGGGGCGAGGGCGATGGCCTCCATGAAGCACGTGGGGGTCAACGTGGCGGCCGATCCACTAATGACCCTCTCTTATACCGGGATTGAGGGGGGGCTGGTCCTGGTGACGGCCGATGACCCAGAAATGCACAGTTCTCAGAACGAGCAGGACAACCGCCACTACGCCCGTTTTGCGAAGGTGCCGATGCTTGAGCCGAGCTCAAGTCAAGAGGCCAAAGACTTCACCAAGCTGGCCTTCGAGATAAGCGAGGAGTTTGATACTCCGGTCATCCTCCGTTCCGTGACCCGGATATCCCACTCTAAAGGGGTGGTGGAACTGGGGGAAAGGAAGGAGCTCGAGAGGGATTACGGTCTGGTCATCAAGGAAGACAAATACACCATGCTTCCTGCCTTCGCCAGAGAGCGCCATCGGGTGGTGGAGGAGAGGTTCCGGCGCCTCAAGGAGTTCGCCGAGACCTTTCCCCAGAACCGGATGGAGATGAGGGATACCTCAGTGGGGATCATCACTTCGGGGATCGCTTATCAGTACGCGAAGGAGGTCTTCCCGGAATGCTCCTTCCTGAAGCTCGGGATGGTCTGGCCCCTGCCCGAGAGGCTCATCGGGGAGTTCATCAGTAAGGTGGATAAGGTCTACGTGATCGAGGAGCTTGATCCCTTCCTGGAGGAAAACATCCGGGCGATGGGGTACAGGGTCGATGTGGGGAAGGACAGGATCCCCATCTGCGGGGAACTGAGCCCCACCATCATCGCAGAAGCCCTGAAGGAGGGCTACAAGAGGGAGGAAATCAGCTATCCCAATCCCATTCCCCCCCGGCCACCCAACATGTGCCCCGGGTGTCCCCACCGGGGGGTCTTTTATGTCCTTAAGAAGCTCAAGCTCTTTGTCCACGGGGACATCGGCTGTTACACCCTCGGTGCCCTCTCTCCGTTGAAGGCCCTCCATACCACCGTCTGCATGGGATCAAGTGTAGGGCTCGGCGAGGGGACGACCCAGGTCCTGGGGAAGGAAGGATTGGGTAAGGTGGTCTGTGTGGTAGGGGAATCGACCTTCCTCCATTCCGGGGTGACCCCCTTAATGAACATGGTTTACAACAAGTCGAATGCCACGGTGATCGTCCTCAACAACTGGACCACCGCCATGACCGGGGCCCAGGAACACCCTGGCTCGGGTTACACCGCCAAAGGGGAGAAGACCTTTGCGGTCAATTATGTGGAGCTGGCCAAGGCCCTGGGGGTGAAGGCAGAGAACGCCAGGGAGGTTAACCCCTATCGACTGGACGAGCTCGAGAAAGTGATAAGGGAGGAGGTAAACAAGGACGAGACCTCCTTCATCGTCACCAAAGATGCCCCCTGCGCCCTGCTGCGCAGGGCGATAAAGTCCTACAATAAACCCCTGCGGGTCGATGAGGAGACCTGCACAGGCTGCCGCCAGTGTCTGGAGCTCGGCTGCCCTGCCCTCTCTTGGGACATTTCCAAGGCGGGCGAGTACAGGACGGCGGATGGGAAGGTGAAGAAGAGGAAGGGGGCCGCAGCGATAAATCCCCTCCTTTGCAACGGATGTGGACTATGCTATCAGGTTTGCAAGTTCGACGCCATCAAGGGAGAGGAGGAAGAGGTCCCCATAGGCTTCGAGATAAACAAATACATATAAAAGGGGTGCACGATGAAAAGAGACGTGACCAACATCCTGGTTGCCGGCGTGGGAGGACAGGGGGTGATTCTGGTGAGCGACATCATGGCCGATACCTTCCTTGAGGCCGGCTATGACGTGAAGAAGAGCGAGGTCCACGGGATGGCCCAGCGGGGGGGATCGGTGAGCAGCCACGTCCGCTATGGCAAGGAGGTGCATTCCCCCATCATCCCGAAGGGGGAGGCCGATTACCTCTTCATGACGGAGAAGCTCGAGACCCTAAGGTGGCTCGAGTACTGCAATCGCTCCACCGTAATCCTTATGGACCCGATAGAGATAAATCCCCCGGCGGTAAATCTGGGGGAGATGTTCTACCCTAAGGACATAGAGGAGTTCCTCAAGGACCACTTCGATAGGGTCTACACGATAAACGCCACTGAGACCGCCCTGGAGTTGGGCAACGCCCGGGCGGCCAACATCGTGCTGCTCGGCGCCCTCTCTCGCCTCCTCGATCTGGACGAAAGGGTTTGGATAAAGTGCATCCTTGACCGTCTTCCCGAGAAACTCCACGAGCTGAACATGGAGGCCTTCAAGAAGGGGAGGCTCGCGATCTGAAAGAAACCGATATCGCAGGAGGGACCTGATGGAAGGAGGAGCTTCTTTTATCTCCTTTGTGCCCTCCCTTTTTGTCCTCTTTGCGGGGGTAGCCGTAGGATGGTTCTTTCACAAGGTGATCTTCCGCCGCCTGATGGGCTGGGCCCTGCGGACCCGCTGGTGGGGAGATGAGCTGATCATAAGGAGCATGCAGGGCTTCGTTATCCCCTTTTTCGGCCTGATCGGCCTCTATGCGGCCCTCCAGCTTAGCCCCCTCTCCCCCCAGGCCATCTCCGTCGGGCAGAAGGTCCTCATAGTCCTGATCATATCCTTTGCCACCTTCTCCGCCGCCAGCCTCTTCGGGAACCTGGTGGGGCTTTACGGCCAGAAGGTGAAGGAGGCTCTCCCCACTACCACCATATTCCAGAACGTGACTAAGATCGCCATCTTCGTCCTCGGGGGGATGATCGTGCTGCAGACCCTGGGAATCTCCATCACCCCCCTGGTCACCGCCATGGGAATCGGGGGGCTGGCTGCGGCCTTGGCCCTCCAGGATACCCTCTCCAATCTCTTCTCAGGAATCCACATCCTCATCGCCCGCCAGATAAAGGTGGGGGACTACATCCGCCTGGACACGGGGGAGGAGGGCTACGTGACCGACATCACCTGGAGGAACACCACCTTGAGGGCCCTGCCCAATAACATCTACGTCATCCCCAACTCCAAGCTCTCCCAGGCGGTGATCACCAACTACAACCTCCCTCAGAGAGAGCTCTCGGTGCTGGTGCAGGTCGGGGTGAGCTATGACAGCGACTTGCAGAAGGTGGAGAGGGTAACCATAGAAGTGGCGAAGGAGGTGATGCGGGAGGTGCAGGGGGGAGTCCCCGAGTTCGAGCCCTTCATCCGCTATCATACCTTCGGTGACTTCAGCATAAACTTCACCGTGATCCTGAGGGCAAAGGAGTTCGTCGATCAGTATCTGATAAAACACGAATTCATAAAGAGGCTCCACAGGCGCTACAAGGAAGAGGGCATCGAGATCCCCTTCCCCATAAGGACCATCTACATGCATGAATCCCAATGAGGTGCTCGGTGTAACCCCCTGAGATCTGGGGTGACTTTTCTTCCCTTAGCGCATAAAATTAGGCGAAGATGGGCCGGTATCTCCTCCGCAGGTTCCTCCTGATGATCCCCCTCCTTCTGGGGATCACGATGATCTCCTTTGCCGTAATCCATCTGGCCCCTGGGGAGCCCACGGGCCTTCAGGCCGAGTTCAACCCAAAGATCACCAAGGAGGCCCGGGAGAGGCTCAGGGCCTATTACAACCTGGATAAACCCCTGCCCGTGCAGTACGTGCTCTGGCTGAAGAAGGTGATGACCCTTGATTTCGGCCGCTCCTTCAGCCCCGACGGAAGACCTGTGACGGAAAAGATCCTGGAGCGCCTCCCCATAACCCTGCTCATAAACGTATCCTCCATGGTCCTCATCCTCCTTGTGGCCATCCCCATAGGGATTTACTGCGCCACCCGTCAGGGGTCTTTAGGCGACCGGACCCTGACAGTATTCGTCTTCGTTGGCTACGCCACCCCCACCTTCTGGCTTGCCCTGCTGCTGATGATGCTGTTCGGGGTCAAACTTGGCTGGCTCCCCATCTCAGGGATAAGGTCCCTGGTGGGCTATGAGAAGCTCTCCCTGTGGGGGAAGGTGCTCGACTGGACGAGACACTTGCTTTTACCTGTCCTGGTTTCGGCCTTCGGGGGGCTGGCCGGGCTCTCCCGCTACATGCGCTCCAGCATGCTCGAGGTGATCCGCCAGGATTACATCACTGCGGCCCGCGCCAGAGGACTCCCTGAGGGGAAGGTAATATACCGGCACGCCTTAAAGAACGCCCTCCTTCCCGTCATCACCATCTTGGGGCTCTCGGTCCCGGGACTGATCGGAGGAAGCGTGATCTTCGAGACCATATTTTCCATCCCGGGGATGGGCCAGCTCTTCTTTTACAGCGTGATGGCCCGGGACTACCCGGTGATAATGGGGATGCTGGTAATAGGGTCGGTCCTCACCCTGCTGGGGAACCTGCTTGCCGACATCGCCTATGCCTGGGCCGATCCGAGGATCAGGGTGGGCTGAGGATGTTCTGGCGCTACTTTTGGGAGAACAAGCTGGCGGTAGCCGGGGGAGTGGTGGTGGTAACCCTCCTTTTGGTCTCGCTGCTGGCCCCTTACATCGCCCCTTACGATCCCTCCTACATAGATGTGAAGAATGTCCTCGTCCCCCCCTGCAAAGAGCACCTCCTGGGGACGGACCAGTTGGGAAGGGATGTCCTCAGCCGGATCATCTGGGGGGGAAGGGTCTCGTTGCTTGTGGGGTTTGTGGCGGTGGGGATAGCGGTGGCGATAGGGACGCTCCTTGGTGCCGTGGCAGGCTATTACGGCGGCTGGGTGGATGGGCTGATCATGCGCTTTGTGGACATCATGCTCTGTTTCCCTGCCTTCTTCCTGATCCTGGCCGTGGTCGCCCTCCTTGAGCCGAGCATCTGGAACATCATGGTGGTGATAGGCCTCACCAGCTGGATGGGGGTGGCGAGGCTGGTGAGGGCGGAGTTCCTCTCCCTGAAGGAGAGGGAATTCGTCCTGGCGGCCAGAAGCCAGGGGGCGAGCGACCTGCGGATCATCTTCTCCCACATCCTCCCCAACGCCCTTGGCCCCGTCTTCGTCGCCGCTATCCTGGGGATCGGGGCAGCGATCCTCACCGAATCTGCCCTGAGCTTCCTCGGGATAGGCGTTCAACCCCCCACGCCGAGCTGGGGAAACATGCTCACTGCGGGAAAGGACAACATCGAGATCGCCTATTGGCTCTCCCTCTTCCCCGGCCTGGCCATCCTGATAACCGTCCTGGGGTACAACCTCCTGGGGGAGGGACTGAGGGATGCCCTCGATCCTCGCTTGAGGACTTAGCCCCTCAGGTAGCGAAGGAAATACCACACCCCTGAAGCGACGGTCAAAAAGAGGGCGACGTACAGTATCAGCAGACCGAGGCGGTGGACCGGGATGGAGAAGTAAGGGTAATGGAGCAGCAGCAGGTTTGTGGCAGTGAGCTGAAAGAGGTTCTTCGCCTTACCGAAAAGGGAAGCGGCGATCAGGGTGCCATGAGATGCCGCCACCGCCCTCAAGGTCGTTACCGCCATCTCCCTGGCGACGATCACCGCCACGGCCCATGCCGGCGCCCTCCCCAGCGGGATGAGCAGGATCAGCACCGTGCTCACCAGGAGCTTGTCGGCCAGGGGATCGATCAGCTTTCCCACCGCGGTGACCGTCCCCCTCCTTCGGGCCAAATACCCGTCGAGGGTGTCGCTCAGGGCGGCGAGGAAGAAGAGGGCAGCGGCCATAAAGCTCCCTGCCCTCCCGGGGAAAAGGAGCAGGAGGGCTATCACCGGGATGACGCCGATGCGGAAGATGGTGAGTTTGTTGGAGACGTTCCAGAAGTGACCGCTATCGTCCCTTTCCTCTGTACTCATGATAATACCTCAGGACCTTCTGCACGTAACGCTGGGTCTCGGGGTAAGGGGGGATCCTCCCATAGGAGGAGACCGCCCCCTCCCCGGCATTGTATGCCGCTAAGGCCCGCACCAGGTCCCCTCTGTATTTGTCCAGGAGATACCGTATGTATCGAACCCCTCCTTCCACGTTCTGCCGAGGATCGAAGCTGTCCTTCACCTTCAAGAGGGAGGCGGTCCCGGGCATGAGCTGCATTAGTCCCATTGCTCCTTTCCGGGACACGGCCCGAGGATTGAAGTCGGATTCTGCCTTGATCATTGCCTTGACCAGGGCAACATCTACCCCGTATCGCTCACACGCTTCTCTGATGAGGTCTTCGTATGCCGAGCCCTCCTCCTTAGGGGAGCTCCTCCTCTCCTTCATGTAAAACTTGAACCTCTCATCGGTGGGGACATTGCTGAAATGTACCACTCCTTCCTCATCTACATAATAGTAAATATCTCCTATTGCTTCAGATATGAATAAGCAAAGGAGTAATCCCATCATCGGGAGCAAACCTTTCATTGGAAAACCAAAAACTTTTGTGATAAAAAGATCAACAGGACTGAATTATATCTTAAGAACCTGGGTGTGAAAACAGGAAAAAGGAAGATACCCCTTAAGAAGGAATACCTGGCTACGATCCTGGACAGCATCGCCGACGGCGTCTTCACCGTGGACAGGAACTGGAGAATCACCTCCTTCAATCGGGCAGCGGAAAGGATAACGGGCTTCGAGAGGGAAGAGGCGATAGGACAGTACTGTTACGAGATCTTCAGGAGCGATCATTGCCTGGAGCGCTGTCCCCTAAGGGAGACCATGGAGACGGGCAAGGAGATCGTGAACAAGGAGGTGAGAGTCCTGGACCGCTTCAACAGGACAGTGCCGGTGAGCGTAAGCACTGCGGTGCTCAGGAACGAGCGGGGGGAGATAATAGGCGGGGTGGAGACCTTCCGCGACCTTTCGCTGCTGAAGGAGCTCGAAGAGGAGATAAGGGAGAAGTACACCTTCCAGGACATGGTGAGCAGGAACCCCCGGATGATGGAACTCTTCCGGATCCTTCCAGACATCGCCCAAAGCGATGTAACGGTGCTGATCGTGGGAGAAAGTGGCACGGGTAAAGAGCTCTTTGCCCATGCAATCCACAAGCTGAGCCGCCGAAAGGACGGCCCCCTGATCAAGGTAAACTGCAGTGCCTTGCCTGAAACCCTGCTTGAATCAGAGCTCTTTGGCTACGTCCGGGGGGCCTTCACTGACGCCAAGAAGGACAAACCCGGCCGCTTTAAGTTGGCAGAGGGCGGTACCATCTTCCTCGATGAAATAGGGGACGTCTCTGCGGCTGTTCAGGTGAAGCTCCTCCGGGTGATTGAGCAGAAGGAATTCGAGCCCTTGGGGGCCACCTACACGGAGAAGGTAGACGTGAGGATCATCGCCGCCACCAATCGGGACCTGGAGGAGATGGTAAAGGCGGGGAGGTTCCGTGAGGACCTCTATTACCGCCTAAACGTGATGAAGGTAGAGCTACCTCCTCTCAGGGAGAGGAGAGACGATATCCCCCTATTAGTGGAACACTTCATCCAGAAGTACAACAAGAAGATGGGAAAGGAGATAGAAGGGGTCTCAGAGGAGGCGATGAGGCTGCTCCTTAATCATCCCTATCCGGGAAACGTCAGGGAGCTTGAGAACATCATGGAGCATGCCTTCATCCTCTGTAAAAGCAGGATCATCCTTCCCGAGCACCTCCCTCATTACCTCTACGCAAAGACACCATCCCTTCCGGCAGCCTCCCTTAAGGAATGGGAGCGGGAGATAATCAAAGAGGTCCTGAGGCGCTCGGGCGGTAACATCACCCGCGCCGCCCGGGAGCTGGGGATCCACCGGACCACCCTCTGGCGCAAAATGAAGAGATACCAACTCACATGATGCAAAATGCCTTATATTGCAATTTGCATCATACAGCGATTTTTGGCTTCCTCTCAGGAATAAAGGACCTTTTGTTGCATTTTGAAACAACAAGCGAGAGGGGAATTTTAAAATTTCAAAGGTTTTCGATAAGTTATGATTTGGCACACCTTATGCTTAAGGAGGGCCCATGAAGATTGCGATCCCTCTTTATGGGGAAAGGGTTGCGCCGCGGGTAGGTTTTGCAAAGGAGGTAATGGTGGTAACGCTAAGGGGAAAAAGGGTGGAAGGAAGGGAGGTGGTGGATATCTCCCACATCCCCCCCTTTCAGCTGCCCGCTTACTTGGCTTCCTTGGGGGTGACGAAGCTGATCACTGGAGGGGTCGATGGCTTTCTGGGGAGGATATTTAAGGCTCACAACATAGATGTGATATGGGGGATTATTGGGAAGGCGGATGATGTCTTGGACTTCTATCTCCATGGAGGGTTGCGGGCGGGGATGGGCCCCTGTCCTCCCCGGAGGCGAAGGAGAAGAGGGGCACATATTCTGAGGGGGATGATTTGAATGATAAAGAAGCATGCATAAATTTAAAATAGAAAGGAGGTGAAGGAGATGCCTTGGTGGGGATTCTGGGGACCTGGGTTTGGCTGGCGAGGTCGAGGACGAGGATGGCGCTGGAGATTCTGGGCAACGGGGATCCCTGGCTGGGCTTGGTGGGGTTGGAGGCCGTGGTGGCCAAGGCCTTACCCGTTCTGGAGACCTTGGTGGTAGAAAACCATGAAGAAAGGAGGTGAAGGAGATGCCTTGGGGTGATGGCACTGGTCCGATGGGGTTGGGTCCGATGACCGGAAGGGGGGCCGGCTACTGTGCTGGCTATCCGGTACCCGGTTATCTGAACCCTTGGGTCCCGGGTCGAGGCTGGTGGGGCCGAGGCCGCGGCTGGGGATTCTGGGCTACCGGACTCCCTGGTTGGGCCCGATGGGGCTGGGGCCGTGGCTGGGTGGCCCCTTATGTCTCACCATGGGTTCCCTATTGGTAACCGGAATAACGTAAGGAGGTGACGAGGATGCGCAGACGCTTTGGCCCTTGGTGGGGATACATGGGTTATCCCCCCCAGGGAGGTGGAAGGTCTGAAGATGCCCAAGGCTCGGAATCTCCTCAGCAAAATCCGGGCCCCTATTGGCCAGGAGGATATGGACCCGGGCCATGGGGCCCCTGGGCCTCATGGGGCTGGGGATGGGGTCCTTGGGCCATGGGCCCCTGGGGGCTATGGGGAGGGCCCCCTCCTGCTCCGGAACAGGAGAAGGAGTTCCTCAGGGATCAGGCGGAGTTTTTGAAGGAGCAGCAGGAGTACCTCAAGAGGCAGATAGAGGAGATAGAGAGAAGGCTCCGCGAGCTGGAATAAGGCCCTCCCCCTCCGGGGGGTTGAAATTGAGACGAAAGGGATTATATTGTGATCTTCACCCTGAGGAGGAGAGGGGTAGATGAGCGAAAAAGAAAGACGTGAAGAGGAAAAATCTTGTGCGGCTTCCAAGGATATGAAGAAAAGGCACGAGGAAGAGAAGCTCAGGAAGAGGCTTGCCGAGATTCGCCATCGGATGATGGTAATAAGCGGGAAAGGCGGGGTGGGAAAGACCACGGTGGCGGTTAACCTCGCGGCGGCCCTGGCAAAAGAGGGATACGATGTGGGGCTGCTCGATGCCGACATCCACGGTCCCAACGTCCCCAAGATGCTGGGGGTAGAGTGGAGGCCCTTAGTCGGAGGGGAGAATGGAATAAGGCCTGTGGAGATCTTTCCCAATTTCAAGGTGGTCTCCATGGCCTTCCTCTTGCCCAATCCCGATTCTCCTGTGGTCTGGCGAGGGCCATTGAAGCACACGGCTATCCGTCAGTTCCTGGGCGACGTGAACTGGGGGAGGCTCGATTACCTCATCATAGATCTGCCACCCGGTACAGGAGACGAGCCCCTGAGTGTGGCCCAGTTGATAAAGGAGGTGGACGGTTCGGTAGTGGTGACCACCCCTCAGGATGTGGCCCTGCTGGATTCCCGGAAGGCAGTGAACTTCAGCCGCATGCTCAAGGTCCCGGTGATCGGGATCGTGGAGAACATGAGCGGGTTTCGCTGTCCTCACTGCGGTCACTACATCCCACTGTTCAAGACCGGAGGGGGGGAAAGAGCTGCCAACGACCTGGCGGTCCCCTTCCTGGGTCGGGTACCCATTGACCCCGCCATCGTGGAGAAGGGCGACAGCGGTCCACCCTTCGTCCTTTCTTTCCCTGATTCCGAGGCCTCAAAGGCCCTGTTGGAGATAGCGAAGAAATGCAGGGAGTTCATGGAGAAGGAAAAGCCGGGGGGAGGAGGGCAATGAGGATAGCGATGGCGTGCGAGGATGATCTCGGCCTGAAGGGTCATCTGAGCCCCCATTTCGGGCGCTGTCCCTTCTATACCTTGGTGGAGGTGGAGGACGGTGAGGTAAGAAAGGTAGAAGTGGTGAAGAATCCTTACTATATGGCCCACGCACCGGGAGTGGTACCGGAGTTCATCAGATCGCTGGGGGCAGACGTGATCATCGCCGGAGGCATGGGACGGCGGGCCATTGATATGTTCGCACGCTTTGGTATAGAGGCGGTCACCACCGGTGCCTCCGCCCCCCTGGAGGAGGTCCTCGTGGGATACCTTGAGGGCAGGATAAGGGGGGCAGAAAGCTGTAGAGATGACGATCATCATCATGGAAAGTGGGGAGGGAGGAGATGAAGATAGCGGTCACCTCAACGGGAAATACCTTAGATTCCCCTGTGGACCCCCGCTTCGGTCGCTGCCGTTTCTTCGTCTTCGTGAACCCGGAGACCATGGAGTACGAGGCCGTGGAGAA
>Ga0190363_1002289_pt1 | contig 10982 bp, 10 predicted proteins | sample 48721867_MG_FD_161272 | JGI IMG/M metagenome (GOLD analysis project Ga0190363, IMG submission 161272) | Hydrothermal vent microbial mat bacterial communities from Southern Trench, Guaymas Basin, Mexico - 4872-18-6-7_MG | ecosystem: Environmental > Aquatic > Marine > Hydrothermal vents >...
TCATAGCTGATAGACTTATGATATTCACCGGCGAACCTGGCGTTTACGGAATAGCAAAGGCTCCAACAAATCTGCTTGATGGAATGAACATGTTTCTGAAAGAAATGAACATAACCTTCCGGAGAGATCCGGATACAAAGAGGCCCCGAGTAAACAAGGAAGACTCAAGGCTTGATAAATATCAGAAAAAAATTGGGCAATACTATTATGTGAAATAGCCTAATTCTCAGGCTCTATATTTTTCCGCTATGCCGCTTCGAAGTAATCCCTCTAAAAGTGCGAAGCCTAGAATGTTAATTGCTATTAGAGAACCTATGAAAACTCCAAGTAAGCTAGCCTCAAGGGGCACCTCGAAAATAATTGACAGATATCCTCCAACTATTATGGTTATGACGGCGGTTTCAATAAGACAGCCTATAAATCTACGCGTAACTCCATTTCTGCCAATAAACCATGCTAGAGCGCAGGCTACAAAATTTGCAATCGCCCCACCAAAAATATCGATGATCGATAGGTTGCCATAAATATTTGCAATAAGGCAGCCCAAGCTTAAGCCGATAACCGCTGGGAAACCGAAAATAATTGATAAGGGCAATAAGGCATCAGCGATCCTAACTTGATAGATCCCGAAGCTTATAGGCGCCAAGAAAATAACGCCAATAGCATACATTGCGGCGAAAATCGCAGTTAATGCTAGCTCTTTACTACTAAACTTCATTCATCCACCTCCTACACCGGGGTTTATATGGCGGAACGGGTGGAGGTGGGCCCTCACTCACCCGCCATAAATACCTAAAAAGAAATGTTACATGCTAATAAAGTTTTCATTCGCTTATTTCTGATAGCCAAAAATTATTTATTGTCTATTGCTCTTCTGTATTTTATTAAGGAGTGTGATGTTTTTCATGTCCGTGACTAAAGAAGGAAAAGAACCCTCATACCGTTCCCATAAGGTTGTTATTAGAGGTGTAGTTGAAGGTTATGATGTTGCTTCGCTTGAGGACATAAAGAAGATCGAGAATCGAATTGAGGGTCTACAGAGTGAAATAAATATTCTTAAGAATCAATTGAGCGAATTGCAAAAAGCCTTAAATGCGACTAACATGAGATTAGAAAGGCTGGAAAACTTTCTAAGATCATTCAAATAATCACTCAAATACGATTATAGTAAATTAAATTGACCTTCAAAGCGCTAAATTTAATAGATTAAAACACCGATTCTTGCTATTATATGCTTGCTAATATGCGTAGATCTTGGCTCTAAGATATACCTCTGAATTTAAGAAGGGAGAAGCTGATGGGACTAAACATGAGCAAGTTATTGTTCGCCGCGATTTTAGTAGCCGTTTTCACGGTTGGAGCTCTGCTCTCATACTTGTGGGTTGTAGGTTACTATGTTTCATTAGAATTGAATATCCCTGACAAACCAGTAGTATACGTATATGATTTTACGGTTTCAGCCAAGGATCCATCATTCTTTAACATCAGCATCCTTAATCCCTCCTTCTCCCCCAAAGAAACAAAAATACTGGGCATTCAAGTTTTAACTGAAGACAATAGAATTCACCATATAACTTCGACGAACCCTAACATACTGGAGGAGGGCTACACTTTAAATCCAGGTGAATCGAAAACGTTTAAATGTTCTTGGGATTGGGTAAATTATACGGGGCAGACGGTTAATATAATAGTGTTGGTTGAAGATGGTTCCGGAGGTTCTTTTCAGGTAACTTTACCCTTAACAAAGATCATCGTTGCAGACATCACATTTGATCCGGAACTTGGAGACAGCTTTAATATTACGGTGACTAACTCAAATCTATCGGCCACTAATGTTACCTTAACGGAAGTAGATATAATTGTAGATAATTCGATCCATAAGGTGACCGCCAAACCTGTCTTGCCAATCAATCTTGAACCCAATGGTTCCATTAATCTTGCTTGCACATGGAGATGGGTTGACTATCAGGGTGAGAGTATAAAGTTAGTAATTAATACGGAAGAAGGTTATTTTGCAGAAAAGAAGCACATTGTGCCAACCTATGCTGTTTTCACTATTCAGAAAGCTGATTTCAATTTAACTGACCCATCCCACTTTAAGTTAATAGTAGCTAATTCCGAAAACTCTCTAATAGCGCTGAAAATCACGGATATAAGCATTACATTAGAAAATGGCACGGTTATAAAACCGGAGAAAATAACACCGAATCTCCCATATGTTCTTAATAAAAATTCAACCATATCCTTTATGTGCGAGTGGAATTGGTTTGCATATCGTGGTGAAAAAATAGCGATCACCATCAACACTGAACAAGGCTACAAAACAAAGACCACTCAGAGAATTCCTTAATAAAAATGAAAAATTTTTAATCCTTGGTGTAAGTTTGTAATACTTTTTTAAGGTTTAGTAGAGATTTCACCGGATCCTCGCTAGCAGTTATATATGAACCAACTACAGAGATTCTTGCACCAGCTTTCCAAACTTTAATTATTGTATCCGGATTTATGCCTCCATCAACCTTAATGATTTTGTTTGGAAATCTCTCGAAGAACTCTCTGATTCTTGGAATAGATTCTTCATGAAATTTTTGTCCGCCAGCTCCCATGGGAACAGTCATGAATAAGATGATGTCCGCGTTGCTGGCGATAGCATCAGTTAATCTATCTTTGGGTGTTGGAAGATTTAGGCACACTCCAACTTTATAACCGTATTCTTTTATCGTTTTGATCGCTTTTATGGTTTCATTCTCTGAATTAAAGGATTCAACTTGAATTATGATAGTTACTTCAGTTCTATTCTTTCCCTCTATGAATTTATTAGCTTCATTTACTATTTCAAAGGGGTCATTAACCATCAAATGTAAAGTTATGGGAATTTTCCCGCAAAGTTCTTCGTATAACTTTCTTATGAGGGGAATTGAAAATTTATTCTTATTAGGTATCATCGGCGGCCTCATGACATCTATGTGAATATCATGTATCTCCCCGGTTTCTATGAGTTTCATTATTTCTAAAAAAGCCTTAGTATTCTCTAGACTATTTATGTTCTTCGACAGCTCTGGTTCATACTCTAGGATCGATAGTGAAATCAACATTTCCATATTAATGCTAAAATATGAAAACTTTGCTTATAATAATTTTATTGTAGAAAACTCCTTTCTAGCGAAAAATTGTGGAAGGAGGTATTCTTCGAGGAATGAGCAAAAAAGAATATTTCATCGGAATTGATAATGGCACCCAAAGCACAAAAACAATAATCGTAGACGGTGAGACGGGCAAGGTTTTAGGAAAAGCGACAAAAGAACATAAATTCGTAGAGGGACTGCCTCCCGGACATAAAGAGCAGGATCCAGCTATATGGATTGATGCATTAATCAATACGGTTAAAAAAGCTATAAAGAATTCTGGAATTGATCCAAAAGATGTTAGAGCAATAGGCGTTTCTGGGCAGCAACATGGGTTAGTTCCTTTGGATGAGCATGGAAGAGTTATTAGACCAGCCAAATTATGGAATGACACAAGCACCCTTAAAGAAAGCGAATATTTAGTTAGAAAACTTGGCGGATTAAAAAGAGTTATCGAGCTGCTCGGTCTTTCAATTCCACCTGGTTTTACAGCGCCAAAGATTCTCTGGCTTAAACGAAATGAACCATGGAATTATAAACGTCTTAAAACGATTCTTCTTCCACATGATTACTTAAACTTCTATCTTACGGGCAGAAAAGTTATGGAGTATGGTGACGCCTCTGGAACAGCGCTCATGAATGTTAGAACAAGAACTTGGTGTAAGGAGGTTCTTGAAGCTATTGATCCCAACCTAGAGGAAAAACTTCCACCATTACAAAGCTCCGATAAGCCGGTGGGCTTTGTCAGAAAAGAGGTCGCTGAACTATTTGGTTTCAGAGATGATGTACTGGTCAGCGCTGGCGGAGGGGATAACATGATGGGGGCGATTGGAACCGGAAACACGAGAAAGGGGATCGTGACTGCCAGTTTCGGAACATCTGGCACGATTTACGCTTACTCTGATGTACCAGTAATTGACCCGAAGGGCGAGATAGCTGCTTTCTGCGATTCAACAAACGCTTGGCTACCCCTGCTTTGCACAATGAATGTTACGGTTGCAACGGAGTTCATCAGAAATTTATTCAATATGACTCACGAGGAGATGACCGAAGCTATTGAAAGTGTGCCAGCAGGATCGGAGGGATTGATACTTCTACCATATTTTGAGGGGGAGAGAACGCCAAATGTTCCTGATGGAACAGGTGTGTTTTTTGGTTTAAATAGCAGAACCTTTAATGTAGCCCATCTTGCTAGAGCATCGATGGAGGGCGTGACTCTGGGAATGAACTATGGTCTAAACAGAATGAGAGAGCTTGGAATAAATCCCAAACAGATTAGGCTTACTGGCGGAGGATCAAAGAATAGAGTTTGGCGGCAGATCGCAGCAGACATATTTAACACGGATGTTGTCTGTCTAAAGATCGATGAAGGCGCGGCATACGGCGCAGCGCTTCAAGCAATATGGGCCTATCGCAATTATGTGGGCGAAAAAACTACAATACAGAAAATAACCGACCAATATGTTGAAGTAGATGAAAGCACTCTTGTCTCACCTAAACCACATAATGTCAAAATATATGAAGAGCTACAGGAAATACAGAACAATTTAAGTAGGAGGCTTCGAAAAATCTTCCGCCTTCATAGAAGTTTCCTAAACAAATACGTATCTTAGGTACTTACTGAATAATTTAATTCAATCATAAAAATAGAAATCCGAATTCTTGATTATTCCCCCAATTTTATTAAAATGTCAGCAATTTAGAAGATTTAAAAAGCAAGTAAGTTTATAACGCTAACTTTAACATTAATTAGCTGATGGACAAAACTATATGCAGAGAAATCATCGAATACCTAATGAGCATTCCAAATCCTTCCCTGAAGGACGTTAATGTAGCCAAAATTAGGATCGCGGAAAAATATGGTTTAAGCACAATACCATCAAACTCTGAGCTCATACACTGCCTGAAACCTGAAGAAAAAAGAAGACTCTTGAAAGTTCTGCGTAGGAAAACCGTTCGAACAATCTCTGGGGTCACAATAGTTGCTGCCATGACCAAACCTTGGCCCTGCCCACGAAAGGAGCCATGTGCCTACTGCCCAGGAGGCCCATCCTATGGTGTTCCGCAAAGCTATACTGGACATGAACCAGCTGCAATGCGCGGTCTACAGCATGATTTTGACCCCTATAGGCAGGTTAAGCATCGGATTAAGCAGCTTGAAGCCATAGGGCACACCGTTGATAAGGTTGAGTTAATAATTATGGGTGGAACCTTCCCTGCTATGCCAATAGATTATCAAGAATACTTCATTAAGGAATGTTTAGACGCGATTACCGATGTCCGCTCTAGTTCGCTTGAAGAAGCTAAAAGGAATGCTGAAGTAAGCCGAATTAGAAATGTCGGAATAACCGTTGAAACTCGCCCAGATTGGTGTAAGGAACCTCATGTAGATAGAATGTTATCTTTTGGCGTAACTAGAGTTGAATTGGGAGTTCAAAATATTTACGATGACATATACGTTCTAGTGAATAGAGGTCACACAGTTAAAGACGTTATCGAGGCTACGAGGATACTCAAGGATTCAGGCCTAAAAGTTGTTTATCACATGATGCCAGGTCTACCGGGATCAGATTTTGATAGAGATCTTGAAGCCTTTAGAAGGATCTTTTCGGATCCAATGTTTAGACCTGACATGCTCAAAATTTACCCGTGCCTAGTTATTAAGGGAACCAAGCTTTATGATTGGTGGATTAAAGGATTATATAGACCTTACACGACTGAGGAGGCAGCTGAGCTAATAGCTGAAATAAAGAAGATGGTTCCGGAGTGGATTAGAATAATGCGTATTCAAAGGGACATCCCAGCCTACCTTATTGAAGCAGGTGTTAAAATGAGTAACCTACGGGAAATCGCCCTGAAAAAACTTAGAGCTAAAGGAATGCGCTGTAGATGTATAAGATGCCGTGAAGTTGGACATAGATGGCTGAAGGATCATGTTAAGCCGGACCCAGAAAATATAAAAGTCCTAGTCAGAGATTATGAAGCTTCTGAAGGAAAAGAGTTCTTTATATCAGTTGAGGATCCAATAAATGATGTACTTATCGGATATTTGAGATTAAGAATACCATCCAGTAAGGCTCATAGACCTGAAATAGCCAATAAAAAAGCTTCAATAATTAGGGAATTACGAGTTCTTGGGCCTCTCGTTCCAGTTGGTAAGCGCTCCAGTGAAGAATACCAGCATAAGGGTTGCGGTAAACTCCTACTGAAGAAGGCTGAAGAAATAAGTGTTGAGCAGGATTGTAAAAAGATTCTTGTCACGAGCGCTTTAGGAACAAAACGATACTATATGCGATTTGGTTACTCATATGATGGTCCATACATGAGTAAAAATCTATATAAGGAGTAACTTAATAATTTAGGAGAAAAACCCCAAACTTAAGTATAAACGGGCGACTTGCCGTTAAAAAGGATGTATCAAGTATGAAAGACATGGACAAATTTGAAAAAGTAAGTGAGATGGCTCGTAGAAGAGGTTTCTTTTGGCCATCCTACGAGATTTATGGTGGCGCAAGCGGTTTCATGAATTGGGGTCCACTCGGCTCAGTCATGAAACGGAAAATCGAAGACAAATTTAGGGACATTTTTCTGAGACGACTAAATTTCTATGAGATCGAAACTCCCATAATTGCTCCTGAACGAGTTTTTAAGGCTTCAGGTCACGTTGAAAACTTTAAGGAACCCATGGTTGAATGTAGAAAATGCGGGAGAAAGTTCAGAGCGGATCATCTGCTCCAAGAATTCGCTAATTTAGGTTCACAAGAAACAGATAAAATGGGTCTACAGGAGATTAAAGAGGAGATTGAACGCCACAATATTAAATGTCCAGAATGCGGCGGAGAATTCTCTGAACCAAAATATTTCTTAACAATGTTTCAAACAAATATTGGACCATACTCTGAGAATATTGGATACGGGCGTCCTGAAGCTGCACAGGGAATATTTGTTGAGTTTAAGCGACTCTATGAGCAAGTTAGAGAGCGCTTACCAATAGGATTCGCCCAGATAGGTCATGCGCTGAGAAATGAGATATCTCCTAGGCAGGGTCCAATAAGACTCAGAGAATTTACAATAATAGATTTGGAATTTTTCTTTGATCCTGAGAAACCTCAATGTCCATTCTTAGATGAGGTTGCCGATGAGAAGCTGAGACTTGTTTTAGTTGAGAATAGAGTTAAAGGTGATGAGACTCCGGTTGAGCTTTCTGTTAAGGATATTGTGGCTAAGGGTTATATCAAGGTTGAATGGCAAGCCTATTTTATGGCTTTAGCTAAACGCTTCGTCACCAGTTTGGGTATACCTGAAGATAAACAGCGTTTCATAGAGAAGCATCCTTGGGAGAGAGCCCATTATTCTGCTCAAGGTTTCGATCAGGAAGTTTACTTAGAACGCTGGGGTTGGGTTGAAGTTGCAGGTTTCAATTATAGAACAGACTATGATCTGAGAGGACATATGAAAGAGAGCGGGGAAGACATGAGGGTCTTCAAGCTAAGTGACAAAGAAAGCATAAAAATTGGGGTGAAAGCTAAATTATTAATCGCTAACATAAATAAGACGTTTGGCGATAAAGCCCCGGAGGTTATAAAGGCGCTACAGAGAATAGCTCCAGAAACCTTAGCAAATGCCTTAGAAAAGTACGGATTTTATGAAATCAACGGTTTCAAAGTCACATCAGAACATGTTGAAATTACACGTACAGAAATAAGAGAAAAAGGTAGACGTTTCATTCCACATGTTATTGAACCAAGCTTTGGATCAGACCGTCTAGCTTACGCCACCCTAGAATACGCATACACTATTAAGGATAACCGAGTCGTTCTCAGATTGCCCAGAGATATTGTACCAGTCCAGCTAGCTGTCTTACCTTTAGTGAGTAGAGATGGACTTCCAGAGAAAGCTAGAGAAGTTTATAAGCTTCTAATAGATGAGGGCTTCACAGTTGAGTATGATGAATCCGGTTATATTGGTAGACGCTATGCCCGTTTCGATGAGATCGGTGTTCCTCTATGTATAACAATAGATTATCAAACGCTGAAGGATGAAACGGTAACCTTACGTGATAGAGATACATGGAAACAAGTTAGATCGAAAATAAAAGAGATGCCATCGCTTCTTCATAATTACTTCCGCTTTAAAATTAACTTTGAAGATTTAGGTTCTCCGGTTAAAAAATGAACAGTTAATTTTTAATCTATTTTTTATAGGTAAATTTTTAAACTCTCTTAACCTTATTTTTTTCTGAGGTTATTATTTTAACTATTGAGGCTGGGGGTGCTTTTGGTATTTCCTGTGGAAGCTGAGCCGCGTGCTAAGAGAAGAGCCTTAAATCTTTGCCAAGACCATCTAAGGAGAGTTATGGAGATCGCTCGGAAAACAACACAGATCATAGATGCCTTTGTTACTGGTAATACAGATCCGGTTATGGAATTATATGAGGATGTGCAAAAGATTAGCGATGAAGTCGCCGACTCCAAAAGAATGGTTGCGCAGGAGCTAATTGAAATAGGTGCTATATTACTCAATCGAGAGGACTTTTTAAGATTCACTTACCTGACAAGCGAAATCGCCGAACTATATAAAGGAGTGTCCTTTCGTATATTAGCGATGATTGAACGGAAATGGGATATTCCCACGGATATAAAGAGGGGTATAGCGGAGCTTTCCGAGGCAGTTTTTAACGCCATGATAAAACTTAGAGAAGTTGTAATGGCGCTAAATTACGGCTCACCGCAGATATCTGAAAGAGCGAAAAACGTTGAAGTAGCTGAGAGAGCGGTTGACAACCTTTATAGAAAGCTGGAAATATTGATTTTAGATAGAAACATGGATGTATCTAGAACACTTCTATCGAGGGATGTGATTCAGCTACTTGAAGATACAGCCGACAAAATTGAGGACGCATCTGATGCTGCTAGAATACTCGCTCTCGCCTTATAGGAGGTTAATGCTAAAGTAATGGATAAACGAAAAAAGATTGAAGCAGAATTTGTGGAAAATTTTCTGGTGATCTGGGATCCAAAAGACGGATCAGAGCTCTACAAGATGGGTTTTTACGGTAAACCTCTAGGAATACCGAAACCGAAAAGCCCCGACTTTAATGTTCCATTAATTCTTGATTTAATGGAAGGACTATACTTGGTGGAAAAAGGTATAATCAACGTTTTCGAAGGAGAGGAAAAAACTAAAGTTAATCTTAGAGCTCTCAAAAGCAGAGCTAAAAAGGTCTACGAGGACTTCAACCTAAAATACGCTGTGTATAAGGATCTGCGGGATAAGGGACTCGTTGTAACTCCGGGAGTTAAATTTGGATGCGACTTCGCAGTCTATAAACGTGGACCCGGCTTAGAGCATGCTCCCTATATGGTCTCTGTTAAGAGTAGGAAAGATGAGATAACCCCCACGGAGATAGTTAAAGCTGGGAGGCTTGCGACAACTGTTAGAAAACGATTTATTATAGCTGTTCCAGACCTTGAAAAGAATAAGATAGAATACTTAATTTTTAGATGGTTTAAGGCGTAAAAACTCTGCTTTACCAGTTTATGCTGTGGCGGGTTTCTCCGCCTCTTCCACAATTTTCACGTTTATCTGCATTATATCCTCTGTTATCGTATTTCCCCTAACAGTTTTCCTTCTCCTTTCACCCTTATTTTTAGGCTTAAAGCCGACTCCTCCGCTTAAAAGAACTCTAGTCTTCACTCCGCCGTGAATATCCGGTCTCATAGGAAAACCATCTTTATCGCTTCCACCAGTTATTAGAAGCTTTACCCCTGGCATACCTACTATTGCTCCATCAACCAAATCCCCTATTTTTCTTCCTATTAGTGGCGCTGCTTTATCTCCTTCAACCTCAACAGACTTTGCTTTTCCAGTTTTTGGATCAGAAACCACTATCTTAAATTTCGCCATTTTATCACTCACCTTTTTAAGAGACAAAATTTTGAAAAGAACATTTAACCATATAAACTATTCGCATTATAGTAAAAGATGCCAATGTTAAGCGATTAAAACTGATAGCTAAGTAGACAATAATGGTGACAACCAAAATAGGTTCCAACGGAAATTCTCCTATGATGACCTCTTTCATTTCATCCTCCTCATAAATATAAAATTTGTACTTCTCCAGAAACTCCTTAAATTCTCTTGTTTCAGCAACATAATCTGTCTTCGTAATATTCATATACTGAAATGTATATTCGCTTGCGAATGCTGAAAATTTTATGGAATTTAAAGGCTCCTTCCTCAGGTCTCCCTTAACATAGGTTAGATCGACGGGTAACCAACCCCACGGTGGAATATAAACCATTGCCCAACCATGCCAACCAACTCTTTCTTGCTTAAATATTAAATGGCCGCTCCAATATGTACGGTTTACATTATACTGTGGTATATAAATACATCCGATCTGTAAATATGCTGGTATGCCTATAGCTCGACAAAGAGTTATTAGAAGATTCGCCTGATCATCACAATCGCCCCTATGTGAGGAGATTGTTTCGTTAGGATATTTTGGAACTTCAGAAGGGCTATAAACGATGTTACTCGCTATCCACCTAACAAATTTTTTAATGATTGTTAAAACTTTCGTCTCATTATTGGCTATATCCAACGCTTTTTTTCTAAAGATTGTGGCGTTAGACAGCCAAAGCCCAGTTGGCTTACAATACTCCTTCCTTAAATTTTCCGGTATATCCTCTAGAGTTCCAGATTTATCCTCACCTATCGCAGGTATACTACGCTGTTTGAATATAAGCCTATAGGTTGCATTATAACTCATCTTTTCATTTAGACCTAACACTGTATCCGTAATGTTCAGTAAGGCCAATGGATTTCCATCTGAGTCATAAATAAGCTTTTTAA
>Ga0190363_1002290_pt1 | contig 10982 bp, 10 predicted proteins | sample 48721867_MG_FD_161272 | JGI IMG/M metagenome (GOLD analysis project Ga0190363, IMG submission 161272) | Hydrothermal vent microbial mat bacterial communities from Southern Trench, Guaymas Basin, Mexico - 4872-18-6-7_MG | ecosystem: Environmental > Aquatic > Marine > Hydrothermal vents >...
TTCTCTGGACCTATCTAACCGAAATCCCATTCCTACACTTCATTCTCCCACCCCTACTCGCCGCTCTAGTTAAAGCCATGCCGAGCAGATTTAAAACACAATACGAAGGAGCTTGATCAATCATGAAAATCAAAAAAGGATACGCAACCGCCCCGGCGCCGCTCTCCAGCATATTCTCTCCAAAGCTCTTCAAGAATGATGAAAAAAGGGATAGAATCGAGGAAATAGGCGCAAGAGGGGGAGGGTTTACAATCCGCAGAGGCGTTGAGACCTATGTTGAGTACTATCCTAGAGAAGATAGAGCGGTGGAGATCTATGTTAACGATGTGAAGATGAATTTCGTAACATCTCTGAAGGCCGTGGAAATCGCTCGAAAAATGCTGGGATTGAATGGGAGAATCTTAATCAGGCATAAGATTCACGTTCCAATCGGAACGGGTTTTGGAACGAGTGCTTCAGCAGCTCTCACGACACTACTTACCTTATTCAAAATCGGAGGAAGGGGAATAACGCTTCAGGAAGCCTGTAGAATCACTCACGAGATCGAAGTCGAATGCAAGACGGGACTTAACAGCGAGGCTGGATTTCTCTCTGAGGGGTTGATACTAGTGCTAAATGAGGGAAGTCCACCATTTGTTAAGGTCAATTCTATACCCATTCCACATGGCTCAGCGATAGTCGCGGTTGTCGCGGCCCCGCTCGATACGTCAAACGTCCTCAGTAAACTAGACGAACTCAGGAGGATAGAAGACTTCGGAGATAAGAGACTTCAGGAAATTTTGAAAGAGCCTACGCCCGAGAATTTCCTGAAGCAGGCTAGGGAATTTGCTTGGGAGGCAGGATTCGTTACAGCGAGGGTTCAGGAGATGTTTGAAGAGTTTGAGAAGCTTCCAGTGATAGGATACGCTCAAAATATGATTGGGGAGGCATGTCATGCTCTCGTTTTACCCGATAGGGTTAAGGAGGTTGAAGCTAGGCTTAAAGAAGTATTCCCGAGCTATCGCATAGTCGTATCGGAAGTTAATGGCCTAATCAGGTCTTCAACTCTGACTTAAACTTGCCGATCAGCTCATTGAACTCTTTGAGGAATTCTTCCTCTCTGCCAGCTTGGATGAGGGCTGATGCAGCATACCTGTGGCCATCTCCAGATCCTCCAACCTTTTCAGCCGCCTTAATCGTTAGATCTGATACGGGAGGCATCTTCCCTTCATCGATGAGCTTTGCCAGCAGCTTAGGCGCTCTAACGGAAACCTTCACCCAGCTCCCCTCCAGTCTTCCCAGACCTGGAATCTCTGGATCAAAATTCATGAAGCCTATGAGGTATTTCCGCTGATCAGCTATCCGCCTAAAGCTTAGAACTGAGGCCAAGGTTCCAACAGTCTTAGATCCCAATCCCTTAAACAGGTCTCCGAGGTGGAACCATTGAACGTACCCTTCAGAGCTTAAACCCTTTCTAGAAATCACCGCGATAGCTTGCGAAAGCTTCTTCCTCCTAAGTCCTTCAAATTCTTTAGCCAGATCCTCTGGAATTCGTCTAGACTTTAACGCCCTTACCGCTTCGTAGGGTCCGCCCTTGTAGTATCCCGTGCTTCCGATAGCGGTGAGAGTAGATGAAATCTTGTTCCAAGGCTTTTTGAGGAATGTTATCACATATTTCTCGGATTCGCCGCTTCCAGATATCTCAACGTCTCCCAGCTTAACTGCATCATCTAAAGGAATTCTGTTAAGAGATTTTAGTGGGCCTGGAATTTCGGCTGAGCCTACTACGGCGAGCCAAGCCGCATCTCGTAGATCGCATGCCTCCCTCATTAGGAGATATGTAGCCGTTGATCCGCTTGCATCCGTTTCGCCGCTATATCCATAGAATTCGGGGTTTAGGTGAATCAGCTTCTCCGACGTTGTTTTTACAGGATCATGGTGATCCGCTATCAAGGCTCTTCCATGGCCTTGTTCGACTTCTTTCTCGATTAGATCAGCTCTTCCAGAGCCTATGTCTACATAGATGTAAAGCCGATCGCCTAGGGAGTGAATGAGCTTCACGATCTCGGGTGAGATCTTCTCAACGCAGATCAGATCATGTTGGATATTGAGTCTATCGAGGGCGAGCGCGGCGATAGCTCCTGAGCATAATCCATCTGCATCATCATGGAAAATGACCACAACTCCCGAGGTATGAGTCTTCAATTTCTCAGCCGCCTCACGGAGATCTCGGAAATAATCTTCGCTCATTCCGGATTTATGTGGAAGAGATAATGCTTGAACTTTTCCATTGATCGAAGTTTTTATATGGGGTAGACTTGTTTTGCACGATGAGCCTGGATCTTAAGGAGCCCATCATCGCCGCTGCGAAGCTTATGGCAGTAAGCGCTAGAACCGCTCCGAAAACCAGAGGCATAGACGATATTGAAATAGTTCTCCTAACCTCTGAAGAAGAATTGAATAAGCTCGCAGCTGAGATGGAGAAGCTTGGTGAGAAATTCGAGAAGAAGTTCATGATAAGAGATGCTGGAAATGTTCGAAAATCGCATGCAGTCCTTTTGATAGGGGTGAAAGCTTCTAAGCCAAAAGATCTGGATTGCGGAGGATGCGGTTTCGAAACTTGTGAAGAATTTAGGAAAGCGGTAAGGAAAAGTGGCAAGGGATTCTCGGGGCCGAGCTGCATTATGCAGTTAATCGACTTAGGGATAGCTATTGGATCAGCCGTCAAAACGGCCTCGATCATGAACATTGATAACAGGATCATGTTCTCCGTAGGAGCTGCTGCTCTAAGCCTCGGACTGCTGAAGAACTCGGATATAGCTCTCGGGATACCGCTATCAGCCTATGGCAAGAACATCTACTTTGATAGAAAGGCTTAACCAAAGAACTCCATTAAAGTCGATTCACCAGTCTCCAATATTTTTTCAGACTTTATTCCAACCGCTTCGAGAATCCTCCCGCATGCAGGAACAACCTGTTTCTCGATGTAGTAGCTCCAGTCAACTTCATCCCTCGATATCTTGAAGTATGGTCTGGCTCTGGCGTAGAGTGGGCCAGATCCTTTGGCTATTATGTAGCCGACCTTGTCTCCGGGCTGTATTCTCCAGCCTTCGCTTATCATCATCTTCGCGACCGTTATGTGCGGCTGGGTTGCGGAGTATTCGCTCAGAGGTCTAGTTATCTGCCTCCAGATTATCAGCTTCTTTAGATCTATTTCTCCTCGCTTCAATTGCTTCACGTATTCTCTCGCCTTCATTAATGCTTCATGCGGATCTCCTGTTCTGAGCAATGTTTCAACTGTTTCTCGTTGGGCTTCTCTAGCTACGGCGCTCCAATCTCCTCTCACCGCCTCTAATCCAACTATCTCCACCTTTCCATCTTCGGTTATCCCCGCGTACCTCTTCTTCGCCTCGGTGAAGATTATCCTCTTGAAGATCTTCTCGAGCTTTGCTTCAAGCCCCAGATCCTTCTCGATCCACTTGATCAATTTCTCCAATTTTCCTTCATAGTTTTTCAGAAAGACTGAGTCGGTGTCTGAGTATATTACCTTCATTCCAAGCTCTTCTGCTTTCTTAATCGTCGAATTTATCACCTCTCTACCCCAGGCGGTCGTGGCTTCAGCAACCTCGCGAGTATACCATCTCGCTCCAACCCATCCAGTGTACCCGTAGATGGCGTTCGCAATTATCTTGACCGCTCTCTGACGAGCATCCAGAACTCTTGCCTCAACGCTTTCCTCGGGAACCTGTTTAAGCTTTTCTTGTATTCTCCTTCTTTCTTCTAGTAGGGTTTTCAATGCGTGTGGGAGGAATCCTTCTGGGCTTGCCTTGAACCTGTATCCGTTTGGCGCGATGTTTTCTCCGTCCTCGCTTAGCGTGTCGAATGAGATGTTGTATTTTATCATGAGGCTGGGATACATGGATCTGAAGTCTATTACTGCGACGTTTTCGTGAAGCCCTCTCACAGGAGTTTTAACTAACCCTCCAGGGTAGCTTACGTGCGTGATCTCTGCGCGCTTGGGGATTAGTTCTCCAACCCTTACGGCCAGAGTCATTAGATAGCTCTCTACTCTGAATCCGGCTGAAGCTGTTAAGACATAGTCGGCTGGCATGGATGTGAGCTCGCTTAAGCTGAAGACGAAGTCCTTAACCGCTTCGAATGCTTTTAGAATAGCTTCAGCCCTCTGCATGGAATATCTCTTAACTGATTCTCGATCCTTTTCCCATCTCTCAGCGAGCTCATGTTCTTCGACCGTGTCAAGTCTAGCATCTACGCCTAAGTAGCCTACAAACTCCTCTAAGGTCTCAACCGTCAGCTCAGGGATTTCTCTCGCCATATCTTCCAGATCTATGTTTAATCTGCCTCGAATCGAGACGTGGCCGTGAATACTCGTTCTAGGCTCAGCTCCCAACCTCCCTAAAGCTGGCTTTACTCTAAGCCTCTTCGCTCTTTCCTCGAGATAGCTCCACTGAATCCTATTCGTTCCAAAGCCGACTATCACATCTGGATCCTTTTCTCCAACGATCTTGACGAGGGATTTCAGGATCTCGGCTTCGTCGCCTTCCAGCTGGAGCTTTGTTCCATCATCGAAGCAGAGCGAAATTAATTTTATCGGATCTCTATCGGGCTGGGCAGACCCCTTCTCTCCGAAGAAGACGAAGTCTATCGCCATTACTCGGAGCCTTGGAGGCGGAGAAGGCTCGGTTAGGATCTCGAAATCCCCGCCTTCTAAAATTTTGATTCCATTCTCTTCGCCCGCTCGCTCAGCTTGAACCGCGATCCAAGAGCAGGGCTTCAGCCCTGTTTCCAGTAGATACTTCGTGGTTAAGCGTATATCATCTTCATAGGCTTCCAGCTCGCCAACTCTCTTCAGAAGCTTAGTAGAATAATTATCTAAATCCTCTCGATCAATGAAAATCCTCAAAGCCTCAACAGGTTTTCCGCGAATCCTCCTGCTGCATTTCTCGAATTTCAGCCCCTCCGCTTTGAGAAGCGGGATAACCCTATCTAGTTTTCCTACGAGGTAGAAGCTGGGCGTGTATCGTCTTTTAAGTATCCAAGTTGAGCCATCCTCGCCTTTAAGCCAAATCCAGACCGTGGGCTTACCTTCCTCGAGCTCTGATGCTAAGTCTAGGACCCACAGTCTTAGAGCCATCCCTGACCAAAAACAGGAGGTGAGGGAAATTAAGCTTACGGAGGAAAGCGTATCAGCAGATAGCCGCGGGGAGTCAGAGGGTATGGACGAGGGCTTCCGCTAGGCGAGCCCGCTTAGAGGAGCCGAGCCGCCTTTAAGCCTTGGTTTTGACCTCAATCTTTACTTTCTCAGCCTCTTTCACGACGTCCTCTGGAACTTCCACAACCTTAGCATTCCTCAGCGACTTCTTCTTCCTCGGCGAATTCCTTAGCAGGATCCCGCAGTACGGGCATCGAACGCTGTCGGTGAGATAGTAGACTCTGCATCTGGAGCAGTACTTGTAGCCGTTCGCGTAGCTCCTCCTCAGGGACATCTTAGGCTGCTTTTCTAGGAGCATCATTCTTCTCCAACCCCCGCTTGATCCCATCAACAGCCCTACATAAACCTTATCATCAATTTTGTAAGTAATGTAAGTAGATACCATGGCCGAAGAAGTCCCAGCAAAGGTTTTCAGAAGGCTTCAAAAAGTCGGAAGAGCCACATACTCGATATCACTTCCGAAAAAATGGGTTATTAGCAGGGGGCTTAGGCCCGGGGATTTACTCGAGCTTGGGGAGGAGCTTGACGGGAGTCTAAGGGTGGCTCCAATCGAAATTAGGCCAAGGCTCTCTTCTTGCACGATAAACGCCGAGCTCTGTAGAGACTCTAGACGGCTTGCTGGCCTAATTCTTTCAAGTTATAGAACTGGCTACGACTCCATACGCATAACCTTCTCTAAGAGAACCGCCCTAGAGATCTTGAAAGATCTTGAAAAACTACTTCACCAGCTACCAGGACTTGAGGTAACTAAGGAAACCGACTCGGAGATAGAGCTTCAATATATCCTAGACTATGGACGATATCCTCTCGATGACTTGATAAGAAGAAGCCAAATGCTCCTCTCAGCAATCTTCAACAACCTAATAGACTTCCTCGAAACTAGGAGATACGAGCTCATATCATATGTCAGAAGTTTGAGAAATAGATTGCGAGAAATTCGCCAGCTCTTCACGAGGCTGATAATAACTTATCTTAAGAGGAGAGAGATCGGGCGATTTCTGAGACCTAGATCAGCCACTCATATCCACTCATCCATAGTGTTAATGCACGTAATAGAATACATGGCCGAAGACTTGATCGCGCTGGGAGAAATGCTTCCAAAGCTCAAGAAGAAAATTTGGGCTAACCCGAGAATCTACCACGGGCTGAGAAGACTTCTAGAATATTCCTCACAGCTCTTCGATGAAACCTTAAACGCATATTTCTCTCTAGACTTCGATAGAGCAAGCCGCGTCCTCGAAATATCAGAAGACGAACTCGCATCCGCATTGGATGAAATAGTTAGAGAAAAGCCTTCAAAAGATTACGAATTCAACCTATTTACAGCTCAAGCAAGCACGTTCCTAAGAAACTTCATAAGAAGATGCCACGAAATCTCCCAGCTAATTCTCGACATATTCATCGAGCTGGAAAGTCTAATCTGCAAAATCGAGAAGTGAGGAATCAAGGACCACTTCTCAGCAGACCAGAAGCCCCGACGAAAGGATTCAACTTCTTCTCGACACCTATAGTCGTAGATGGGCCATGACCGGGATACACCGCATAACTATCTGGAAGCTTGAAGAGCTTGTCAACAATCGAGGATATCAGAAGATTAGGATCCCCGCCGTGTAAATCCGTTCTTCCAACAGATCCCGCGAAGAGCGTATCGCCCGTGAACACGCATCCGTCAAAAACATAGCAGACGCTTCCTGGGGTATGCCCTGGTGTGTGAATAACTTTAGCCGAATATTTTCCGACCTCGATTACCTGTCCTTCAGCTATCCAGCCATCAGGCTTTGGAGGGGGAGGGACATCTCTATCAAGAAAGACCTTAGCATCACGTGGAACGAATTTCAAAATCTCTTCATCAGCTTTATGGAGATAGAACCCGCAGTTAAGCTCCTTCTTCAAATCCCGGACGGCGAGAACATGGTCGAAATGCCCATGAGTCAAAAAGATCCCGCGAATCTTTACGTCTCTGCGATCCACAGCCTCCAAAATCTTATCAGCTTCATCTCCAGCGTCCACGATAATCCCCACAGACTTCTCCGAATCATAGACGATGTAACAATTCGTGAAGAGCGCTCCAACGGTAATACACTCCACCAAGAGCATGCCTTAGGAAATTACGCAACGCGGGAAATTATTAACGTAGTGGAGGCGGAAAAATCCCTCGGCAAAATGTTAAAGTTTATTTGTCAGATTTTCGCAGAGTATCATCCAGATTATGGAGAAATATACGGGTATCTGTGGAAGTTTCCCGCGTCCACAAGAATTAAGAAAGGCTATAAACGCTTTTAATGAGGGAAAAATTACTCAGCAAGATTTAGAGAGGATATACCGCTCAAGCTTACTGAAAGTCGTAAGATTGCAAGAAGAAGCCGGACTTAATCTTCTCACTAGCGGGCTTTTGTTATGGGACGATTTACTAAGACCCTTCGCGGAAAAACTCGAGGGAATAAAGCTTGGAAGACTTCTAAGATTTTTCGATAACAACTTTTACTATCGCCGCCCAATAATAATCGACACCATAAAATGGAGGGAGCCCATAACTTTAAGCGAAATCAAACTACTATCACAGGCAACAAAACAGCACATTAAGGCGATTATACCCGGCCCATACACGTTCATAAAGCTTTCAGAAAACAGATTCTATGAGTCGGAAGACGAGCTTGCTGAAGATCTATTGAATGCTCTTCGAGAAGAGGTAAACCACTTACACAAATTTGTGAATTTAATTCAAATCGACGAGCCTTCACTCGTTGATCCAGAGTTGGGAGAAGCTGACAAAAAGTGGGGAATTGAGATCATTAACGAACTATTATCGAAGGTGAATATGCCGAAGGATAAGATGCTGGTTGCTACTTACTTTAATCTAGACCTGAAGTCGTATTCCATGCTCTTGGACGTTAAGGCAGGGCTTCATCTAGACTTATTATCGAATAGAGAAGCTGAGGAAGCATTAAGGAAATTCGGATTCGAAGGCGAAACCTTAAGTCTTGGAATCGTTAATGCAAGAAGCATTTTCCTAGAGAATCCCAAGCAGATTGCAAGCAACCTTGAAAAAGTCCTTGCAAGCATTTCTCCAAAAACGCTAATAATTTCAACAAATACATGGCTCGACTACATACCATTCGAGGACGCTGTAGAAAAGTTAAAGATACTGGGAGAAGTCTTGCGAAATATGGAGGAGCTCTAAATGAGCTACAAGCTTCCTAAGAAATTTGTAACAACCATAGTCGGAAGCTATCCATATTTCCCAGAAGCTTTGAAAGCATTTCAGCTCAGAAAGCAGGGCAAGAAAAATCAGGAATACAATGAGTTAGTTAAGAAGGCAATAGAAAAAGCTGTCAGAGACTACATCTCCGCGGGAGTTGATTTGATATCTGATGGAGAACAGAGAAGAGAAGATATGGCAGTTTTCTTTGCTGAAGAATTAAGGGGGTTCAAAATAAGCGGCTATGTTAGAATCTTCGATAATGTCTACTATAGAAAGCCCGTGATAGTAGATCGCATAGAGTGGGATCATGAGATAATAGCTGAAGATTGGGAGTATGCAACGAAAGTGGCTCAAGGTAGACCTGTCAAGGTAACGCTCACGGGACCCTATACGATGTATTCTTGGAGCTTCGATAAATATTATGGAGATATGAGGAAAGCGGTTCTAGATTTAGCCGAAGCCCTATCACACGAAATCAAAGTCTTAGCTGAGAAAGGAGCAAAGTACATTCAAATCGATGAACCAGCACTCTCCACAAACCCGAAGAAAGAGGACGTGCTCCTAGCAAAAGAAGCTTTAGAGATACTGCTAGGCAAACTTTCTAACGTCAAGAGAATATTGCATGTGTGCTATGGCAAAGTCGAGAGACTGTTTCCCGAAGTCTTAGATTTTCCAATAGATCAATTGGATCTGGAATTGAAGAACAGCAAATACGCTTTACTCAAAACGCTGAAGGAATTCTCATTTGACAAAGAACTTGGATTCGGAGTAATCGACGTTCATATCGAGAGAATTGAAAACGTTGAGGAGATATTTGAAGATATCAAGCTCGGAATAGAAATCGTTTCACCGGAGAAGATTTTTGTAAAGCCGGACTGTGGATTGAAAAGGCTCAAGCGAGAAATAGCTTTAGCCAAGCTGAGAAATATGGTTAATGCTGCTAGAAAGGCTCGAGAGGAGTTAGCTTAAGAGGAGCTGCGTTAACTCTCTAATCTTTTCTAGAGGAATGTCAAACGTATAGTGAACCTTAACGAAGTTCTTCTTGAATTCTGTAACTTTCCTCCTCAGCTCTTCGGTATCCCTGTTAAGTTTTATTGCTTGGTAGATTAAATCAGCTATGATTTCCATTTCATCTTCCCTCATTCCTAACCTGGTAACTTCCTGCACGCCTATCCTTATTCCAGAAGGACTATGCACATCGCTTGGAGAATCCCAAGGAAGAATGTTCTTGTTGACTATGATGTTGGCTTTCTCAAGTTTCTTAGCGCATTTATCACCACCTCCATCAGATCTAACATCTAAAAGCACTTGATGCGTTTGAGTGAAGCCTTTCTCCTCACCTAGCACTTTGAAGCCTTTTTCGCTCAAGCTTTCAGCGAGCCTCTTGGCATTCCTTACAATCTGCGTGGCGTAATCTTTTCCAAACTTCATCATCTCCAGCGTCGTAACTCCGAGAGGTGCAAGCCTATGGAGATGGTGGTTTGAAACGAAGACTGGGAAGACTATTCGTGAAATCTTTTCGTAAAGCTCGTCGCTATTTGTTAGGATCGCTCCACCTTGAGGACCTGGGAAAGTTTTATGCGTGGAGGTGGTCATGATGTGAGCGCCTTCCTCGAGGGGATTTGGATAAACTTCACCCGCTATTAAGCCCAGTATATGCGCCGCGTCAAAAACGACTTTCGCTCCAACTTCTTCAGATGCTTCGACGATTTCCTTAACAGGATGCGGAAAAATTATCACGCTTGCCCCAAGGACTATTAATTTCGGAGAAGACCTTCTAATTAGGGACACAGTCTCGTCTACATCGGGGATCAATTCATCTTGAATTATCGGCATTTGCACGGGTTTAAACCCAAGTCTCCCAAGGACTCCGTATTTTGAGTGGCTCACATGAGCGCCCCCGGAAAGCGGGAGGACGATTGCCGTTCCACCTTTTTTCTCGATGGCCGTAAAAGCTGTCGCATTAGCTACAGTTCCGGAAATAGCTCTAACATCTGCGTACTTGGATTTAAATAGGGAGGCGAACAGCCTCGAAACCTTGTATTCTAATTCATCAATGTATCTGGTTCCTTGATAAAATCTTTTGAAAGGTAGACCTTCAGCATATCGATGCATGGCGTCTGATAGATAAGCAGCATTTGCTAGGGGTGAAGTAACGTTTTCTGATGCTATCAGGTTTATGCATTCCTTGATGCGCCATGTGTTATGTCTTTCGATTAGATCTAAAATGCTTTCTAAGTCTTCATTCATCACGAACGCTCTTTCCTTAGCAGGATATAACCTTATAAGCCCGCGCTCATCGGGTAACACCGATTACGAATGACACTTAGAAAAAGACTTAGCCTAAATACTGCTCTCTTGGCTAGTTTTTCAGCTCTTTACGTCGTTATACTCAAGCTTCTTCCAGGAATACCCGCTTACGGATTTCCTGGAGTTAAGATCCAAATCGCCGCAACTATATCACCAATCTATGGATTCATCTTAGGAGAGGTCATAGGTCCCTCATCCATTCTTCTCGGAACTCTTTTAGCAATGTTTTTAATGCCTTCAAAATATACGCTTTTTAGT
>Ga0190363_1002291_pt1 | contig 10982 bp, 11 predicted proteins | sample 48721867_MG_FD_161272 | JGI IMG/M metagenome (GOLD analysis project Ga0190363, IMG submission 161272) | Hydrothermal vent microbial mat bacterial communities from Southern Trench, Guaymas Basin, Mexico - 4872-18-6-7_MG | ecosystem: Environmental > Aquatic > Marine > Hydrothermal vents >...
ATAGATCCATCCTCTGAAAATTGGCCGATAATAGCCGATGGAAACCCGCTGGACGCGAACCCGATCTATGAGCTCGTCGAAAAGAGGGTTTTGGAGAGAGTTAAGCCCATGCTTGAGAGAGGCGTAATCCCAGTCATCTGCGGATTCATAGGAGTCGACAGAGATGGAGAGATAGTAACTCTTGGAAGAGGTGGAAGCGATACAACCGCAGTCCTCTTGGGAAGCTGTCTAAGATCTGATGAGATAGTCTTAGTGAAGGATGTTCCAGGAATCTTTTCAGCAGATCCGGGAATCGTGGATGACGCGGAGCTCTTAAAGACTCTCAACTTCAGGGAAGCTCAAGCTCTAATCAAAGGTGGATCGAAGATCATTCACACTAAGGCGCTGAAATATCTTGATAGAGGCTTAAGGCTTAGGATTGCGAGTTTCGAGGAACTCCTCAGAGGCGGTGGAACGATAATCGAAGGATATGATAAGGAACTGGACGTCAAGATCTCGGAAGAGAGGATAAGCATGGTCACGATAGTAGGCGATGACTCTCCAAAGAATCTAGGGAAATTGACTGAGGTCTTGGAGAGAGATGGGGTCAAGGTGGTGGCGAGTTCAAGTGAGGAAGACTCGATCATACTCTATGTGATTGAAGTCGATGAAATCTTGAAGAAGCTCCATAAGATACTGCTCAGGGAGAAGATAGGCAAAGCTCTGAGCATCTATCAAGGACTATCCATGATAACCGTGGCAGGTAGAATGCTTGAGACCAGCCCTGGAGTAATCTATAGGATCGTGAAGCCCTTGGCCGAGGAAGGCATAAACGTGTATGGATTGATGACGATAAGCTCCTCGATAAGAGTCTTCGTCTCCGAGAAGGACTCGAAGAAAGCATCCGACCTGATAATGGAGACGCTTGAGGAGGTGGGTGGATGAAGGTTGCGATACTTGGAGCGACTGGGATGGCTGGAGTTGAGTACATCAAGCTCTTAGAGAACCATCCATGGTTCAAGGTCTCAGCAGTAACTGGGAAGAGAACAGTGGGCTTGATCTACTCCGACGCGGTAAAGTCCTTGATAAATGCTCCAAAGAGCGTTGCAGATTTAGAGGTAATCGAGCCGGATCCCAGAAAAATCGATGCAGACCTAGTCTTCTCGGCCTTACCGTCCTCAGCGGCTAGGGAAATAGAGCCGAAGTTCCTCGAAGCAGGGTTCCCGGTGGTCAGCGAGGCATCCGCTCATAGAATGCTCGAAGATGTCCCCCTGATAATTCCAGAGGTGAATCCAGATCATCTATCCCTCATCAAGAAACAGAGATATGGCGATGGATTCATTGTCACCACTCCGAACTGCACGACCGTGGGCTTGGCCTTGGCCTTGAAACCTCTAATGGATGAATTCGGCTTAAGAAAGGTCATAGTCTCAACCTATCAGGCCGTGAGCGGAGCGGGATTCCCAGGAGTCCCATCCTTCCTAATCTTGGGAAACGTGATACCATATATCGAGAGGGAAGAGGAGAAGGTCGAGGCAGAGGCGAAGAAGATCCTCGGAAAACTCTTAGGAGATGGCATCGTTCCAGCAGACCTAATCTTCGAAGCATCATGCGTGAGGGTTCCGGTCATAGATGGCCACTTAGAGGCGGTCTATATCGAGGCGGATAAGCCTATAGATTCTGAGGAAGTCGCTGAAGTCTTAGAGAGATTTAGCGGAGAGCCTCAAAGGCTAAGACTGCCAACGGCGCCGGAGAAGCCTATAATCGTCTCAAAGACCGTGGATAGACCTCAGCCGAGATTCGATGTGATGGCTGGAAGCGTTCCTGGGATGAGCGTAGTCATAGGTAGAATCAGGTCTGGAAAGCTTGAGAACTCGCTGAAGTTCTTCATCTTAAGCCATAACCGAATCAGGGGGGCGGCGGGCGGAGCAATTCTCACCGCAGAACTCCTATATTCGATGGGATATCTAAGGGGGAGATAGTCATGGTCTTCGGAAAGGAGGTTCGTTTAAACAGAATCCTCGAAGACGGTAAAATGCTATGCGTCCCAATGGATCATGGAGTGACCTCCGGCCCGATTCGGGGAATAGATAGGATCTATGAGACGATCAAGCTGGTGGAGAGAGGTGGAGCGACCGCGATAATACTCCATAAGGGAGTCATAAAGAATCTTCCAAAGCCCTTGAAGATCGGAGTGATAATGCATGCATCGGCCAGCACGATCCACTCAACTCAGCCAAACTGGAAGGTTCAAGTAGCGATTGTGGAGGAAGCAATAAGACTTGGAGCAGATGCGGTCTCAGTCCATGTAAATATCGGTGGAGAGAATGAGCAAGATATGCTCATGAAGCTTGGACTGATAGCAGATGAATGCGATGAATGGCAGATACCGTTGATAGCCATGATGTATCCAAGAGGGGAAAATATAGAGAATCCGAGAGATCCCGACGTGATAGCCCATGTAGCGAGGATAGGCGCGGAACTCGGAGCCGACATCGTCAAGACCTCGATGCCATCCTTCAATCCAGAAGACATTATGAAGATCACCAGATCCTGTCCAGTCCCAGTGGTCGCGGCAGGCGGCCCAAAGATGGAGAACGATAGAATGGTCTTGGAGCTGGCCCACGCAGTCATCAAGGGAGGAGGGATAGGCGTAACCTTTGGAAGAAACATCTTTCAACATGAGAATCCCGAGGCCATGACAAGAGCTCTCCGAGCCATAATCTTCGAGGGAAAAGACGTGGGTGAAGCCTTGAAGATCTTGAGGGGATGAAAGATTGGAGAAAAAGGAACTCATAATCGCTCCTGAGAGAGTCGATGAAAAGCTCTTAGAGGCACTCCTATCACGTGGAGTGAAGTCGATCTACGTAAACCCGGCGAAGATCCCGGAAAGATTTAGGTCAAGCTTCAAGATATACTCGGAGACCGGTGAAGCCGATGTAAGGATCGCGAAGTCCATCGAGATGGCTGGGAGAAATCGAGCAATATGGATTAAGGTCGAGAACCCTGAAGATCTGGAGAAAGCCGTTGCGGCGGCGAAGGCTGGAGCATCGGCGATAATAATAGAGCCTACGAATTGGAAGATCATTCCACTTGAGAATCTGATAGCCGAGCTTCAAGGATTCGATGTAAAGATCATGGCGGTTGGATCTGATCTAAGCGAGGTCGAGACCCTCATGGGAGTCCTTGAGAGAGGTGTCGATGGAGTGATCCTGAAGATCGAGGAACCCGAGCAGCTCTCATTGATCTTAGATTATCTGAAGGCTCCTGATAGGGTGGAGTTAGGTGAAGCCGAGGTCTTAGAATTGATGGATGTCGGGTTGGGAGATAGAGCATGTATAGACACGATATCGATCCTGAGATTTGGTGAGGGGATGCTCGTCGGAAACACGGCTTCGCTGCTCGCCCTAATCCATAATGAGTCAGTCTCATCCAGCTTCACGTCTCCAAGACCATTCAGGGTCAACGCTGGAGCAATCCACTCCTACACCCTAATGCCTGATGGATCGACGAGCTATCTCTCAGAACTTGAATGCGGGAAGAGGATAATGGTGGTCTCGATGGATGGAAGAGTTAGGGTGACGGCTATCGGGAGAGTTAAGATAGAGAGAAGACCCATGAAGCTGGTTAAGCTGAAGCTCGGAGAGAGAGTCGGCTCCGTTACAGTCCAGAATGCGGAAACCATTAGATTCATTAAGCCCGATGGAGAACTAATATCTGTAACGGATCTCAGGATTGGAGATAAGATATTGGCCCATGAATCCGCTCCGGCGAGACACTTCGGAAAACCTATCGATGAATTCGTGGTGGAGAGATGACGAAGATCTGCATCAGTATAAAGGGGAGATCTCCAGCCGAGTTTAAGGAGAAGGTGCTGAAAGCGATTAGGCTTGGAGCAGATTTAATCGAGTTTAGACTCGATTATCTAGAAGAGCCATTTGATGAGCGCATCCACGACTTGATATGGGAGTTCCATGATCGAGCCTTAGTAACTTTGAGGGAATCTGATGAAGGTGGAAGATATAGTGGATCGATCGAGGACAAGATCCGATTCATGGAAAAAATCTCAGCTCTTAAACCGGCATATGTGGATCTCGAGTTAAGGAAGTTGGAGGAAGAAGCTGTTAAGAGATTTGGAGATGCTAAGCTGATAATTTCATGGCACAATTTTGAGGAGACCCCGAGTTTGGGGATTTTAGAGAACCTAGTTAGGAGAGCATTGGAGATTGGAGATGTGGCCAAGATAGTGACGAAGGCCGAAAAGCTCTCCGATCAGCTGAGAGTCCTAAAACTCTATAGTAGATTCGATTCAAGGAGGTTGATAGCCTTCACGATTGGATCTTCTGGAATCTTGTCTAGACTTATCTCCGCTAAGCTCGGATCTCCGATAGTCTATGTCTCTCTTCCAGACGAACCTTTAGCTGAAGGTCAGCCGAGCATATTGGAGTTTTTGGAGCTGATGAATCTATGGAGGTAGACTCCTCCACTAGGCTTTGCTGTCTAATAGGTCATCCAGTCAAACACTCGGTCTCACCGCAAATGCATAATGCTGCATTTAAGGAGCTTGGATTGAACTGTATCTATCTAGTCTTCGATGTCTTAGAAGAGAGTCTTGGAGAAGCGGTTAATGGGCTGAGATCGATTGGGGTTCTAGGATTTAACGTAACCATACCGCACAAGATTAAGATAATCAAGTTCTTGGATGAACTCGACGACTCAGCGAAGCTCGTAAAGGCGGTGAACACCGTCATCCGGAGAGACGATAAACTAATCGGATATAATACTGACCTATATGGAATTGAGCGTGTCTTAAGAGAAGTCGATGAGCTTAACCGCGATCTGGGCTTGATCATAGGAGCCGGAGGGGCTGGAAGAGCTTCAGCGATCGCCCTAACGAATCTAGGATTCAGCGAGATAATAATAGCGAATAGAACCTTCGAACGGGCTTCAAATCTAGCCGAACAAATTCTTGAACTGGGATTCTCCGCAAAGCCCATACCCCTAACCGATCTACCGAGATACGCGAGTTCCGCAAACCTGATCATCAACGCGACCCCGCTCGGAATGGCTCCAAGCCTTATCTCTGAGACCCCGCTCAAGCGAGATCACATCAGGAGGGATTCCATAGTTTTAGACCTCGTATACAATCCCCTTAGGACGAGGCTTTTGATCGAGGCGGAGAGAGCCGGAGCATGCACGATCTCAGGGCTTAAAGTCTTGGCGGCTCAAGGAGCCGAGGCGTTCAAGCTATGGACTGGAATAGATCCTCCGATCGACGTCATGTATTCTGCAGCTCTCAAAGCCCTAAGAGGTGAGAAGATTTGAGGGCCAAGGCGATAGCCCATGGAGCGATCACGATCGTCAACGCGATACCATCTGGACTTGGAGCGGCCATGGGGATAGATCTATGGACTGAGGCGTTAGTCGAGTTTGGAGAGTTCGGCGGGATCGAGGTTGAGATAATGGATGCAGTTGAAGAAGATAAGAGTTTGGCCGAGAAGGTTGTCAAAAAAGTCCTCAAGAAAGCTGGATTAAACAGGCTTGGGGCAAGAGTCAAGACCAGATCAAATATACCGATTGGAAAGGGATTGAAGAGCTCAAGCGCGGCGGCGAACGCGATAGCCTTGGCCTCGGTGAAGGCGTTAAACCTCAATCTAAGCCCTGAGGAGACGGTCTTGATCGGAGTTGAGGCGTCGATAGAAGCTGGAGTCAGCATCACGGGAGCCTATGACGACTCCTACACCTCATTCTTCGGGGGGATAAATGTAACCGACAACATCTCCAGAAGAGTTCTACGGAGATTTAGGGCTCCAGACGATTTAAGAGTCTTGATAATGGTTCCGGAAGAGAAGCTATATACAAAGGATGTAGATGTGGAGGCTCTTAAGGGGATTCAAGAGGTCTCCAAGAAGGCCGTCGCCATGGCCTTAAATGGAAGATTTTGGGAAGCCATGACCATAAACGGATTAACTGTCTCAGCAGCTCTAAAGATCGATCCAAGACCTATAATCGAGGCGCTTAGAAGAGGGGCGTTGGCCGCAGGAGTATCCGGGACAGGGCCGTCGATAGCCGCCGTCCTAAACGAGAATCATTTAGATGAGGTCAGAGAGCTGTTCGAGAGCTATGGTAGAGTTTTGGAGGCTGGAGTGAATAATAGAACTGTGGAGGCCTTTCCCGTATGAAGGTCTTGATAAAACCTTCGAGACTTATCGGAGAGGTTGAGGCTCCTCCAAGCAAGAGCTATACCCATAGAGCATATACGCTCGCCCTACTCTCGGCCGGGGCCAGCAAGATCATAGATCCATTAAGATCAGGCGATACAGATGCGACTCTAAATGCATGCGAGCTCCTTGGAGCTGAGATCTATTCAGGAGAAGATCATGTAGTTATTCGGGGAGGATCTCTAAGAGTCCCTGAAGATGTTATAGATGCTGGAAACTCTGGGACAACCCTTAGATTCTTCACAGCGATCTCCTCGATAATCCCGGCTAAAGGATATGCTGTTCTAACAGGAGATGAGAGCTTAAGGAAGAGGCCGATGGAGCCCCTTCTCGAAGCTCTTAGGAGGCTTGGGGTTAGATGTTGGTCTAGTAGATTGAATGGATCTGCTCCGATAATCGTTGAGTGCGGCGGAGTCGATGGAGGGGAGACCGAGATAAGGGGTGATCTATCATCGCAGTTCATCTCAGCCCTACTCATATCTTCCATAAAGACTAGAGATGGTGTCTTGATCAAGGTTGATGGAGAGATCGTCTCAAAGCCATATATCGACGCAACCCTAGAAGCCATGAAACGCTTCGGATTCAAGGTTAAGAACGATGATTACCGGCTATTCTGGGTCGACGGCATGCAGATCGGAAAACCGGTGGAGATGAGGATTACGGGAGACTTCAGCTCAGCGTCATTCATCCTGATTGGAGCAATTCTAACCGAAGGAGATGTGAAGGTGAAGAACCTCGATCTAGATCTTCCTCAAGCAGATTCGAGGATAGTAGAGATCATTAAGGAGATCGGCGGAGATGTGAAGATCGGATCGAATCATGTAAGAACCATAGGCTTGGGAAGAATAGGCGGTGGAAGATTCAATCTAAGAGATTCTCCAGATCTCTTCCCAATAATCGCCGCTTCCGCCGCTAAGTCTCCGGAGGAAACCGTAATCGATGGGATTAAGCACGTTAGGTATAAGGAGAGTGATAGGATCTCGGCGATGGCCTCAGAGCTCAGAAAGCTTGGAATAGAGGTGAAGACCATGCCTGATGGTTTGATCATTAGGGGGATGGAAAGAATTCGAGGCGGAGTCGAGCTATCTTCTCACGGAGATCATAGAATATTCATGGCCTTGAGCATATTGTCGGCTGCTACGGAGAAGGGATGCATAATCGACGGCGCAGAACTACCCAAGATATCTTATCCAAGCTTCCTAGATCATTTAAAGATCCTCGGAGCCTCGGTGAAATATATTGGGTAACCATGTATTCATATCTGGTCGAGGTTGATCGGGATGGCGGGGAATATACTTGGAGAGAGGTTTATCGTCGTGAATTTTGGAGAGAGTCATGGAAGATGTATCGGAGCCGTCGTCGACGGATGTCCGGCGGGACTAAAACTCGATGGAGAAGACATACAGAAAGAACTTGACCTTAGAAGACCTGGATATTCTAAGATTTCAACTGAGAGAAGAGAAGAAGATCTGGTTGAGATACTCTCAGGAGTCTTTAATGGATATACGACCGGCGCTCCAATATGCATGCTCATTTGGAATAAGGATGTGAGGAGCGATGAATATGAGATGTTCAGGACAAAACCCAGGCCGAGCCATGCGGATTATTACGCCCTCATCAAGTATGGTGGATTCAACGATTATAGAGGCGGTGGAAGATTTTCTGGAAGGATAACCGCCGGATACGTCATGGCCGGAGCAATTGCTAAGAAACTCCTAAAAGAGGTTCTAGGAATCGAGATAATAGCATATAGCTTGGAGATAGGTGGGGTGAGGGCTGAGAAGTTCACGATAGATGATGCGAGGAAGTTTAGGTATCAGAATGATGTAAGAGCTCCAAATATGGAGTCGGCTGAAAGAATGAGAGAGAAGATCCTCGACGCCATGAGAATGGGCGACAGCGTTGGAGGAATAGTTGAGTGCATAGCATTAAATCTCCCAATAGGCTTAGGCGAACCTGTATTCGACGGATTAGACTGCGACCTAGCTAAAGCCCTAATGAGCATACCTGCCGCCCGCGGAATCGAGTTCGGAGCTGGATTTAGGGCCGCGAAGATGCTTGGATCTCAGCATAATGATCCATTTACGATCAGAGATGGGAGAATCGTCTCGGAGAAGAATGACGCCGGCGGAGTCGTAGGAGGAATATCGACTGGAATGCCCCTGAGGATTAGGGTAGCCTTCAAGCCCCCAAGCTCCATATCGAGGCCTCAAAAGACCGTCAATCTAAAAACCATGGAGGTCGAGGAACTTAGAATCCGTGGAAGACATGATCCAGTAATAGTTCCGAGAGCGGTTCCAGTAGTCGAGGCCATAACGGCGATAATCCTCGCAGACCACGCGCTTAGAGCCGGATTTATCCCACCGGTTTTAGGGAAGAGGTGAATCTGGGATTGGAGGAAATCGAGAGGCTTAGAAAGGAGATGATCGAGATCACGAAGAATATCTTAAGATTGGCCGCGAAACGTTGTGAGATCGCCGAGAAGATCGGAGAGCTTAAGAGAAAAGCTGGATCGGCGATCGTGGACAAGAAGGTTGAAGAGAGATTGATCAAGGAATGCCTCGTAGAGTGTGATAGCCTGAGACTGAGGAGAGAATTCTGCGAAAAGCTGTTAAGGCTGCTAATAGACGAAGCCGTAAGAGTCCAAGAAGCCAGATGAAGAGAGATATTTGAGAAGATTTTAATTCTCAAACGATGACTCATGCCTAGATGAAGATCGCGGTTATTGGAGCGGGAGTGATGGGAGGATTATTCACGAAATACTTCGTTGAGAAAGGTTTTAGGGTGAATATCTACGATAGGCTGGTTGAAAAGGCTGAGCGGCTCAGAGGGCTTGGAGTAGAAGTCTGTGAAAGACTTGAAGACGCAGTAGCGAATGTTGAAGTGATTTTATTAGCGACCCCGATCATCGAGACCGGGAAGCTCGTCGAAGATCTTTCCGAGACCATCAGAAGAGGAATTCTCATAGAGATAACGTCATTAAAGCTCCCAATAATCGAGCATTTAAAGAGGCTTCCAAAGACGGTGACTCCTATATCAATTCACCCATTATTTGGGCCATCGGTTAAGAGGCTTAGAGGCGAGAGAATGGCTCTAATACCTGTGAGAAAACCGGATAGAGAGCTGGAAATCGCTGAAGAAATTTTTGACGACTTTAAACTATTTACGATCGAAGCGGAGAGACATGATAGGCTTATGGCCTATATCCTCTCCTTAACCCATATCATATCCCTCGCTTCAGCCATCTCCCTTATGAATGAAGACTTAGAAGAGCTGATCAAGTTTTCTGGAGCGAGCTTTAGGAAGCTTATCGAGATGATGACATGTACATCCGATGAAAGTTTAGAACTCTTTACACAGCTACTCATACTAAACAGATACTCAGAGAAAGTCGCATCAGAGTTCTTGAGCTCACTTCGGAGAATAGTTGAAATGATTAGGTTGAGGGACTTTGAGGAGCTGAGCTTACTCTATGAAACATCATTAAGGTCTCTCAGAAGTGAAATCGATTTCCTTGAAGATAATTCCATGACTACTCCAAAATCATCCGAAGTGTTATGAATGTCACCTGGTAGAGATATTCATGCTAAAGTTTCTTAGAAGCCGACTTAATCTCCTCTAAAAGCAGTCGCGCGGCAAGCTCAGGTTTCTCCGCCCTTGTCACGGCTTTTCCAACGATGATGATTCTACATCCAGCTCTAACGAGCTCTCCAGCCTCTCCAATCCTTATCCCGCCGGCAACCGCGAGAGGTATCTTTAATCTAGTCGCCAACTCCTTAATCGACTTCACGAAACTCGCCGCTCTTAATCCTTTCCTCTGCTTACCATATCCGACGTGATAAACGAGTGCGTCGGCGCCAAGTTTGGTGAATTTCTCAGCATGTTCAAGGGGATTCGATAAGTCCATTAGGTCCACCATAACTTTGATTCCAAATTCCCTACATGCCTCAACTACTTCTTGGATGGTTTCGGTCGCCGAAGTCCCTAGAACGATTACCATATCCGCCCCAGCTTTCGCGGCCAACTCCGATTCGATTCTTCCAGCATCGGCTATTTTCAGATCGGCGACGATGAATCTATCTGGGAAAAGTTCCCGAAGCCTCTTAACCGCTTTAATTCCCTCGGATTTTATCAGCGGAGTTCCCGCCTCAAGCCATATATCATCGATCTCCGAGATCTTTTCAGCGATCTTAACGGCTTCATCAAGGGATGTATAATCTAATGCTATTTGGAGGACCGGCCATCTACCCCAGCTCATCTCAACTCCTCCTGAGATGATTCTAATATTTCTATCACGGTATCTGATCCAAGATTTATCTCAGGCTCGTTAAATACGTTCATCCTGACATCAACCCACTTCAACTTGATCCTAGAGCCTTCTGAGATCTTATATAGTTCTTCAGCCTTATCTCTCCACGCGACTCCTTGAACCGCCGCTTCTCCCTCCTTTATCCAGAAGCCCAGTTTCTTCGCTTCCCCGAACCTCGTCTTGATGCTCATAGGCTGAGTCTTTGTATACAGTATTCCTTCAACGATCACGTCTCTCTCATCGATCCTCTCACCTGAAACTATCTCCCTTAAGTGAACCAATCTATTTGGAACTTCAATCTCTTTCTCTGGTTTTATCACTTCGACAGCTCCAACCTTGCATAGAAGTCTGATTCTACCTCTCCTAACTTCCTGTGCCGCCTCCTTAACCAGGATGTGATCGCCTGATTTAACGTCCAATTTTTCAGGAACGATCACTCTGATGATCTTCTCTCCATCGGTTGAGATCAACCT
>Ga0190363_1002292_pt1 | contig 10980 bp, 6 predicted proteins | sample 48721867_MG_FD_161272 | JGI IMG/M metagenome (GOLD analysis project Ga0190363, IMG submission 161272) | Hydrothermal vent microbial mat bacterial communities from Southern Trench, Guaymas Basin, Mexico - 4872-18-6-7_MG | ecosystem: Environmental > Aquatic > Marine > Hydrothermal vents > Microbial...
TATGAAGAAAAACAAAAGCGATAAATGCTTTTTTTTAAAAGTAAGATAAGCCAGCAATCCCAACGGTGAGCACTCTTCTGTATTCAATTGGGTTCACTTGCATACTCTTCTCTTCATCAGATAAGTTTTAGCCCGCGTTTCTTCATTGATTTTTCAGTGTCTAGATTCACGCTGAGTTGCCTGTTTCTGTAAGGTATTGCCCCCACGGCATTAATTACATTTATAAGGTGTGTTATAGGAGGCTTTTTCGCCAGTCACGGTGCTTCTTTAATGTATCTCGCTTTACTTTAAACGGCTTTGAAGAATCTGCATGGTGCTTTTCGAATTTTACATCCCAGCCTTGAACCAATATAACCAAAGTATGGGCAGAAAACCCATATGGAGCCATCACGGTATCTTACTATTGAAATGCTGTGAGCGTGTTCATTGGTGCATATCGCTTTTCTTACTTCGACTACTTCATCGCCCCATGGTTTCTTTTCAATTATGGGTTTTTCAACCATTTTTTATCACTGGGATAATAAGTGTGCTATCGCTAAGTTATCACTAACGGATGGTGAAAAAGTTGCATTTTTTCGTGGTTGATGAGACATAGGGTCTCAGAAGGGTAAGGTATATTTTATACCTTTTCTGGATATTAATACATGTATCACCACTTGGGTGGGGGATTTGTTTAGTAAAAGAAACTTGACCTTTTACGATTCTGGAATGGGGCTCCGAGTTCTTCTACCTTTTCTATGACTCCCCTAGTTGCGAGACCAAAGCCACAACAATTGACCCAACCAGGGACTGACTCATAAAGATAAAATTTCCCAGTAAATTTTCTAAATAGCTGATTACTTTTTCACGCATAAAATTTCAAGTCATATATTAATTTTTAATTTACTTTCCCTCTTTTTTGGCAAGGTTATTTCCAACACACCATTTTTATATTTTGCCCTTGCTTTTTCAACTATTACCTTACAGGGCAAATTCACAGTTTTAAAATATTTATATTCAGAAGTATCCACAGATATCGTCAAAGAATCATCAGTTCCCGACAAAAAGATATCCTTTTTATCGACGCCGGGCAACTCGACAACTACAATAACATTTTTATCTGATTCAACAACATCTATCAATGGTTCCCGTTCAGAATCGATGTACATACCAAAAACGCTTGGTTTAACATTTCCAAACACCCGCACCTGCGGTTTTCCATCAGCACCAACTTTTACACTATACCCACAAATAAGAGGACCTGCCTCCCGAATCACAGATCCGTCTGGAAGCCTCCGTTCACGAATTAGTTCTTCAGGAATCCGCGGAATAGCCTTTTCCAACTCTCGTTCCAACTCAGCTAGAAAACGCTCCAAAAGGTCAGATAATCGAAAGCCGAACGAGAAACGTTTACGCCGTCTTTTATCCTCTTCCATTTTCTTTCACCAGCATTAAATAACTAACAAAAATTTAAAAGCTTTCAATCGCGCTTTCGAACAGCATACACCCCACCCTGGCTACCGACAGGATCATTATAGTAAGTTGAATAAGATTCACCATAGACACGACCATTAGGAGAGGAGAATGTTACGCTCCATGATCCGCACGCACCGCCCTGCGATTCAACAGGATCACTATAATAAATAGAATAGAATTCGCCATAGACACGGCCATTAGGAGAAGAAAAGACTACAGGCCAACTGCTTGAGGTGCCTCCTTGAGTTCCGCAAATTATCCCATAGAAGATCACTTCAAGCTCCCCATAAACCCTTCCTGCGGGGTCACTGAACACAATCTTCCACGCGGCATACTCTCCATTTAGGGTCCAATTTAAATATTCCGTTTGCATAATATACCTGCCAAGAATCGTTGTACTTCCAGACACTACCATTGGGGACAAGGGACCGACAACTTCACCAAGCATAAGAAACTGACCAAAGGCAGTAGAACTCACCCATGAACGGTAAACATATGTGTGGGTGGAGCCGACAATCCAACTGAAACTAACAGGCAGATCTTCTATAGTATAGTCAACACCATCGACAGTTAAAATTACAACCGGCAATACTGAATCTAAACTCCACGAGCCATGAATTATTGAGGCGCCCATCGGCTCGCTACAGTACCCATAATCATTATATGTGCCAGTAACTTCCATAGTTATCTCTCCAGTAAAATCATAACTGTCTAGAGGCACTCCAGACTCGTCGATAATTTGAATGTAATCGATGTCAGCCATAACCCTTGTTCCCGTCCAAGAATCTTTTAAACTAACTAGAACAGTTACATATTCTGATTGCCACGATGACAGGTTTAACGGTTCAGAAAGATCTTCTCGCCAACCAAGCCAACCTGAACGCCCCGAGGGTCCTGGATAATACATAACTTGGATATGCGTGTAATCAAATATTGGCTCACGGCTCTGGTCTGGTTTGAAGTAGCTGGACATATCAGTCCTTGAAAAGAGAGCATCGAAAACATATAAAGCAGTTAACTTCAACTCGCGAGAGTCCGCACGGCTGTAATATTCATTCCAGCGAATTAAAAGTCTTTTCCCATTTAATTCTTCACGAGGATATGAAAAGAAAACATAGCCTCGCCCAAGAGAGCTGCTGCCTCCAGAGCTACTGTCGATCCTCAAAACGGATGGTGATGGTTTCTTGAAGAAGATCTTCGGTGCGTAATTCTTTGACTTGTCAAATTCTCTAAGCTGAATGATCTTTTCAGGCGTGGGTTCTGAAGAAGGTGTCAAAGTGAATCCGTCGCCGAAGCATAGGTAAATAGCAACGGAGTCGGGGGTGCTTGGAATATATGGCACCCGAACATAAAATTCCGCGTAGTCGCCATCAACCTTATTAACTAGCCAGTAGTCTAATACGGTTTTCTTATCTGAGGCATAAAATTGTATGTTAGAAAAGTTTTTAGCACACAGCTCGTTTAAATATACATTTTTTCCCTCATCTTCTCCAGCACCATAATGAACTATTATTTTTACAATTGCATCCTCGAGGGGTTGCCCAGAGGAACTTAACAAATGCTTTTTGCAGCCTCCACCAAAAGCAGTTTCAACTCCGGCCACTTTAAAGGTTACTTCTGCACCGCAAACAATTCTTTCATATTTTGCTTTAACCTGCCCCCCAGCAACAACGAGAATTGTGTCTTCGCGGGAAGAAGATAAGCCTTTCGTTTGCAGCCATTTATATCTAACAGTCACATTTGAAGATAAAACATATTCTTCCCAGGTGAAAGTATGCGTTGTCTGTGGAACCCACCTGAAACTTACAGGCAACTCAGAGGCAGAATATCTTCTTCCATCAACAGTTAATATTACTCCCAAAGCATCGGCTTCTACCCCCTCAACTTTAAAAGTTACAAGCACGGTTTTGATAGGTGTGCTTTGACCTAAACATTGAACTGTTGCAGAGATTACGGTTTCGCTTCCATCAGTAAAAATTGCTTTAACCCAGAAAGAGTAAGTTTCCCCTGCAAGGTAATGCCCAGCTAACAACGGGGAAAGTTTAACTGTTGCTCCTGGCTGAATTGGATTTGCCGCGAAATCGTAAACAGTAACATTTTCCTCAGCAAGTTGAATTTCCAAAATTTTAACGGGTTTTCCTCCAATATTTTTTATGTTAACAGCGAAGGCAACAGTCCCTGTTGAATCGCAGGCCAACCATGCATGTTCAATTTTGATTTCGCCAGCCTGAAACTGCTTGAACTTTTCTGAAACAAAAAGATAAGAAACAATTGAGGCAAAAATTACAATAACTACTAAGAAAATAATAGAAAGCATTTTAGCTATCCCATATTGTGTTCGTCGCATCGTCCTCCCCCTCTTTTTCTTTAACCTTTACTTATCACTTTGAAATCGTCCAAGTAAAGGTAGCTGTAGCATGTTCTACCGGAGGAGACATAGAGAACACGGAAGGTAGCAGTGATCTTTATGGTTGTCGCTTTGCCTCCAGAGATCGGAACTACTGCACGTAACCATTGGTTTACTGGTAATTCCTGCGTCGATGATGAGCTGTATGGAATTCCCAAAAAGAGAAGTGTTTTATTATCTTGGTAAATTGTTATTGATTTTATGTAAACATAAGAACTAGTCTCGGAAATGCGGAAATTGAAGATGGCGTATCCTGAAGTGATGTTGCTGAGGTCAAGGTCTTTTGAAGCAGTTACGGTGTATTTTCCTGTACTCACTGAATGGTACTTTCCGCGTGCCAGTAAACTGTAGCTTCCTGAAAGGGGATATTCTGGCGACAAAAGAAGACTTGTTCCGTATCCTGAAGCACTCCAACCGGTAATTGTTCCATCGTCGAAATCGTCGAGTAGCACCACATTAAAGATGGAACTGTTGCTATCGAGAAGCTTGATGTGAAGGGTCCTCGTAAACACGAATTTAAGGTTGGAGTAATCTGAATCAGCATATGCTTTTAAAGTTATATCTACGCTTTCATTTAGTTCTCCAGTGGTGATGGTTTGTGGATTTTCGCGAGTGAAAAAGTCTTGAAGATTTTTGTATGCGTGTCCTCCTGCAGATAGAGAGCCTAATCGAACTGTAGTGAAATTGTAGTTTGTTCCGTTGCCTGTAACTTCGAAGTAAAGGGTTGTTGAATAACTATTATAATAGTGGATAGTTATCGCGAAAGGTATTGGATTCGGCATGTCCACAATGTCCATTAGAATCCAATAGTCCGGCTCCGGGTCTGGAGGAGGCGTTGAAGTAAACCGCAATTCAATAGGGTTTTTGGCTCTTGAGGGGGGTAAAGAAGAACTAAATGCGACGCTAAATAGGACTATTGCCAAGCAAACAGCAGTTAAAATGTAAATTTTTTTCTTTTCCATTTTCCTTCCCCCCTTCACGGTTTATATATAAACTTGAGATTATCCAGCCAGAGGTATTGATAAACATATCCTCCCCCGCTAGTGGCGCATTCTCGGCGGAAATCAACGCGGATCTTTAGCTCCACCGTTTTGTTTACAGGTAATGGAAAAGCAAATTGAAGCCAACGGTTTAATTCTACATAATCTTCTGATGTTGGATTGGCGATCCCTGCCATAGCAACCTGCTTTCCATTCGCATAAATTCTTATAGAGGCAACATATGTTAGCGAATCTCTTGCTAACCGCAAATGTAAAATTCCATAAGCCTCGGAAGTCGCAGGAATTGAAACTTCTCTAGTAACCTCAAACCAATAATGACCTGCAGAGATATCTTTTTCCTCTTTAGCACTGATTTTTAAGCTATAGGAGCCAGCGTATACAAAGTCTGTTGCGGCACTCTTTGAAACTATAACGTTGGTGGGGGCCGAATGCGACCAAGCACCAACCTCTTTATCTTCAAAGTTTTCTAACAAAGCAACTGAGAACGCCTCGGATGAACTGTCAATTAACTTAATGAAGAGGGGACGTGAATATTCAAACTTAAGTTGAGTGTAGTTTGATTGCAGATAGGCTTTTAAAGTGATTGTTACTTTCTCTTTAAGAAGCCCAGTGGAAATCGGTTTTGGATTGTCCCTTGTAAAGAAATCAGTTAAAATTACATATTTCTTGCCTCCAGCCTTTATGCTCCCAACCTGATATTTTGTGAAGGCATAGTTTTCGCCTGACCCGCTTAATTCAAAGTATAACTCTTGCGAGTAGCTGTTATAGCAGAAAACGGTTAACCCAAAAGACAATTTAGCAGGCATACTTGCCACGTCAAGGCATACCCAATAGTCCGGCTCCGGCTCAGGTGGCGGATTTGCAGTGAACCTTAATTCAATGGGGTTTGCGGATGCTTGCGGTGTAGTGGCTAGAAAGAGGCTAAAAGCACCGCTAATTATCACAAGGCAACCAATAAAGCAAATTAGTATATATTTCCCTCGTCGCGACATATTCCTCACTACCCCTTTTTAAAAAATAAGAGCGAAACTTTTTAAAATTTAAAAAAGTGTTGGGGGAAGAGCATTACTGTTCTTGACGCTTTGAGAGCAGAAGCAGGAGTAGGAGATTAGTCATTGTAGTGTTGATGGCTATTATTGCCGACAGGGCAACCATCCCGCGTGCATAATTTATATTATTCAATGCCTTGATACCTCCAAATATTCTTTTGGCGGTTAGACTTTTAAAGTTTTCAGACTTCATCGAACCAATCTGCAATATCTGGAATACCCATGATAAACATGTATCTAACGCCGGTCATTACACCCCAATCAGTAATGGTAAAGGCCACCTCGCATGTGCTGGTATATTTTACATTTATTATTGCCTCGTGGTATTGCCATGTCCGTGCAGGCAGCCACCAAGAAGCGTGAGTTGTCCAACTGCCGCTAGTTCCCTCGCGGGAGTGCAATTGCGCCAGCCCAACAGGGCGGAAGAGGTAATCAAGAGTATTTGTGGTGTACCAATCGGCACCAGCACTGAAAAGATAATGTCCTGAAAGAATAACTGTTAAATTGAAGTTGTTTGTGGATGTTGCCTCTCCAAGATAGGAGTATCTCGTGTAGTAGGTTGCCGTGAATTCTCTGGGACTATACGCAGTTATAGTGAGTGTTTCTCCTTGGGAGGGGCTCCAGAATCGGGTCGTCCAACCTTGATATCCTTGGTCTATTCCAACTACATAGCAGTGGAAGTAGCTTGTCCAAGTGTGGGTTATCTCTTGCCAGACAATAGTGTGTTGGCTTCCAAACTTAGCCCAATATTCATACTTGTTCTTGTTGGTGTGTTCGTAACCAGTCTTAAAATCGAAGTAATAAACTGGTTGCCCATCTATCTTCAGTATTGGTTCAGTTAGGGCACCTGTACTGTGTTCCCATAAACCAATAGCCTTAAAGGTTAATTTAACCCATTTCTGATAGATAGCATCCACCGAGCCGCCGCCAGACGGGACAGTTAACCAACCACTTCTCGAGGATGCAATGCCCGTGCACTTCGTCCAGTCATATCTAACATCGTTGCCGCTTACAACTGACGATTCATCGGTGTAAATAAAAGACGTCCAGTAGTAATAGTGTTGTGAGCCAACCTTCCAGGAGAAAGACTTCGGTAGATCCTGCCCTTGATACCAAATTCCATCCACACAAAGAACATTCCTATATCTTGTGTAGTAACTTAAACCTGAAGCATCAAAAGTAACCGTCACTATCTCAGCGAAAACAGCCTTCAGCGTTCGAGCCTTGTCCATATACACGCTTATTGGATTGTTCGTATCCTTTGATCCGTCAAGCAGCCAGTAGTCGAACTCGTAGCCACTGTTGGCGGTTGCACTTACAGAAACGCTTGAGCCGGAATCAAACCAGTGCTCTCCTGGAGACGGATTAGTCGTACCTCCGCTGCTTGGGGACACCTCTATTTTCAAACGGTACTCCACATGGTAGGCAGGATCAAAGCTACCTGGCCCTGTCACTGAGAAGTGTAGATTCCATGGGGCGTTGTGGCACGCATACCTCTTCCCGTCGGTCGAGGAGAATACATACTGGGTGTAGATGTACATATGCGAAGATTCCGAATCCCACCAGAAAGTTATCGGCAAGGCTGAGCCGCCGTACTCCGTGTAATCGATGAAGACTACAGTTCCGGTCGCATCCGAGCCCAAGCCGCTAGCGTCAAAAGTCCACTTGTACTGCGTCTTATAGGTAGCTTTTACCTCACCCCCATCAGCCGGAACAGTTATGGTGTCGCTTTGCTTATCAGATAGACCCGTTGTTGACTCCCAAACATAGCGCTTACCTGAAGTTCTCATACTATAAATGGGGCTTAACCACTCGAAGGAATGAGATGAGCCCACGTCCCATTCGAAAGATTTACCATACCTTATCTCGCTATAAGTGTAATAATCATCGTCGACTCTCAGAACTGGTGGTTCAAAATCGAGGTAACCGAGCGGTATTACATCCGAACCTAGCCCTGAAACCATGAATGTGACCGTCGCCTTTTGGATGGTGATCGTGAGCTTATAGGTTGTGGATTTGCTTGTTCCGCAGTCACTTGAGCCAGTTATAGAGATTGTGTGTGTGCCCGTGGGGGCAGAGGACGACACCGTAACCGTCATTGTTGATGTTGCGGTTGAGCCTGGGCTGACCGTGACCGGGTTCGGGTTGAAACTGACGGTCACCCCTGAGGGGACCCCTGAAGCCGAGAGGGTAACAGTCATAGATGAGCCCGACCCGCTTAGGGACATGACATTGACTGTTACCGTTTTTGTCACGCTTCCACTGAAGGGTCTGTCAACCGATCCGCTAGACGGGCTCACGGATATCGAGAAGTCGTTAACATACACGATGAGCGATGTGAGTTCAATTTCTTCGCCATCGCTACCTTGAATGTAAACGACATACCTTCCAAGCGAGATAGAGGGCGGTGCGGTTATAGTGAGTGAAAGAGAAGTAGTAGGCGTCACGGTTTTTTGAGTCCAAGAGAACGAGAGGTCTTCTGGCCAGGATATAACCTCTAATATGACTGACTCTGGGTCTCCCCTTTCAAGTGTGACCTCTACGGTCACGGATTTACTTGCACCTCGGCATAATCCCAGAGTTTCAGGATTAACATCTACTGAAAAAGCGAATTTTTCTTTTAACCTCATGGTTATGGACCCGCTTCCGCTTACGGTAGCTGTTGTCGAAGTTGAGGTTGGCGAGGCGATGGATACACTGCCGCTTGTCTCCCACTGCTTGAACTCATAACCGTTTGGAATAGTCCCAGTTCTAAGCGAGTATGAACCCATCGGCTTCTGCGCCAAGTCGCCATGCGAATAGCTTACTCCATCGAAAACGAGCGTTGCACTGCTGATCGTATTGCCTGACTCATCTTTTATGTAGAAAACAATTGCGTAATTCTTCTTAGTGAATACGGCCTTCAAATTATGTGGCGAATCCATCTTCACGGGAATTGGGTTTCTATAGTCTCTGCTTCCGTCCAGTAGCCAGTAGTTGAATTTGTAGCCATTACCTGGAACCGCCTGTACGTTTTTGCTGGTTTCTCTATCATACCAATATGTTCTAGGTTCAGGATCCGTGGTGCCCCCGCTACCGGCCTCGATTATAAGCCTATACTCAATATGATACGAAGCTGATTTACTTCCGGGGCCCGTAACGGTTATCGTTCCACCTGGCGGGTTGTGGCAGGCGTAGCGCTTACCGTCAACTGAAGTGCTGACATACTCGTAGTACTGGTAGGTGTGCCGAGATCCTTCCCACCACCAGAACGACTTGGGTAAGCTTCCACGCTTGTAGTCGTCCGTCCCGTCGACCTTAACCACATTTCCAGTTGCGTCGCCTCCTATGCCTGACTGGCTGAACGTCCATTTATATTGAGGCTTCACGTAAGCTGTTAGGGAGGTAACGCTGGGCACCTGCATCGTCCTTGGGTTTTTGGTTGAGCCATCACTCCATTTGGTAAAGAAGTATCGCGTATCGGAGCGTGGGTAATACGGTGAAGACACCTCAACCGTGTGCGTGCCAGCACTCACCGAGAAACTTGCTTTACCGCTTGAATCCGTAGTACGTGAGACACCGTCAACCTTCACCGTGACGCCCTGTATGCCCGTACTTGCTCCTTCCCTTTTAACGTAAATAGTTAAAGTGTAAGATACCTCTTTGAAGCGTACCTCTAAAGTACGAGGTTTATCCATCTTAACAGGTATTGGGTTCCGATAGTCTTTATCACCGTCCAATAGCCAGTAATCGAACTCATAACCACTATTAGCGGTCGCTTTAGCACTCACCTGGGTATCCACATTATACCAGTAGTCCCCGCCAGTTGTGCTTTTCTTTGGCGGATCTAGATAAACCGAGCCTGAGCCGCTCGGGCTAACGCTTACCCTAAGCCTGAATTGCCTTTTATAACTTGCCGAAACCGTCTTGGGAGAGTTGACCGTTACGCTTCCAGATTGGGTTGAAGTAATAATGTATCTTTTACCCGAGGTTGTCGAGTATATTGGCGTCTTCCACGTGTAGCTTACCGTTCTGCCCGCGTCAACCCAGATGTAGACGGGGTTCCCATCGTAAACCCTATAGTTCTTCCCGTCGAAGGTTATGCTGTCGCCCGAAAAATCGCTTCCAAGCCCGGAGGTCTGCAGAGTAACCTTGTACTGAACAGCTTTCAGATATGCAGTGACGACCTTGTCTGAGGAAATGAAGAAGCTTCTCGGCTTGTCTCTGTTTTCATCATTCCACTTCGAGAAGGCATATTCACTATTACTAGTTGTGTAGGGAGAAACAATCTCCACGCTATGCCAACCATAAGAGACTTGAATGCTAATTTTCCCACTTTTATCTGTTTGATATGGTGAGCCGTCAACCTTGACGGTTACCCCTTGGAGTCCATTTGTAGTTCCTTCCTTACAGACATAAATTGTAAGTGTGTAAGATGCTCTGGTGAAAACTGCAGTTAGCTCGTGGGGACAATTCATCGGCACTTCCATAGAATTGTCCGAGCCGTAGTCGGCTCCATCGAGTACCCACTTGCTGAAGGTGTACCCTGCAGCAGGATTTGCCGTTACACGAACCATTGTTCCCGCATCATAATAGCCGTCTGGGCTTTCTGGGTTTAATGTAACACTTCCAGCCCCTGACGGCGACGTAGCAATAGTGAGCCTGTACTGCTTGGTGTAGGTTATCGTCTGGCTTGTCTGTGATGGAACGTTCATAGAACCTGAGCTTGGGGAGGCAACGTACCTGACGCCAGAGCCGGCTGAGATAGGCGACGAAACGCTCCAGCTGTAGGTTCCAGCCTCAACATTAAAGCTGATGGTGGATGTAGTTGAAGATTTATTTTTTCCTCCAAATGTCACGCTCCAGCTCGTGTTGGATGGAAGGCCAGTCTGAATGAATATGACCATGTATTTACCTTGCCCAGCATATCCCCCGCTTCCCATACACCTGACTAATGTCGTTTGGCTGAATGTGCTTCCATCTGTGAAGGTTGCCTTGACGGTTATTGTATAACTGTTGCCGACGATGAAGCCTTCAGGTGGTGGTGTTGGATTATATTCCACGTGGGACCAGCTCTGCCCAGGCTGAA
>Ga0190363_1002293_pt1 | contig 10980 bp, 8 predicted proteins | sample 48721867_MG_FD_161272 | JGI IMG/M metagenome (GOLD analysis project Ga0190363, IMG submission 161272) | Hydrothermal vent microbial mat bacterial communities from Southern Trench, Guaymas Basin, Mexico - 4872-18-6-7_MG | ecosystem: Environmental > Aquatic > Marine > Hydrothermal vents > Microbial...
GAGTTGGCTTATTTAAACTAGAAAATGCTCAAGCGTTGTAAAGATAAATCTTACAACAGACTGAACATGTATTCTGGGAGAAGGGGCTTGAAGATCGGGTTGATAGCTTCTCTGGTGAGGGCTGACGGCTCCACCTTAGACCAAGGCTTCACCCTAGACGATGCGTTAAAGCTTGTGAACATGGGACTTGAGGTGCATGTGTTCAGCCGGAGCATACGGAATCGCTTCAGATGGCGGAAGATATGGTTCCACCCAATGAAACCGTCAAACATCTTAGGATACTTCAAGACGGTCTCGGAGCTCTTAAAATATTTACCTGTTCAAACAGCCCTAAGGACGCCGAGCCGAACGCTATCCGACGCGCTTTGCGTCCAGAGTTTGAGGGAACATATCAGAGACCTAGACCTCATATACGCATACTCGGCTTACCCTGAGGGGTTAATGGTCGCCATAGCCTCTGAGACCGCTGAGGTGTCTCTGATAGTCGAGGTCTGTGGAAGCGATGTCTACGTGAAGCCGGACCTCGGATACGGTATAAGGAGGTATAAGGGATACGACGCGGCTGTTAGGTGGACCCTTGAAAGGGCAGACGCGGTGATAGCTTCAAGTCTAAACCTATACAGAGAAGCCTCGGAGCTGTTGGGGTCGAGCTCTAAGCTCTATCTGGTTTCCAAGGGGGTCGACGTAGACAGGTTTAACCCGAAGGTCTCAGGCGCACCGATCAGGCGGAGGCTGGGTTTAGAGAACATGAAGGTTGTCTTCGCTTTAGATAGGCATACCAGGTGGTGCGGGTTTGAAGACCTCATAGCTGTAGCCGCTCAGGTGTGTAGGGTTAGGGAAGACGTGGTTTTCCTAGTCGGAGGCGAAGGCCCGCTTAGACGCTACTTCGAGACGGTTGCCTCAGACATGCGGGTTAGACGCAGGATGCTCTTCACAGGTCCGATACCTAGGTTCGAAGCTCCGAGCTACTACGCGGCTTGCGACTTGTTTGTAAAGCCCTCTTTGGTCGAGGAAAACGCGACGACCGTTATAGAGGCCATGGCAACCGGCAAACCCGTCATAGCCTCAGACATAGAGGGGTTGAAGGAACTGGTCACCGATAGAGTAAACGGGTTTCTAGTTCCCCCTAAGAGCGTCAGACTCCTAGCGGATAGGATGCTTTACCTGCTTGAGAACCCGGAGGAGGCTGGGGAGATGGGGGTGAAAGCTAGGAAGACGGTCGAGAAAGCGTTCAACCTGGACGACAGGGTTAGAAGACTTATCAAGGTCTTTGAAGAAGTTGTTCGCTCCAAATGATGCCGTCTTAAAGCCGCTGAAGTTATTTCATGCTTTTAAATATTTATAAGTGAATAGACCCTAGACGATTTAGCGGTGTAGTCTACTGACTAAGAGGAAAAAGCACAGGTCTTTCGGCACAAGACGGTTGAAAAAGTTTCTAGCCTATGTTTACCTGGCGTTTGTCTTAATCTTGGTGGGCTTTGTAGTTTATGGGATAACCGCGCCACACCTGCGTAGTTTATTCAAGGTATTTCAGGGTGAACATGGTGAGACGGGTGGACCGGCGACCGTCAGGGATAACGGGGTCGTAATAGTGGATCAGTTCTACGAAAACGACCCGTCCTTTACAGAGGAGATGACTAAGCTTATCGAGTCTCTGGGTTACAAGGTTCAGGTGTTTAAAGGCGAGGATGTGACCGTAGATTTTTATAAGACTCTCCCAAAACTCGGCGCTGGGCTATACATTTTAAGGGTGCATGCGGGAGTCCTGAACACGAGTATGGAAACCTACCTCTTCACCTCAGAGGAGTACAACCAGATAGACCACTGGGTCGAGCAACTCACAGGGCAGGTGGCTAAGGGATTTGCCAACCCCATAAGCGAGGAAAACCCCGTATTCGCCGTGGGACCGGCTTTCGTAAAGATGAGTATGGAAGGCGACTTCAGAGGAGCTACAGTCATCCTAAGCAGCTGTCTAGGCCTCTACGACCCACGGCTCGCAGAGGCCTTTATTAAGAAAGGCGTTAGAGTCTTCATAAGCTGGGATGAAAAGGTTAGCCTAAGCCACACCGATAAAGCCACTCTAAGGCTTGTGGAACTCCTCTTAGCAGACCGAGTGACAGTGAAAGAGGCCGTATCCAAGGTTATGGAAGAAATAGGAGTCGAACCCGAGTACGGAGCAGTATTGCGATTCTATCCTGAAGATAGGGGAGATTTAAGAATTGTTTAACCATGTAAACATCGATGTTATTTAGAATTCAGTTTACTTTGAGGTTTGGATTAGACCTTAGTTGAAGTTGATGAATAAGATATGAAGTTTGAGGACATTTTTCAAACAATTACAAGAATAGGGTAAGTCTTAATAACGATTCGACGAAGGTATTAGATCAGTTTTGGTGAATTTATGAGTCAAGAAGACTGTGAGGGAAAACTTCAAAAGCTGATCAGCGGTCTCAGAGGGCTTTTTGACCTTATAGAGAAAGAGGCTGAGGGTATCGAGCTTCCGTTTTCTCAGTTAAAGAGTTCTGTATATCTTTCGATTGAAAGGTTGAGGGTTTGTATAGACAAGCTTGAAGAGGAGGTTAGAAAGCTAGATCCTGGGAAAAAGAGGAGGCTCTGCGAAGCACTTAACATGACGTCCATAATAGAGCTGGTCGAAAGCTTTCTCGCAACTAAATCGAGCGAAGAGAAGCATTCCTCTAATCCCGGGAAGCACCTCCCTAACCCGGGACTAGATGAAATAAAGGAGTTAGAAAAGGAAGCACGTGAGTTAAAGGATAGTGCGTACTGGTGGGGATCTGGAGGAAGAATAGGCAATTATTTAACATCTTTCGGTTCAGGTCTTTCCGGTTTAAATATACCGTTTATAGGCGGTCTTATCCAACTCGCAGGCGATGCCTTGAGCAGTATATGCGGCACTTTTGAAAGTGTGAGAATGGAAAAAGCTGTGTCAAAGCAGATGGATATACTAAGGAAGAAGCTCGAGGTGAAGATAGATAAAGTTCACAAGGACCTTAAGGGCGACTTGTTCAAGGCTTGGAAGTACCTTGAGGCTAATATGGCTAACCTCGACGCTAGGATCGTTAAGGTGAAGAAGCAGCTAGAGGAAGCTATCGTAGAGCTTGAGGATGAGCTTTATAAGCTTAAGTGTCAGCTCGAAGCGAAGATCGACGAACTCGATAAGAAAATAGAGGAGATGGATAAAAGGAACGAGGAACGGCTCAGGGCTCTTAAGGATCAGCTTGAGACGAAGGTCGATGGACTAAAGAAGCAACTCGAAGACAGATTGAATAAACTTGAGGAAGAGCTAAGAGGGGAGTTCAGTAGTTTAAGGAAGCAGTTGGACGGCTTGACGAGAGAACTCACGGATGTGGAGAAGGAGGTCGATGGACTAAAGAAGCAGCTAGACGATGTCAGAAACCAGTTAGGTGGAATCGAAACCAGGCTTATGACAACCATGGATGCTTTAGAACGGCGTCTTAGAATGAACGTAAGCGCTATTTCATCGAGTCTAAAGGGGCTCTCAGATAAGTTGGACGCCGACCTTATAGATATACGAAAGAGAATGGAGTCCCTGAGGAGGGAGGTTGAAACTATCGAGGAGCTCTGCGAGGAGTTGAAGAAGCTTCTCGAGGAGACATCTTCAGAAGCCTCGGGCTCGGGAGGGTAGAGCATGGTTATGAAGTACGCGGGAAAAGTCGTCAAGGGGGACAAGTCTTCCTACGATAAGAAGATTAAGGAACTCAACTGGAGGATAGAACAGGCGAGGAGTGGTGCCGTCACCGGTATAACAGGGGCTAAAACCTACGAGGAAGCGATAACAGCTAAAGAAAAGTTCAGACGAACACTGGATGGGATCTGCGATGAGATCAAAAACGCCAGGAAGGACTATAAGGGGATACCTCCGAGGTTCATAACAGAGGTCGTAGAGAAAGCGGAGGAAAAACCCGTAGCAGAGCGTAAACCTCCTAGAGGGGCTGAAGCACCAACCCTTGGTAGGCAGCTTCTCTACACCGTCGGGCTTCTAGGCATACTACTGGCGAGCGTAGGAGTTAACGTTTATCAAGCCTTCACCGTAGCAGGTCTCCAGGGGGAGCTGAAGGATAAGACGACGATCATAAGCGAGTTAACCTCTCTGGCTGAAAAACAAAACCATACGATAAATCTGTTATCTAAAAACCTCACAGAGGCAAATGGTAGGATCATGAGTCTCGAGAAGGAGCTTGCAGAAGCCTATTCTACGATATCGTCTCTAGAAAAGGAGCTCTCAGAGACCCAAGCCTTAACATCTGTTCTAATCGATAAGCTAGAGGCGGCGAACGAGACGATATCGATGCTTCAGGCGGAGCTTGACGAGGCACATTCTAGAAACCTCATGCTCGAGAAAGAGTTGAACGAGACGTACGAGGAGATAAACATCCTCAAAGGGAGGATAGATGAGTTAAACGAGACCATAGAATCGCTATACGCAACCTTCAACTACAACCTTACGGCTAAGCCCAGCAGGCTTACGGCGTACCCCGACAGCTACACGTCGACGACGATAACGGTCGAATGGCTCGGGGGACCCAGTCAACTGGTGAACTTGACACTCGATTGGGAGGATGGGAACATCACAGCGGAGGTCGTGCCTATATCAGGAACCCCGACGCCGGAGCAGCCGTTTACCGCCATCCTGACGGCCTACGTCGAACCCCAGGCAGCTTTGAAGACGTACTACATAACCGTCGTAGCGACCTCCCAGTACGGTTTAGAGAAGACCATAACCATAAGCGTCGTGGTTCAAGAACGCAAACTACCGCCGATAGAGTGAAAACCGTGTAGAGCACCGTCAGTTGAGGATGATCCCGAGTAACACCCTAGTCAAACCTATTAATCATGGGAGAGGCATTAACCCTATGATATAGGCTACTCGGTGTCCGGTATGCTATATGGCCGTCGGCTCAGAAGAATCCATAAGGAAGCCACATCTATGTTGTCAGCCCTAGACCTAGTTCTGACGTATCTCTATGTGCTCGACTTTTTCAAGCCGACCTATTGGAGCTTCGTCCACGGAGTTACTCTAGATAGAGCTTTTAACCTAGGGATTTTAAACCAAGACTTCTACGGGATCCTGCCCATATTCACGGTCGCGGCGGCTCTAAACATTCTTCCACACTTGACGAGAGACTTAGAGAACCATGAAGGCGATGGTCTAGCGATAGCGCATACACTGCTACTGATGACGATACCGCTCTATCTGATTCGGGTTGAGGAACTGACATGGCTTCTCCCAGCGTTCGTTAAGCGGGTTGATAATGGTGTCTAAGAACCTGAAAAGGAAGCCATACCGGGTTTCGTCAGAGACCTCTTTCTCATAATGACCATCTTAGAGGGGTTGACCCTCTCATGCTGGGTTACGTATCTATGGAACCTGCAGACTTCGAGTGAGGCTTTCAGATGGGTTTTCAAAGTCGAAGCTAGAATCTTCCAAGTTCACACACTCATCTATCCGATACTTCTCCTAGCGACGCTTTACTCGTGGCGCCTCCTACCGAGCGGAATCTTCTCAGACCTCAAGAGCAAACTTCAGAGTAAGTTTGGCCATGGAGACATGGAGCTACTAGGAGAAACTTGGGTGAGATTAAGTCTCGGGTCTACGCTAACGCTCAGCATACTGCTACCTCTGATACCCTACTGCTCATCCTTGACGGCTTCCTAGACGTGGCTAAACTAGTAATCGCTTAGCCTCGGCTAGTCGGTAGCCCTTCTGGAACCGGGCAACATATGAAGGCGACTCCTCGGCTAGCTCGGCTTCTTCACACTCTCGTTTTCCCCGCGCCTCGACCGCCTGGGGCTCTGAGTCCTGGCTAGGCTGCTCTTCCCGGGTCGGAGACTGCATCCTACCCGTCAGGAGGTTCTGGACCCACACGTCTATCAGCGGCTTGAACAGGTCCGTTACACGGTCCACGGCCCGGTTTATGATGTTCTCTACCGCCTGTATCCGCCTGTCGTCCATCGCCTCCTCCACCGCCTTCCTGCGCTCCTCTTCGAGCAGACGCTCCACTTCCTCCCTGGGTATGTAGCGGTCCTCAACTTTCAATCCCAGCTTCTCGAGAAGCTGCTTCATGTCTTCCCTGAATTGTTCCATGGACCGCACGCCGCTCGCCAGGATCTTGAGCACCGCCACCGGGTCCTGCACCTGAGCCGGCGAGCCGCCCTGGCCGGCTGGCGTGCCCATCATGCTGTACGCCTGCTTGAGCGCCTCCTCGGTCCTGGCGAGCTCCTGCTTAACCTCCCGCACCTTGGCGACCAGGGGATGCTCGTCCGTGACGATTCCGTAGCGCCTAAGGTTTTCATCCACGTCCCGGACATCCCGCCTGGGCTCCTCCTTGGCCTCCCCTCTGGGGAAACTTTCAGGATTACTTTTGAAGCGGTAGTAGGTGGCCGTGCCTATGCCTACAGCCCGGCAGGCCTTCGCGATGCCCCAGCCGCGCTCCTTCCTCAGCCGGTCGACTTCCAGAACCTTCTCCTTTACCTCGTGGTAGAGGGCTTTTCGTCTGCCCATCGCGTGAACTTGTAGCTATGCCCTTTATAAATGTTTCTAAAAACTGTTTCTCGAAAACGGTTCTAGAAACATGCACCCGTTACCCGTAAGCGGTAGGATCATGGTCGGTAGCTCAAAAACGGTACTCTTCGAGAAACATAGTTGGACGTTTCCTAAAAATTTTGAGGAGTTTAGCCGACCGTGAACTCAGTCTTAAGCAGCCTGTTTCGGTTTTTAAAAGCCTCAGAACGAACGAGAACGCTCCAGAATCCCGCGCATATGCTACATGTAATAATAAACTAACAGCTCTTAAGCGAGGCTACGAAAAAGCTTATATTCCTCAGGGGGTTACCAGAGTGACGCCAGAAAGCTCCCTTCTTCAGAGGGGGATGAATAGTGTTAAGTTTAAATTCTTTTTCGACCTTTTTTCCTCCGTCGGTAGCTGAGGGGTCTGGCTGGGCGTCGAGGACGTAGACTAGACACAGTACCCATGAGGGTGCCGGTAATCCCAAGCCCCTCTTAAAGGGGTAGGGATAACGGGCTATCCTCCGCAACAGAGGCTGGCTTTGACAGCACTCAGAACTCGGTATGATGAAGCCCTAGGCCGAAAAACCTAGAACCCCACGGCTTCAGCCGTGGGAGTGTCAAACGTTCCTCCCAAAAACTGACGACAGACAGACCCTATTCTTTGAGCGGTAGGTTTACCGGTTCTCCTGTCGATGAGGATTTGTAGATCGCCCTTATGATCTCGAGGCTTCTGCGGCCTTCGTACCCGTCTACGTATGGCTTCCGGTCTTCTACCACGGCTTCGACAAAGTCTCTAAGAAGCCTCGTATGGTTCTCAAGCGGCACGGCCTCGGGTCTCTCCCAAGATTTAAGCCCCTCAGCCTTCTTAGCCGGGGGTTTTAAGCCCTCGACCTCCTCGGCCAGCTGTACGGATTTAAGCTCGTCCCCTTCGACTATCACGGTTCCCTTCAACCCGTGGATCTCAAGCCTAGTCGGTAAGCCGGGGTAGGTGGCTGTGCTCGCCTGTATTACGCCTAAAGCCCCGTTTTTGAACTCTACTATCGCCGCGGCTAGGTCTTCGACCTCTATGTCATGCCCCACCGTGTCGACCTTAGCCCACAGCCTAGCCGGCTCGCCTAGCACCCACACGAGCAAGTCTATCGTATGGATCGCCTGGTTTATCAACGCCCCTCCCCCCTCTGTGGCCCACCTACCCCTCCACCCGCTCTTCGAGTAGTACTCCTGGGTCCTGTACCATTCGACCACCGCCTCGCCGAGGATAAGCCTACCAAGCCCACCCTTATCCGTAAGCCCCTTGACGAACCTGTAGGTGTCGCTGAACCTCGACTGCAGGATCACACCCAATTTGACGCCCTTACGTTCAGCTCGTCTTATAAGCTCGTCCGCCTCTCGGAGGTTTATGCACATCGGCTTGTCGACCAGCACGTTCACACCGTTCTCTATGGCCTCGAGAGCTACGGGGAAGTGCATATAGTGCGGCACAGAGACCGCCAGTATATCAGGCTTCTCAACCCTAAGCATCTCGTTCAAGTCCGTGTATGCAGACCTAAAACCGTACTTCCTAGCGAACGCCTCGGTCTTAGCAGGATTTCTAGCAACCACACCCGCAAGCTCCAGCAAACCCTCTTTCGCAAGGGTCGAGGCCGCTCCGGATATGAAGCCTCCTCCGACGCCGGTACCTACGACGCTAAACTTGAGACGCCTAGACATAGAGACACCTGAAAAAACAATAATCCGGAGAAAACAGATAAATGTTAAACCGGTATTCACGTTTTTAACCGCGGCGTCTCCTTGGCCAGACTTAGAGCGGTAGAGGGGCTTGAAGTTCGCTGAACATCTTGCTCACCAGCTGTTCTGTACTCATCCAGACAGCTCCACTTGTGATGAACAGGATGCCCGCGTAGAGCAGGCTTGAACCCCAGAACCCTCCCCTAGCCCCCTTTATGGCCAACGAGTTCAGAAGGGTTATGAGCACGACCAACGCAGTGTTCCCCATCTCTATCAAGTCGAGCGGGACGACACCCAACTGTAGGTACGGGATAGAGACTAATGTAGAGGTGAAGAAGCGGCATAGGCTGCTTAGAATCACGAGGAGGGCTACCGTTATCGGCTGGAGGATCATGATCACGGCCTCGAAGCTTTTCGCGACCGACATGCGCCTCTTCCTGAACTCCTGAAGCTTTACCAGAGTGTTCCCTAGGATTTTACCGACCTCTAGCGGATTGCTTCCGCTTCTGAACGCATCTAGGAATATCTTGTTGAACATGTATATTCTATGCGAGGAGGCTTCGGAGGCGAGGAGGCTGAAGGCTGTCTCACTGCTTATGCCTAGCTTAAGCCTAGCCGAGGCTTTCGAGACTAGGTCTCTGAGTGGGCCGAGCTCCATGTAGAGGACATATTCGAGCGCGGCCTTCAAATCTGAGGTTGAGGCTATATTCTCGCCAAGGGCCTTTATGAACGTCGGATAGTTCTCGTCGACGGCTGTCACGTAGGACTCCAACCTATACGCTAGTATCCCCGGAACTATCAGGAAGAAGCCTAGAGATACCATCGCGAGAGGAGTGCCCACTAGGATGCCGGCCGCCAGCGAGAGGGGTGTGAACGATAGAGCCATAAGGAGGGTTAGCCTGAATAGCCTATAGACAGCGGAGGGATTTCTACCCACGTAGACGAGAGGCTCCTCCATAGAGGCCATCCTGAAGCCCAGGAACATGGCCATCATCGCGACGGCGGCTACCAGGTAGGAAACGGCTACGACGGTCTCGTCGGTGACGAAAATGGTCAGTATTGCTACCGTCAGGACTATGAAGACGGATACGCTCTGAAAGGTCGCGAACATCCCGCCGATGAGCTTGAGAGATTCTATCATTCTTGTGTATAGACCCGAATACTCCTCCATGACCGTGGAGACTTCGAGCTCGAGGAACTCCCTAGGTCTCGGACTGGAAAAGGCCTCGGAGCAGCGTATAAGTATGTCTTTGAGAGGGGGCCTAACTGTTCTAGCCACATAGGAGATGGCTTTGGTGAAACCGTATCCGAAGTCCCTGGCCAGTCTCCTTATCGACCTGAAAACCCTGCTGTAGAGTCCATACTCCGGTGACTCCGCCACCACCTTGACGAGGTCGTCCGGTCCGGCCTCTCCCAGGCTCACGGCGTACATATGAACAATCGAGACGACTAACAGCATATCCAGCTTGGTTCTGGGACTCTTCTTGTAGATGTAGAGCAGGAAGGTTGCCGGCGCGGAGGCGCCTAGGAGGAAGACCCCCGCCTTCACGAAGTCGCCCTGCAGGAGGAAAAAAGCGGATAGGAGGGCTAGCGGTATCAGGGTGGACGCTACGAGGAGCCTTACTCTCCTGTCCATGGTTTAAGCCCCTTCCTAACCCTATCGTACACGTGCTCGACCCCATGGTTGTCGACCTCTATGACGGTTCTCCAGACGCTGCTGTACTTGGGGTCGTTCTCGGCCAGCCACCCCAGTATCTCGGCCCTCATCCGCATCTCATCGTACAATCTATCCAGGTCCTCAAGGCCCCATCCCCTGAACGGCAGCACCTTAGCCTCCAAGAGGAAGCTCGAGCCCGTGTACCTGTGGATGTCCTCGTCGAAGTCGTAGGTGAATGAGGGCATGTAGTTCAGCTGCCCCGTCTCGCCGTCGAACCCTATTATCTCGTTGACCGAGGTTACGCGTCTTATGAACTTGCGGCCCCTCTCCATCCTGGCCTGGAAGACCGCGAGGTTTAGGCTGTCGACGTGGCTCCTGGGAACCCTGATCGGGTCCGACGTGAGCCTCTGGAAGAGCTGGCCCAGGTTCCCGGCGTGCATGGTCGAGAGCACCGGGTGCCCCGTCTCTATGGCCTGGAAGGCTATACGCCCCTCTTCGCCCCGTATCTCGCCTATGATTATGTAGTCCGGCCTTTGACGTAGAGCCGCCTTGACCAGGTCGAACATCGTCACGGGGCTACCCGTGTGCAGGCGGGTAACCTCCCTGACCCAGTTCTTATGCGGTATGTTCACCTCAGGGGTCTCCTCTATGCTCACTATCTTGGCGTTGGGCTTTATGAACGCCGTTAAGGCGTTCAAGGTGGTCGTCTTGCCGGATGCCGTCTCACCGCATATGAAGCACGAGACACCTGTGTCGAGAAGCAGCCACATGTACGCGGCCATCTCGGCCGATAGGGTCCCCCACCTTATCAGGTGGGCTACCGATATGGGTTCCCTGCTGAACTTCCTTATCGTGAAGTTGCTCCCCCTCAGGCTTATGTCCTCTCCGAAGACTATGTTGAACCTGGAGCCGTCTGGGAGGTGGATGTCCACTATCGGGTTCGAGAAGCTCAGGACCTTGCCGTACCTCTCGGCTATGCTCCTAAGAAGCCTATCCACCTCTGCCTGGTCGACCTGGACGTTCGTCTCGAGATAGCCGAATAGTT
>Ga0190363_1002296_pt1 | contig 10978 bp, 10 predicted proteins | sample 48721867_MG_FD_161272 | JGI IMG/M metagenome (GOLD analysis project Ga0190363, IMG submission 161272) | Hydrothermal vent microbial mat bacterial communities from Southern Trench, Guaymas Basin, Mexico - 4872-18-6-7_MG | ecosystem: Environmental > Aquatic > Marine > Hydrothermal vents >...
GAACCTGAGGATCCCCATCGGATGAGCCCTACCGCTTATCCTGCTCATCGTCATACGACCGAGTGCCATGGCGATGCTGAAAAGCACAAGTCCGAATGCCCCCCCGAAGCGTGAAAACCCAAATACCTCTTCCAGATATGCCGGTATCCACTGCGCCGCCCCTAACTCCGTGCCTCCTCCCAGCAACATCGCCAGAAGGAGAAGGATGAAGATCGGATGTATTATCAGACCGATCCCGAAGGAGCGTTTGTAATCGGAGGGTGGAAACTCAGGAAGGGATGAGGTGAGATATCCGATGCCGAACAGAAGGGAGGGGAAAATACCTAGCAGATAGACATACCTCCAGAGCAATCCCATCCTCAAAAATAACGATGCCAGAAGGACGGTCAACACAGCGCCTATGGAGTAGAAGGCGTGACAGAAATTTATGGCCTTCGTTCTGTTTTCGGGAGCTAAAATGCAGATGAGGGGGTTGACGAGAACCTCCAATATGCCGCTACCCATCCCCATCAGAAAGGCTCCGAAAACTAAAACCTGAAAGGCAGGGGAGAGGGCGCTCGTCAGAAGGCCAAAGGCTTGAAGGAGGGCGGCTGAGATCAGAAAGGGTTTGACGCCGAATCTGTCGGCAAGCGGACCGGTCAGGATTATCGTCAATGCGAAGCCCCAAAAGAGGGCTGAAAGCAGCATGCCGCCCTGTGTGTCGCTCAAGGAGAAATCGCCTTTTATCGAGGTGAGGCAGGTCGGAGGGAGGTTGACCATCACGGCTATGGCTATCATCGAGATATAGGAGCTTAAAAGTAGCCACCGTATCATCAGCGCACCTGGATCGGGAACCTTCTCACCTCATCAGGGGCCAGCGTGAGCGATATCCACCCCTCACCTCGCCTTCGCCATGAGAATCTCACCGCCCTCTCGCCTCCGTTGAAGAACAGAACTTCGCCTTCATTCCCCACGGGCGGTTTCACAAGAGAGACGATCTCCTTCGGCAGCCGAACCTCCTCCCTTTCGTTTTTAACCTCAATCGTCGGAGTCAGGCCGCTCAGGATCTCCCTGGTACCCAAAAGCAGGGGACCGTAGCAGCCTGTCACCGCTCCCTGTCCCCAGTTTCGGCCATGTCCCGCTGCCACGGAGCATATCGCTCCGCCCATATCGGCGTGTTCTCTCCCTCCCCGAAGCACCCTTCGAGCCATCATCAACTTCACGGCGGCGTTTTTGAAGGCACGTCTAGCGTATCCCATATCGCCCGTCACGTGATAGGCGAGCGTCAAGGCTGCGGTTGAAGGTTCACAGGTGGGTCTGACCGATCCGTCATCCGACCACTCTCCCCAGTAAATCATATCCTTCCGTTTCCCAACACCCGGCTCCCGCCGACGCCAGCTCTGAGGAAATACCATCGCCAGATCGCAGCTCCTCTCAGGTGGAATCTCCTTTAGCACATCGAGTATGTTACCGTCGAAGGAGGTATCCTGAAAGGTCCAACGATAATACCACACCGCCGCCGCACCTGGATCGGCATAGGGGTCCAACAGTTCACCGATCAGCGGCTCGACTATCTTACGCGACGCCTCCTTGAATACCTCATCGCCCGATATCAGGAAGAGATCGCCGAAGGCGTAGATCGCCCCGGATGCCAGCAGGTTCTCCACCCCGGCCAGCGGATCCCGCGGGACGTGATGTTGGCTGCAGGCCATTCCCCTCTGTTGAGGCGATTTTAGATCGGGCTCATATACCCCTTTCCCATCGGCATCCCACATGACCGGTATCGGGCCGTCTCCCGACTCCAGAATGAGCAGAGCTCGGCGTTTCCCATATCGGATCGCCCAATCCAGATATCTCCCCTCCCCCGTAACCCTGTAGGCCGCCAAAGCGATATGTATGAACCTGATGTGCTCCGCCACCTCATAGGCATAGCGGGGATCATCGTCTATAACCCGCGTCCCCAGATAATAACTTCGAAACCGGTCGGCATTGTAATCGTACCACTCCGGTATCCCCTCAACCCAGTTGCCGATATGATGTGCGGCGTCCTCAAGAAGAGCCTTCGCCCTCTCGTCATGGGGGGCCAATGCCAGATATCTCGGCAGAAATAGTAAGAATGGCTCAGGACCGTGATGGACATCGGCTTTCGGCGGATATCCATGAAAGCATCTCTCCTTGACCCATCTGACCAGATCGGCTAGCAGGTTTCGGAAATGATCCATAATCTTTTCGTCACCGGTCACGAGATAGTGCTGGAACCAGGTTAGGGCATAATTGGCCTCATCCTCTCCGCCCCCATGTGGTCCGGGCCCGTCCATAAGAATGCTCTGATCCAACCACCGCGATATCTCCTGGCGAAGCTGAAGGTAATAGCCGTAATACTCCTTCATGGGATCGCATACCTCCGAGGGCGCTTGATTTATAAGGCCTATGGTTGAATACCTCCGATAACATTTAGCTCATCGAGTTCCCTGTCAGATTTCGCAGCGTAGGGTATATATCCCTTATTTAGTGCTTTTCCATAGTAATCATCTATCCTCTCCTTGTTGCCTTCGGAATATCCGCTCCCATCATCGACATAGTCTACAGAGAACACGGGTTTGCCCGCAGCATAAACCGCGTCCAGATAATGTGTCCTTACCTGTGTAACGTTTAGAGGTATAGGATCGGTCCCGTCATAAAAGAGATCTTCAACCGCCCAACCGGAGATTGTATCTAAAAGCGAGCTGTTATCAAAGTTAATTAGCCTTTCACCATTTTGCGGGATTATGTAAAAGCTGCTGTCGCTTTTGCCCCTACAATAGTTCGCTATATCCGTTATAAGATTTATCATCCTTCTCGCCGCCTCCTCCTCTGAAAGATGAACGTCCCCATTATTGTTCGGGCTGCTCCAGTATTCAAACTCATCAACCTTATCGAGGTAAACCCCGGAAAAACCCTGCTCCATAATTTTATCTAAATAGGAGAGGATTATGTCCTTCCATCCCTCATTCCAATACTTTACAGCGTAATTCCCTTCCCATTCCGGGTTTTCTTCGCCTAACCAGCTTGGAGGGTTCTGGCGCCATCCTTCCTGCCAGTAAAACCGATAATCCTCAGCTTCCCCTATACTTATATAAGCGATGGGAACTATTCCGGAATCCTTAATCCGGTTGATCTCCTCCGAAGAATACCTCCTTTCCTCAGATCCATCCTTCGAGTAATCCACAACCACTAACTCAAAACCAGATGCAGCGATCACATCAGGATCGGCATTTTGAAGCTGATACGCCCAATTTTTAACGGCGATGAGCTCAGGATATTCCTCTTTACTTGGTTGCTCTGAGCACCCGCTGAGAACGGCTCCTATTACAAGCAGAACTCCTATAAAACAGATTTCCTTTTTCATCGCCCCACCCTGGTTCCATCATCTCCTCCCTGATCTTCACCGAGGAGTGCCCATAATTATACCCCCTCGCCTGAAAGCCTGTCAAACCTCGAAATCCTCCGAAGAGGAACAGGTTATTGCGCCTCATGTTCCGGTATGCTAAAATATCATTGCGTTTAGAACCCTCTTGACGACTAAGGATAATGGACATAAGCTCTTTCTTACCTCACCTGATCGGATTGGCTCTGCTTCTGGGACTATCCGCCTTCTTCTCCGGCTCTGAGACGGCGATGTTCTCCCTGACCAAGCTTCAGGTTCAGAGGTTAAGGGAAAAGGCGGATGGAGCCAGCAGGGCCGTGGTCCGTTTTTATCAGGATCTCCGTCGCCTGCTCGTGACCGTTTTGATAGGCAATAACTTCGTCAACATAGCCTTCTCGAGCATCACCGGATCGCTCTTCATAGGGCTCATGGGAAGCACAAAGGGCGTTACGGCGGCTGTGATCTTCAACCTCTTGATGCTTCTAACCTTCGGGGAGATCACCCCCAAGGTGTATGCCCTCAAACATCCCCAGAGGTTCGCCCTTAAAACCGCCAGGCCGCTTTGGCTGATCTCCATCCTCCTCTTCCCAGCCTACTGGATCCTGAAGCTGATCACAGATCTGATCATGCCCAAAGGAATGGAGTTTAACGATACGGTCACTCCCGATGAGATCAAAGCGCTCCTTTCGGCGGGCGCTGAGGAAGGGGAGTTTGAGGAGAGGGAGAGGGAGCTTATCCAGTTGATATTCGAGCTCAGGGATATCGAAGCGCATGAGATAATGATCCCTCGCACCGATATGATCTGTGCCCAGAGCACGGAGAGGATCGGCGATATATTGAACAAAGCTAAAGAACATGGCGTCTCCAGAGTTCCCATATACAGGGAGAGCCTGGACGATATCTGCGGAATATTCTACGCCAAAGACCTGCCTATATGGCGAGGATTCGACGTGATGGATATGACGGCGGAGTTCTTTATGACCGTCAGAGAGGAGCTGCTGGTCGACCGGAGCGATACCCTCATAAGAAGGCCTCACTTCGTGCCTGAAAGTCGGAGGGTCAGCGAATTACTGAGGGACTTCTCCAGGTTCAAAACCCATATGGTCATACTGGTCGACGAATACGGCGGAACCTCAGGCCTTGTGACCTTGGAGGATGTGATAGAGGAGATCGTGGGCGATATCGTCGACGAGTACGACGAATACAGGCCTCAGAGGGAGATGATAAAGGATCTGGGCGGAAACAGATATGAGGTCTCAGGAAGAACGCCGGTCAGACTTATCAATAGAACCCTCGGACTCAAACTGGATGAGGAGGCGGCCGACACCGTGGGAGGATATGTGATCAACCTCCTGGGAAGGATACCGAAGGCGGGTGAGGTCATAGAGATAGAGGGGCTTCGGATTGAGGTGGAGAAGATCGAGGGAATGAGGGTCGAGACCGTAATCCTGAGTAAGCTCGGCGGTAAGGGGGGGAAAACCAAGGGGATTATATCCCTCCTGGTGCCTCTGTTTCTCTGGGCCTCGATCTCATGGGCGGCGGGTGAATCGCCCGCGCAATCCGCATTATGGCGGGCGATACCTTTTAGCATCATAGCTCTGATCCTCGTGGGATTCAGGGCGTTTTACGCCGGTTCGGAGACGGCTTTCGTATCGGCGAACAGGATGAGATTGAGAGCTTTGGCGGAGGAAGGAGAGGTTAAAGCCGCGAGGGCGCTCTCCCTTTTCAGCATGCCCGAGGAGATCCTGACGATGACGCTCATAGGGACGAATCTGATGGGTATATCGGCCACTCAGATGGCGGTACTCGCCGCCAAATCGATAAGGCCGCACGATATAGCATGGCAAAGCTCGATCACCACCGCCGTGATGACTCCTCTGATCCTGCTCTTCGGCGAGATTATCCCGAAGTCCATCTTTAGGGCCAAGGCGAACTCGATCATGATGAGGGCCTATCTGATGATAAGAGGCTCACATCTGGCCTTCTATCCCGTCGTTAAGGTCTTCACGAGGCTCTCCTCCAAGCTCGCCTCGGCCGTTAAGGGAGAGGAGGAGAGCGACGCCCGAAGGAGTGAGCTCAGGCTGCTCACAAGCATGGGAGAACAGGAGGGGGTGATCCTGCCCAGACAGAGGCAGATGATCCATAGCGTATTGGATCTGCACAGGAAGACGGTCGGCCAGGTGATGGTACCACTGGTCGAGATGATTTCCCTGAGAAAGGGCACGTCGATATCTGATTTCCTCGATATGGCCGCCAGATATCCCTATTCCAGATATCCGATCTACAGGAGGAGGATAGATGATATCGTGGGGATCGTCCACGTTCTGGATGTGATCTACTCCGGAGATGATGAGGGAACGATCGACAGGTTTATCCGAAGGGATCTGACCTTCGTGCCGGAGCTCAAACGGGTTGATACGTTCCTGAGGGAGTTTCAGCATAAGCTCCTCAATACGCCGAAGGACAGAAGAAACCCGATGGCCTTTGTGGTGGACGAATACGGCGGCGTGGTGGGGCTCGTCACCATAGAGGATCTGATCGAGGAGATCATAGGCAACATCCAGAGCGAAAGGGGAGGACAAAGCCACCTGATATCCATGGACGAGCGGAGCATAATATGCGATGGTAGAATGGAGATCGAGGAGCTGAACATGAGATTTAACCTCCAGATACCCGAGGGGAACTATGAGACGGTGGCCGGCTATTTGATCTCGCTCCGCGATGGGGTGCCGAGGCCCGGCGAAGTGATCGATACGGATACGCTCAGGTTTATCATATTGAACTCGGATGAAAGGACGATTCGAAAGGTGAAGATCGTCAACAAAACGGGGAGATTCTCCGAGGAGTTAGCGTAAGGGGGTGTGGCTATGGATGAAAGGAAAAAGGTCGAACTGCCGCCGGTCACGTTCATCGGATTCGTGACCACCCTTGCCAACACCGCTTTCGCCTACATGGGCGGGATGGAGGATACCCAAACCAAAAAGCCCGTTATCGACCTAAACCTGGCAAGGCATACCATAGACACACTCGATATGCTTAAGGAGAAGACAAAGGGAAACCTCACGGAGGATGAGAAGAGATTTTTGGAGAACGTGCTCTTCACGTTGAAGATGACCTTCGTGAGGATTTCCACCGAGCAGGAGAAAAAGGAGAGGGAAGATGAGGATAGGGGTGATATCGGACACGCACATCCCAAAGAGAGCACAGAGTCTGCCTGATGATCTGGTGGATGTGCTCCGAAAGCTCGACTTCATAATACACGCGGGGGATTTCGAGACGATGGAAGCGCTTAGAGAAATCGAGAGGATAAACAGGCTCGTTGCCGTCCACGGCAACATGGATTCCCCCGATGTCAGGAGACAGCTGCCCAACAGGAGGGTTTTAAACGTCGAGCACGTCAGGATAGGGATCATACATGGATGGGGCGATCCACACACGTTGCCGGAGAGGGTGATGGAACAGTTCAAGGATGACGGCGTCAGATGTATCATTTTCGGCCACTCACATCAGGCGATGTGCGAGGAGAGGAAAGGGATACTCCTCTTTAATCCCGGAAGCCCCACGGACACCATCTTCGCCCACTTCAGATCCTACGGCATCCTTGAGGTCACCAGGGAGGGTGTGAAGGGGGAGATCATAAGGCTCGATTGAGCCCCTATACTGTTCTACTTGTCCATTTCGGCTATATCGGATATACTTAGAGTTAAGCGAAATCGGTTGTTAGAAGCTTAAGGAGGATAGGTATGAAAAAATTTCAAGAACAATATATCGTAGATGAGAAGGGGCGAAAGACAGCCGTAATTCTTCCCGTTGAGGAGTATGAAGAACTCTTAGAGGATCTCCACGATCTTGCGATCATTGCTGAACGCCGGAACGAGCCTACAATACCTTTCGAGGAACTTAAGAAACGGTTGAAAGAAGATGGACTCTTATGAGATTCGATGGAAGAGCTCGGCAGAACGAGACTTGCGGAACATCGATCCACAGCATGTTCCTCGAATTATCAAGGCTGTCGAATCCCTTGTGGATAATCCATTTCCGTCGCAACACCGTAAACTCCGAGGCTCAGAGCAAGATTATCGGATTCGGGTTGGGAATTACAGAGTGATCTACCAAGTGGATACCAAAGCGAAAATTGTGACCATTTATCATGTCCGTCATCGTAGAGAAGCATATCGTACATAATAATACCGCCATAATACCGCCGACCGACTTCGCCTAAAGCAGCTTTCTATGTCGCCGAACTTCTGTTCGTAAGGATTTACCTGGCTATCCTTGAGGAAGCTCTTGCCTGTTGAGGTTTTGGTTGAGAAGGTATAGGGCTGACTTTCACTGGATTCTATAAAACCGGGGAGGGGGGAAGAGATGCTTTTTTCGTCTGATATCAGAAGGCCCGCCGTGGCGGGCGCGTTTTATCCCAATTCTCCATCGACCCTGCGTCGGATGGTCAGGGAATTCATAGACGAAGCCCCCAGGGTCGATGTCGATGGACGGATAATCGGGCTTATCTCGCCCCATGCCGGCTACGTCTATTCGGGACATGTGGCGGGACATGCCTACAAACAGGTGAAGGGCGAAAGCTACGACTCGGTCGTCGTGATGGGGCCGAGCCATCGGATGCCGTTCTGGGGGTTCGCCCTGTGGGCTAAGGGCGGTTTCGAGACCCCTCTCGGCACCGTCCCCATAGACGAAGGACTGGCCTCAGAGCTGATGAGCCTCAACGACGGGATAAAACATCTTCCGCAGGCACACGCATATGAACATAGCATCGAGGTTCAACTTCCGTTTCTGCAGGAGAGCCTTGGTGAGTTCAAGCTCGTTCCCATACTCATGCAGGACTATTCCGAGGCGGCCTGTCATTCGCTCGCCAGCACCTTAGGGGAGTGTCTCAAAGACAGGAACGTTTTGATCGTGGCGAGCACGGATCTCTCACACTACCCGGAATATGATGAGGCGGTCAGAGCGGATAGGATCGTGATCGAGGCGGTTTCGAAGTTCGATCCGGCGGAGCTGCGCCGCAGGATGGATGAGCATATGAGACTGGGCGTCCCGGAGCTACATACGATGATGTGCGGCGCCGGGCCGGTTTACGTCCTGCTCGAAGCCGCCAAGCTCCTGGGCGCGGGGAAGGTGAAGGTGCTCAAATACGCCAATTCGGGCGACGTGCCTTTCGGCGATAAAGGCCAGGTGGTCGGATATATGGCCGCCGCCATATGGTAAGGGGGTGAAGATATTGGAGGATTTGCAAAAAAAGGTTACACCCGAGGTGGAGGAGCTTCTGAGCGAGGAGTCGCAGATACTGCTTCTTAGGATCGCAAGATCCTCGATAGAAAGCCACCTCTCGGGCAAATCCATGCCTCAATATGAGATAACGGACCCCAAGCTTCGGGAGAGACGCGGGGCCTTCGTGACGCTACACAAGGACGGAAGGCTCAGGGGATGCATAGGATATGTCTTCCCAATCAAACCCCTGTATCAGACCGTCCAGGAGGTAGCTGTCGCCGCCGCCGTGGACGATCCCAGGTTTCCCCCCGTTAAATTGGAGGAGATGGAGGAGATCGAGATAGAGATCTCAGCCCTTACGCCGCTCAGGCGGATAAGGAGCATCGACGAGATCAAAGTCGGCACTCACGGGATTTACATCAAGAGGGGAATCAACTCGGGATTGCTTCTGCCGCAGGTAGCGGTGGAGTATGAATGGGACAGGGAACAGTTCCTGGCGAATACCTGTCAAAAGGCATGGCTTCCACCGGATGCGTGGAAGGATCCGATGACGGAGATCTATATCTTCAGCGCCCAGGTCTTCAGTGAAAAGGAGAAGGGACTGAAATGAGGGTAAAGGCGGTAAGAGGGACAAGGGATATCACTCCGGATGAGATGCCGAAATGGCGATACGTCGAGGAAGTCGCTAGGGATATCTTCAGGAGATACGGCTATAGGGAGATGCGCACGCCGACCTTCGAACACACTGAGCTTTTCATAAAAGGGACGGGCGAGACGACGGATATCGTCGAAAAGGAGATGTACACCTTCACCGATAAGGGTGGAAGGAGCATCACGCTTCGACCGGAGGGAACGCCGGCGATAGTGAGGGCATGTCTGGAAAGCGGTCTTCTCGGTTCCCTGCCCGTGCTGAAGCTGGCATACATCGGGCAGATGTTTCGATACGATAGGCCCCAGGCCGGCAGATATAGGGAGTTCTGGCAGATAGGCGTCGAGGCGTTCGGATCCGATAACCCCGCAATCGATGCCGAGGTGACCCAACTGGCCTATCAGCTCATGAGGGAAATCGGCCTTAAGGGACTTTCCCTCGATATCAATAGCATCGGCTGTAACAGATGTAGGCCGAGATATGTCGAGCATCTCAGGGAGTTCGGGAGAAGACATATCGATAGACTATGTGGGAAATGCGTGGATCGGCTTGATCGAAATCCGCTGAGGATACTGGATTGTAAGGAGGAAAGGTGCAGGATCGTCACAAAGGAGGCGCCTGTCATTCTGGATTATCTCTGCGATGAATGCAGATCGCATTTCGATAGGTTTAAAAGGTATCTCGAGGAGCTTGATGTCCCGTACAGTGTGAATCCTAGGATCGTGCGAGGGCTGGATTACTACACCAGGACGGTCTTTGAGATCACCGCCGAAGGGTTGGGGGCGCAAAACGCCGTCGTAGGCGGCGGTAGATATGACTATCTGGTGGAGCAGATGGGCGGCAAACCCACACCAGCATTGGGATTCGCCGCCGGACTGGACAGGATCATCGCCTCGCTCGACGCCCAGGGATTTAGATTCCCAACCGCTGAAGGAATCGACTGTTTCGTGGCCGTCATAGATGAAGCCTTCGGGGATGCGCTGGGGCTGACGGATAAACTCAGAAGCGAAGGGCTCTCGGTTGAGATGGAGTTTCGGGGCCGAAGCCTCAGGGCGCAGATGAAAACGGCCGATAAGCTTAAGGCGAGGTTCGTCGCCATAGTCGGCGGCGAGGAGATGAAGGAAGGAAAGGTGGCCCTTAGAAATATGGAGACGGGTGAGCAAACCGATGTCCCCTTCGACCAGGTGGCGAGGGTTTTAAAGGGGTGATGCCAGATGGCCACTTTTATCGATACTATGGACATATACCGGAGGCTATCCGAAAGGTTTGAGGAGGCTCAAGCCCAGGAGCTGACCGACGTGTTGGCCGAAATCGCCAAAAAGATGGAGGAGCAGAGTAGGGTCGAACAGAGGTTGGAAAACATAGAAAAGGCTATCGAGAGACTGGCGGAGGCGCAGGGGAAAACTGAGAAGAGAATCGCTGAACTAGCGGAGACACAGAGAAAAACTGAGGAAAGGCTGGCCATTCTCGAACAGAGGATGGAGGAGCTGGCGGAGGCACAGAGGGAATCCGAAAAGAGGATATCTGAGCTGGCAGAGGCGCAGAAGAAAACCGAGGAAAGACTGGCCATCCTTGAGCAAAGAATGGAGGAGTTGGCGGAGGCACAAAGAAGAACTGAGGAAAGGCTGGCTATCCTCGAGCAAAGGATGGAAGAGTTAGCGGAGGCACAAAGAAGAACTGAGGAAAGGCTGGCTATCCTCGAGCAAAGGATGGAAGAGTTA
>Ga0190363_1002297_pt1 | contig 10978 bp, 9 predicted proteins | sample 48721867_MG_FD_161272 | JGI IMG/M metagenome (GOLD analysis project Ga0190363, IMG submission 161272) | Hydrothermal vent microbial mat bacterial communities from Southern Trench, Guaymas Basin, Mexico - 4872-18-6-7_MG | ecosystem: Environmental > Aquatic > Marine > Hydrothermal vents > Microbial...
CAACAGGCAAGCTTGCGGTGTGGCAGTAAGCAACTTCTGACAGGACTGCAAGTGCAGTCGTTTTCCCTCCAAGCCCCATCGGCCCAATTCCAAGTGAGTTGACTGCATCGAGGATTTCAAGCTCAAAATCGTTCATTTCAAGGACATTTCTAAGCAAGGCCTTTTTTGCAAGCTTTGTTGAAACGTCAAAAACTCCACCAATTCCAAGGCCGATTATTATCGGCGGACACGGTTTTCCTCCGGCTCTCGCTACCGTTTCTACAACGAAGTTCTTTATCTTTCTAACCTCAGTTGGTAGCATCATCCTCATAGTCGAAGTGTTCTCACTTCCCGCACCCTTTGGCATCGCAACTATCCTGAGCTCGTCACCATCAACAAACTCGACGTTTATTACAGGAACTCCATCTCCAGTATTGTCTCCAGAATTCACCCTCGTAATTGGATGAACGGCGTTTGGCCTGAGTGGTATCTCTCTCGTAGCTCTTCTCACTCCATCTGAAATTGCAAGCCCCAAGTCGAAGTCCAAGTTTAGTTCCTTGCCAATTTCAACGAAGAAAACGGGGATTCCAGTATCTTGGCATATAGGAACTCCGAGCTTTTTTGCAGCTTCTACATTCTCCAAGATCGCTTCTAGGTTTTTCCTTGCGATCTCTGAATCCTCCCTCTCATATGCGATTTTTATTGCTTTGACGACATCTTCAGGCAGTTCTGTGTGGGCTTTCCTCAGTATTTCAACAACAGCTGAAACAACATCCTCATATTCCATGGAGAAAATTCTTAGTTGTATAAATTAGCTTTGGATGTACTTCTTCACGAATCCATAGAGCTCTTCAACTTTTGTGACTTCCTTTTTTATCTTGCAGAATATCTTTCTCTTTATTTCAACGTCTGCTACGTTTCCATAGCTTAAAAGGGCCTTGCTCAAACCCCTCTCTATCTCCCTACCCCTCTCATCGTAATCGGTGAGGATGATTGTCTTTCTCTTCCCTACCCTATCCGCAGTTGCGGAATAGCCCGAGAAAGTTAAGATTTCGCCGGCCACACCGAGCTTTCTGAGAGATGCAACGTCCCTCTCACCCTCAACAACTATTACCCACCCATTTCTCGCCCTCTCTTTAAGCTCCTCCAGTGCCTCAAAAAGGTCTTCAAGCTCAATAACGCTCATATTTCCCTTATTCCAGGCTCTATTTGGACCACAACATCCGATATGATTCCCCTCTTTATTCCACCCCTCACAACAACGAATGAGCTGTAGTAAATAACCCTGATCCTCCCGATGTCTTCTTCGCTAGCCCCGAGCTCCCGAGCAAATTTTCTGATTTTCCCCTTTGCAGCCTCGATGATTTCGCTATCATCTGGAATGCTGCCTTTCCTGAATGGACATTCCTCAACAATCCCGTTGAATGCTGCAGAGCCCTTCTCAGTATCGAACCTTGCGTAGATTGTCAAGCTGAGCCTTGAAACTGCCACACCTACTGCATTGACCGCTTCGCTGTGTTCGGGAACTACGAAATCTGCTCCACACCTCCTTGAAATTTCTGGGATGAGAATTGGTGCAAGATATCCCGCCCCAATGACTCTTTTATATCCAGTTTGGGCTATGTTCTCCGAAACTACAGATATGAACTGATCAACAACGCTTTCAGAATCTATACCCCTACCAGCTTCTCTTGAAGCCCTATAATCCCCTATCTCATGTCCAAGACAATTTAAAGCATCTGTGAGTGTAAATTTCGATCCTCCAAAGGCTATTGGTCTGTCTATCCTTTCAGGCCTCAATTTTCCATCTGATACTAGAGAATCGCCACCAAAGGGTATGCTAAAAGAGTCTACGCACCTTATCAAAGTCTTTCTACCAGCTATGTCTATCCCCTCAACTATGACCGGCATTCCATCCTTCAACCTGACGAAGTCGGTGGAAGTTCCGCCAATATCAACAACCAGTGCATCCTTTTCACCAGTCAAGTAACTCGCTCCAAGCGCAACTGCTGCTGGACTGGAGTTGTAGAGTTCTGATGGATTCTCAAGAACTACTTTGTAAGGAACTATTCCTCCATCGCCTTTAAAATAGTAAAAATCGCCTGCATAACTCCTTATTAATTCCGTTAACCTATATGCAGTCTCCTTGACTTTGGCATTGACAACCGTTGTATTTATCCTGGCAGGATAGTTCAGCCCACCAACGAAGTGGCTCAATGCTATCTTCTCCTTCGAGAATTTCTCTTCAGCTATTTTGCTAACTTTCTCCTCAAGTACAGAGTTTCTGACCGAAAACTTTGCAGCTATCGCTAAATTATCGTACTTCCCATCCAAAGACTTCCTAATTTCGCTCTCATCAATTTCCTCAACCACATCTCCCCTATGGTTCACGTATCCCTTCAAGACCACACCCAGATGGGAGTAGTTTAGTCCTGGGCCAGGAATGAGAAGTGTGAGCGTTTTAATTTCATCAAATTTTGAAATTATCAGGTTTAGGGGAAGTGAGGTGCTCACGACAAGTTTCTCCTTTTTAAGATCAACGTGTTTCGAGACTTCCTTCAAAACACCCCCAATTCCAATTTCGTTTGGTAGCTTTATCGTTTTAATTTCGTCAGAAACTATAGCGGCATCTGTGTTCGTGCCACCAACGTCTATTCCAACGATCATTAAACCGCAAATAGTATGCTGGTATATAAATTCTTTCCAAAATCCTCTAAATTTCAATTACTATCCAGCTGATTCGAGATCCAGTAAGAGAGCTGAAATCCGTGCCACCAACTTCAAGCGAAAATTTTGCTGTCCAATCTTTTTTGAATGAAATTTTTCGATGAAGCTAAGGGCTAAACCATTTTTGATGAAAAACTTTCTAGAGCTAAATTTACAACAAATCTAGTTTTTTACTTATTATTCCGAAAGTTAGAAACGTGGAACTTATGCAAAATAAGAAAAGCTTTTAATCAAGTTCCTAGACGAGGAGAAAAGTACGATGACCTAGTACCCTAAAGAAGGAAGGAGGTAGGAAAGTAAATGGTAGTCGTTAATGAGAACTTCACCCAGGAACTTATCGAATTTGGAGCTGAAAAGGTAATGGAGTGCTTCAACTGTGGTAACTGCACGGCAATATGTCCAGTTTCAACAAACGAGCATTCGTTTCCAAGAAGATTTGCGAGGTACATCCAGCTGGGTCTTGAGGAGAAGGTTCTCGAGGCTGAAGAAACGTGGCTCTGCCTATCGTGCAAGCTCTGCACTGAGATGTGTCCAAGGGACGCTAGGCCAAGCGATATAATGGTAGCTCTTAAGAGGCTTTCGGTTGAGAATGGGAAAACGCCGCCCTACATAAGGGATTTCTTCCAGAACATAACGAAGCAGAAAAATCCATGGGGTATTGGAAAGTTCAAGCGAGACAATTGGATAAAGAAGGCTAAAGTGGAGGTTCCAAGGGTCAAGGAGAACCCGGAATTTGAGTGGCTCTGGTTTGTTGGCTGCGCTAACAGCTTTGAAGATAGGAACATCGAAGTTACGGTGAAGATAGCTAGGATTCTAAACGATATTGGTGTAAACTATGCAATTCTCGGAAGAGAGGAAGGATGCTGCGGTAACGATGTGAGGAGGGCAGGGGAAGAGGGGTTATTCGAACTTCTCATGGAGGAAAACTTGAAAACCTTGGAGAAGTACGGAGTTAAGAAAATACTTGTCCACTCTCCCCACTGCTACAACACATTCAAGAACGAGTACGATGGATACGAAGTAAAGTTGGTCCTTGAATTCATTCTTGACGCAATTAAGAGCGGGAAGCTAAAGCTGAATCCAATTGAGGTAAAGGTAACTTATCACGACTCCTGTTTCCTTGGAAGGTACAACGAAATCTACGATTTGCCTAGGGAAGTTCTGAAGTCCATTCCAGGTGTGGAGCTTGTTGAAATGAAAAACACCAGAAAGCTTTCCCTCTGCTGTGGAGGAGGGGCTGGAAACATAGTCGGAGAGTACCCAGGTGAGATAAACCCAGCTAGATTGAGGGCAAAAGAGGCTGCAGAGACTGGAGCAAGCATTCTAGCTGTTGCATGCCCATTCTGCCTTCTAATGCTTGAAGATGCGGTAAAAACCGAAAAGTTGGACGACAGGATCGTTGTTAAGGATATAATCGAGCTGATTTACGAATCAGCTTACGGAGAGGGGTAGGTTAGAGCTTTAACCAACTAGACACAAAGATGTGCCTGGACAACCACGACTGAGCAAAAAGCCAAGTTGAGAACCCGTTACATTCCGATGCAACAACGCTCAGCGCAAAGCTCCAAAGTTGATGATCATCAAGCCTAAAAACCGTCGTTAGAGTGAATATCTGGATCACCATCTGAGATATCTTTTCTTTTGGAATTCTCTCCTTTGGAACGTTTTCCAACGAGTTCAGAGCCTCTTTTGGTATTGACCCAAGTCCGAGATGGTCAAAGAATGGAAGGAAGATGGATGAGAATCTGGCATACCAATTTCATCAAATCCTAGCCGGTTCTCTTATCTCCAACTATGCCTAGGCGGAATGATACTCAATTTCTTCTCAACTTTAATACTTTGGGTGGATGTAAACTGGTTCATCACTAAGCGAGATCTCAGTTGAATTCATGACCTTCCTGTCTCCATAGATGTCAACAACTTCTACCTTGCCCTTTATCTCCTTAGGAAGTTTGGCCTTCCCCCAAAGCACATATACAACCCTATCTCCAATGGTAAACTTGTACTGCCCCACTTCCGTCCTTACACCTTCCCTAGTCCTTTTGTACTTTTGCTTTATTATCTCAACCTTATCGAAGTAGTCGAGTTCATCCACCAAAGTCTCATAAACCCTCTGGGTAGAATCGGATTTCCAGAATTCGTACCAATTGCCTATGTGGAAAACCTTCTCTGCACCATTTGCAAGAGCGAATACGGTACTTCTTACGATCAACTTCTCAACTTCCTTGATGTTTTCTGGGGGATTGAACAGATCTCCATACTGGACCTCGGTTATCCATATCTCCTTATTTATCCCATGCTTCCCCAAGAATTCTTTGAATTTGATCAAGTAGAGGTCTTCCCTTTCGCCGCTAGTCGTTATACTGTGAACGTTCGCGATGTCGAAGTAGTCCTTCGCCTCATCCATTATCTCATCCCAGAACTCAACAAATCTAGGTTCCATAGAGGCCATTCCTGCCATCAAAACCTTCGCCTCTGGATCGGCTTTTTTTATCGTCTTGTAAGATTCCTTGAGGATTTCCAAATATTCCCTTGGAGAACCGGCGAAGAACCTTAAGTTGAACTCGTTCTGACCTTGAATTGCTGGTTCGTTCATTATCTCCCAGTACTTTATCCCATACCTTAATCCCTCGAGGTCCTCAAAGCCATCTCCATCGTACCTCTCCACAACCGCTTCGAGGAACTTTAGGTAGGCGGTCATGTTGCACGGTTTTCCAACCTTCACCCTCACTTCTCCCTTCGGAGTTGGCAGGGTTGAATAGTACTCATCCCCATGGCAGATGTCCTGATCCCAGTTTGCGTAAGGCATTATGGTCAGTAGTATTGCCCTGTCTCCATACTGGAGTGCCCTAATTATCGTATCCAGCTCAGAAAAATCGTAGATTCCCTTTTCTCTCTCCACGTCATTCCAGAACACAAAAAACCTTATCCAATTCGCTTTCCTAACTCCTCCAATCCCAGAGAAGTGGGATTTCTCAATTTTCTCGATTTTCTCTTCCGGTTTTGGGAAGATTGGGGGCTTCTCTGGAAATTGGATCGGTGGTTTGTTTTCCTGAACGCAACCGTAAAATATTAGGGAAAGTAGAATTAGTAAAATTAGAGAGAATTCCCACCTCATGTCAAGGCTCGTATGGCTCCTCACCAATTGACATCTTGCATAACTCGCTTACCATGATGGGCCTCATACCAATCTCCCTGACTTTTCCAGATAGGGTAAGATAGCACATCGGACAATTGAAAACGACATACTCAGCGTCGGTATTTGCCATATCCTTCAAGTTCTTCTCCTGCAATTCCTCTGCCACATCTCTCCTTCCAGCAAACTCAAATGCGGCTCCACAGCAAATTGCTCTCTCCCTGTCGTACTCCCTCCTAACCCTCTCAACACCTATTAGATCAAAGAGTTTGTCAAGCATCTTGTCAGTTTCTGGACTCAGTCTGTTTGAGCAGGGCCTTTGGTATGCAACCTTTATACCAAGCTTTTCACACCCTATCTCCCTAAGTCTCCTGTAAAGGTGCTCAAATAAGTGTATAGTCTTGAATGGAACGTCTATTCCATAAGCATTCGCAAATGAGTTGTAGAATCCGTAACATTCATCGTGGAATAGAACTATCTCCTTTGCGCCGAACTTCGACATGTTCTCAATTATCTGCTTTGCCCTCTCTTTGACAACAGATATCAAACCGTAGTGTAGGTAAAGCAGATTGCAGAAGAGAAACCTCCCTCTCACAACATCGTAGCCTTCATACAACTTCCCCTTAATCGCATCCTTAAATTCCGGAAAGAGGCAGATGTTTATTATCCTCTCACCTACTTTCTTCGGCCTGAACTCTCCCTCAGCTTTGTACCTGTTTATAAGGACTTCCTTCATTTTTTCATCTAAGAGCTTGACTCCATACTCCTCTTGAAGTTCAACTATCCTGTAGAAGGGATGATTGTTGTAGGGGCAGTACTCCTCGCATCCATAGCATGTCATGCACTCCTCAAGAACCTTGCTGTACTCGCCCTTTGCAAGCTTTATCCTCTCCTCCCTTGCAGATTTTAGATCGTAGTTCAGGTAGAGGCATTTGGTTAGGCAATCATAGCTCTCGCATTTGAGACAGAGTTCTGGATCGAATCTGAGCTGAAACATGAATAGAGTTCGAACTTTAATTTTTATACTTTCTGAAACGGGTTGAAGTTCAACATCTCCCAAAACTTGTGATTCATTACCAAATTATTAAAAAGTTAAATAAAATATTACTTAAGTAAGTGGTTAATTCAAAATTTACATCTTTTTTCATCGAGAAAAAGACGTCATTTATCTTTTTTTCGGTTTTTGGAACCTCTTCCAATCTAATTGGCAAAAATTTATATATGCTTCCAACTTTCAATCTTTGAGCCGAGGTGGTTCTATGAGCGAGGCAAAGGACTTGGTTAAGAAGATGTGTGACGTTCAGAATGAGAGTGAGGATATAAAAAAGGATGCTGCCGGCTGGAGTGGAGTCGTCCAGTACGTTATCGATGGGGAGGAGTTCTACGTAGAATACAAGTCGGATGGGAGTTGCGAGTTCAAGGAAGGAAAGCATCCTTCGCCAACTTTCACGATAATCTCCCCGCCAGACTACTGGGTTACAGTTCTAAAGGGCCAAGAAGATCCAGTTAGTGGATTCATGATGGGAAAGTACAGAATCGAAGGAAACATAATGGAGGCGCAGAGGCTCGCTGGATTGCTCAAGAAGTTTATCGGTAAGTTATAACTTATTTCTATTTTTCCGATAAAAGTTGTTAAGAAATTGAGAATTTTATTAAAAAAAAGTTTATTTTATCAAACTCTTTTAGGAAAATCGCCGGTGAGGTTATGATAGTGATCGAGGCAGAAGGTCTCTGCAAAAACTTTGGTGAAGTGAGGGCACTAGACGGTGTGTCATTCAAAGTAAAGAAAGGGAAGGTGTTCGGATTCCTCGGACCAAATGGAGCTGGCAAAACGACGACTGTGAGGATACTTACCGGCATAATCAAGCCAGATTCTGGATACGCATGGGTTAATGGATATGATGTTGTGAGGGAGAAATTGAAGGTAAAAAACTCGATTGGTGTCCTTCCAGAGATTTCCAACGCCTATCCAGATCTCACAGCTTGGCAGAACCTCATGCTAATCTCGAGCTTGTATGGGATTAAGAGGAGAGAGGCTGAAAAGAGGGCGAACGAGCTGTTGAAGGAATTTGGCATAATCGAGAGGAAGGACAGCAAGGTCAGGGGATTCTCGAAGGGAATGAAGCAGAGACTGATGCTCTGTATGGTCCTAATCAGCGACCCCAAAATAGTCTTTCTCGACGAACCCACAAGTGGTTTGGATGTAAAGAGTGCAAGGATGATAAGGGAGAAGATACTAGAGATGGAGAGGGAGGGGAAGACCGTTTTTCTAACGTCTCACAACATGGATGAAGTCAACATGCTCTGCGATGAGATCGCAATAATAAACAAGGGGAAGATAGTGGTGGTAGATACTCCGGAAAGGATAAAGCAGAGGGTTGGAGGGAGTGTTGCTGTTGAGGTTAGTTTCAATAAGAAGGTCGAGCTCGACGCAAAGAGGTTTGGCGACAAGTACATCATCTACACAACCGACCCCTATGAGACGATATGTGAGATCGTTGAGTTCGCAAGAAAGAACGGTCTAAAGATAGTTTCGATAAACACAAGGACTCCAACACTTGAAGATGCTTTTCTAAAGCTCCTTGAGATGGAGGAAGTTGAATGAAGTGTATTGCGATTGCTAAAAAGGACATAATAATGTACTACATGAAGGGGCCCGTCGTTATCTTTGGAATTCTGCTTCCCCTTTTCCTCTTTCTTGCATTTTGGATTGGGAGAGACATACCAGAAAACTTCCTCATGACCGGCTTAATCGCAATGACCGTTTTCTTCTCTTCAACTTCCGTTTCTCCAGTAATAGCGCCATGGGAGGGTCAGATGAGGACGCTTGAGAGGCTCATAGCATGCCCCGTATCGACCACAACGATAGTTTTTGGCGACGTCCTCGCATCCCTCAGCTTTGGAATTGCAATCTCATCTGTGCCGATACTACTCTGCCTCGCACTTGGAATAAAAATATGGTTTTTGTTCCTAATCCCGGCGATTGTCCTATCGGCCTTTTGCTTTTCTTGCCTGGGCTTGCTCTTCTCCGCCTACCCAACAAACCTTCCCTCAACAATAATGATGATATCTTCGATGGTCAGGTTTCCCCTAATTTTCATCAGCGGTATCTTCATTCCCCTAGAAGACCTCCCATTCTGGGGAAGAGCTATCTCTTTCCTCTCACCCCTCACCTACTTCACCGACATAGTCAGATTTTCCCTCGGTCTTAAACCCTTCCTTCCAATCTACCTCGATTTCCTAATTCTCTCCCTTTTCTCACTAATCTTCTTGGGATTAGTTATAAAACTCCAAGAGAGAGCTCTACTCAAGAGACTCTGAATATCAGCAAAGCCCTCAACTCTCTAACATTCACCCTAACTTTAAAAATTATCAAATGATTTTCTAGAGGAAATTCTCTTTTTTACCAGTTTCAGCTCATCCAAGAAACTCAGAAAATCTGGAGTTGAATTTCAGTGATGTTTCAAAAACATTTGTCGAACTTCTGGCTGGAGAAGAGTGGCTTAATTGAAGGAGACCTGCCGACGGAGCTTAGAGATGGAAATGCCCTTACAATCTACGACGAGCCAGCTGGCTTTGGCGGGTACAATTTTGATGATGAGGGTGTTTTGGCGAGGAAGAGGAAGCTGGTTGAAGATGGAGTTGTGATTTGCCACCTGAACACGAGAGAGAGTGCCTTTAAACTTTGCGAGGAGCCTGGGAATGCAAGAGGCCTCTTTACAATCCCAAAAGCTTTCCAGACAAACTTGGTTGTTGAGAAGGGCGACTGGAGCATTGAAGAGATGATTTCAGAGACAAGTGAGGGATTTCTGGCTGAAGGTATTTTGAGGGCGGAAATATTTGGTGAAATGATTAGGATATCACCAGAACTTTGCTGGTACATCAGAAGGGGAGAGATCCAGACCCCCGTTTTGGTAAACGAGATCAGAATTCCAGCTTCAGATGCACTAAAAAGAGTTGTTGCAGTAGGAAAAGAAATGTTCGAGAGAATAGGGTTTGAAAAGGGCTTTCCAATATCCGAAAAGTCGCCCCCAATTTTGATTGAGGCAACAGTTGCATAACAAAATTTTTTAATTTTCTTTCATTATGAATTTACCTGTACTACGAAGACATAATACAACACCTTGGCGGACTCATTGACGGGGGAGTACTCCTACTCCTACAACCAGTACAGTCTTGGAGGATAGGGATCATCCACGTGAAGCATAGATTAGAAAAGGGAGATTTCGCATTGTTTTAGATTTCATTCTGCCAATTCATTGACAGGCTCAAGAGTGCTGGACTTGACGCTATCTCGGAGGGGAAGAAGGGGAACATTGCGATCGTTAATACTTTTGATGAGTAGGATCTCGGGCATGACTTTATCTATCCAGTTGAAGTCCATCCAAGAACAGTGGTCACGAACCTGAGGAGGATAAAGAAGGGGATTGTTGAGAAGTACAAGTTGGGAGAGGAGATGCATAGTTGCCGTAACTCTCGACATGGTTTACAGGAGATGGGGTGCAGATGCGCACCGAAACCTAATGATAAGGTCCCTCGACATATTTGAGCAACTTGAACTTGGCGGATATAGAATAGCCATAATCCTAATAGTTAATAGAGATGCACTACCTAAAGATCTCCATTTCTGGCTCGTAACTCTATCTGACCAAGTAATCCTTACTGAAGGCGTTTTGAAGGAAGGTGCGTTGGTTGAATCGCAATTGCCAAGAACAACAAGCCTGATTTTGAGCCAACGATAATACTGAAGGAGACCTTATGAGGAGTCGATACTAATCTAGGGTACGAGAACTATTGGGCTAATCTTAATACCTGAAAGCAATTCTGGTAGGCAAGTGGAAAGTAGAGCCAAAACAAGCCCCAAAATCGCATTCTTTATGATGTTCTTCCCTTCTTCTCTCATTAACTCATCTCCAGTTATCAGCTTTGCTGAACCTCAGAGAATTGCTAATCCAAAAACTGACGGGACCAGAATTCTCAGAGCTTTGACAAACTCCGAGATCTCCATGAATTTCCTAGGATGGAAATCTATAAAACCTTGATTTTATAACAAATAACAAGATTATAACAACAACATCAGCCATGTTTTAGCGGGGGTTGCCGAGTGGACAAAGGCGCCGGATTCAGGGTCCGGTC
>Ga0190363_1002299_pt1 | contig 10960 bp, 9 predicted proteins | sample 48721867_MG_FD_161272 | JGI IMG/M metagenome (GOLD analysis project Ga0190363, IMG submission 161272) | Hydrothermal vent microbial mat bacterial communities from Southern Trench, Guaymas Basin, Mexico - 4872-18-6-7_MG | ecosystem: Environmental > Aquatic > Marine > Hydrothermal vents > Microbial...
ATTCTGCACCTATATCATCCTTAAAAAAGTCCCCTGGGATAACCTCGACCCTTTCAGCATCGAACATCTCTATGTATCTCCTCGTACACCTGAGGACCCTTGGGAGGTCGAATACGTAAGCCTTCAGGCGCCTATTAAGTTTGGTGAATGCTATCGCATAGAGCCCGTGTCCTCCCCCGAGGTCTAGAAGCTTCCTCGCTCTCTTGAATTCTGGGAGGTCAGCGATTATTCTGACCGTCCTTTGTAGCTCGCCGCATAGCATCTCCGACGCGAGGGAGGGAACGCGTTTCTCAAAGAAGAGTTCCTCGTTTATCGGGGTGGGCTTTCCCTTCAAAGCCGCATTCAGGCTATTCCAGACCTTGAACTCCTCGTTTAGGCTCTCTATCACGCTGATTTGGGAGAGGAGGGAGTCTCTCTTCAGATATAGGCTGCTCAACTCCGTATTTCTATACGCGCCCTTCACCTTATTTAAAAGACCAAGGTCGCATAAGACGTCGCATATCTTACATGCGAGTTTCACGTTTACCCCGAGTTCCCTGCTGATCTCCTTCGGCGTCTTCGGCTCGTCTAGGATATCGAATAAACCCGCTTGAACGGCAACGTAGATCGTGCGGAATATCTTATAGCCCCTTGAGCACATGTTCAGAATTTCATATAGAGGCTTAGCGTCGATGCGGGGCTCATTAATTAGTAGCTCATCGACCGGAGTTTTTGTCATGTCAAACCGATTAAATTGTGTATGACAGAAAAATATTACTATTATGCTTAATCATAATACTTAAGGGCGGGTCTCCATACAAACAGACATGTTCCCTGCGACGCCACACCGTCGATGCGCGTTTTCAGACGTTAACGCGTGTATCTATAAGCATTAGGCATCCGGAATCCCGCTTAGGGAAGGGGCTTAAACATTAGCTGGATTTACAGAGGAGGCATAGAGCTGTAGGCTTTTTAATGGACCAGGCGGGATTCGAACCCGCGACCTCCCGGGTGCAAACCGGGTATTCATACCAGGCTGAACTACCGGCCCCTCGACGTTATTAGTCGAAATGCCGGTTTGATAAGGTTTTACCTGGCTTCTGGCTGTGTGAAAGCTTTAAGCCTATCATAGGTTTATGGTTTATCAGGGAGTTGGCCGTAGCGGGGAGAAATCGTTTAAAGATTAAGAGGGTCATAAGTTTACTACTGGTGGTTGTTATAGCCTGTTTGGTAGGTTATCTCTCGTATACGAGTCTAGTCGAGCGTCAGCCAGGCGGAAACACGGAGCCCTTCGTCGTGTGGCCTGGTAAACCTCTCGAGAGGATCTACAAGGATACCGTCCCAGACGAGCGGCGTGTAGGCCAGCCCCTGGAGGTCTGGTGTGCGAGGAACGAGTATGAGGGATGCGTTTTCGGGGTTAGGGCTAACGTGGACGTTCACGGGCTCAGGCTAGAGGCGACGGACCTGGTATCCGAAAACGGACGCATATCCAAGGATAATATTCGGCTTAGCTTCATAGGGTTTATACCCGTACCCAAGAACACGCCCGACACGCCTGAGGAGGAGCTTGAGAGGATAGCTCCGTTCGATGCTCCAGACCCGCTTCTAGACGTAGAGACCTTAGACGTGAAAGGTGGTGAAACCCAGCCCTGCTACTTCCTAGTATACGTGCCTAAAGACGTCGAGCCCGGTGAGTACCGTGGAAACGTCACCGTCTCGTCTCGAGAGGGAGAGGATTCTTTAGAAGTCGTCGTGCACGTGTATCCCATAACATTACCCGACCGTAGAAGCCTCTACGTGACCAACTGGTTCTCCCTCGATAAGATAGCGTCGGCCTACCACGTTCAGCTTTGGTCTGAAGACTTCTGGAAGGTCTTCGAGAAGTGGATAGCCATGATGGCTGAGTATCGGCAGAACGTCTTCTGGGTACCCATAGATACGGTTAAGGTCTCGGCTGGGGAAGACGGCTACAGCTTCGACTTCTCAAGGTTCGACCGGTACGTCGAACTCCTATTCAAATACGGCGCGGATAGGATCGAGATAACCCACGTAGCCGGTTTCAAAAAGTGGGGAAGCGCCGAGATAGCCCTAAGAGGGTTCGAAGTAGCCTACCCTGGAGGCGTCACGAAGACCGAGGACGGGTCTAAAATACTACCCCATCTTCTCCCCGCCTTAGAGCGGCATCTAGAGGAGAAGGGCTGGCTCGACAAGGCGATGATACACATAGCCGACGAGCCTACGGAGGACGGCTTAGAGGCTTGGATCAACGTCTCCAAGCTTGTCCATGAGTACGCCCCTAGGATCAGGAGGATCGACGCGATCGAAACCGTCGGGTTCGAGGGTTATCTAGAGGTCTGGGTTCCGACGCTCCAGCACTTCGACGACTGGATGGATGAATACGTTAAGGCCATGGAGGAGGGCTACGAAGTCTGGTTCTACACCTGCTGCAACCCCACAGGCCGGTATCCGAACAGGTTCCTCGACTATTCTCTCCTGAAGACTAGGATTCTCCACTGGATAAACTACGCCTACGGCTTGAAGGGGTATCTGCACTGGGGCTTCAACTGGTGGGGTGAAGACCCGTTCGGCGAGCCGAACCCGAAGCTGCCGCCCGGTGATACACACATATCCTATCCTGGGGAGAAAGGCCCCATACCCAGTCTAAGGCTCGAGGCTATGCGTGACGGGCTTGAAGACTACGAGTACCTCAAGCTTCTGGAGGAGGAGATCGTAAACGTCAAGCATAGGCTTGGTGGGAAGGCTCTCGCCCTACCGTTCGAGAGGAGGGCTCTTGAAATATGCAGACGAGCCGTACCTAGCATCACCGACTACACTAGAGACGCCGACTTCCTCATGAAGGTCAGAGACGACATAGTGAAGGAGATCCTAGAGGTTCGAAGCCGACCTCTGGCCTTGGTTTTGACTGTACCCCCGGAGTGGAAGCCCATCGTCAGAGGGCCGTTCATGATAATAGTCAAGGGTGTATGCGAAAACGGCTCGTACGTCGAGGTGCAGGGTAAGCAGGTCGAGGTACGCGACGGATACTTCTCCACGTACACGTATCCCACACGCGACGGGGAAATAGTAATCAAGATAGTTAAAGACGGGCAGGAGAAGATAATACGTAGAAAGTTTAAACTGGTCTTCTAACCCCCTTACTTTTTACCTAGAGAGGATGGTTGGAAGTCTCCGTCGGATGACATTCGCTCATGATTCTCAGCCGGGAGTATTCTTCATCGACTTCCAACCATGAAGCTATACGATTAAACCGGGTTTAAAGGGTTTCTCCGGGTGGGGATAAGCTCTTAAACCCTAGCCTATATGGGTTTATCCTAATGACGTTTCCGGTGTTGTCTGGTGCCTCAAGGTCGAGAAAGATAGGGTTAGCGGCCTCCTTCTCCGCCTTATACGGTCTCTTCAGGGTCGCGCCGACTTTCCCTATAGTAGGCTTATCGGGAGCATACTTCCCGCTATCAGACGTTTTACCCCCGGTATACGGGCTTCTCCTAGGCCCAGAGTTAGGGTTCATAGTGGTGTTCACCGGTACCCTCTTGGCGCTATTACTCGGCAAGCCCCCCATCTTCCTAGGCTTAGACTTCATTCCTGCATCCATGAACACCGTCGTAGTTGGTCTCGCCGCGGAGGGGATGTTCCTCAGGGCAGCCCTCCTATACGCGGTTGTTTTAGCCGTATTCATCATCCACCCCGCGTCCTCGAAGGTTGTGGAGGTTCCTCTAAGCTCTCTGACCATACCCATACCGTTCCACTGGATGCATCTACTAACCATACTCATCGCGACACCGCCGGTCAGTAAACGGTTAGCCAGATGGCTTAACCCGGTGGGCGAGTCTCCGAAGTCTTTTCTCTCGCTCTTCAGCCTATCTCTTTTAGGAACCCTATGCCAACACTCCTCCGGAAGCATACTGTGGGAGACCATATACGGATACGTGTTAAACGCGTTAACGCCTGAAGAGTTTAAGACCATATGGGCCACGGTGTTCTGGCTCTACCCGGCCGAGAGAATACTATTGGCGTTGACCTCGACGGTCTTAGGGGTCTCCATATTGAAGATTCTAACCAAGCTCCGGGGTAACGGGTCTATCCCTCCTCCCCGATGAGCTTCGCCTCGACTATGTTCGCGAACGCTATCACACCGGCTGTTAAAGCGTAGTCTGTGGCTATGGTCACGCCTGGACAGAGGTCTACCACGAGGTCGGCGAACCGGTAGATTCCGAGAGGAATCCCCACTCTCGAGCCTACCATGACGTTAACCCTTCTACGGGTCTGTAGAAGCTTATAGATCTCGTCTGCAACCTTCGGTACAGGCTCACCCTCCGGCTCGAACACTATGATCGGCTCCCTCCTCCTCTCCCTCACGAAACCGTAGATATCTTGGAGATACACCGGCACTCTATGAACATCCCTACCGTATGCGCGTTTCTGAATCTCGAAGCGGCTTCTAATACCCTCGAAGACGCCGTTCAAGAAATGTCTTAAACCGTCGGCATCCGTAAGCCCGACCGGAGTTACGACAAGCTCTTTAACCTCGAAGGTCTGAGCCTCCCTACCGACCCTGACCCCCATCTCCCTAGACGCGTTGGGAGGTCCTAGGTAGGGTATGTGGGCAACGGCGACCTTCCGTATGAAATCCAACACGGCCGGCTTCCCGGGTCTAAGCTTCCTCCACTCCATCCTACCGTCTAGAAGGCTTACGGCCGCGTGATCCCCGAGTATCTCGACCTGAACTATCTTATCTGGGTATCTCAGGTTTACCGACGCGCCTGTAACCTCCTTAACAGCAGCACCAGCCCTTATGTTAACGTCTACGCTCGTGTAGCCTCGTCTCCCTCTTCTAACGGTTCTGACGGCGAAGCTCTCGTCAGCCCCTATACGACCGTCTACGACCCTCTTAGCGGCCTCTACGATGCTCTCTATATCCGACGGAACCCACTCCTCGACGGGTATAACCCTCTCAGCCTCCGGGACCTCGCTTCTGATCCTATCCACCACCTCGCTCCTTTCACCGTCGCCGCAGACCAGTACAATACCTGGATAGCCGTTGGGTTTAGCCACACACCTGACACCCACGGTCTCCTCTATAACCGAAGCGGCGACCTCCTCCATGCCGAGAACCGTTTTAACTATGGCTAAAACCCTCTCGCAAGGCATGAAAACCCCTCCTCCCAAGGTTCCTAAGGCATGTGCCAAGGCTCGACAAACCCGTATCTCACACCTTTCTTCTCCTGCCCGTATCTCGAATACGGCTTGGTCAGGTGGCGGTGAGCCCTAGGAGGCGGTATGTATAAGCCTGGCTTGACATCTCTAGGCAGCTCGACCTCGAGTTTACGGGCCTTAGGGTCTCTAAACCCGCATTTCCTACACCTAAACCCTTTACCACGCCCCATCGACTTCATGGTCGATAGGCATTTAGGACACTTCGGGTTCCTATACTCGACCTTTTTAGCGAGCTCGACGATCCTTAGCTTCTCGAGGTTCACGGTTAAACCGTCATCTAACGGCCGGATCCCTCCGTATACCTCGACGACGTCTCCCGGTATAAGCTTCCTGACTATGTCTCTGAACCCGCCTGTAGGCTCGTAAGCCGCGCAGTCGAAAACCTCGCCCTTAAACGAGACCTTGAATATCACATGGCCACCCGGTATCGTGTATGGCTTGCTGTAAACCACCGCCCTGAAGGCCACAGCCCTATGCGGCTTAACCTCGCCAGGCTCGTCTATCCACCTCAGGTGGCTATCCGTACCCTGGTTCGACCTGAATATCACCCACCGCTCTATAGGCTCTCCGACCTCCACCATCTTCATAGCCTCTAGGAGCGTATAGGGATCCTCCCCCCTTATACCGTATAGGACAGGGTCCGGCCCTCTAGGCGTTATCAACACCCGCCCGGTCTCAGGGTCTAAGTTGTCGAACGTCCTAGGTCTAGTCGCCCTATCCATCTCAGCGACGCTATCTTCCGAAACCATCCTAGGCTTACCCCTATACTCGACGACCCTGTAGGTTAACAACTCATACGTATGGTCGCCCGTAAGCTCCTCGCCCACAGCCGCCAGAGCACCGACGACGCCCCGGAAATCCCCATAGGCGAAAACCTCCACCCCGCATCTACCGGCTACCTCTAAAGCATAACCGACGTCTACGACGTCATAGAGTGCTCTCCGGGATAACGCCTTAACCTCCTCCGGAACAGGGCCGGTCAGAAATACGACGGCGGGGTCCACATACTCGATCCCCAGCTGAGAGTTCTCCTCGACCGTCCTAAGAACCTCGCTTCTAACCCTATCGACGAGCCGAGGTTCGACCTTAAACCTCAGGGCTACCGCGCCGTTCCCACGGGTCTTCCACGGAATATTGGGGTTAAGCCTGACGAGATTCGGATAGTCTAGAAACTCTACGCCAAGCCTGCTGAGCCTCTCGACTAGGAGCGCCGCCACGTAGGTCGTGCAGCCCCCCTGCATCGAATCCGTATCGTCGATCCCCACGTGTAAGGTCAAAGCCATAGCATACCCTCAGCCCACAGCCTAAATTTGGAGAGGAAACACTGTTAGAATGTGAACTCCCTCAGATTAATACTTTCCCTCTTATCAAGAGTTAAGGTTAACAGGAAGAGTGTGGCGCCTTCAACCTATCTAAAAAAATCTTATAAACGGTGAAAATATGTAAATTACCTATGGGGTTTGAAGAGCTTAAAGCGGAAAAGCTTGCAGAAGCAATATCTGTCGCCGAAGAATTTGCGTCAAAGTTAAAACGGAAAGGAGTTGTTGGAATCGTATTCTTAGGTGGAATCGCAAGAGGTTATTTCGATAAGTTTTCAGACATCGACATCATCATTTTTAAAGAGAAAAAGGCTGAGTTAGGGATGAGGCGCGAAGATGAAATCGAGTTCAAAGGATTTAAGATCGACTATGAGATTACAAACTATGAGGATAAGCTGAAATCTGAATGGGACATTGTGGAAAGGTGGGCTTTCTCTAAAGCAAAGGTCTTTTATGATCCACAGGGTAAAATCAAAGCTTTAATCGATATGAAAGTCCGTCTTAAGGAAGAAGAGAGAAGATGGATGATAATAGAAGGTATGACCCAATCTGAGTGGTATTGTAACTACTGTTCAGAATCTTGGATTTACAGAAATGATGTCCTGAGTGCGCATCGCTCCATCAATCTTGCCTTAGAATATTTGATGAAAGCTCTCTTTGGATTAAATAATCAACTTCTTCCTAGTGAAAAGTGGTTAATGTACTTGGTGCAAAGGTTAAAATGGTTACCAAGGGGTTTTAATGAAAAATTAAAAGAAATACTTCTTATCAGAGAGTTCTCTATCAAAGAGCTTCAAAGACGTAGGAATGCGTTAAATTATCTTTGGAAACAAATGCTACCAAGAGCTGAAAAGGAGGTTGGGATGAAATTTGATGAATTTAAAAGATTGGTATGAATGAAAATCCAGGTAAGCTTCTCTGTTCAATAGCGCTCGTCTCCCCTCCGAAGTTAGAGAATTCTCTTAGTAGTGCTGTCATGAACCGGCTGTTCTCTTCGGTAAAATTATTTTGTCTCCCTCTACTCGTCCCCCATCTCTAGTGAGCCTCCTTCTAAGCTCGGATAAGTGCTGCTTAATATTCAACTTGTCCAGTATGACATGCCCGGTCATCACGGCTGAGAAGACGAGAGGAGACCGGTAAACCTCTTCATCGAGTTCCCGAACATCTACGTTAAACACGTTCACGATCAATCCCCTACCCTCCAAGGGGGTGCCCCTGTGGATAGCCAGTAGGTCGTAGTCGCTCAATATGTTATAATCGCCTCTAGCCCTCGAGCCGAACAATAAAAGGGTGACCTCCCGCTTAGAGGCCTCATCTAAAACCTCCCTAAATAAAGCCTCTCCCCTAGACTTCAGCCTCTCTAAAAGCACGGCTACACTCATTGAAAACAACCTCCGCGGTTCTATAGGCCTCCTCAGCCTCCCTCAGCGTATAGGAGCTGACCCTAGCGTTGGGATACCTAGCCTGAACGTAGTGGTCTTCCAGCCTCCTAAGCTTACCCTCTTCGGGAAGATTAAGGTTCACAAGAGCCTTAGCCTCTGAGGCCAGCCTCGTCAACGAGTGAGTGATCAGGTGTATCCCCGCCAGCCCTATCAAAAGGGCTTTAAATGCGAGCTTCGCCGCTTGCTGCGAATGAAAGCAGCTTAAAGCATAAAACCCGTGCTCTAAAGCCAGCCTCGCTAGTTTCAGGTTTTCCTCGGCCTTATTCAGCCATCTGAACCCCGTAGACCTAGCCATCTGATCATGTTAAACCGTTACGGATGTTAAAAAAACTTCCCTTGTAATAGAATTAGAGATGCCGCTATGCTTTGAACCAGTTGAATAGAAGGTAGATGACCCTGTTCTCTTCAGGCTTCGGTATCGCTACGACGAACCTCTTCCTCACGGTTGTCGCCAATCTACCGGACCTGACTATCTCGGTGGCGCTTATACTGTCTTTCAAAACCTTGACTTGAATTATGTAGGGTGCGTGGTCTATCCCCGGCCCCTTCTTGTAGACGGCGAAGTCTGAGCCGAACTTTATCCCAGGGGTCACGACATAGCCCTTATCCCTCAGGTCCTTGTACACCAAGTATTTCTCGTCGAAGCCGTCTATGGCTTCTCGGCAGCGTTTCAGAAGCTCCTCTCTGGAAGCTTCTTGACCCGTAACCTGGTCTACGACGGTTATGATCCCCTTCTCGTAGAGGTAAAACCCTTCGAGCAGGTCGAGTATGAGGGGCTTGTCGAAGTCCGCCGTCTTAGGCTTACTTATGCCGACCGGTTTACCGTAGAACCCGAGCCTATAAAGCCTAGACCCCTCTGCGGGGTCCCAGACTATCAACCTGTCCCTTGCGAGGGTGGCGGTCGCTACGTGTGTTTTCAAACAGGCTCACCCAGTTCTTCGAACGATATTCTTCCTTTAAAGAATATCCTAAGCCTATCCTCTATACCCGCGAGAGGGGTTCTAACCTGTCTCCAGCTATCCCTATCCCTCAGCGTAACCGTGTCGTCCTTTAGGGTCTGGTAGTCTACGGTTAAAGCAAGAGGTATCCCCATCTCATCCGACCTGACGTATCGCCTCCCTATGGAACCAGAGTCGTCGTAGTAAACCTCGAACCCCTCGTCTAGAAGCCTCCTGTAGACGCTCCAAGCCTTCTCCGGAAGCCCGTCCTTAGTCACGAGCGGATACACGGCCACCTGAATCGGCGCTATGGATACGGGGAAGCTCATGATGACCCTGCCCTCGCGTTCCGTATAGGCGTACTCCAAAGCCGAGTAGACGACCCTCTCCAACCCGAAGCTCGGCTCGACGACGTGGGGTATGAACCTCTTCCCCTTCTCCTCGACGGTTATCTTCTCGACCCTCACGTGCTCGGGCTTAACCGTGAAACCCCCAAGCCTGACGAAGCCCTTCTCAGCCAAGTTTTCGGCTAGAACCTCAAGCTTAACGCTTTTGATGAGCTTAAGGACCTCACCCATCTCGTCTCCGAAGTCCCTCCTTAAAGCCTCGTAGACGGGTTTAACCTGGGTCTTCTCGACCATCATGGGCTTCTCCAGGGGCTTGTAGACGGTCATGTCGACGCCGCTACGCTCCATATGCCTCCTAAGGTCGTAGTCTGTCCTATAGTTGTGCCCCGAAACCTCGACCCATCCCCACCTCTCCAAGAGGATCTCCTGGTCGAACCCCTGAGACGAGTAGTGCGCCCTCTCCCAGGGAAGCTTCTCGATAAACCTCTGACTCTCATCCGGGATCCCAAGCTCTCTGATAAACTGTTTAGCCCTAGCCATGAAGTATGCAAGCCACTCCATACCCACGATCCCCTTATCAAGGCTCTCCCTAACCGTGAGTTCCAAAGGCTCTTCGCCGCCCTTCGCCCTGACGTCACCCGGCACTATCCTGAGAACCTCATCCTCCACCTCGCCGATCCTCGGGCATTTAGCATCCTCAGGGTCTATGAACAGCTCCAGCTCCATGATCGTGAACTCCCTAAGCCTTATAGGCCCCTGCCTAGGCGAGATCTCGTTTCTCAGAACCTTACCTACCTGGGCTATCGCGAAGGGTAGCTTGCCTCGCTTCAGGTCTAGAACCCTTCTGAACGCGAGGAACATCCCCTGAGCAGCTTCAGGTCTACCGTAGCCCACGTCCTCCGCGTAGGGACCTATGAAGGTCTTGAACATAGTCGTGAAGTAGTACGGCTCACCCAGCTCGCCTCCGCATTCAGGACACTTCAAACCCTTATCCAAAACCAAGTCGTAAAGCTCTTTTAGACCCATCTTCTCGACCTCGACGCTGTCGAGGCCGAGCTTCTCCTCTATCAGATGGTCGGCTCTAAACCTCCTACCGCATTTCAAACACTTGAAGGCGGGTTCTCTGAAGCTCTCCAGATGCCCCGATGCCTCGAACACCACCTCCGGGTTTATCAAAGGCGTCTCGACCTCTACGAAACCCTCGCGTTTAACGAACCAGTCGACCCAGAGGTCTATTATCCTGCGTTTAAGCAGGACGCCGAGCGGTCCGAAGTCTAGGAACCCGCTGACGCCGCCGTAGATCTCGAACGCCTCCCAGAAGAAGCCTCTCCGCTTAGCAAGCTTCACGATCTTCTCGTACTTATCCTCCCTAACATCCATGAAACCACCGTTCACCGAAACCTATCAACACGTAAAGGTGATATATATTTCTCTCGAATCTCACATCCTCTATCCTGAAAGATAGGTCTCTAGAAGGTCTTAAGGAGGGGTCGTAGAGGCGGGGGCTGAGACGTTAAACTAGATGGCTTTAACCTTCTTGACGACAGGTGAGCGGACCTTCATGAGGATCTTAAACCCGCATTTAGGGCATTTGAGGTCTGGGCTTATCCTAAGCCTCTCGTAGGGAACTAGGGCTCCGCACCTGAAGCACTTGTATATCATTCCGCCGCTGTTCATCGATGCATCAACTATGTGAGACC
>Ga0190363_1002300_pt1 | contig 10959 bp, 11 predicted proteins | sample 48721867_MG_FD_161272 | JGI IMG/M metagenome (GOLD analysis project Ga0190363, IMG submission 161272) | Hydrothermal vent microbial mat bacterial communities from Southern Trench, Guaymas Basin, Mexico - 4872-18-6-7_MG | ecosystem: Environmental > Aquatic > Marine > Hydrothermal vents >...
CCCGATGGTGTGCCCAACCGGTTGCCCACCATAAGTTATACCACACTGCATTTTAATCCCTAGCTTCCTAGCTATCTTAATGAACTTAACAGCTAGGTTTCTCGCCTCCTCCTCATCCCGCGTCTTGCATCCTTCCCCTATGGGTATATCTAGAACCATGTTATCTATTCCAACGGCTACTTTTTTCGCTAAAATGCTAGCTATCATCTGCGGGACGGGGTCTATCATCAACGGATGCTCTACTCTAATTATCAAGTCGTCGGTGGGAACTATGTTTAAGCTTCCTCCCCACGCTATTATCCCCCTGGTCCTTTCGGCTATCTCCTTAAACTCCTCCGCCTTGAAGTTCACGGGGGCTAAGACCTCCATAGTGTCGGCTGTTCCGCTGGGACTCGTGATAGCCTTGCTGCTCGTCTTAGGTATCAGAAGCCCCGACGCTGCCACTATAGGAACTATGAGTAAGCTCACCTTGTTTCCCGGGACTCCTCCTATGGAGTGCTTGTCAAAAGCCCTTTCCTTAAACTCGATCCTTTCACCACTCTCGATCATAGCGAGGGTTAAGCTTTCTATTTCCGAGTCAGTCATTCCCTTAAATTGTTCTGCTAGAACGAATGCGGCGACCTCGACACGGCTCAGCTCTCTTCTCGCAATATCCCTAATTATTGAACGTATTTCACCTGCTGAAAGCTCTTCTCCCCTCATCTTTTTATGTATGTACTCTGAAGAACGCGGGAACATTACTGGCTCAAGTACTATCCGCTCTCCCTCGGTCAACCCAAGAACATCCCTTAACCCCCTACAAACCCCTACTTCCCCTTTCCCAACGTACGTCCTTGACAGCGAGACTCTTGCATTCGCCTCCTTCTGGCCAAATCTAATTTTAACCCTGTCTCCCACATTAACCCTAAGAGCGGCAGCATCGTTCACGTTCAAAATGACTGTTAACTCGTCAAAGTCTACGTCGAAGAGACGCACTTCGAAAGAGTCCACCTTTGCTCCTCCCTTTAACATTTGTTGCCATCCAGCCTTTTTAGGTAACTAGCACTTCACAACAGAAAAACATAGTGGATTCGGTGTCGGCGCTTCTCCCTTTTGACGCCAAAAATATTACCAAACTTTTTAGGTGTTGAAAGAAGAATATTTTCATGATGGAAAGGGGGCTTCCTCAACATGATGTTCTCTAAGATAGCGGATTTCTATGAGAAGATAGAGGCTACAACTAAAAGGCTGGAAATGATAGACCTGCTAGTTCAGCTCTTCTCTGAGACACCCAAAGACATAATCGACAAAGTCGTATACCTAACTACGGGTCGTCTTTACCCGCTCTTTGTGCCGATAGAGCTTGGAATGTCTGAGAAATTGGCGATGAGAAGCATAGCCATGGTTGCAGGGGTTCCCGTCGAGGAAGTAGAGGGACTTCTTAAGGAGACGGGCGACTTAGGCCTAGTGGCTGAGACATTTGTGAAGAAAAAGAAGCAAGCATCTCTCTTCCAGCAGCCTTTAACCGTAGAGGAAGTATATGAAACACTAGATAAGATAGCAAGGGCGACCGGTGAAGGATCCGTCGAAACCAAGCTTAAACATCTGTCAAAGCTGCTTCTTAACGGCACACCTAAAGAGGCGAAGTACATAATGAGGATGGTTGTGGGGGCGTTACGCCTCGGAATAGCCGACTACACGATCCTTGACGCGTTAGCGGTTGCCTTTACTGGCTCTAGGGAAAACAGGCCGGTGCTTGAAAGGGCGTATAACATAACATCCGACCTTGGACTCGTAGCGAAGGTTGCTGCAACGAAAGGACTGGAAGCCCTTCAAAAGTTTAAGGTGACTGTTGGGAGACCGGTTAGGATGATGCTCGCCCAAAGGGTTTCCTCTCCCGAGGAGCTCCTAGAGCGCATGGGTGGCTGCTTCTCAGCCGAGTACAAGCTTGACGGGGAAAGAATGCAGATCCACAAAGACAACGGAGCCGTCAACATATTTTCAAGACGGCTAGAAAACATCACCCACCAGTACCCTGACATAGTTAAACTGGTGTTAGACCACTTAAAAGTGGAAAAGGCAATCGTTGAGGGCGAATGTGTTGCCATAAACCCCCAGACTGGAGAGCTGCTACCGTTCCAGCAGCTTATGAGGCGTAGACGTGTTTATGGCATCGAGGAAGCGATGGAAAAGTATCCTGCTGCAATACACCTCTTTGACGTACTCCTAGTAGAAGACGAGGACTACACGGGGAAGCCATATCCTGAACGGAGGAAGAAGCTTGCAGAGATCGTCTCCGAAAACGACAGAATAAAACTTGTCAGAGCCGAACTAGTTGACAACGTGGAGTCGGTAGAACGCTTCTTCGAAACAGCGATAGAAGAAGGATGTGAAGGAATAATGGCGAAATCAGTCCAGCCAGACTCGATATACGAGGCAGGAAGCAGAGGGTTCAAATGGATCAAGTATAAGCGAGAGTACAAGACTGAAATGACCGATACCATAGACGTAGTAATAGTGGGGGCGTATATGGGTAGAGGGAAACGGGCGGGAGCATATGGAGCCCTCCTTGTCGCAGTTTATGACGAAGAAGAAGACTCCTTCAAGACCATCTGCAAGGTTGGTACAGGGTTCAGCGACGAGGAACTCGAAAACCTTCCGAAAATGTTGGAACCATATAAAATCCCTCACAGACACCCTCGAGTTGACTCGAAGCTCGATGCTGACGTCTGGTTTACCCCCGCTAAAGTCGTCGAGATAATAGGGGCCGAGTTAACGATAAGTCAGGTTCATACATGCGCTCTTGGATACGCTAAAGAAGATAGCGGCATAGCTGTAAGGTTTCCAAGGTTTACTGGAAGATGGCGAGATGACAAGAGTCCAGAGGAAGCCACAACAGTCAAGGAGATTATTGAAATGTATGAGCAACAAAAAAGGTAATTATACTTGAACTTTTTAGTCGGTTGAATGATACCTAACCTTATCCTTTTTAGATTTTCCCTCTCTGCAAAAGTTTTTAATATCTTTAAGAAATATATCTCTGAAGAGATCGCTTTTTGTTAAAGCTTGGATGAGAGGTCGTTGAGTTTGTCTGTAGACCAAATAGTCGCAATTGTAAATGAACTTCTCTCGTCAAATGAAAATATAACTGCAGCAGCAGTTTTAACAAACGATGGACGAGTGATATATCAAACAGATAATTGGGACGTCACAGGAGACGTCGCAGGATTGCTCTCTGCTTGGAGGGAAAAAGCACCCTCGATATCCATTCAAGGAATCAAGTATTCCGTCCTTCAGGCCACGGAGGAAAGACTCATAGCAACCAATGTTAGCGGCCTAGGACACATTATACTTTCAACGGCACAATACCGTGGCATTCTATTGGTCTACGTTGCACCCCAAGGCGATACCGGAGGATCTTATGTAGACGTTAGCAGGGCTGCTGTAAAGCTAGGCCAAGTGCTTCAGGCTATGAGCTACTAAACTCGCAGCTTCAATATTTGATAAGTGAATAACTTAAGGCCCCCTCTTTCTTTCTCTCTTAATATATCCTCCTGACGAGTTTTACCTCGTCCTTCTCCATATCATATTCTACCAGTTTAGCGTTAGCCAAGTCATGTATGCTTTTGAGAATTACTGCCGGTTGGAATCCCGCCGTCTTTGTAAGCTCATTTCGCTTTAGGCTGCTTTTCGCCCCATGCAGTATGTAAAGAACCTTTGCATGTGGCTGCCCTGCAAAAACCTCCTCAAGTAATGTAATGTAAATAGAGAGAAGCTGTCTAACATCCTCCACTCTCTCCCTCTCTTTCGTGATCTCCCTATACATTTTTGAGATCCTTAAGAGCTGCTCTTGTATGGCCTCCATTTCCGCTTTAACCCTCTCGTTCTCCTCTCTAAGCATGGTTAACTCTTCATCTTTAGACTTAACATCTTCCATAATTTCCCCCATTTTCTCCTTTAGCCTTGCAACCTCGCCTGTTTTTTCCTCCAATAGTCTCCTAAGCCTCTCAGCTTCCAACTTGAGCTTTTCAGTCTCCTCCTCTTTACTTTTAACCATCTCCTCTAAGCTAATTATTTTCCCGTCCCTCTCCTTGATTTCTTTCTCTTTAAATGCTAAAGTCTCTCTCATTTTTTCAACTATCAACTTAGCATCCTCTACCTCCTTACTGAGCTCCCTCAGCGACTGACTGACTCTTCCTAATGCTTCAACGGCATCCAACACACCCTCCTCCTGAGATCTTATCATCATTCCCCCCTTAAAACACGCCTAGAATATGGTTTACCTTGTTACTCATATTGCTTTCTCTTAAATTTTCCTCATCACTTTCATTATCATTATCTCTTTTTTCTTCCTTTAATTCTAACTTTTAACCTCTTTCGATAGTTTTAAAGCGTATTCCAACCTTTAACTTTATTTAGAAGCACTCATGTCATGGTTGGGGGCTCATGGAAGAAGCGGCTAAGGATGTAATAGCCAAGGTTGTAGGTGAAAGTATCCAGAAAAGCATAGAACCTTTCGTACGAGCTCTCCTTAGAAGCATAAAGTTAATCAAGGACGATGTGGCATCCGTCGCAGGCGAGCTTGAAGCGTACTCTCGTGAATCAGCAAGCCGGCTAGACGCGCTTTCCTCCATCCTTCAAGACCTTTCTAATCGCGTTCAGCAGCTAGAATCCGTGCAGAGTGAAAGATCATTACAACCCTCCATAGTTCACTCGCCTGAATTAGACTCAGAGCACTTAAGTGATGTAATCAGAGAAAAGGTCAGAGAACTTGTTGAGCCCCTCGAGAAATCCACTCAGAGAATCCTAGATCAGCAACTTACCCTTTCAAAAGGAATAACTAAGGTAATAGACCTCTTAGAAGACCTAGTGAACCTAGTCATGGAAGTTAAATCAACCATTTCAAAGCCAACGCTGCAGTTCCCTGCTGTCAGCCAGCAACCATCTGAATCCCCTGAAAACCTCGAGAGTGTTAGCGCTCCATCAGAAGAAATTGAAGAGGAGCAGCCATCCGAAAAACTCTTTTCTCAGCTAAGCGAGGCAATAAGCTCCCTAACAAAAGCCGATTACGAAGAACCAGAGGAGGCCGCATCAGAACCCGTCGAAGCTGAAGAAGGAGAAGTAGAAGAGAACATAGCTACTGGAGAACCCCAACTTGGAGAGCAGTTGACGCCTCCCTTAACCCCATTAGCATCATCGCAAGAGAGTTCGTCTCCTCCTCTAACAACCCTCGAGGAGATAACTGATGAGATTAACAGGTTAGAGAATCGATTAGCAGAGATAGATAGAGACATTACGGATTTGACGTTTGATAGAATGCGTGGTATTCTAACAGAGGAAGAATACCAGGAAAAGAAAGCTGCTTTGATAAAGGAGAAAGAAGAGCTGAGAAAGAGAATCGAACAGTTAATCTCTGAAATGGAAAAGTAGGCCTTTTAGAAAGCCATCATCATCCTTGGCGGAGGTTTTACCTTGAAGTTTCTTAAAGATGTCTGGGAGTATTATTTTACTACTTCAACAGGTAGGAATGGGAAACGTATCATAGTCATCCATGCTGTCGCCCCCTTAAAAAGGCTTAAGGATCTAGGCTTGGATGACGAGTCAAAGATTAAACAGTTATGGCTTTCAGCTCTCTCTGAAGTCCCCTTCCTAAGCAAGAAATCACTTGACAACTCCTTATTCGAAATAGACTTTGGAAGCGAGGAAGTTGAAGTACGAATAACCCTCTCCCAAGAAGACATCTCCTAAGAAATACATTCTATTTTAACGGAGTGGGAAAGGTGATCTTGTTGATTCACGGGGTTTACCTTATAGACGAGAAAAGTGGCACAAACTTGCTGTTTAGAAAGTATGGTGAACTCGACATGGACGAAACGCTTATATCTGGCTTCCTAACAGCAATAAGGCACTTTTCCTCTGAGTTGAAGAGGGAAAAGGAACCAAACCGTGTTCAAGAAATAGAAATGGAAACCTATAAAATCGTTTACGCGTTTGAAGGGGAAGTACTCGCGGTTGCAATAGTTGACAGGGGCGACAGCACCCCCCTAGTCAGATCCGCTCTAAAAAAGTTGGCTGCATCATTCTCTAATGATTACGCTGTTATTTTGAGGGAATGGAATGGCGACGTGTCGATCTTTAAAGATTTTCTTCCAAAACTGGATGAAATATTAATGGATGGGAAGATTGGGGAGCAGGTTAAGAAGCCAAAGTTAAAGAGAAAACTGATGAAAAGCATGGTTCGCATAGGCTTCATTAGCGAGGTAGCATTTTTGGTTGGTGAACTATGTGACGGAAAGAAATCTAGAGATTTTATTGCAAGCGAACTCGGCATGCCCCTAGAGAAGGTGATTGAAGCCTTAGGGGAATTAGAAAAGAAAGATTTAATAGAGTGGGTTTAACTCTTATTCTGCTTCATACTGTACACCTGCTGTTATCAGTATTAGCGAGAGGAACACTATCATAGGTGCTAGAAAGATAACCCATTCCCCAAGCATCGCCTTTATGATCGCTGCTTGGACAGCCCGGCCTATGTAGTACGTTGTGAAGCCAAACCCCATGAGCAACGCCTTCCTCCTTATCACCCCAACTCCTTGCCAAGCTATGTAAAAGAAAAGTAGTGGGACAAATATTGAGTAAAGAGAAGCCAATACATAGTTTATAGTCAAGTATATTGTTCCACTTGGCTGGTAAGCAATAACACACTTCAAGGGGAAATATGGGCTGAACGGGTCGAATCCAAGCCATACCAAAAACTTTTCATATGGCTCCGCTGAGAAAGGAGGCATATATAAGTTTATCGTGTCGATACCGTACCCGAAGAGCATGTTTTCAGGAAGCAGAATTAACAATGCTGCAATGATGAATGGGGGGATGTGAAGGGTTCTTCTGACCCATTTGTTCTCAAACCAAACATAAGATGTTCCTAATACTATGAAAGCGACACTAACCCATTGCCAGAAGGATCCTAAACGCCAACTCCAAGGACTATACGTGAATACTGCGGGGACAAATTGGGGATATGGCACTGTCATGGAGGAGAAAGCGCCGAGGGTAAGGGGTATTATCCACGGTCTAGCGTAAAAATCGTATACTATGAAGAATCCTCTTCCTATAGCGAGGGTGATGAAGAAAACAGCGAGAGATAGGTGGAACAGGTTTCTATCCTTTCTCCACTTAAAAAAGGTTAAGTAAAAGAAGAGCAAGAAGTAGTAACCCACAACGGTGAACCATAACCCTATAATAAGCGTACTTGAAACGTACTGTTCGGGGATCATGTTTTCCCCTCCCTTACATGTTTTACAGGCACTTTTTATATAAGCGTTGCTTTTCATGTTGAGTTGCCACTTAATTTGCTGCGATGCTAAGAGTTAATGGCTCATCATCTTGGAGGCCTTGTATGAAGCGTATCTTGGGCGTGTCGTCAGGATGCTTCCTTCATCGAGGAAACGGATACGTTGCCCCCCTACCGATACCGGAAGAATTAAAGTCATGCTGGTTCGAACTTCAGGTTGAACGGGGTTATTCTTTCGAAGATTTTGAGAAAATAGTCTCCATTCATTTGCCATTTCGCGAGTACCATCCTGTAATTAGGGATGGCAATAGGATCTTTTTGGAGGGAAGGAGCATAAACATTGCCACACTGGATTCATCCTTAAGAAGAAGGTGGCTGAGTAGTTTCAAGAACGTTCTTTCCGATGCCGCCTCTAGAGGTGTCTTAGCTGCAGTACTACACTATGGGGGGTGCGACTGCAATGGTTCTGCTCGTCTCGATGAAAAACATAGGCTCCTCCACTGGGAGGCGGAGAAATCGTTTCTTAAGGAGTTATCAAGGCACTGCGAGAACCTAGGCGTCCTACTCTTGGTGGAGAATCATCCCTACGACGACTCGATCTTTCTAAGTCATTTTAAGCACGTAGTGAGCATAATCAATGAGGGCCTTGCGGCATTCTGCCTCGACCTACCTCACGCATACTACCGTGAGGTTAAGATGGGAGACGTCAGCTTAAAAGAATATGTTCGGCGCTTAAAAAACCACATACTTGAAGTACACTTAGCTGATAATAATGGAGTAGATCACGCCCCTCTCCCACTAGGGGAGGGACACATCGACTTTAACTTTGTATTTAACTCCCTTACAAAAACACGCTTCTTCATAGTGGAGCTGAGAGAAAACCCTGCGTACTCCATTAAAGTAGCCGAAAAATACATGAAGAAAGCTAAAGAAGGATGACCCACTGTTCATTACACGTTTTGAGCGTTTCTTTCGCTTTTTCACATAACCCTAGCTTCCAAATCCATGATTGCCTCTTGGAACAGCCTGTAGGCTATGTCCGAGAACGTAAACAGCACCCTCCCTATCTTATCCTTTAATGGTGCTTTCTCAGGATACCCCCAGTCGTAAAGAGGCTTTCCTAAGAGCATTTCAAGTCCAAGGGGAATCGTTACCTTTGCCATGAGTGAAAGGTTTGAAAGCTCTCTAATACCTCTGCTTTCAAGGTACTTTTCCGGGTTCATCACGCTCTCCCTTTTAAGGTCTTGAACCCTCTTAAGGGATGAGTCAAGGTAAAGCTGGATCTCCTTAACTTCCCGAACAATCTCATCATCAAGAACGCTGGAAAATTCTCTCAGGATGCTATCCGCTTCATTAGATATTTCCTTTATAGGGGTACGCCATAAGAAATCTGAAATCTTGTTTAGTACTCTCCTCAGCTCAGAGTCCACACCCCCTCTCTTCATCTCCTCGATCTTCCTGTCCAACTCCACCACAGCATTTAGAAACCCATCTAGGTTCACCCCAAGCTTATCTCTGATCTCCTCGTGTTCCAGCAAGTAAAACTTGTGCATTTCCTGCTCTAGAGTAAAGCCTACGGCAGCTGAAGCCCCCATGAGCATGTCAAGAATAACGTCCAAAATCCTTTTGAAACCAATTTTCTCTAGTAGCATGTTAAGCCTATCCCAGAACATCCTAAAGATCATTGTTCTCTCCTTTTTCATCAAGCCTAAAGCATGATCTCCCGGCTTAAAGTAAAAGCAATATCCTTTAAGAGCCTCTCTAAGGCTACCCTTCACCCCAAGACTCCCCAAGAACAGGGATGGAAAACCGTGAGCTGCAGTGTTAAGGTAATAGTAAGCTCGCTTTCCATCGCTTGGGTAGCTAAAGATTATGACCCTCTCCAAGTCGCCAGGGTGATGCGCCATGTCAGGGGCAACGGTAAACCCTTTACTGTATGCCATGAGGACGTATATTACATACCTCTCCTCCCCCTCCCTCAATCCTGGAAGCTTCATTGTGAACCCGATCTTTTCGAAGACGCTTTCCTCCTCTTTAGCCCACTCTGACGCTACAAGGTAGAAGCTCTTCCTCTCAAACTCGTCTGAAAGCATTTTAAGGATGCCGAGCGTGTCACGTTTTTTAATGTACTCGTCAAGTCTCTCGAAGACAGCACTGATAACCTTTAAGCTCCTCTTAAGCACATACTGTCGGCTCCGATCCTCATAGATGACCACTCTCTTAGGTAGGTAAACATCAACTTCCATCCTTTCCCCTCCAGCCGCCGCACTTAAACTTCTGTAATACTAAGATCACTTCGCGCAACCCTCAGCTATTCTTTCTCATCCTTACCTCTTATAGTCTTCGGAAAATGTACTTTTCCTCTTAACTCTAAAGAAAACGATAATCACCGCTACTACGTAAAAGAAGGATACGAGAAGTAGTAACCGTGAGAGCTCAATGAACCGAGTGAACCCTATTCCAAACCCAAGCAGACACCCCGTAGCAACCCTCAACCAGTTTTTACTCTCCCTTCCAAGAACACTCTGCGTTCCCCAATCGACTAGAGCTGGTGTCAGAAACAAGGTAACTATAAGCATCGCTAGAGGCTCTGGAACGTAAAGCCACTTCCAAACATAAAACTGAACTATAATTCCCAAGATGAACCCGATTGTCAATCCACTGCAACGAGCACACAGCCGCAATTCACGCCCACGAAACCTAACCTTTAAAGTTCTATGTGCATACTCCTCTGTGTGATGTGAAAGAAGGAAAAGCAGGAACTTCTTAACTCTCTCCCTAGAAACATTCATTAATCCACCTCACATGTACTTTAGGAAAAAAATATTTAGTTAATTAGTTAAAAAGAGGGGTCAGGTGGCTGCTCCACTACTCTCTAACTATCAAGTAAATTATTAGCCCTATAATGCCTGTTAAAAGCACTATTATTAGCCAGAGGGCGCCTTCCATTTCTCTCTCCTCAGCATCCCTGTAGACCCAGACCGCTAAGATAATAGCGACAATGCACCATAACGCAATTACCAAGTATGTTACTCCCATTATAAACTGAAGCGGCAGCAACATCCATTTTCCCTCCTAAAACTCCATTAAGCTAAGATAAAACACATTATTGCCTATAAAAATGTTAAGTAGTCCATCGCCTCTCTCTTAAGTAAGATCATTATTCTCCTCAACCTTTTTATTGAGAAATTTGCATGTTTATACGTATACGAAAAACCGTGGGCGAAAAACCGTGGGTGGTGCGTTTTCTTTTGAAGGTTGAAACCGTGCTCTTCAACGCACCCGGTCCAAAGAACACCGATGAAACGCTAAAGATCGCCAAATCGTTCGCAGAAGCAAATCAGGTGAAAGACGTAGTTATAGCATCCACAACAGGTGCCACGGCTCTAAAGGCAGTTGAGTTATTCCCTCCAGAAGAATTTAACCTCGTCGTCGTCACCCATAGCTATGGTTTCGTTAAATCAGGCGAGCAAGAGTTTAGCAGTGAAGCTAGGGAAACACTTGAAAAGAGAGGAGTAAAGGTTCTAACATGTATCCATGCACTTTCGGGTGTTGAACGCGCATTTAGAAATAAGCTCGGAGTATGGATGCCCGTAGACTTGATCGCACGAACGTTCAGATCTGTAATTTGCGATGGATTTAAAGTATGCATAGAGATCTCCCTCATGGCCGCGGACGCCGGCCTAATA
>Ga0190363_1002301_pt1 | contig 10954 bp, 12 predicted proteins | sample 48721867_MG_FD_161272 | JGI IMG/M metagenome (GOLD analysis project Ga0190363, IMG submission 161272) | Hydrothermal vent microbial mat bacterial communities from Southern Trench, Guaymas Basin, Mexico - 4872-18-6-7_MG | ecosystem: Environmental > Aquatic > Marine > Hydrothermal vents >...
AAACTTTTTTAAAAGGTTTTTTTAATTTTTCTTTTAAAAAAATATGTAAATTAGGACATTCTACATCACAATCACAAAGTAAAACTTTTTTTCCTTCTTTAAGGTATTTTTTTGCTAAAAAAATAGTAATTGTTGTTTTCCCAACTCCTCCTTTACCACCTGTTATCGCAATCTTCATACTTTTTAGTCAAAATCTCCTTTTTTTAAATTTATCAATTATATCTTTTGCTTTTCCATTTATTCCAGAGATAACTTTTATTCCAGAAAGTTCAAGTAAATCTAAAGCCCGAGGTCCTATATTATCACAAATAACAACTTTTGCTCCTTCATTCACTATTCTCTCTGCACTTCTAATTCCTGCTCCTCTTTCTATTGAATTCTCATTTTTTATAATTTTGAATTTTTCTTTTTTTAAATCAAAAATCAAAAAATAAGGTGTTCTTCCAAAAACTGAAGAAATTTGTGAACTAATTTCAGGTTTAATTACAGGAAGGCAAATTTTCATAAAAAAAGAAAAATTACTTTTTTTTCTCAAGCTCTTTTAACCTTTCTTCAATCGCTCTCATTTCTTCTCTTAAAACTTCCAAATCTCCTTTTAAAATTTCTTTTTCTTCTTTAGGAGAAAGCTCCTCAAAATATTCTGGAGAAGCCCACCATCCTCTAGGAAGCCAAGGAAACCAAAAACATCTTCCCCATCCCAAACGAAGTCTCCTTCTATTTCCTCCAGCCCACCAAGGGCCACCACCAAAACCAAAAGGCATATTTTTAAAAATTTTTAAAAATTCCCTGACCTTTCCTTAATTTATTTATGAATAATAATCCAAATTTTTTTTCTGTCAAGTTTTTAAAATCTAAAGAGATCTTGACAATAATTTTTTTTTATTTAAACTGATTTTACTGACCGGTAAGTAAAAATATGAAAAACAAAAAGAAAGAAATTTTAAAAACAGCATCAAAACTTTTTTCTGAATTTTCTTTCTCAGATGTTTCAATGGAGAAAATTGCTCAAAAATTAGGAATAACAAAACCTGCTCTTTATTATTATTTTAAAAGCAAAAAAGAAATTTATCTTGAGGTTTTAAAGGAAGCATTTGAAAAGTTAAAAAAAGAAATTGAAAGAAGAATTTCTTTGGTTAAATCAAAAGAAGAAATTTTATCCAAAACAATTGAAGGGTATTTAGAGTTTTGCATAAAAGAGAAAAATTTATTTCACCTCTTACATTTAAATCCCCCAAAAAATAACCAAATAAAATCTAACCTTGAAAAAATAAAAAAACAAATTGATCAATTCTTCCAAAAAAAGTTAAAAAAAATTTCAAAAAATCCAGAATTTTCTCATTATCTTTTAGGTGCTCTTGATGGAATAGTAATGAGAGTTAAAAACTTTTCAAAAAAAGAACTTAACCCTAAAGAAATCTCCTCGCAAATTTCAAAGGTCTTTTTTTTATTAAATCAACAAAAAAAACATGCTTGAAAAATTTCTTTTAAAAAAAGTAATCAATTTTATAAAAAACAAAACTGAAATTTCAGAAAGGGAAGCTAAAATAGCAACAAAATTATTAATCGCAAGTAAATTATATAAAGCTTTACCCACTCCCCTTACTTTAGTCAAAGGAAAAACTGAAAAAGAAATAGATGAGATTAAAAAAGATTTAATTCAAAATGCAAAAGAACATTTAAAAGAAAAAAAAGGACCTTATGGTGTTTTTCAAAGATTCTTAAAAGAGTGGCATCCAAACTGCAAAGAAAAATTTATTAAAAATTTTGTCTATGAGGGATTGATAAGAAAAAGAAAAATAAAAGAAAAAGTAATGAAAGAAGGTTCTTACACTCCAACTACGGTTTTAATTTCTCCTTTAATGAGATGTAATTATCGCTGTGTTGGGTGTTATGCTCAAAACTACACCAAAGCAGACGATATGCCAGAAAACCTTTTTGAAAGAATTATAAAAGAAGGAGAAGAAATGGGAGTTCATTTTTATACACTTTTGGGAGGAGAACCTCTATTGATCTTTGATAGAATCTATAGAATTTTCAAAAAATACAATGATACCGCCTGGGCGCAACTCTTTACCAACGCCTCATTGTTAACAGAAGATGTAGCTAAAAAACTTCAGGAACTGGGAAACATTTTCATCCAGTTTTCAGTTGAAGGATTTGAGAAAGAAACAGATGAAAGAAGAGGAAAAGGAGCTTTCAAAACAACAATTAAAGCAATGGAAATTTGTCAAAAATATGGCATTCCGCATGGATTTTCAGTAACTTTCACCAGTAAAAACGCAGATGTTGTTACCTCGGACGAGTTCATTGATTTAATGATTGAAAAAGGGTGTATTTGGGGATGGTATTTTCTTTATATGCCAGTTTTTGGCGAAAAAGAAGACATTTCTTTAATGCCCACTCCAGAGCAGCGCTACAAATTATGGAAAAGACATTTAGAAATAAGAAACGAAAAACCAATTATTGTCGTTGATTTTTGGGGAGATGCGCCTTTGGTGGGAGGATGCATTGCTGGTAAAAGTTATATCCACATTAATAATAAAGGAGATGTTGAACCTTGTATTTTCACCCATTTTGCTCAAGATAACATCAAAAATAAATCATTAAAAGAAGTAATGGCATCTCCTTTGTTTAAAAAATATCGAGAAATTCAACCCTATGATAAAAATCTCTTACTTCCTTGCCCTTTAATTGACCACCCAAAAATTATCAGGCAACTTGTTAAAAAATTTAATCTTCACCCCACTCACCCTCAAGCACAAAACTTTATTTATGATTTAGCTCCAAAAATTGATGAATATGCCAAAAAAGTTCATCCTCTAATGGATAAAGTTTGGAAAGAAAATTATGACCCCTCTTATGAAATTCATTCTTGCCCTTGGTGCTATAAAAATAAAAAAATATAAGTTTGCCTTAAAACATGGAAATCAATTTTTCTTTCAATTGAGAAATAATTTTTCGATAATTAGAAGGTAAAAATTTTGCCAGATCAAGATATATTTTCTTTTTTTATCTGAAAAAGTTTTTTAAAATCAGAAAAAGTAAAAAGAGAAATTTCTTTTTCTTTTAATTTTTTAATGATTATTGTTTGATCTAACGATTCCTTCATCAGTATAAATTTATACGAATTCTATCATCGTGTCAAATATTCAAATTTTAAACTTAGCATATTGCTTTAACTAGCACAATTAAGGCAAGAATCACAATGAATAATGAAAGTCCAATTTCCAACCCCAATGGCTTTGTCTTCAAAGATACTAAACCTCCTATTCTTGCTCCGATTATTGAACCCAAAATTACTACCACAGCAGGAAGAAATGGCACATCACCGCGAGACCAAAATACAATTGCTCCTGCAGTTGCTGTGAAAACAGTTGCAAAAAGTGATGTAGCAATCGCTTTTCGAATATTAAGTCCCATCATTTTTAGAAAAGGAGAAAATAAACTCCCTCCACTACCTCCACGTAGAATTGTTAAAAAGTTAAGAAAAAATGTTCCTAAAATGACAGTCTTCGCATTTGGATTAATTTTTTGAGCAATTTTTGGAAAAATTTTATCAAAATAAATTCCAAATATCGTCATAATAGAAACAATAACAAAGATAATCGCTAAAACTAAATTTGGTATAAATCCTGTCAAAAATGCTCCTGTTAAAGTTCCTATTGTTCCACCAATTATTACATATCGAGCAATCTTCCAGTCTATATTCTTTCGGTGAGTTATAGCACCAGTAAGAGAGGAAAATGGTATTACCAATAGATTTATTCCAAAAGCGCTCAGTAAGGGCAAACCGGCAAGATAAAGTAAAGGTGTTCTAATAGAACCTCCACCTATTCCAAACATACCACTCATAAAACCAGCAAAAAGACCAATAAAAAGATATATTAACATTTGAGTTAATGGTTCCATATAAATTCTCTTTTCATTTTTTTCATATTATTAAAATTATTAGAATTATTATTTCTCTCATCTTTTAAATTTTAAAAAGATGGCTTTTGCATTTACAATCTGAAGAACCAAAATTCTCAATCGGTTTGGCATATTCTGAAATTAACTGAGCTATCGCGCATTCTCTTTCTTTTTTTGCAGGTTCATAAAACACCTCTTTGATTTTAACATTTTTGTTTGCGAGTAAATAATCAATATGCCAAAATTTATTCTTATTTTTTCTAAAATGCCTTTCAATTCTTTTTTCTAAATTTTTCTGAGCTGACCCCACATAAATATAATTTCCCTTTTCAAATTTAACCTTTCCCAATTTTCCAACTTTAATAAAAATATCTTTCTTTACCTCAATTAATAAAAGATAGACTCCTTTCATTACTTAATTAAAAAAAATATTAAATAAAAGTACCAAGGAATAAAAATTTCGCTCGCTCGCCCTTCGAATAAGTTCACTTTTCCGAATTTAACTATTTAACTTATACTTCTTTCGATATTTTAATCAATTTCTTTAAAAGTTTATTAATCGCCTTATCATAGAGGATTATTTTATTAAATTTCTTTTTCTTCTTAGCATTCGCTTGCAACAAATTAAAAGTGCGTTTTTTGTCTAGCCAAAATTTTATCTCTCTATAATGCACTTCACTATCATTTCTCATTTCAATCTCACCGATAGTTTTATTTTGAACTTTAAAAATAACTTTTTGATTATCCATTTGGTTTTTTGATTTGGCTTTAGAATTTTCTACTTTAAAATTCTCTACAAAAATTTTTACCACATCTTCGCCCCAAAATATGTGAAAAACGCCCTCATGTTTTATTACCAAAAAATCTACTTCTCCACTATTAAACATACTCTTATCAATAAATGCACCCAAAAGTCTCTTTTCCTGCAATTTCGCACAAAGTTTTCTCATTGGTTTTTGTAATCTCTCCTTGTAAATTCTTTTGTTTTTTAAATACTCATGGCGAAATTTTGGAAAACTATTTATGCATTCCAAAAATATTTCTCCAAGTCCATTCATTCCCTTGAAAATATAATCTTTTCTAAACCTATTTTCACCGTAAAGAAAAATTTGCCACTTTTTTTCTCCGCTTTTAACAGAATAAGAATATCCTTCAAAATCTATAACATCCTTTTTAGCTTGGGGATCGCTTTTAAATTCTTTTCCGATTCCTAAAGCTTCCGCAAATTCTCTTGCATCTTCGTGACCCTTTCGTTTCACCCAACTTGCTTTTTCAGATGTCATTGCTTTTCTTTTTGGCATAATTTATCCAAATTATGGTCTTTTGATAATCAATAATTCGCATGTTTTCTTAATATGATTTCTATTAGCTTTTTTCCGATTAATCCCAATTCTAGTTTCACCTTGACCCATAGTATAATGAATTGGTAATTCTATAATTTCAAAATTTTTGTACCATTTCCTTATTGTGGGAGAGTCATTATAAGACAAAATAAAACCTCCCTTATGTTCCAATAAAATATCTCTTAATAACTCATGATTGAAATTATCATGATGAATAGGGAAATTTCGTTGAGGATAAAGTCCTTTAAAAAGCGTACTGTCATCTCCTAAATAATAAGGAGGATCGCAGTATAAAAAATCTTTTTTGAATTTTGGAATTACTTTCTCAAACGAGGCACATTCAACTTTTATATTTTTAACATTAAAATTTTTAACTCGCTCAAGAAGTTTATAATAAGTTTTTTCATTAGCATATACCTTTGACATCCATCCTAAAAATCCGGGTCCATAAGATAAATTATGATTAAAGTAGTAATAAGCTGCCAATTTCAACGGTGGTAATTTGATTTTTCCTTCCCAATGACTTTTTAACTTTTCTTTCACAAAATTGTAAGTTTCTTTGTCTGGTTTAAGTTTTAATAATTCTTTGTATAAAGCATGTGGTTTTTCTATTTGAATTTTCCAATAGTTGATAAGAATATCAAATATATCGAAACCAAGTACAGGTATTCCTAATTCCTTTGCCACGGCTATCTCTATTGACCCACCACCAAAAAAGGGAGATATTAATCTGTTTATATTATCTGGGAGTTGCTCTATTACAAATCCCACCGCCCAACTTTTCCCTCCAGCATATCTTAAAGGAGAACCTAAATATCTTTTATATTTTTTTCTTTTTCCCTTCAAAGCATAAAGAAATAATTCTTTTTTACTTAACCGAAAAGAAAACAAAGTTCTCTGATTTAGATTTAAATTAGGTTTAATAGAGATTTTATTTTTTGATTTAATTAGATTTCTCATTTTTTAATTATATCAGAAAAGATTAATATTTAAGAAAAATTATAAGTTAAAAAAGTAAGCGAACGAAACTTATATTTAAGTTTCTCTTTTTTAATTTGCAAATTAAATTTAGTAAGATAATATCAAAAATTAAATAAGAAATAATAATTAAAAATTTTCCTGCGGGGCCAGGGCTCGAACCTGGAATCTCCGGCTCCAAAGGCCGGCGTGTTACCAATTACACCACCCCGCATTTTATAAAAAATATAATAAAATTTAAAAACTTTTTCAATTTCATGTTTCCTCAAGATATCTTCTTAAATGCTTACTTTTTATCTCTTCTAAAATTGATTTTGCTACATCATAACTTGCAATTCTGATTTCATTGAATTTTTTCGTTTTTTGGGTATTTTAATACAAATTAACCACTTATCATCTTTTTTAATCATCGATTTTATATCTTTTGTTCTAATAATTAACGCATCACTTGTATGTTTTGTTGATAAATTCATTGAAGGATCTGCATAACATATTCCTACACCGCTTATAAAAAATAAAGTTGGTTCTTCCCATTTAACTTTTTCATCTCCAAGAATATTTATTAATCTAATATCTCCTCTACCTGTAAAATTACTTTTCATTGAATATTTAATACCATTTATTTCTATATCATATCTTGCCTCTTTTAACCATTTGGTTTTAAATCCTATAGAATTCAAAAAAGCACAAAATAAAACTTCTAAAGCACCACCTACTACAAATCTGTTCTCCCAGTTTGCGGTATTATACTCAATAATCAATTTCTCTATAGCCTTTTCAAATTCATTAAGTTGATTTTTAAATTTTTCATTTTGGATGATACTTTTTATATTTAAATAAATCGCACGCGCTTTTTTATATTTTTTTTCCATTATTTTTTTTATGATTTTTTATGAATATAGTTAAATAAGCTACCCTCAGTCTTTTTTATTCTTTCTTTAGCTAAGTTAAAGTACTCTGGAACAATTTCAAATCCTAAATAATGCCTTCCAAGCATTTTAGCTGCTACCGCAACAGTGCCAGAGCCAATAAATGGATCAAACACCAAATCACCTTCATCACTACTAAAAAGAAGAATTTTTTTTACAAGTTCCAAAGGTAATTTAGTAGGAGTTTTAAGCTCTCCTGTCCAATATTCTCTGTTAATTATCCACACATCTTCAGGATAATGCTCGATTTTATTAAATTTATATTTTTTCTCATCTTTAGCTACAAAAAGAATATGATAATGACTTGTAACATATTTTCTTTTTGTAAAAACTCCAAATTGGTATTTCCAGATTAAATGATTTATTGTAATAAATCCTATTTTATCTATTGCATTAAGAATATCTTTTAGATTTGTCCAACCAGAGAAAACATACATACTTCCAGTTTTTTTCAAAATTCGATACGCTTCTTCCATCCATTTCACTGTAAATTCAAAATATTTTTCTTTAGGAATTTCATTGTAGCCTTCAAGAACTCTTTTCTGATCTCTGTTGTAATTGTTACGTTTTGCTTCAAAATCAATCGCAAAAGGAGGATCGGTTACAATTAAATCTATATTTTCAGAAGGAATACCCTTCATTAACTCTAAAGCATCTCCACAATAAATTTGGTCAATTTGAAATTTTCCTATTTTTTTCCTCATTGAAAACTTTTTAAAAAATTTGAAAAACTTTTTCAACAAAGACCAATCTATTATCGGACAAATTCGGTTAGGATTGAAATATTAAAAATAAAAAAAGAGCCGGGAAGAACCGGCTCAGAGGGGGAAAATTAAGAGTTTTATTCTTTTAAGGCATATGAAGGGTGTTTCATCACCTACCACCTCCTTTTTTTGTGTCGCCTCACTTACTTTACTTTTTTAACTATTGCTTGAACTTCTACTATCCCTCTTTATGTCCTCCCTGTAGGCGACTGGCTGGCTACTAAGTTTTTAGCAACCAATCAGTCGCCTACAGGTTCTCTCTCTCCCTATTTTTGAATTATTTCAAAGAACTAACTACCTCCTTTCTCAATTTACCAGGAAAACCTGGGCAAGATGAAAGAGAATTAATATCTCCTTCCATCTTGCGCCTATAATATATCATATTTATTTTATTTTGTCAACATTGACACATATGTTTGACGAAATTTTAATAGTATGCTATGATATCTTCAGAGGTGAAAAAAGGTGCCTCTAATAAGGGAAATAGGATACGTTTTGGTAGGAGCCGGGGTGTTATCTGTTATAATTGGGCTCGCACTAATTGCTTTCATAAACTCAGAGAACGCCATAGGTAGTGTCATAATAGGTTGTCTCTTGATGGTAATCGGAGCCGGATTGTGCAATTATGCACAAGAGAGATAACAGAGGAATGACAACTCCAAAAAAAATCTTAATGGCGTAGCCTTGTGCTATCGCCTTTTTTTTATTTTTAGTTGGTAAACTTCAAAAAAGAAAGAAAAAAAAAGACAAAAATTTTTAATAATTGTGGGCCTTACTTTGCTTTGCCCTTTCCGCACAAATAACAGCAACTAAGAAGCATGTCGCCACCATTGTTATTAAAAAACTTATAAGTCCGCGGTTTAGCACATCTTCCTCAAATACGATTGCATCTCTCGTAATCTCCTTTATTCGCTCCATCTCTGATCCTCTATATTCTTTGTAAAAGACAATCATTCCCACTGATGTAATTGCTATGTATTTTCTCCTGACTATGGGGTGCATTCTTTCATCTATAGAAACTTCAGTGCTTACAAATATTCTTTCTGGTTTTTCAATTAGTTCAAAAAATTCACTCGGACTGCTAACTTTTATTTGCGGGACATTTCCTTTAACCTCAATTACTGGAGTCACTGTAATTCCTTGTTTTCCCGCAATCTGCTCTATCTCTTTTTCTATTGGAACTGCTCTTGTTCTCTCTAAAGGAGACACTGCCCAAACCCAGCACGGTATGACGATAAGAACCCATATTGCTATCCAAACCACCCACACTCTTCTCATTTTTTCAAGAATCACCTCCAAGTTAAATATACTAAAAACTAAAATTTTGTAAAGTAAAAGAGGTAATATGTGCGCACATTAGTATGGACAAAAAGGATTAGAGCCCAAATCTACCAGACCAAAGTGTAATCCTAATTCAGGAACCGACAAAAGTGTGTGCCTAAAACAGATATTTCAAATATAAAAACCTTTAGAGAAGCTTGAGTTTTCCTGTAATCTCATCTATCTTTTTTTCCTCAGCTGGACCTATGCCTAAAGCAGTAATCGTCCCGGGTGGGATTTGAGTCAAACCCGCATCTTTAATTAAAACTGAAGGGAGTTTTTTCTGCTTTGCTTTTTTGTAAAGTTCTAAAATCTCTTTTTCTGAAGAAACTTTTAAAATAACTTTTTTCATCCCTTCTTTTAACCATTTTTTTCTTTCCAAAACTCCTACTTTCAAGAAAGCAAGCAAAGAAGCATGAGAAACTTGAGTTGCAATTTTTCCTTTTCCCATTTTTAAATCTACTCTTATAACAATTACTTGTTTCATAATACAATAAATTTTGCTTCTCTTTTTATAAATTCTAAAAATTCTTTGTAGATTTGATAAGAAGATAAAGTTTCACTGTCCCCTACTGCAATAAGTTTTCTTTTAGGGCGGGTCAAAGCAGTGTTTAGCCTTCGGAGATCTTTTAAAAAACCTATCTCTTTTTTAGGATTTGAGCGGACAAAAGAAATCAAAATCACTTCTTTCTCTCTCCCTTGAAAACCATCTACTGTACTTATTTCAATATCCTCAATTTCTTTTTTTAAAAGATCTACTTGATCATCATAGGGTGTAATCACTCCAATCCATTCTTTTTTTAAACCTATTTTTTTAAGCTTTTTTACTAATTTTTTGATAATTTTTGCCTCGCAAGGATTTTCCTTTGAAGGAGAATCTTTTCTTTGTCTTTCCCGTTTATTTTCCATATTTGAAGTATCAATAAAAACTAATACATTTTGAGGATCCAAAATTTCTTTCCAGGGACTTTTTTCTTTTTGGGGAAACCTTATCCCAAAATCTTCAAGAGTAATATCTACAACTTCAGGATGTGTTTTAAGTTTTCCTTGATAAAATTTTTCATTTGAAAACTTCATTAATTTTTCATTCATTCTATACTGAACTTCAAGAAGTTTTGAATGCTGAGGATATTTTTCAACCAAAATCTCAAAAAGAGTCCTTTCGAGTTCTTTTGCCCGATCATCTAAAACTGTTGGAGGAAGTTGTCTGTGGTCTCCAGTAAAAATAAAAACTTTTGCTTTTGATAAAGGCAAAAGAATACTTGGAATGGTCGCTTGAGTGGCTTCATCAATAACACAAAAATCAAATTTTATATTTTTTATTACCTCAAGTGCAGAAGAAGAATTTGTTGCCAAAACAATTTCTGCTTCTTTTACAATTTTTTTTGCTAAAGATTTTTCTATTTCTTTTTCCTTTTCTTTGTTCTTTTTAATTTTTTCATTAATTTCTATCCAGCGAGCCATTGAAAAAAGTTTCCTTAAAGACAACCCTCGAATTCTCTTTTTCTTTTTTGCAAAAGACAAAATCTCTTTATCAGAAAGTCCTCTTTTTAAAGAAAGAGTTGGTTTTCGGTAAAGATTTCTTTTTTTTAAAAGTCTTTCTTTCTCCTCTCTTAGTTTTTTTATTGTCTCAAATTGATTTTCTTTTTCTATCTTTGCAAAAAGAGTAGTGTCTTTCAGTTCCTTTGAAGTTCTTGATGGATGTCCTAAT
>Ga0190363_1002302_pt1 | contig 10953 bp, 9 predicted proteins | sample 48721867_MG_FD_161272 | JGI IMG/M metagenome (GOLD analysis project Ga0190363, IMG submission 161272) | Hydrothermal vent microbial mat bacterial communities from Southern Trench, Guaymas Basin, Mexico - 4872-18-6-7_MG | ecosystem: Environmental > Aquatic > Marine > Hydrothermal vents > Microbial...
ATGCAAAATGGTCTATAACGAGCTGGTTTGTGGAATTCTTCAGCTATCTTTTCAGGAAATAGACTTAAAAACAAAGCATGTAAACGATCTGGTGTAAATTCTTCTATAGGTTTAGGTTCTTCTAAATTGAATTTAATTCTAAACTTAATAGGCACTAGTTTTATTCAAAAATTCCATAACCAAGAGAAGTTCTCGCACCTATGCCAAAGTTTTTAAGAGTTTTTTTACTTAAAAACTACAAATGTTTACCTAAGCAAATTATTTCAAAAAATTTATGATTTTTACAAATTCCATAAATTCTACAAGCGCCTCTGTCACTCCAAGCATAAATCTCATGAGTGGCTCCTTTTACTTTATTTTTAAGTTGATGACATCTTAACGACCTAGGATTAGGATGGTCTTCTCTTTCAAGGTGCAAAGCTAGTTCATCCATCCTTTTGTTTATCTCATAAATTCTATCTTTTTCAAGCTTGTTTACCTCTTTCTCAAAATCTTTAGTATAGCTAATTTGAGGAGAAGGAGGAGATAAGAAACATTCCTCGTAAATTTTTTGTTTAACCTGCTGCCACACAAGTTCTCCCCACGGAGAAAGAGTTACTTCGCTACCAATTTTTAATAAAAATACATCTTTAATCCCTTTCACATCTTGAAGAGACACAGAAAGTCCCAAAGATAAACGACGCCATACTTTTAAGTGTTTTTTTACCTCACCTATTAAATCGAGTATTACTGGAATACGAGGAATTCTTAAAAGCTCTTTGCTCGTTTCAAAAACATATACAGCTTCGTCTGCATAAAACTGAGCTAAAGTTTGAAGTATCCCCTGAATACTTTTGAAACCACCCGTTAAATTAAAAAGTATATAGAACTTTTTTTCCTTATATCCTGGTAAAACCTCATGAAGCCGTTTAATTAGTTCAGAGATAGCACAATGAAAATTTTCTAAACTGTCAGTACGAAGCCCTCCAATGTCATTCCACAAATATACATTATTAAATCCTTGATTTTCCAACCATTCTCTTATAATATTAGCACTTTCTTTTCCAAGCCAAGTATCAGTTGCAAGTAAAATATGTTCATCTTTTTTATTATTTAAAAACCCGCCAAATTTTTTGTAAATATGATAAAGTCCATTAACTTCTGCTGAATATTTTGCAGCCTCGGTAGGAGAAAGTTTTAAAAAAAGCTCCTTTCGGTTTTTTACATGTTTTCTTAAGATTTCTTTTTCCTCAGTTTCTGGTATATCTAAAAAATTAGCATACTTTGAGATAAGTTCTCTCACTTTCTTTTCTGTATTATTGATAAAAAGACTCGTTCCACATGGAGAGAGTATTAATTTTATATAAGAATCTTTCACAGTTTCCTCCTTTTATTTAAATGAAATTTATTCAAAATATTCAAAAATTCCATAACCTAAGGAGGTTTTAGCTCCTATGCCAAAGTTTTTTAGAGCTTGTTTTAATAAATATTCAATTTTGCTTTCAATATTCAAATCTTCTAAAACTGAAGCAAGTTCGGAGTTATTCTTTTTAAGTCTTTTAAACCTGTATTCGTCAAAAAGAACATAAAAGTTAAAGAGTATTCCTTCTTTTACAGTTAGAAAAAAAATTGGATTAGGATTCTGCCAGTCAGCAGGTGGCTCGTTTCCAGAATAATACTTAGGATAATGTACATTCATTACATCTAAATCAAAAAGTTTACCATCTCCAGAAATTTCAGGATAAGCATCTAAAAAAAGAAGAAGTCCTTTAAAATTTTGTGCACCAAAAAGTAGTTGGTATTTTAGGATTTCTTTATTTTTATCATTATTATCAACAAGTTCTCCATAAAATTTTTTCTGTAATTCTTGAAGTTTTCTTTCGTCTTCTATTACACCAAAATTTTGAGCTAATTTCCAAAATGCTACCATTCTGCAAACTCCTTTTAAGGCACTTCCAGGAATATAGGGAATACCAAATATATGATGTAAAGTAATAGAAGTTTCCAAAGGATGTATAGAGCCAAGTCCTATAATAAGGCGAGATCGAGAAGTAAAAGGATAAAAAAATACTTTATAATTTTGTTTTTCTAATTCCTTTAACATTATAAAAATTCTACCAATAAATTGCTGATAAAGATTTTTATTAAAACTGGCAAATTTAACGAAACTTTCAAGCCATTTACTTTTGATTTTTGTTTGTTCCACGATTTCTTTTTTTAAAAGCTTTAAAAAAGCTAAATTTATATTTTCACAATTTTTAAAATTTATTTGATTGTGAGAAGCGTAACAATATCTAATTAATTCGTGAAAACTTTTCATAATTTAATCCTCCTCTATTTTTACTTCTACAATTCTCTTAAGCCAATTAGCAAGAGATAAAGCTTCCACAGTAGCCAAACGGAGTATATTTACATCTGAGTTTATTAACTCTTCTAATGCATTTTGAGAAACTAAGTTATTCTGAATAAACCAATTATTTAAAATATTATAAACTTCTTCTCTTTCTTTTTTAGCTTTATAAAAAGCAAGAGTAGGAATTAGTCCATTAGAAACTATAAATTGAGCTAAACGCATAGAATTAGTTCTAAATTTCTTTCTATCCTCTTTATCTGGATGGTTTTTCAAAAAATCATTAATTTTCTCTAAACAAAAATAAGCTCTTTTCTGTTCAGTTGTTTTCATCATTTTTTACCCCCTATGTATAATAAAATTTAACTTTCATAAATCCCATTCCTATTGTTTCATCCCCTCCAAGTTGCAAAAGTTTATTATTTAAAAGAGAATTCAGTTCCTCTTTTACTCTTTCAGCTGAATTTATTTCATCATAAGTTGTATAAGGATTAGTCATAAATATTAAAGAATAAAATATACTTTCTGAAAGAATAAATTCTTCTGTGAATAAAGCTCCACTTTCAACTGTTCCCTTACTTTGCTCTATCTTAATTCTTGTTCTTATTTCTACTGCATAATTTACAAAATCTTTAAATATATCATCTTTAACAATTACTAATCGCTGAGTCAAAGAATTTATTAATTCATTTTGAGGTAAAAGATTTTTAATAAACTCTCCAAGAGTATCTATTTCTGAATTTTTTTGTATATTAAAAACAAACTCTTCTAAACTTATAATATTTTCACTTAATTTCAAAATAGAATTTGGACTTACTATTGCTTCGTTATCATTTTGTGGCTCAGAAATTGAAATTTCGGTTTCATTTAATTTAAAAGAAATATTTATACTCTCTAAATCCTCTTTAAATCTTTTTAAAACAAAAGGACAAGTAATCCAAGCAAAAACTCCCCTTACAGAACGAATAGGATAAAGCAATATCTTTGCATCAGTAATTGAAATACAAGATGCAAATTCTTCAGCACTTTCTTTAGGTCCGAAAATTGCTTCAACTTTTTTTTCATTCCATACTCTTGTAGCTAAATCTCTTATTACACCTTTTATCCCACTTGCCCATAAAGTTGGGAATTCTGTAATTCTTTCTCTCTGGACAGGTAGGTCTACATAAGATACCGACTGTCCTGCTCCCATATGAACTGGTGTTTCAGCATAAAAAGTTAAAAGTGCCTTTTCTGTAAACATATTTAACCTCCTTTACCAAATTCTGGTTAATATTTCATATTTTTCTAAACTTGAAATAAATTCATCTAATGCTTTCCATAGGTTTCCGGATGGCAATTTTATTTGCACATTATTAGCTATTACTTGACAATAAGAAGGAAAATAAGTGCTTTTCATTACTAAAAACAGACCTTCTATTTCAGAAGAATTTATTTCTATAATTTTAATCCATAAAGGTGAAGCTCTTCTTAAAATTTCTTTTTCTTTTTTTAAATAAAGAATTGTTTTTTGATTCAAACTTGAAAAATAAAAGTTTAAAGGTAAACCAAAAATCACTTTTTCACTTTGAGGAAAGCGATTTTTTCCTGTTAAAAAAGATTTAATTTCTCCGTAATCAGGTTGATAATAGCTTCTATAAGCTGCTAACAAAAATCCCATATAATTCAAAATGTCTTCCCAATTATAAAGGGATGTTACTTTACATTTTTTGATTAAAAACTTTCCATTTCTCTTTTCCTGAACTTCATCTCTCCATTCTTCCCATTGGCGCCATTTATTTTTATTCACTCTGTAAATTTTGAAATTATCACTATCAAAAAGATAAGGAATATCTTCTCTTCTACTTCCTTGGATTATATTTTTTATATTTTCTAAATTTTCTTTTAACCAAGCTGGAAACTCTTTTTTAGGAGAAAAAGTCAAAGATAAGTTTAAATCTTTTAAAATATTTCCTTCTACACTTTCTATTTTTATCGAACCAAAACCTCTTCTTGCTCTAGAACCAAAATTTCCTATATTAAAAGCTAACCATACACTACATAAAAACTTTTTTAGATACTTATCATTTAATAAAGGGTGGAATTTTATTTCTAATGTAAATGTTTGTCCTTCTTTTAAATATTCTCGCTGTGGCTTATCTTGAGTTATTCTTCTCCGTTGATCTAAAGCAAAACCTAAATAATTAATACCATACTCAGGATTTACATAACCTTTTTCATTAAAAATTTTTGTGAATTTTTCTTTTTGTAAATTTTTATTATAAATAATTAGACTTATTAATTTTTTATATCCTTTATCTCCTCCCCAACCAAAAATTTTTTTTTCATCTTCTAAACTTCCCCCAGCAATTCTGAACCAATATCTAAACATCCCATTAAAACTTTGAGTTCTTAATTCTGCTTGTCGTTGTGCTCCTCCTATAAATAAAGGAGTAATTATCTTTAATTTAAAAATAATCTTTTTCTCTTTCATAAAAATTTACCCTCCTATAAGTTCATTTACTATTAATTTCCCTTTATTAGTAATTTTAATTCTAAACTCTTGCCCAAATTCGTTCCTTTTTACTTCCACAAGCCCATAAATTTCAAGCCTTTTTATCTCATTTTCATACATAGTTTTCAAATCTTCAAACTCTTTTCCAGAACGAGGTTGTTTGTCGGAAAGAAGCTGTAAAAGCTCAACTTCTTTTCCTTTAGGCAAATAAAACAATAAAGGCAAACTTACCACATCTTTAAATTCTTCATGCATATAATAAACTTCACAACCAGTTAAAAAGCCTGCTAAAGCACAAGCTATTACATGAGCTTTTAAGCCACCTGTTGGATTAAAATAAACTTTAAAACTTTCTTCTTTTTTCTTAATGGCAAGATAAATAAGCCGATCTAAAAGTTCAGAAATATCTCTTTTAAATTCATCTTTTGCAAATATTTCATCATAAACTGTACTTTCCCAGAAATAACCAGAAATCTCTACTCCAGTAAAAATAGTATATCCACAATCTTTTAAGAACCTCTCTAAAACAATTTTACACAGTTCCCCAATTTTAGTTTTGGTTGAAATTAAATATACATTGATATTCTTTGGATCTTTATTTTCTGCGATTCTTAAAAATGTATTTAATTCAGCTGAGTTTCTTTTTGGATCTGTTTTTAAAAATTGTACAAGCTCATTTATAAATTTAAAATCATCTAATTTTTCTTTCCAAAAATTTTCGTCTGAAACTTTTTCTTTCCCTGTAAGTCCTGCTATTTTTTGTTTCTGAGCATTACTAATAATGCTTGCTCCTACAGTAATTATATGAAATTCTTTTTTTATCATTTATAAACTCCTCTGAGCTTTTAAATATTACAGATTTAACCATTTATTTTTCCTTTATTCTATTTTAGTATATATTATTAAGTTTGAACCAATAAAATTATTTGAACCATCCGAGGGATTAAGCCAAAGCCTTTTGAATTTTTCTAAATCTTTAACTTCTCCATAAAGCACTGTACCAGGTAAAAAAGCTTTTTTTACTAAATTGATTTTACCTAATTTTTTTGAACTTATAGATAAATTTAGCCATCTCGGAATCAAAGCTCCTTTTATTTCCACTCCTTCAATCTCGTTTAAAGGTGGAAATTTTTCATAAACTCCAGGAGTTAAATATAAAATTTTTACTTCCTTTATATCTCCTATCTTAGCCCTTTCAATTTCTTTAAAAATTTTTTCTTCTTTTATATTTTTATTTTCCATTTCATATTTTATAATTTTCATCTCTCCTCCGAGTTTAAATATAAAAGGAGGAGTTTGAAAAAATTTTAAAACTTCTTCCTTTATATTATCTTTAAACTCTACAAATACTACGAAACTCCACTCTTCTTTTATTCTTACAAACGAAACTCTATACACACTATCCTTCCCGGCTACAGTGTGCGTTGTTATTTCCTGCCGAATTCCAAGCCTTGGTTCATATTCAAAAACCTCCTGAAATTGTTTTACATCCTCCTTTATTATTTTTTCTCCTTTAATCCATTTAAGAAGCCCGTTTTCTGAGATAAAACCATCAAAAGGTTCAATTTCTTCTACTCCTTGATATAAAGCAAAAAGTTCTATTCCTTCAGGTTTATTTATATTTTCCAAACTAAAAAGAGAAAAATTCCTTTTAATAGGTTTTACATAAAAACATGCCTCAACAGTTTCTTTTTTTCTTAACTTATAAATATCTGCAGGTTTTGGAAAATAAAACTTTTTCTCTTTCTCATTATAAAGAAAAGGTCCAAAAAGTTTTTTTAAAGGTTTATTTATATTTAAAGAATTTAATTTGCTACATATTGCCCCTGCAACAGTATGAGGACAAGGAGGAAATACTGACTTTACTGCTCGAGCTATTCTTAATGTTTTACCAGAACCAAAATAAAGCACATCACAAGGTTTAAGTTTAAATTTTACCACTGCTTTCCTCCATTTTTAAAACTTTCTCTCCTTCTCCAAAAATTTTGCAATTATAAAAATGTTTGCAAATTTTTGATATCCAAAAGGATAATTTTCATAAATTTTTATTAACTTTTCTAAAAATTCTTTATCTTCTACTTTTCGTTCATAAATTCTTTTAAGTTCCCCTTTAATTATTTCAAAAACACTCTCAGTTTTATCAATCCTTTTATCTTCTTTTCCCATAAGCTTTTCTACTGTTTCTAAAAACTGATAAGGAAATGTAGAAGAAATTTCCTCAGTTTTAAACTTACAAATTAAATCTTTAAATAAACTTACTAATTCCCATTTTCCCCCACTGTAACGAATTTCTCCTGAATGAGTAATTACTTCTATACAAAAAGCATCCTTTTCAAATTCATTTTTAGCTTTCTTTTCCATATTTCTTACTTCTTCTAATGCAAGATAAAGAGGATATTTACAATGAGCTATTACAATACCTGCACTCATAGAAGCTTTTCCACTTAAAGAATTTTTAAAAACCTCTTGAAGCCTGTATGCACAATCTAAAACTTCTTCAATAGGTAAAAATGCAAGAATATCATCTCCACCTGCATAGATTAACTTTCCGTAGTGCTGGTCTTCTACAATTTCTTTTACACTATTTAAAGCAAAATCTGAAAGTTTTCTACTAAATGCCTGATGAATTGAAGGAGTTATGTGGTGAGAACTACAAAGAATTTTTTCAAGTTTTTTACACTCCTTTCCTTTAGAAAAAGAAAAAAGAGCATCTTTTACTTTAGGTAAAATCACTTCTTCAATCTTTGGCAAAAACTCTCCTCTCAGCCATTTCCCCATATTATCTCCATCCATCTGAAGAATGGCATAATAAACAGAAGGTATTTTGCCTTTTTTTTCTCTTAGCTCTTTTAATATCTTAAGTATATCTTCAAAATCTTTTTCATCTAAATTTTTAATCCCATATTCCTCCTCAAGAAATTCCTTTCTGTAGGTTGTTTCCATCAAGAACATAGCGTCAATCTGTGAAAGAATGTCGTTTTTGAGTTGAGGTACAGGATTTCCGGGAGGAAGTTTTTTATTTCCTTTTTTTTCTATTTGCTTTAAAAATTTCTCAAAAGTCTCTTTTATTTTTTTCTTTTCCTGTTCAGTTAAAGTTCTTTTAAATCCAGTTGCAGAAATTTCGACTACAGAAGGAAAAACAAACTCTTCTTTAAGGTTTAGCTTATTTTTAAGTATCTCAGGAAATAGTCTTTTTAATATACACACACCACAAAGTCTTTCATTTGGTCTTACAGTGTAGTCTTTTTCTAAAATTTTCCACTTTTTTCTATTTTCTTCTTTTAAACGACTATCTTTCCAGTTAGGTTCACAATCAAGAAGCCACAGCTCATTAAACTCTCCGCAAAGAGTACACTTTTCTCCTTCCTGAGTATATGCTGAGGTAATAAAAGTATTTCTTATTCCTTTTCTTGCAGAAAGAAGCCTTTCATTAAGTTCAAGAAGAAGGGAATAAACTATCCCTACATTTACTGGTTTGTAATATGTGTGTTCAGATATAAGTTTAATTATCTGATAAAGCTCAGTTTCTCCAACAAGAGTTTTGTATTCATTAAACACTGTTTCTAAATCTTGAATTTTCCCTTCTTTACACCAAGGAAGCATTACCCAGTAAACTTGAAAATAAGAGAGAAGATGAGATTCAATTTGAGTTTTAAGACTATTTTTAATATTTTTAGTTTCGTTTATACTAAGTTTTTTTGCCAGTTTATCAGCTGTCTCATCTGCAAGATTTTTAAGTGTTTTTTTAAATTCTTCTTCGCAACTTTTGGCTAACTTTTTATCAAAAGGCACTATTGCAAGAAATCGATTAGGGAAATTAGCAATACTTAGTTTTTCTGGAATATCAAAAAAAATTACTCCATTATCTATAATTCCCTCAGTGAGTTCTTTAAAACTTTTACCTCCAAAATATAATTTTTTAAGATAAAAATCAATAAGAGGCTGTCTAAACAAATTTGGAAAGATTATATTATCAGGTCCAAGGTTATTAATTATAGGAATCATACTTTCCCACACTAAATAAGATAATAAATAGCTCCCTGCCCAAAGGTCTTGTGTTTTTCTTGCAGTAGCGATAAAACTTTGTACCGGAGCTATAGTAAAAAGAAAAAAAGCAGGATTAGGAAGGGCAGAAACTATTGCTGATGTTTGAACCAGATGGTCATAAATAGAATGATTAGGAGCACGACTATCTGCTGGGTGTGTATTTATCCAAGGGAAAATTTCTGGATAAAAACGCCAGAAAAAAAGAAAAAGAAATTTACTCCGTTCTTCTTCTGATAAAGATAATTTATCAACTATATTTTCAATTTTTTTAAAAATTTTTTCTATTTCTTTAGTTGAATCACAAAGTTGAGAAGTTTGCCTTCTCCCACTAAAAATATCTATAAATTTCAGTTCTTCCCAAGAAATTAGGGTTTTATTTTCAAATTCCTCTTTCTCTTCTTCTTTTTCAAAATTAGGAGCTACTATTACTCTACTCAGAGCTGAGGATATCCTATCTGCAATATTCACTTTTTCTTCTTGAACACTTTCTTCAAAAAAACATCTAAAAAACTTTTCAGCTATCTCTTCATGTTTTTTATATTCCTCAAACATCACCCACATTTTATTAGGTGGATCATGCAAAAGAGCTTTTAATTTTAATTTCCAGTTAGTTTCTCCCTTCATTCAATCGCCTCCACCTTTATATAATATATAAAATCCGACTTTTTCCTAAAATCTGACATCTCTTTCTCTAATTTTTCTAAAATTTAATAAACTTCTTATGAAATTATTTAAATTAATTTAAAAACTTCTAATTTTTGTTGTAATTTATTCTGAATTTTATCACAAAATACTCTTTTAAACAATTATATTCCAAAAAAGATTCATTTTATTCGTTTATATTTTTCAATCGTACCATCTGGCATAATGAAAGTTAGCTCATTATCTGAAATAGAAACCTTTGCTACAATTGGACCTGCCAATGCACCTAAAAAACCTTGAAATTCCATTTTGATTCTATCTTTATCAATAAATTTATAACTACCTCCTATACTCATTCCTTCATCAACTGCAATTACTGTTCCATCTTTAAAAAACTCAATTGTTCCAGTGCCATTAATCTCTTTCCATTTCCCTATTATAGCATTTTCTGGTTTTGACGAACATGAAAATATTAGTGATAAAGTAAACACAATAGTAAGCCAGCTTATCAGTTTCTTTAAGTCTCTTTGTATGATTTTCATAAGTTCCCCCTTATTTTCATGTTATTACTTAACTTTTGTTATAGATATCTTACTTCAGCACCTATAAATTTGCCTTAATTCCTTATAAGTAGGCTTAAAACCTTTTGTTTTTTAATAAATTGTTCAAATGATTTTTTGGGCATAGTAAGAAAATGCATAAAGGAATGGAAATTTAAAATTTTGATTTTTTTAAACTTATTCTATAAAGCAAAGTTTAAATCCAAATTGGAATCTTATCTTTCTCCCGCATTTCCCTTCCTTCTTTAGTCCAATCTCCATTTTCCCAGATTTTGATGTTTTTCCAAATAATAGTGCCTTTGTTGTCATAAAAGAAAGCGGATTCAGCAAAAGATTTTACTTCTCCTTCCAAAATTAAAACTCCGCCTTTCATCTTATCGCCAGTCCAACTTCCGCAATTTCCTTTCACAATTATCTCTCCGCCTTCCATTTTTGCTCCAGTGAAATATCTTAAATTTCCTTCAACACTTAAATAAAGTTTTTGAGGATTTTGATAACCTAAACAACCAAAAGTAACTGGTAATTCTTTAACATCAAGATGAACTTCAATTGGTTTAATGTTTTCTTCTTTAATTCCTTTCTGTTTTTGAGATGAGATATAGTTTTCAATATTTTTCTTCAAAAAAGCAGAAAGAAAAAGACCTAAATCAATTCCAGTATATTTTCTTTCCTTAAATTTTTTCCAATCAAATTCTTTTAAGAATTTATTGGAAATCTTTTCTAAAAGAAAAGAAGGAACTTCAGGTAGAGGAAGGGAAAAGAAAAAAGAAAAAGTATTATTAGTATTTTTTGTGTATGCTTCTCTCTCATTTTCCTTCCAAAGCTTTTTTAATTCTTCAGCTGATTTCTCAACCATTTCAAACTCAAATTTCTTCAATTCT
>Ga0190363_1002303_pt1 | contig 10948 bp, 12 predicted proteins | sample 48721867_MG_FD_161272 | JGI IMG/M metagenome (GOLD analysis project Ga0190363, IMG submission 161272) | Hydrothermal vent microbial mat bacterial communities from Southern Trench, Guaymas Basin, Mexico - 4872-18-6-7_MG | ecosystem: Environmental > Aquatic > Marine > Hydrothermal vents >...
TTGCAGCCAGAAATCTTGTGGCTTTTGGGAATGAATTCTGGTGGATAAGACCCAAAGAAGGCGACGTTATTTCCATTCCATTGTTTAAGGTTCAGAAAATATCCTTTAGGGAGGGGGCGCCAGCCACACTTCAGCTATCATGGGACGTTAAGCCGCATCGAATTGGAATGGAAGAAATCATATGGATGAAAACTCCGCCGTACGACAAAAATGGTTTCGGAACGGGAATCATGCAAACTCTTTGTAGAAGCCTAAAGCTGGATGATGAGAATGTTCGCCCAAGCTTTTCAGAAATCATTGGGAGAATCCAAAACAGCATAATGAGCCAATTCGAAAAGTTTGGCGGACCTAACGAGCTCTGGATATTCCCAGGCGTTAATAAGACGGACTTAGAAGCCTACTACGCTAGAATTAAGAATATTCCGTCAAGCGGAAGCCGTTTCGTAACCAATGTTGAGAACGCTCGCGTGCAATTGCTTGTTCCGGAAAGAGCCAGAAGCTTCGACTACTACATTGAAACCCTAATGAACGAGTTCTACCTCGGCCTTTCAACTCCACTTCCAAAGCTTTTCACTGCTCCAGGTTTTACGGAGGCATCCGCCAACGTAGCCGTTAAAGTGGATGAGAAGCGTGTAATGGCATTGCAGAGACTTCTGAAGCGAACAGTTGAACGGGAACTATTCGTTCCAGTTTTGGCTAGAGCAGGATTTAATCCAGACAAGGCGAAGGTTAGGCTTAACTGGGGAGTACCGGAAAAACCTGAGTATACAATTTCGGATGTTTTAAAGGCCTATGAAGACGGCGCAATTTCAAGGTTTGAGGTTAGAAAGATTCTGAAAAATCTTGGTTGGCCTTTAGAGGAAGGGTCTATTCCGAGTTGAAAACCCACTTCTATCATTTTCTCCCTTCTCCCTATTTTCAATTTTCAACTCGGAGACAAACCTTCCAAATTAAAAGCCGAAAGGAGGGAGTGAAATGGAAAAAAGAGGAATGTTGACTGGTTTTCTGTTGTTTGCCATCTTAACATTAGCATTTACGAGTCTGAGCAACGCAATAGAAAATGTTAGGGTTGAAGAGTTAGACCCGAACTTAGCTCGCCTAGTTATGCTGCTAAAGTATCTGTTTAGCAATTCCGCCATGGCCTTTGCAGTAGGTTATCTGCGAAACATGCTTGGATTCCTGGAAAACTGGTTTAGAGCGAAATACAGCCAAACTGAAATCGAATATGAACTTGGCAAGCTTGGCGAGACATGGGCGAAATATCAGGCTGGAATATTGGCGATGGGCAGCTGGCTTCCAGCCCCAGCGGCAGCCACAATAACATTCCTAGTTGACCTAATCACATCTTCTATTAAAAAGCTGAAAGAAAGCCTATAGGTTAACAAAGGTTTATTTTTCTCCACCCCGGTTTTTTTGCTGAAGCCTTTAACCTTCTGGGGGAGATCAACTTGGGCGACAGAAAAGAAGAACGCATCACAATGATGCATGGTGCAGGCGGCGCAGTAATGAACAAGCTGATAAAAGGTTACATTTTGAAGTTTCTCGGCGGAGGAAAGTTTGAGGTTCCCCTCGAAGCCCTAGACGACGCTGCAGTTGTGAATGACATTGTTTTGAAATCTGATTCACACGCCGTTAAGCCGATATTCTTTCCGGGCGGAGACATAGGAAGATTGGCCATAAGTGGGACGGTAAACGACATAGCCGTCTTAGGCGCTAAACCAATCGCTTTGACATGTGGATTCATACTTGAGGAAGGGCTACCAGTATCAGACTTTGAAAAAATCCTTAAGAGCATGAAGGAAACATGCGAGGAAGCCGAAGTCTACGTTGTTACTGGCGACACAAAAGTTGTTGAGCATGGAACCCTAGGCGGATGCGTAGTAAACGTTTCAGGGATAGGCTATAGAAGCAAAAATCTAGACTATAATCTGGCGGTTGTTAAACGTTTCAGACGAAATTTTAGGGCTAGATGGATACTGGACTCTAACCTACAGCCAGGAGACAAAATAATAGTTTCGGGCACAGTAGGCGATCACGGCCTAGCCGTTCTTTCCGCCCAGGAAGGCCTAAGCTTCGGAAGTCAAATAAAATCTGACGTTAAGCCTCTAAACAAGCTTGTTGAAAGGCTTCTAGAGATTGGCGGAATAGTGGCCATGAAAGATCCGACCCGCGGAGGCTTGTCAAACGCCCTAAATGAGCTGAGCGAGAAATCAAGGATTGGAATACTCGTGTATGAAGATAAGATTCCGGTGAGGGGAGATGTTAAGGCAGCATGCGAAATGTTGGGTATAGACCCGCTTGAAGTTGGGAATGAAGGAAAACTCGTTATAGGGGTAATACCCGAAAAGGCTGAGGAAATCCTAGAAGCCCTTAGACAAACTGAAGATGGAAAAGAAGCCCAAATAATAGGTGAAGCAACAAAAGAATTTGATGTTGTGGCTATGCAGACCGTTGTAGGCGGAAAAAGAATTTTAACTCCTCCCGTAGGCGATCCAGTCCCGAGAATATGCTGATTTCAAGCCTAAACGGCTTTCTGAGGCTCCGACAGCCGCCACCAAATCATAGTTGCATCAATGGCTTTTAGATGTCTACATCATCGCCTTTTCAGGCCATTCATACCTAAAGGAAATCGTTAAATTTAGACTTTATGCGGATGCATTATTCTTTCCATAGGTCTGAGACTCTCCCAACTTTAACGAGTTTCCATTTTCCCCAAAAGTTAAGCTTGTAAAAATGGAAAAGCCCACAATTTTTACATCTTAGGATTCTCCGCTTTTTCTCAAAGTCCATTTCATAAAGTTCCAATTCTCCGCCGCAATCAATGCATTTTCCAGTGTAGGTTCTTCTCCGCTTTTCACTCATGGCTTATTCATCCATTCGGCAGTCATCTTATTAGTATGAACATTAAGGTTATTGATAAAATGTAGGGTAAAGTCTCAACCATAAACAGTTCCATGATAAATAAGTTTTCAGTCGCGGATGTATAGCCGGATGGAAAACTGTCTATAAGTCCATGCACAAGTATTAGAGGTATGAGTTTCTTCGCTATGCTATAGAAAAAGCCGAACAAAACTCCAATAACAAAAGCGGACAGCACACGTATCAGCATACCAGAAACATTTAACGGATAGACGTGCCCAACAAAATGCCACAAACCAAAAAGTACTGACTGAACAAGAATCGCAAACTTCGCACTGTAAAACTTTGAAGCAAACTTTGCATTAACCCCTAAATAAGCCCTCCTTGCTTACGCCTACACAGAAAGTCATAAAAAGAAACGTCATAAGAAACGGTAAAGGATCAAAACACCATAGCCAAGAATATAAGATACCTTAACAACAACTCCCAACAGTATTCAGAGATTCTTTCCGAAAGTTTTTCTTTATCAACGATAAACAAAAGAAACAATCACTGGAAGAAAATAATCGCGGAAACGGCAATGATCATTAGCAGTAAAGCAATTTTTCTCATAACTAAAATTTTAAAAAAAGATGGATTTTATTTTTTATTCTTTAGTGTTATCGCTAACATCGCGATAGCGAGAAGCGCAATTAGTGGGAATATAGAGTTAATTTCTGGAACCACCACTCCGCTGAAAGTGAAGGTTAATTCTTCAACTGCTGTTGGGTCGTTTCCAAAGTAAAATGTTCCAGTTAAGGTTAGGCCGCTGTCTGAAGGAACATACCACCCTCTTGTCATTGGGTATGTTACTCTTGAGGGAATGCATTCTTCAAATGTTATTGTCTCATTTGAATGAACGCGCACATTAACTATTGAAGAGTAGCCCAACTCTCCAACTAACGCATATTGCGATGGACTTAAAGATTCTGCATTTAACAAGTCTAGAACATCTATTGTGTGCAACCCTCCATCTGTTGGAATCGATGCTGTATAATGTACGACCATGCTGTATGTCCAGTTAAAGTTTCCAACATTTTTATCACCAATGACATTTACCATTGCGCTCGGCTCTGAAGCCATTTCAGGAAAAGTTAAGGAAAACCCGCCTATCGTAGAGTTTAAGCATTGATCCATAAGCCATTCAGTATAGCTGACTAAATCGCTTTGCCCCTCGCCCATGTAAACTACGTCCACGTAGCTGTCATGAGTTTCTGTCGAATTATAAGTGAATGAGACTCCGAATGCTGATTCGATGCTTGACTTTACAGCGTCGGCGTTCAACTTTGCCGTTGAGGCACTTACATTTTCAAAGGTAAAGATTAAGACAGAGAAGTTGCCTGCAAAGCCCACCGTAATTCCTGTTGCGTTAATCAAGGCAGGATCATTAAGGTTGGCTTCTTCGGGAAAATGTATAAGCGACGTGTCATTTGAAAATATTACTGTCGCAACGTCCACGCTTGCAGTAGTACAGTTTACGCTGATGTTTACCATTTCCATAAGCTTAGCTCCAAATCCTATAGTAGCTGACGAAGATTTCAAGAGATCAACCAATGAGAAGCTTATTATCGCCAGAGAAAGAACCGCTAGTAACAATAAATTTTTCAATTGCAATTTTTCACCTACCTTCTCTATACCATTGCTCATGCAATATAAAGGTTGACTTCGGTTACGGAGATACTTCACGCTTTAATCAAGCCATGCCGGGCCCATATTCTGCATGTTCCCTCGAATGAAACCATGCATGGTCCTAATGGCTTTTCCGGTCTGCATGCTTTCATGAAAAGTGGGCATTCATTAGGCTTTATCTTACCTATCATTATTAGGTGGCATTGACAGCCTGGATGTATATCTCGTGAGTTTTCTATGCGTAAATCAAAGCGTTTTCTTGCGTCATATTGGCTGTATTCATTTTTTAGGGCTAAAGCCGAGGCGGGAAGTCTTCCTAGACCTCGCCAATGCCCATTAATCACGTTGAAGGCTTTATTCATTAGCCTTTGCGCCTTAACATTTCCCTCTGGCGAGACGGCCCTCACATACTCATTTTCCAGTCTAGCCCTTCCTTCTTTAATCTGTTTCAGAATCATATAGATTGCAATTAGAACGTCTAGCGGCTCGAATCCCGCTATTACGGTTGGCATGCGATAGGCTCTTGGAAAAATCTCGTAGGGTTTCAGTCCAATTATAGTTGAGACATGGCCTGGAGCTATAAAACCGTCAATTTTCAAGTCGCCTATGCCTAAGAGAAGCTCCATTGCCGGCGGAATCAGGCGGTGAGAAACAAGAATTGAAAAGTTTCGCGGAGGCCGACTCAAAACTACATTTGCTGTTGAAGGCGCAGTAGTTTCAAACCCTATAGCAAAGAAGACAAATTCTTTAGATTTTTCCTTAACAGCCATCTTGACGGCGTCATCAATTCCGTAGACAACTCTCACGTCAGCGCCCTCAGCCTTAGCGTCCATAAGGGACTTCTCAGAACCTGGGACTCGCAAGGCATCCCCAAAAACTGTTACAACTTTCCCTTCAAGCGCAAGCTTTATCGCTTGATCGATATCAGCGGCTGGCGTGACGCATACTGGACAGCCTGGACCAGCGATAACCTCAACATTTTCTGGTAAAAGAGCTCTTAAACCATAATGAGTTATTGTCCACTCGTGGGTTCCACACACATGGCAAATTTTAACTTCATATTTCGGTGCAATAGCCCCTATCTTTTCTACAATTTTTCTCGCAAGTTTGGAGTCTCTGAAGTATGGAAGTTGAGCTTCCATTACTTTGGCACCAGCAGTCGGCTGTTTCTTTCAATTATTTCAGCTATTCTCCCGCTGAATTCGGTTTCTAAAAGTCTATTGACATCGCCTATTGCCTCTTCAAGCTGTTTATCAAACGGTATTTCTCCGAGGTAGGCTACTCCAGCTTCTTCAACATGCTTCCTAATAAAGTTTGAATCTTGCATTTTCATGTTTTCCATTACACCTAACACTGGAATATTCAAATCCTTTAGCAAATTCAGGAGTTTTCTAACGGTTTCGTAGGCTAGCCGTGATGGAGTCGTAACAACTAGGAATCTTATTCTTTTGATCAGTCTTATAATGTCTAGGGTTGCATCGCTTATTCCCGGCGGCATGTCGATTACTAGACAATCAAGCTTGCTCCATCTTGTTATTGCAAGCAATTCAATAAGCACGTTTGAGATATCCTCTCCGCGTAGTGGCGCGGCATGCTCACCAGAATAATAGATAATTGACATGTACTTTATGCCATGAATTACGGGCGGAATTATTCCTTTCTCCTCTATTGGCGTGACGTTTTTAACTCCTAGAATTAGATGGGTTGAGGGACTTGTAAAGTCTAGGTCGAATAGGCCTGTTTTGTAGCCTTTTTTGGCCAGCGTCAAGGCGAGGGTTGAGGCGATTAGGCTTTTCCCTACTCCACCTTTTCCACTTGAAACAGCAATTATGTTGGCTATTTCCTTTAATCTTTCATTTATTATCGTCTTTCTTGGGTCTATCATATTTTTGGCTTCCTTTTATGCTTTCAAGCCATACTCCTCTTCCTTTGACTATTTCGAAGTCTGGGCTTCCACATTTTGGGCATTTAATGTATGCATGCGCTATTTCGGGAATGAAGTGTATGGCTTCTTGCACTTCTTCTTTCAATTCGTCTTTCTTGAAAAGCCACTGGTAACCGCAGACTCTACATTTAAGCTCTGCTTGAACCGTTTCGATAATGAATTTTGCATTCTTGAATTTTTCAGTCTTAAGCTGTGAAAGGGCATATTCAAAAATGTCAAGTTCGACCTGCTGCAGTTCGCCAACCTTTATCTTAACTTCGGTTATCTCGCTTATTCCCTCTTTTTCAGCCAGCTGAGAAGCCGTAGATATAACCGCTTCTGCAAGCGCCCACTCATGCATTTCTAATCCTCTACACTACGCTTTTCACCCTCTTCCTGAAATTCCAAAATTTCCCTCCAAAGCCTTAAAGTTTCCAAAGCTTCTTCACGACTTAAAACCTGAATAGCATAACCGGCATGAACAAGCACGTAATCGCCAACTTTGGCTTCTACAAGCGAAATGTTTACTTCACGGAGTACACCCTCGCCAAAATCAACCTTGGCCGTGGTTCCACTAACTTCTATAACCTTAGCTGGAATAGCCAAACACATCGCTTACTCTCCTAACATTGAAGAACAATCACTTTTGTGGATTTCGGTTAAACTCCAGTGCCATCGTCTTAACTGGTTTGCTGATATCTCCCATAAAAAGGAGACAAACACAAATTTTATCGTAATGTCTGACCAGTAACTTTATCGTGAATAATTATGGGAAAGGCAGATTGGATTATTACTTTTATAATTGTGGGTATAACGATTTGCTGCACTTTCTGGTTTTTATATTTTAATCCTGCGTTCTTACCCTACTTTATAATTGCACCTATAATAGCGGTATTTCTGCTTTTATTTCTTGGTTTATGCCCAAATTGTAGAAGTAAATTCCGCAAGCTATTATCCGAATATGCTGAAGCCTTGGGGAGAGACGGATTTTCCTATAAATTCTATAGGTGTGGACAAATATTTTCCATGGTATCGATTGCCCTCATTCTCGTGCTTTCATTCATTGCATATTATAATTTGGGGGTAGTCAGTGCTCAATGTCTTTTATACTTGTTCGTTGCACTGTTCATAGCGTTTTTAGCATCTTTCATTATGTATATTGGCGGTTTTGTAAAAATCACCGGAAAGTGGGGTCTGCTGCTAGTTTTACTAATAACCGCCATATGGATGCTTCATTATCTGACATCATGGCGATAGCTCATTTCCTAAACGCTGCTACTATTGTCTGTCCGAAGCTTATTCCTCCGTCTCCCGGCGGAACAAACCTGTGAAAGACAAAGTTTAAGCCATTATTCTCCACAATCTTCTGAATAGTTACTGTTATTTGTTCATTATATGCGACTCCGCCTGAAAATCCAACATGCTTAACACCCAATTCTAAAGCCTTTTCCACGGCCAATTCAGCCAAGCTTCTAGCGAGGTACTGCTGAGCCGAGTAGGCTAGGTCTCTAACACTAAATCTTCCAGCATTCCCGAAAACAGTATAAACCATCCCCGAAGTTTCTATAACATTTTCCTTTATCTCCGGCTTTAACTCCAAAACATCCTTTCCGCCTATCGCAGCTGATTCAAGCTTCATGGCTGGCTCACCTTCATAGGTCCTTTCATAGCAAATTCCAAGAATAGCCGAAACAGCGTCTAAAACTCTTCCGCAACTTGAAGTCTTGATTTTAACTCCTTTTTCAAGCTGTTTTATGATCAACTCAGCTTCAACTTTTCCGTGCGGTAGAAAATGTCCTTTTGAAAACAGCCATTCCGAGATATCTACACTTTTATGTAATATTCCTGCTGCAATTCTTAATGGATAATAAGTTGCCAAATCTCCACCGGGCATAGGCTGCTCTTCTAGATGACCTATCCGCCTATAGCCCTCCTGATTACAGTAGAGGATTTCTCCTCCCCAAGCTTGGCCGTCTGGTCCATAGCCGTAGCCGTCGCATGCTATACCTATGATTTCGTCTAAGTTGTGCTCGGCCATTAGGGCGGCTATGTGCGCGTGGTGATGCTGAACCTGAATGACTGGGCAGCCAAATTTTTCGGCTAGCTTGTAGGCCAGCCTAGTCGTGTTAAATTTTGGATGCAAATCGCATGCTATGGCATCTATATGGCTGTTTGTAAGTCTAATTAAATGTCTAGTTGCTTCTTCCAGAAAGGTTAGAGTTTCAATGTTTTCAACATCACCGATATGCTGAGAAAGAAAGGCTTTATTGCCGTTCAGTATGCATGAGACAACATTTAGTTCTCCGCCTAAGCCTAAAATGCATTTTTTAGCTGAAAACTTTAGGCGTATGGGCGCTGGCGCATAGCCTCTGGACCTTCTGATTAGGCATATGTGCTTGTTGTTATGAACCCTTAGCACTGAGTCGTCGCATCTGTGAGCGATTCGGCGGTTGTGGAAGAGAAAGTAGTCGACGACTCTGCCCAATCTTTTCAGCGCTTGCTCATTGTCTTTAACTATTGGCTGGTTTGGCGGATTTGCGCTTGTCATAACGAAGGCTGGCTCCTCAATCTCGTCGAAGAGCATGTAATGCATGGCTGTATACGGAAGCATCACTCCAACGTTGTGAAGCCCAGGTGCAATCAAGTCTGACAAGTAATAGTTTTCGCTTTTACAAAGCAAAACAATAGGCCTAATATAAGAGGTGAGCAATTCAGCCTCCTTTCTGCCTACAACCGCGAAAGTCTTTACAGTTTCTAGGTCTCTGGCCATTATTGCAAAGGGCTTTTGGCGTCTATGCTTAACTTTGCGTAGACGCTGAATTGGCTCCGAAAGTGTAGTTGCAGTTGCTACGTGGAAGCCTCCATAACCCTTAATTGCTACAATAAAGCCTTCAGCCAGTAGCCGACCAGCTTCTCTAATGGGATCTTTAACCGCTATTTCTTCACCTTTATTGTCTGTTAAGTAGGCTTTAGGGCCGCAGACTGGACATGCTATGGTTTGTGCGTGAAATCTTCTATTGGCGGGATCTTCATATTCGCTTTTGCAGAAATTACACATTGGAAACTCCCGCATGGTCGTGTTTGGCCTGTCATATGGGAGTCGTTCAATAACCGTGAATCTTGGGCCGCAATCTGTGCATGTTATGAAGAAATACTCATAGCGTTCGTTCTTCGGATCGCGAAGCTCCCTTAAACATTCGTCACAAATTGCAACGTCAGGTGGAATAACAGAACCTGAAAGCTCTCGGCTTTCAGAACTCCTCAATATTATGAACTTTTTGAAGTTTCCCTTTTCCTCCGAGAAATTGACGATTAAATCGTGAATTTCGGCGAGGGGAGGTTTTTTACTCTTTAAATCTTTTATGAAATTTTCGATTTTGTTTTTTTCTCCCTCTACAACGATTTCTACGCCTGCATCACCTCTATTTCTAACGTAGCCTACTAGGCCATGTTTAACTGCCATCCTATAGATGAATGGTCTAAAGCCTACGCCTTGAACTATACCTGTGACTTTGATTTCAGCCCTCAATGGCGGTTCTCCAGATTCTAAACTTACTTTTCAAATTGAGGATAAGGGCAATATAGGTTTCGATAATGTCTCCACGAATAAGACGGCAATAACGCGCCAGACAAGTGGTCACTAAATTGGCCACTTTTTACCAGAATAATTAACAGAATTACCCAAATGAATAAATAAGCGAGTAAGGGAAAGGGAAGCAAATTTGGTGTCGAGGATGGCCTACGCCTCAAAGACGTTCGTTGCAATCTGGATTTGCATGTTCCTAGCTACATTTGCAACGTCAATTAGCAGCCCAGCAGTCCTATATTTAATAAAGGAATTAGTACTCGTTCCAAATGACCCTGCAAAGACTGAGGAGCTCACATCGACGGGAATAGGTGTTGTGCTCGCTCTCAACAGCGTGGCCGTTGTAATTGGGTCTCTTCTCGGAAGTTTCATTTCAGACAAAATTGGACGTAAAAAGTCTATTCTTTTAGCCTTCACAGTCCTGGCTCTCGGATTCATTGTTTTTATACTATCTCAGAGTTTAGTATTGCTTTTCTCTGCAAGTTTTCTTGAGATGCTGGGATATTATCTTGCTAGTCCATCGTTTATGGCTCTTGTTGCCGATTTCACTTCACGTTCTTCCCGTGGAAAGAGCTATGGAATTTTTAATCTTTCATAGATAATGGCTCAGATTCCAGGACTTATTCTTGGAGGATGCATGGCTGATGGAGTCTGTGCCAAGCTCTCGAAGAGCCTCAACTTCGGGCATAACAAGGATGGCCAATGGCATAGGCATAACTGTAGGGCCTATTCTCGGAAGCTATAGCTGGAGCTCTCTGGGAGCAGCAACATCTTTTGCCACTGTAGGATTGATTTTCGGCATTCAGTTTATTCCATATCTAAAAGTAAAAGAAACACATGTGATTAATCAATGATAGGTGCATCGAAGGGGTCTTCCGAAATAAAGCATTCACATCTACTTCAAGTCTTGT
>Ga0190363_1002305_pt1 | contig 10947 bp, 12 predicted proteins | sample 48721867_MG_FD_161272 | JGI IMG/M metagenome (GOLD analysis project Ga0190363, IMG submission 161272) | Hydrothermal vent microbial mat bacterial communities from Southern Trench, Guaymas Basin, Mexico - 4872-18-6-7_MG | ecosystem: Environmental > Aquatic > Marine > Hydrothermal vents >...
GCTCCTAGCCGGAAGATTGACCCCTGCCGCTAAAGTCGGCGTCGCAACTACTACCTTAATCAGGGATTCCCTAAAACCACTCTCCACGAGCCTCCTATGAGCATATGAGAGGCCCGCATGATGGAATGCCACACCATTCGCCACATCATTAGCCAGTTCCTCGCTGATTTTCGTCCTCTCGGCGCTTTCCGAGATCTTCACGGCTAATTCTTTCAATTTCCTTCTTTCGCTCTTGCTGAGTAAGCGCGATACGTAGCCTCTAAGCTTCCTAGCCGTGCTTACAGCCGCATAACGCGTATTGGAGAAGACCAGCACCTCCCCGCCTTTATTCAGGACATCCACTACTAAATCCACAACAGGATGTCTGGTCTTCACGTCTACTTTATCTATGCTTCCATCGGCGTACACTATCTCGCCGTAGTAGTATATGCCCTCTTTAAGGGGGACTGGGCGCCACTCGCTCTTAACGAGCTTGGCATTTAGCCAAGATGCTAGTTCCTCTGCGTTCCGTATGGTAGCGCTTAAGGCTAGCACCTGCATTTCGGGATTCACCTGCATTAGCCTTGTCAGAACAACCTCAAGTGTAGGCCCTCTATCCGCGTAGTTAAGCAAGTGTACTTCATCAGCGACCAGTATAGCCACCTCTCTTATCCAGGGAGAGCTATGCCTTAACAGGCTGTCCACTTTCTCGTTAGTGGACACTATTATGTCGTATCCTTCCAGCCACGCGTCTGCAGAATCGTAGTCCCCCGTTGAGAGGGCGACCCTTAACCCTAGCTTCTCATATCGTTGGAACTCCTCATATTTCTCGTTAGCTAGTGCTTTGAGGGGCACCATGTATAGGGCTTTGCCTCGCCCCTCTAGCACGGCCTTAAGCATGGCTAGTTCGGCTATCAGGGTCTTCCCAGCAGCTGTGGGTATTGACACTACAACGTTGGTTCCGTTTAATATCCCGGCTCTTATAGCCTCCTCTTGAGGCGGATATAGTTCCTTGATGCCCCTTTCCTTAATGAGGCTTAAGGCGCGAGGAGGGAGTGGTAGTTCATCGATTCTCATCTCTACGTCCTCTTTATGTAACCCGTTCTTGGCTCATAAATTAAACCATCATTACGCATGCGCCTTAATGTTTTTTCCACGAACTCGCGCGAGAGCCCTTGGGCTTCCGCTTCCTCGTATATCTCGTCGACAGGAACTGGCTCGCCATCACGGCTTTCTTCGAGCATCTTTATTATGTCCATGACCTTGAGTATCTTCTCCTGCTGACTACGCGGCTTGCCCACCATCACTATATCTATGTCAATGCTACCCGTTTCCTCGTCGTAACCGACGCTCGAGAGGTAAGTTTTCATCAGTCGTATTGCCGCCTCTGCATCTTCTGCCGTCACGATCTCCCTCAGGGCCATCTTTGCTCTAGCCTCAGCTAGCCTAACTAGGGATTCCAGCTGTCTCGGCGTGATCGGTACAGGGGACGAACCACCTTCAGCTCGTCCTCTCATCTCCAAGTAGAAGTCCTTAATCTTCTCGATGGCCTCTACGCTTAATTTAGGGTGTATCCTCTCCCTAGCATAGGCTATGTATTTCCTGAGCAGTTCTGGAGGGATTACGCCCTCCTCTTCCACATATGTACCTCCATGAAGCTTAAGTACATGCTCCGCCAGCCTAGCATCATGCCCACGCTCAGGTTTATCCGTGATGACGAATATCAGATCGAAGCGAGAAAGTATGGTTGGCGGTAACTTCCTCTCGTCTATGTTCTCATTAAAGCTTCTCTCATAAACGTAACGACCGTATTTCGGATTGGCCGCTGCTAAAACCGCACAACGTGCGTTTAAAGTGGCCACTATACCCGCCTTAGCTATGCTTACAGTCTGTTGTTCCATGGCCTCATGCATGCTAGCCCTATCCTCATTATCCATCTTATCGAACTCGTCTATGCATGCTATTCCCTTATCCGATAGGACGAGGGCTCCTGCCTCTAGGTAAAATTCTCCCGTCCTCTTGTCCCTTACGACGGCTGCTGTAAGACCCGCAGCTGTAGAACCCTTCCCTGAGGTATATAAGCCCCTCGGAGCTAGCCTAGCCGCGTATTTTAAGAGCTGGCTCTTCGCTGTCCCCGGATCCCCTACTAAGAGTATGTGGATATCCCCTCTTACCCTTACCCCATCGGGATAGACCTTAGGCTCCCCACCGAACAGCTGATATGCCACGGCCTCCTTTATGTGCTCGTATCCGTATATGGAAGGCGCTATGCTTCGGATTATACGTTCATGGATATCAGGGCTCTTCGCCAACTCCAGTATCTTCCTCTCATCTTCACTTGTAATCTCGACTTCGCCTAGGCCTGCCTCGGCCACCTCTATGTTATTCGCCTCTAGGTATGTAGAGAAGGTCGATAGCTTTGCTCCCGAGACAGCTCGCTCCTGCTTGACGTTAAGTATACCTACTACGGTGACCCTATCCCCAGGGCGTGCGCGATCGACCAGATCGTCCCTCACTATTACCTCTAAGTTCCTAGGCAGTTGACCTGGCGGCAGTTCCTCAGGACGCTCCTGTATGACCAGCTTCTGCCAGTCCCTGAACTTCGATTCCTCTATTAATAGTCTCATGGATCCCCTCTTCCCGCAAGCGGGATTGGTGCATCGGGCCGGTTGCCGGAGCACGATGCCCTCCTGTGCTATTATAGTCCTCTCGCCACAGGCTTCACACTGAAAGACGGCCTCTGTTAGCTGCTGCTTTACGGGCGTAGCCCTTGTGAGTATCCCCTCTACCATTATCAACCTCCCTATGTGCTCAGCCCTGAGGCTCCTTAGAGGAATTGCCTCAGGGAGCCTCCTGAACCTAGCGTAGAATACTGTGCTTTTAGCGTAATCGGGATCATCAATCTTAACTATATCCGTTATGGCCTTACTCGCTGCTTCAATAAAGATGGTAGGTGCTTTCAAGACCTCTTTAGCTAGATCTTTATCGTAAGCCACGAGATCCGGAAAATCTACTACAAGGCTCCTCTGCCTCAGGAGGATCATCTTCCTTATGCGTTCCCTATACTTTAATCGACCCTTCCTATCCTCAAATGACCTGTAGAACTCCAGAAAGCGTAAACGTGGATCCGACGTTAGCGCGACCTCGCTTCCTATCTCAGGCATGCTCATTGCTCATTACACCTTCCAATAGAAGCGCTATCATTTTACGCCATTCCGAGAGAACCCTGTTTAATCTATCGTGTAAAATTCTCTCCTCTATCGTCAGGTTACCCAGATACTCCGTTAAATCAGCTCCCATCCTTATAGCCGATAGCATTTTCTGCAACCTTGAGCTCATCAAATCATCTATCATGAGCTCCATTTGCTTCTTCTCCCTGATCCTCGAGAGTCCTTCCTCCTTAGATAACCTGAGCGAAAGAGCTAATTTAGCAAAGAAATCCTCGGGTAGTTCTGCGGGCATCGGCGAGTGTTCCTCACGCCATAGAGCCTTCATTAAAGAGTCTGCGTTTATTAAGTTCTCATCGGATATCTCGACGGCGCCTTTATCAGCTAGGACTTTCGCTAGCCAAAGGGGCACCTTGACCCTACTACCCTTTTCATAAGCCGAGAGATCTATACCCGCGACTTTCAAATCGATCTTTTTCCTAATCGTGACGATGACTTTCTGTTGTTCAAAGAGCAAACGAGCTAATTCAGTATCTATCATGAGGGCCGTCAGCCAGGTTATTTTATCTTCTGAATCCCTTTATACTTAGTGGGCTTGGCAAAAACGAAATTACCTTACTATATCTTAGAGTAATACCTTGCTTTACCTTGCGGTTAGCTTCCTAGCTTCTCTGGCGGTCTCCCTTAGTATCAATATATCGCCAACCCTAACGGGGCCCTTGACGTTCCTAGTTATGATCCTACCCTTGTTCGGCCCACTAAGTATCCTACAGCGTATTTGAGTTACTTCCCCAGAGACGCCCGTACGTCCTATTACTTGTATGACCTCAGCAGGAGTATTCTCATCCATGCTACTCATAGTCCATCACGCTCTTAAAGCCCCCTGAGATTACTTCTGTGAGGCCTTAACCTTGAGTTCCTGGGTCTTAGCCACTATTTCATCCACGAGGCTCTTAGCTTCACCAGCTTCTATTATGCATGCAGAGGCAGCTGCTACCTCTATCCCTGCCGCTTCGCCTAACTTCTTCTTGGATGGCACGTATACATAGGGCACTTTCTTCTCCTCACACAACAACGGGAGGTGAGCCACTATTTCGGGAGGATCTACATCCTCAGCTATTATAACGAGTTTAGCGAGCCCTCGTTCCACTGCCTTCGTGGTCTCATTGGTCCCCTTCTTTATCCTTCCAGTCTCCCTTGCTATCCTCATGGCCTCATACGCCTTTTCGGCCAAATCTGGAGGGACCTCGAACCGTACATAGAATGGTTTACTCGAGGACACCATAACCACCTATGCTACACTATCGCTTAACAGAACCGCTTAATAAAGGTTAACCCTGTACCCTAGAGGGGAGGCGACTATCTTCGGGATTACCGATGCCCTTACACCTAAAGCGCTCAATGAGGTTAAGTTTATGTATGTGCTGTCCATTGGGTAATGGGGGTGACCCTTAATGCTGAGATTACACAGATGTTCGTTTTGCGGAAGACCCATACAGCCCGGGAAGGGCATGATATATGTTAGAAACGACGGCACAATATTGAGGTTCTGCTCTAGTAAGTGTAGGAAGAACATGTTAAACCTGAGGAGGAACCCGCGTAAGCTTAAATGGACACAAAGGTATATGAGGGAATGAGCTGTTAGCGTAGCACCATGGGATTCTCCTCTTAGGGGTCGATTTTTATGTCACATAATGAGAGGTGAATTTTAATGCGGATAAGGTCGCCTATCGTTTGTGTATTGGGCCATGTGGATGTAGGTAAGACTGCCTTGTTAGATAAGATAAGGGGAACCGCAGTCATGTTACGGGAGCCAGGAACTATGACCCAGCATATAGGGGCTTCGTTTCTTCCGTGGAGGGCCTTAGAAAGGGTATGTGGCCCTCTTCTTAAGATGGTTAAGGCCGAGATTAGGATACCGGGCTTCTTGATGATAGATACTCCAGGGCATGAGGCTTTTGTTAATTTAAGGAGACGAGGGGGCTCCATAGCGGATATAGCGATCCTCGTGATAGATATATTGAGGGGATTTGAGCCTCAGACTTATGAGTCGCTAGACATATTGAGATCCAGGAAGACCCCGTTTCTAGTTGCGGTAAATAAAATAGACAGGATAGCTGGATGGAAATCAAGCCCCAATGCGCCCTTCATAGAGAGTATCAAGAGGCAAGATCCTAGGACGAGGAATAGGTTGGATGAGTTGATATACACCGTAATCGGCGAGTTCTCGCGTCTGGGTTTTAGGGCAGATCTCTACACGAGGGTACGCGATTTCTCGAGAACCGTCGCTATAGTGCCGACGAGCGCCCTTACAGGAGAGGGAATACCGGATCTGCTAGTCGTGCTAGCTGGCCTCACCCAGAGGTTCATGATGAAGAGGCTTAAAGTAGAGAGCGGGCCGGCTAAGGGAGTGATCCTTGAAGTCAAGGAGGAGCCTGGCCTTGGGACCACCATTGATGTCATAATATACGATGGCGTACTGAGGCGGGGGGACATACTGGTCGTGGGTAGCATGGAGGAGCCCATAGTGACGAGGGTTCGAGGGCTCCTCTTACCGAAACCCTTGGATGAAATGCGTAGCCCGGAGGACCGCTTTATGAACGTAAAAGAGGTTCACGCCGCCGCTGGTGTAAAGATAGTCGCACCGAACCTGGATATGGCGATAGCTGGTGCACCGGTTTTCGTGGCTCCCAATGAGGCCGAAGTAGCAGCACTTATTGAAAAAGTTAAGGAGGAAATTGGGAGTATTAAGATCTTAAGGGAAGAGGAGGGCGTAGTAGTCAAAACAGATACGTTAGGCTCATTAGAGGCTCTCGTGGATTATTTACAAAGACACAGCGTACCGGTTCACTTCGCTGATGTAGGGCCGGTCTCCAAAAGAGATGTAATAGAGGCCAGTATAGTTAGGAGGCAAAATAAGTACTATGGCGTTATATTAGCGTTTAACGTAAAGATATTACCTGATGCTGAGGAGTTAGCCCTCAATGAGGGCATCAGGATTTTCTCCCACAACATAATCTATAGGCTGGTGGAGGAATATGAGGAGTGGGTTAGTAGGGTAAAGGAGGCCGATTTGAAGCGTGGGTTTGAGGGGCTCGTTAAGCCAGGCATGATAAGAATACTGCCTGGTCTCGTCTTCAGGAGGAGGGACCCAGCTATCGTTGGGGTAGAAGTCCTAGCTGGACGCATTCGACCCCATTATCCCCTAGCTAGGGCGCGGGATCTTAGGTACGTAGGGGAAATCCTGCAGATACAGGATCAGGGAAAGCCCATTCCCGAAGCTGTAAAGGGTATGTCTGTGGCCATCAGTATAAGAGGCAACATAATGGTCGGGCGGCAAATTAAAGAGGGCGATATACTATATGTGAGCGTACCCGAGGAACACATGCGTAGGCTGATGGAAGATTATAGGGATCTCCTCACGGAGGAGGAGCTTAAGCTACTTAAGGAGCTAAGAAATTTAAGGAGGAAGATAAGTAGAGCCTAGGGGTGTGATACTCTATGCCAGAATTCAAGATCGTGGTCTCAGACCCGAAAACTGGGAGGGCTAAACAGGTTGAGGTAAAGGATCCGCAGGCACAGGCTTTGATAGGGCTTAGAATAGGCGATGTATTCGATGGAAGCCTCATAGGGTTAAAGGGCCTTAAATTAAAGATCACGGGAGGTAGCGATAGGGCTGGCTTTCCGATGCACCCCACGATACCTGGTGGCGGGAAGAGACAGATTTTACTTTCATCACCTCCCGGTTTCCATCCAAGGCGTGAAGGCGAGAGGAGGAGGAAAACGGTCCGAAGCAATATGATCACTGAGGATATAGTTCAAATAAATGTCGTTGTGGTCCATGAAGAAGAGGCCTCTGCTAAGCAGTAACACTTGGAGAGAGCTTTAAGATTAACTCGTCCCCTCTCTGAATGCCGTATTCCCTCGAGGCGTTCCCCCTATTTATAGCGATCTCCAGATAGCCCTCACTGTTTATAAGCAGTAACCCTTTCCCCTCCTTCACACTACCATAGGTCTCAAGGAATGGCAACGTGATCCTCTTACCGGTGCGTTTGATGCATATTTCCACTAGGCTACCTCTATGCATGCGATCCCTTATTTGGCTCTCTTCTACGTTCGTTATGACGTTTCCGAAGACATCTACATGGATGACTGTGGCCCTGAATGTAGATCCTTCGATCTCCGCCTTAGGCAAGAAGAGAGTAACTACCTCGTCTATGGGAATAGGAGGTCCTACGTGTTCGCATTTTACGCCTAGTGAGAGGTATGCCGCTACAGGTACGAACACATCTCGACCATGGAACGTAGATGTGATCCTTTTCCTCAGCAATATAGGGTTCTTTATCTCCCTAATCGCTATAATACCATCCTTGGTGGATGCAGGAAGGAGGACCCCGTTATCTGGTCCTACGAATATGTAGTTCTTACTCTCTATAACTATGGCCCTTCTATGAGTGCCGACACCTGGATCTACGACCACCACGTGAATGCTCCCTTTAGGGAAGTACTTGTATGCTGCCAGCAGGATGTATGCCGCTTCATGAACGTCATGCCTTTTAACATCGTGAGTTATGTCCACGATAAGCACTTTGGGATTTATCGAGTAGATAACTCCCTTCATCTCAGCGACGTAAGGATCTTTATGGCCGAAATCCGTTAAGAGAGTTATAATCCTCATGCACACCTCTCCTTGTCCAGGAATCATACACTCGTATCAACCTTAATATAATGTCTAGTCATAATACGAATTGCGAAAGCCTATATCAGGGTGTGAATCCATGAAGTTCTTGGTACTTTCATGGGATGATCTATATTGGTCTACCGTTAAATTAGCGGAGAAGGTACAGATGTCGGGCTTTAAGCCAGACGTGATAGTGGGCATAGCCCGGGGAGGGTGGGTCATAGCCAGACTTCTAAGCGACTTCCTAGATGTTTCAGAGGTGGTTAGCTTAAGAGTGGAATTTTATAAGAGCATAGGCGAGACCATGAACAAGCCTAGGATAAGGCATCCTATAAGCGTCGATATACGCGGCATGAAAGTATTACTTGCGGACGATGTAGCTGATACTGGTGGTAGCTTAGTAGCGGCCTCAGAGTATATTAGAGCTAAGGGAGTAGCTGACTTAAAGATAGCTGTCTTACATAAGAAGCCGTGGTGCAGGATAGAACCGGACTTCTTCGTCGATCTAGTAGACGCATGGATAGTCTATCCGCATGAGTATAAGGAGACTATGCAGGAGATCGTGAGGAAGGAGGTAGCGATGGGTAATGCTAGTTTTAATTCACTGAAAACGAAGTTACTCGGCATAGGGTTCGATGATAAAGTGATCGAGTACTTCCTCCCTAAGATTCTAAAGGAACTCGAAGTCACTTCTAAGGGAGAATGAAGCATTTATATATAGATTCCTTGGTTAGAAGAGTGAACTAAGAGAGGTGAGTAAGCCAGGAGTTCGGCTCATGTACGATGAGAGGTGTCATGCATGTTTACGCCTAGTATGGGCTACGATAGTCACCCCTTAGGGGTGACCGTAAGAGGGCTATAACGATATTCTCCCCTGATGGTAGGCTATTTCAAGTTGAATACGCCTCAGAAGCCGTGAGAAAGGGACTAACGGCATTGGGTATTAGATGCAAGGAGGGCGTCATTCTCGCAGCTGAGCGAAGGGAATTCACGCCTTTAATGGAACCCGTGGATAAAATCTACTCGATAGATGAGCACATAGGCCTCGTATTCTCAGGGCTTCCTTCTGACGCCAGGGTCCTTATAGATAGAGCGCGCATTGAAGCGCAGATAAACAGGCTCGTTTATGATGAGCCTATCAGCGTGGAGTCCTTAACTAAGACCATATGCGATATGAAGCAGGTCTACACACAACACGCGGGTGTAAGGCCCTTCGGCGTAGCCTTTATAATAGCTGGAATTGACTATAACGGCCCTCTTCTCTTTGGCACGGATCCCTCCGGGGCATATAGGAAATATTATGCACATGCAATAGGTGCAGGGGAGCAGACCGCTAGGGAGATACTCGAAAAGGAATATAGGCGCGATATGGCTCTCTCGGATATCATCGTGCTTTCATTGAAGATCCTCGATAAAGTGATTGAAGGGGGAGTTGAGAGCTTTAAGGTGGAGATGGGCATCGCTGATGTAAAGAGCCGCAGATTTAGGAAATTATCACAGGAGGAAATAGAGAGATATATCAGGACTTACCGAGGCCTTAAATCCTAAAGGAGGTAGATCCCTTTGGTCGAGAGCGGAAAATACGTCATAGCTCGATACGAGAGCCATGGAGAGCGCTTCGAGATAGTAGTATATCCCGAGGAGGCATGGCGGTATAGAGAGGGAAAAGAACGCGATTTAAGTAAAGTGTTAGTCTATGACATGATATATAAAGACGCTAAAAAGGGGCTTAAGGCCTCAGAGGAATCCTTACTTAAGGCATTCCGAACCACTGACATCAATAAGATCGCTGACATAATATTGAGGCGCGGAGAACTCCAGGTGACGGCGGAACAGAGAAGGCGAATGATAGAGGCTAAGAAGCGCCAGATAATAAACTTCATCGTCCGTAACTGCGTGGATCCCAGAACAGGCGCGCCTCATACCCCGACTAGAATAGAGAATGCTATGAATGAAGTAGGCGTCAGGATAGATCCGTTTAGGGATCCTGAGGAACAAGCACAGGAGGTCATAAAGGCCCTCAGAAGGATCCTTCCGTTGAAGATAGCCCGAGCTCTAATTGCAGTAAAAATATCACCTGAATATGCAGGTAAGGCATACGGAATGCTGTCTAGGATGGGTGACATAAAGCGCGAAGCTTGGCTACCTGATGGCTCTTGGATAGCGGAGATAGAGATCCCTGCTGGTCTACAGCCAAAGCTGATAGAGAAGGTTAACGAGATAACACATGGTTCAGCTCAGGTTAAGATAATCAGTAAGAGCAGGTGAGGGAATTGGTCATATATTTTTCTCAGAGAGATGTAGTGATCCCCGGTCAACTCTTGGCTAAGGGCATGTACCGTCTGGGAGATAATGTCTATAGGATAGGACAGAGCATCTACGCCACAACCATAGGCCTTGCTGAGCTTAGGGATAACACTGTAAATGTAATCCCCCTTAAGGGGTGCTATGTGCCCCATGTAGGGGACCTAGTAATAGGCCTAGTCGTCGATGTTAGTCTGACTAGCTGGACCGTCGATATAGCATCTCCCTATACCGCTTTGCTTCAGGTTAATGATGCGTTCAGTAAGCCTATTGATCCCCTCAAGGAGAATCTCCGAAAATACTTCGATGTGGGTGACTACATAGTCGCTAACGTAATAGCATTCGATAAAACGCGTGACCCACTGCTCTCTACAAAGGAGCCACCGTGTGGGAAGATTGAGAAGGGAACAGTGGTCGAGATATCCCCAGCTAAGATTCCCCGCCTAATAGGCAAGCGGGGCTCCATGATTAGCATCATTAGGAAAGAGCTGAGCTGCCAAATCATGGCCGGACGTAACGGGAGGATATGGGTTTACTCTAAGAACCCTAGTTATGAAGAAATAGCTGTTAAGGTTATAAAGAAGATTGAACAGGAAGCGCATGTTGCTGGGCTTACGGATAGAGTTAAGGAGATGATAAGGAGGTTGAGGAGGTGATCCTTTGTTAGTGAGAAAGGAGGTTAAGCCTCTGAGGCTTATAGATGAGGACGGGCTAAGAACCGATGGAAGGCGTGTTGATGAACTGAGGAACATTAAGATAGACGTAGGAGTCCTTAAGAATGCCGATGGATCATGCTATCTGGAAATAGGGCGAAAT
>Ga0190363_1002307_pt1 | contig 10941 bp, 14 predicted proteins | sample 48721867_MG_FD_161272 | JGI IMG/M metagenome (GOLD analysis project Ga0190363, IMG submission 161272) | Hydrothermal vent microbial mat bacterial communities from Southern Trench, Guaymas Basin, Mexico - 4872-18-6-7_MG | ecosystem: Environmental > Aquatic > Marine > Hydrothermal vents >...
AAGAGTAGCTTCTCAAATGGACGTAGACGTACTTGTTCATGGCCATACTCATGTTCTTTCAATAAACGAGGTTAAGCACGATGATAAAACTATCCTGCTTGTTAATCCAGGATCAGCAACTGGCGTGTGGAGTGGATCTGGTGGATCCTTAATACCATCCTTTATTAAGGCCATAGTGAGCAATAGGGATATAGAGTTAATATGTTTTGAGCTTATTTCAGATAATCTAAGGAGTAGACATACGTTCTTTTCCCTTTAATAAAGATGAAAAGGTTAATTAAGCACATAAACGCTTTCTTAATACGGTTTGGTGACTCGCGTGATTAGAGTTTCATTTAAAGCAATACTGACAAGTAAGTCAATGACAAGGGATCCCACAGGAACTCGCATTATCAGAATGGAATTCGTTGAAGAAAGAGATATGCCGACGCCTATAATTATGGGTCAAAATTCAAGCGGTATAGTAAGGGAAATAGCGCCTGTAGTTCAACAAGTTGTACGATCTATGCCTTTCATTGGAGGTGGTAAGTACACGATGCCTCGTCTAACACTATGGCTTACTGAGGATGAATGGGATAAACTAGAACCAAAACCTGAAATAGGCGATGAAGTAGAGGTACTGATAGAGGGAAATAAAGTGACTCTAAGGTATTCAAAAGAATGAAATAATTGGCACAGAAAATCAAATTAATATTCCTTAAGCTCGGTATTCCTTAGTAGTTCCTGCACCGGAATATCTTGATAGGTACCATCAGGCCTTCTTCTTCTAATCACTATTGGTAACACTCCCATCTTTAGCTCATAGAGCGCAATATCTATTGGGTCAGTCATTCCTTTAGGCACATCAACGAGCACTGGTGCACCCATTGATATCTGTAGTGCTCTTGCTCCTATTACTCTTGCTAGCTCATATCTAGTTAACCTAGGTGGGCCTACCTTTATTCTTACTTCTTTTCTACTCTTCCTATTGTTATTCAGGGAACTTGCTCTCTCCACTTTCTCCTTTCTCCTTCTCCTTTGGTGGTGCCGCTGCAATTATATCGTCAATCCTTAATATCATTATCGCTGCTTCAGTAGCTGACTTTATTGATTGCTTCTTTACACTGACGGGCTCTAGTACGTTTAGCTTAGTCATATCTTCAACTACCTTTCCTCCGAATACGTCAATTCCTGCCCATATGTGTCCTTTCTCATGGAGACTTCTTAACTCTACTATAGCGTCTACCACCTCTAAGCCTGCACTTTGAGATAATATTGTTGGTATTATCTCTAGAGCGTCAGCAAACTTATTTATTGCGAGTTGTACCTTGCCTTTAAAGTTCGTAGCATAGGTTCTAAGTCTCCTGGCTACTTCCATCTCTGGAGCACCGCCGCCGGCGACTATTTTACCATCCTGGATTACATTTCTTACTACACATAGCGCATCATGTACTGCTCTCTCCGCTTCATCTACCACGTGCTCAGCTCCTCCTCTTATTAGTATTGTGACTGCTCTTGGATTCTTACAACCCTCAACGAAGATCATTTTATCTTCGCCAACTTTCCTTTCTTCTACTAATTCTGCATAACCTAAATCTTTCTCTGTAAGATCATCAATGCTAGTTACTATTCTTGCTCCAGTAGCCCTAGAAAGCTTCTCCATATCACTCTTCTTTATGCGTCTAGCAGCTAGTATGCCATACTTAGCAAGGTAGTGCTGAGCCACATCGTCTATTCCTTTCTGACAGAATACGACATTAGCACCAACCTTCTTAACCTTCTCAACCATCTCCCTCAAGAGCCTTATTTCTTCATCGAGGAACGCTTTCATCTGTTCAGGACTTGTTATCTGTATTTTAGCAGAGATCTCTGGTTTTTCTACTTCTAGTGGGCAGTTTAGAAGAGCGATTTTAGCGTTCTTAACAACCTTAGGCATACCAGCATGAACAACCTCCTTATCTAGTACTATACCGTGTACCAGTTGCGTCTCCGCAAGAGACTCTCCCTTCTTTTTCTCCACTTTTACGTTATCGATATCAACATACCACTTGCCATCCCTCTTTTCAGCTACTCTTAATGCTGCATCTACTACTAAGTCTGCTAAGAACTCCTTATACTCGGCTACGGCCTTACTTCCTAATGAGGTCATAGCAACTTTCTTTAATATCTCCCTATCCGTTGGATCAACTTTAATTGCTATTTCATCAAGAACTTTTAAGGAGTACTCCATAGCCTTTTCATAACCTTCAATTATTATTGATGGATGGATCTCCTGATCTAATAACTCTGCTGCATGCTTTAGTAGTTCTCCTGCAAGAACTACTACCGTCGTTGTTCCATCGCCCACTTCATCATCTTGTGCCTTAGCTACCTCAACTAGCATCTTAGCTGCTGGATGTTGTACATCCATCTCCTTTAAAATAGTAGCTCCATCTCCAGTAATTGTGACATCGCCGAAGCTGTCCACTAACATCTTATCCATTCCTCTAGGGCCTAAAGAGGTCATTACTGCTTCTGCTAATGCTCTTGCAGCAAGTATATTTGCCCTTCTGGCATCCTTTCCTGTAGTCCTCTGCGAACCCTCCTTAAGTACTAGGACTGGTATACCGGCCATGCCTCCCCTTTCAGCCATATATCATCACCTCTTGCCGTGCCCTATGTTATTTGGACTTCTATATAAACCTTGTCTTTCTTGTTGCGTCTACTTTTTTCTTGACCTTACTATTAAGCTAGTTAATGAAATTATGGTTGGTAGATAGAATATGAAAAACTCAAAGTCAAGCTTAAGGAGGGGCCTACCTATTGCTCTAAAGATTATTAGTATGAAGCTTATCAAAGACAGCAGAAGTGTAGCATACTTCTCAGATAAGATATCTTCATCTTTATACACTATCTCATCCTTTTCAAAACATCTCAAAACTAAAATAAAAGTGTAGACCCTTTAGTATAAAGGGTGATTCATATACGGACAACTTACATAGTTTTAGTTATATTAACAATAGCCTGTATAATGATTCCGCGTTATGCTTTCCCTAGACTTCTAGGTACTCCTGTGCCCCTTGATGTAGTGGAGAGCGGCAGTATGGAGCCGGAACTTCACATTGGTGACCTTCTTGTAGCTCAAGGCATTAAGTATAAGGATATTAAAGTAGGCCTAATAATAGTATTCAAAAGACCTTCTGCAAACTACTTAATAGTCCACAGGATTTACGCTATCCATAACAAAGTTAGGATTATAACGAAAGGTGATAATAACCCATTTCCCGATCCGTTTTATATCACTTCAAGCGATGTGAGAGGTGTAGTAATAGCTCGAATTCCGCTCGTAGGCTACTTAACCTTAGTATTTAGGCTTAAATAAGCTCAGTAAGTTATTTCACTTACCAAATTAAGGTATAGTATAGGCTCTTTTAAATAGGGGTTTTTAAGTTATATTTACTGAGGGAGTGCATGTGATCGACCTATCTCGGAAGCCCAGCTATAAGATAGAGAATGTTGTTGCATCGGTAAACCTGCACCAGCGTATTGATCTTAACGCTATCGCTGAGAATATACCGAATACTGAATACAATCCGGAACAGCCAGGAGTTTAGTCCTGGCTCCGAGAGTTCCCTGGACTTGTATTTAGGCTATCTAAACCAAAGACTGCAACTCTAATATTTAGCTCAGGCAAAATGGTATGTACTGGCGCTAAATCTCCTTCACAAGTATACAAGACTGTAAAAGCGATAGTTCGTCTTCTTAAAAGACGGAACATAATCGTTACGAAGGAACCGGAGATAAAGATACAGAACATTGTAGCCTCTGGGAACTTAGGAGCTGAAGTAAACCTAGAGAAGGCAGCATACTTGTTAGAGAACGCTATGTATGAACCGGAGCAGTTTCCTGGCCTAATATATAGAATGGATGACCCTAAAGTTGTCCTCCTGATATTTAGTTCAGGAAAGCTTGTATGTACTGGAGCTAAGAAAGAAGAAGATGTAAAAGGCGCTATAAGGAAGATCTATGAACGTTTGAAGGAGCTAGGTGTCCTGTATGAATAACGTAGTAAGCGAAGTCATACTTAATACAAGGATAGGTTCTGTAAAGATTAGGAAATTTCAGCCAGGAGACTTAGATGAAGTTATCATGATAAACAGGGAGAACCTTCCTGAAAATTATCCTCCTGATTTCTTCATGGAGCATTACTATCGCTATCCTGAAGCTTTTCTAGTCGCAGAGTGTAAGGGGCATCTAGTAGGATACATTATGTGCAGAGTCGAGCGAGGCTTTTCTAATTTCGGTATAGGTTTAGTTAAAAAGGGTCATATAATCAGCATAGCAGTCAGGCCTTTTGCCAGAAGGAATCGTATTGGACACACCTTAATGAGAGTAGCAATGAAGGCTCTTAAAGAAGTGTATAAGGTTGATGAGTACTACCTTGAGGTTAGAGTTTCTAATATACCTGCAATAAACCTCTACAAGAAGTTAGGATATATCCCAGTAAGGCGTATTATTGGCTATTATCTTGACGGTGAGGATGCCTGGTTAATGGCACGAAAGAGTGATTCAATAGAGGAGCAGAATCCCTAACTATTCTATAGTAATATCCACTTCTTTAACTACTTCTGCCTTAGGCATATAGATTTCCAAGACCCCGTGCTTTAGTATAGCTCTAACTTCGTGAGGTCTTATCTTTGCTGGTAACTGTACCTTCTTCTCTACATCTCCTTCTATTCTCTCACGTACTATGTACTTGCCCTTAATCTCATTATGTCCTTTAGATTTCGCACGCACTTCTACAAGTTCATCGCTCGCTCTAATCCTTATATCATCTTTTGTGAAGCCCGGAAGATCTATCTTTAAAAGGAATTCATCTCCTAGATCTATTAAATCATAAGGAGGATCATACTTCATGTAGGATATGTTAACGTCCTTTATAGAGAGCTTTGTCATGATATCTCTAAAGGCTTTATCTATTGTATATTTGAGGCTTAGAAGTAATGTATAAAGATCCTCATTGGGCACGTTCTCACTAATTTAATCTCCTAATATCGTTCTGCTTAAATCTCTTCTCTCAAACTTACTTACTATAATATCTAGCATTATCATGAAAACGCTCAATTCTTAAGCTAATATAAACTTATTTAAGGAGCGACCTACTTCTTTATATGGTGGTTCGATGCTAGTAGAAATAAGATGGCATGGTCGTGGCGGTCAGGGCGTTGTGACGGCTTCAAGGCTTTTAGCTGTTGCAGCGTTAAAGGAGGGAAAATACGCTCAAGCTATGCCTCAATTTGGCCCCGAGACGCCTTAGGCGCGGGCTAGGCGAGGAGCTCCAGTTACGGGATATACTCGCATAAGTGATGAACCTATTGAGATACATAGTGGTATCTATAATCCCGATATAGTGGTCGTAATAGATCCTACGGTAATAGCGGTGGTCTCTGTAACTGATGGTTTAAAGGATGGTGGAACCGTAATAGTAAACTTTGCTGAGGAGCCAGGTAAAGTTTATGAAAGACTAGGCAAGGGCAACTTTAAAGTTTTTACTGTAGATGCAACTAAGATAGCACTAGATGTATTTGGAAGACCATTCTTCAATACCCCAATGTTAGGAGCTTTAGCTAAGGTTACAAAGTTAGTCTCATTGGATTCTATTGAGGCTGCAATTAAGGAAAGGTTTAAAGGGGATATTGCTGAGAAAAACATCACAGCAGTCAGAAGGGCATACGAAGAGGTGAGGAGTGCATGAGTAAGCTTCTCGGATGGAAGGAAATGCCAATAGGCACTTTGATACTAAAGCCTGGATCGACTGAAGAGGTAAAAACGGGTGATTGGCGCACATTCAAGCCAGTTATTGATCATAATAAATGCACCAGATGTACGCTTTGTTACTACTACTGTCCAGATGGATCAATTATGTTGAAAACAGAGAATGGAAAAGTCGTTAAGGTAGATGTTGATTACTATCATTGTAAGGGATGTGGTATTTGTGCGAAAATATGCCCTGTAAAGGCAATTTCTATGGTTGAGGAGGTGAGATAGGATATGCCTAAGATTGTAGGTCTTACTGGAGATGAAGCTGTTGCTCATGCAGTTAAACAATGTGATGTAGATGTCATAGCTGCATATCCCATAACGCCACAAACTATAATTGTAGAGACATTAGGTGATTTTATAGCAAATGGAGAACTTAATGCTGAGATGGTGCACGTTGAATCTGAGCACAGCGCTCTCTCAGTAGTAACAGCGGCTGCATTAACTGGAGCCAGGGTATTCACTGCTACATGTAGCCAGGGATTAGCATTAATGTTTGAAATATTATACATAACTTCAGGCGTAAGGGCTCCTGTAGTAATGGCAATTGCCAATAGGGCTCTTTCAGCTCCAATAAATATTCATGCAGATCACTCGGATAGTATGGCAGCTCGTGATTCAGGTTGGATTCAATTATACGCAGAAAATGTTCAGGAAGTCTATGATTTAATATTTATGGCCTATAAAATAGCCGAAAATAAAGAAGTACTATTACCTACTATGGTCTGTTTAGATGGGTTTACTTTAACACATACACTTGAGCGTGTAGAGATGCTGGACGATGATGTGGCCCTCAAGTACTTACCGAAGAAGCCGACTTATGCTCATCCGATCTCCATCGAGGAGCCCGCTACTTATGGCTCGCTAGCCTTACCAGATTATTACTTTGAGTTTAAAATTCAGCAGGAATTTGCTATGAATAGAGCAAAAGAAGTAATACCTAAAGCTATGGAAGAGTTCACTAAAGTAAGCGGAAGAGAGTACTACGTATACAATGCATACGCTACTGACGATGCTGATGTCATTGTAATATCTCTAGGTAGTACCAGCGGAACTATGCGTAGTGTTGCAAAGGAGTTAAGAAAGAAAGGAATTAAAGTAGGGACAGTAGCTTTGCGAGTATATCGACCGTTCCCGGCAAAGGAGCTCAAGGAAGTACTCTCTGGAGCAAAGGTTATCGTGACTATGGATAGAACATTAAGCTTTGGAGCTCTTGGCGGTCCACTGTTCGAAGATTTAAGATCTCTCTTCTATGATGAGGATAGACGTCCACTAATAGCCGATGTAGTATATGGACTAGGTGGTAGAGACTTAACACCTAGTGACGCTAAAGCCATATTTGAGTATGGTCTTGAAATAGCTAAAACAGGTCATATTCCTGAATTAGTAAAGTTCGTGGGGGTGAGAGAATGAGTATTTCCTTACCCAAACCTGAATATCTAGCTCCAGGTCATGCTGCATGTCAAGGTTGCGGTGCGACCTTAGCTATCAGACAAGCGCTAATGGCCCTTAGACCTGATGAGGCTGCAATAGTTGTAGTAGCCACAGGTTGCTTAGAAGTAGTAACTACTATATATCCTAGAACCTCATGGAGGATACCTTTCGTGCACTTAGCATTCGAAAATGCTGCTGCAGGTGCTAGCGGAATAGAAGCAGCCCTAAGGGTTTTAGAGAGGAAAGGTCTACTTAAAGAGAAAAAGAAGATTCATGTTATAGCAATAGGAGGTGACGGTGGTACATTCGATATAGGATTACAGGCACTTTCAGGTGCTCTTGAAAGAGGCCATAAATTCGTTTACATATGTTATGATAATGAGGCTTATATGAATACTGGTATTCAGAGATCCGGTGCAACACCTTATAGAGCGTGGACGACTACCACGCCTGTTGGTAGTAAAATCCCCGGCAAACCACAATTTAAGAAGAATCTTGCAGGAATAGCTGCTGCTCATGAAATACCCTATGTTGCTACGGCATCTCCAGGATATCATGTGGACTTAATAAATAAAATGAGGCGAGCCCTAAATGCACCTGGTCCTGCACTACTTCACATACTCGCTCCATGTCCTACAGGCTGGCGTTACGACCCGAGTCTAACTGTCGAGATAGCCAGATTAGCCGTACAAACTAGATTCTTCCCACTATACGAGATAATCTATGGTAGGAAATATGTAGTCACCATGCCAGTACCAAAGCCTAGGCCCATTACTGACTACTTAAAGCTACAGGGCAGATACGCTCATATGTTACGCCCAGAAATGAAGAAAGACGTAGAGCGCTTAGAGAAAGTAGTAAATGAGTTCTATGAGTGGCTAATGAAGATGAGTGAAGTAACTAAGGATCTTCCATTACCATCGTGGTATCATGTCTGAACATGTAAGAAGGACTATAAGGCGCTTTCAACAGGTAACCCTTGATATAATTCCAATATTTTTCCTTATTCCACTTCTAATAATGACTATCTCATATAATGTGCTTCCAAAACAACCTCCTCAAAAATCAACGCTACTTATTGTCGTAAACACTGTAGTTCTAGCGCTAGCCATTCTTGACATAATAGTCTTTCCCCGTTATGACCGGTGGATTTTACTTCCAATACTTATGAGCTCTGAGAACTTCAGAGAGATGTTTATTTATTGGCTTGTAGAGCCTATGCTCTCAATAGGAGTAGCGTTATTGGGCTTAGTCATAGCGCTACTTGCGAAATCATGGTCACCTATGATAGTGTACATTATAGTTAGTTACATTTGCCTCGCTATATTAGCCTTTAAATTTAAAAGACACTTAGAAGTGTTAGAGGAGAGGCTTGAGAAGCTTGAGAAAAGAGGATTTTAATACTGATATTGCGGAAATGATTAGAGAATGTCGGAGCGTAACCGTCGACTATACTGCAGATGGAAGACCTCAGATTAGCCCGTATCGTGGTATTCGAAAGGGTACAATCGAAGAAAAAGAGATACGTAAAGTCGTAAGAAGGAGGAGAAGGAAAAAACTACCTAAGCGTCTTATAGATTTATGCCTTAAGATAGCAAGAAGACTAATGGACGAAAAAATTAAGTTTAATATGATTTTTGGTCGAGAAGAGGTAACAATTAGCTTTGATTTGGATCATTTTGTTAGGTTGTACAAGGATAGAATACTTATAGCAGGCTTTAATAATCTTAATGAGCACCCCATATCCCTCATATACGAATTTTTAAAGGAATACGGTGAAGTTAAAATATTAAGGCCCCTCAAATAATAAAGGCATATCATTAACAAAACTAAAGGATGAGAGCATGAATACTAGTGCTAAATTCATAGCTAAAATAAAGGAAAAGCGTTGGAATGTAAAGTATGAAGAAGAACTATTAGCCCTATGGGATAAGGAGAATGTATACGAATTTAAATACGAGAAGGGAAAGCCAATATTTTCAATAGATACGCCTCCTCCATATGCTTCCGGATCTTGGCATGTAGGTGCTGCTGCACATTACGCCCAAATAGATATGGTAGCGCGTTACTTCCGTATGCGAGGCTATGCAGTATATTTCCCATTCGGTGTCGACAGAAATGGACTTCCTGTTGAAGTTCAAGTGGAAAAACAAATAGGAAAAAAGGCATATGAAGTACCACGTGAAGAATTCATTAAATTATGCAGTGATTTCCTGGATCGTGTAGAGAAAGAAATAGTATACATAGTCTATCGATTAGGCTTAAGTGCTGATCTGAAAAACTATTACAAAACTGATTCTCCGGAATATCGTGCACTTACTCAGGCAACGTTCATTGAACTATGGAAGCGTGGTCTTATATATGAATCAGAGCAACCAGTCATCTGGTGTCCAGGTTGCAAGACCACACTAGCTGAATCCGAGGTAGAGTATATCGAAAAGGAAACATACTTAAACTATATAAAGTTTAAAGTAAAGGAGACAGATGAAGACATAATAGTTGCAACCACTAGGCCCGAGTTACTCTGTACATGTGCTGCTATAATATTTAACCCTAAAGATGAACGTTATAAATCCCTTGAAGGTAAGCATGCTATAGTTCCTATTTATAAACATAAGATACCAATATTAGCTCACCCTTATGCGAATCCAGAATTCGGTACAGGACTGGTAATGCTTTGTTCTTTTGGAGATCAGGCAGACGTAAGATTATTTAGGGAGCTTAAGTTGAAGGCTAAGATGGCTATAAATCCTGATGGAACACTAAATGAGATAGCAGGTCCTTATAAGGGATTAAGGGTTTCTGAAGCAAGAGAAAGGATCGTAGAAGATCTTGAGCGACAAGGATATTTAGTTAAGAGAGAACTGATACGACATAGAGTACCTGTATGCTGGAGATCTAAAGATCCAATAGAATTTGTTCCCATAAAGGAGTTCTTCTTAAAACAACTGGAGTTTAAGGAAGAGCTAAAAAAGATAATCGATAAAATAACATTCTACCCACCAAGAGCTAAGAAGATGTTATTGGACTGGATCGACTCCCTTTCAATAGACTGGCCTATTTCAAGGCGCAGAGTTTATGGAACAGAGATACCGATATGGTATTGCAAGAGATGTGGAACGCCCCATCTACCTGAGCCAGGTAAATATTATAGACCATGGAAGGACAAACCGCCCTTCTCTAAATGTCGTAAATGTGGCTCTACAGAGTTTGTGGGCGAAACTAGGGTATTTGATACATGGATGGATTCTAGCATATCTCCCTTATTCATATTAAAGTACATGAGAGATGATAATTTCTTTAAAGAGGCATTTCCATGCACTTTAAGGCCACAAGGTTACGACATAATTAGAACCTGGCTTTATTATACATTATTAAGAGTATACCAACTAACTGGAAGACCTGCTTTCAAGTATGTACGAGTTTCAGGAATGGGCTTAGATGAAAAAGGAGAGGCAATGCATAAGTCAAAAGGCAATATAGTACCACCAATACCAATAATAGAAAAATATGGTGCTGACTCCCTTCGATTCTGGGCTGCTTCTGAAGCAAAACTAGGGGAGGATTACCGCTTTTCAGAAGCAAAAATTAAAAGCGCAAATCTATTCTTAACTAAACTATGGAATATTGCGAGATTTATATCTAGGTTTCCAAGAGTTAACGATAATGAAGATTTTAAACTATTACCATTAGATCTAATGGTACTCGGAGTATTAAACGATCTGATAA
>Ga0190363_1002309_pt1 | contig 10932 bp, 16 predicted proteins | sample 48721867_MG_FD_161272 | JGI IMG/M metagenome (GOLD analysis project Ga0190363, IMG submission 161272) | Hydrothermal vent microbial mat bacterial communities from Southern Trench, Guaymas Basin, Mexico - 4872-18-6-7_MG | ecosystem: Environmental > Aquatic > Marine > Hydrothermal vents >...
AACACCGAAGAACCTAGGTATCCCTCCCTTTCCCTCCTGTAGGATCACCACGGCCAGCATCTGAGCGAACACAGGGCTGAGCCAATAAGCCAATACCCCGGCTATGCTGAGGCCGAACAGCGGATAGTAATCCATAATGTAATTATACGCAGGTATCATCGGCAGGGCTAAAACCAACACGGCCCAGTAGCTGAATATCCTGGTCTTACGCTTCAGCCAGAGGCCGACAGCCACTCCGCCGGCCGACGCTATCAATAAGTTCTTTATCACCTCCTCCTTAGCCTCTCTCAGCTTCCGGAGGAACTCCTCCCAGGTTATCATAAGCGGCAGCGGGGGCGGCGGTTTAACCCTTACCGTGGCCTCCTCGAAGATCTTGTATTCGCAGTAGACGGCCACGTGGTGTAGTCCAGGCGACTCCTTGAAGCTAAGCTGATAGTAGCCTTCCCTCACTATCTTATGCTCCTCCTCGTCTATGCTTACGATAACCGGGTTATCCGGCTCAGCATTCCAGACCACCATTACAATGCTTATCTCTGAGACCTCGGCCGGCTTCTCAACCACCACGGTTTCACCCGTGGTAGCGTTCACCACCTTCGTCTCATACGTCGGATATGGGAAGCTCAGCAGATAGACTGCTAGATCCCCGTAGCGCCACTTTTCAGGTATCGGCTCAGGCTCTAGGCCCCAGCACCCTATCGCGACTAGGGCTAGAGCGACCAGAGGGATTAAAAAGAGGGCTAGCCGCCTCATTTAACCCGCCTCCTCAAGATTTTAATCGTCAGGTAGCTGACGACTATGCTCAGCAACATCGTCACGATCGAGAGCACGTCCTGCACCACCTGCAGAGCCGTGATGCTGAGCGTGTCCAGGTTGAGCCAGCTCCAGGAAGCCGACCAGTCTACGGCGTAGACCTCTAGGTAGGGCCTATTAACGCTTCTCTCTCTCGAATAGAACTGACCGCTTGCACGGCCGTACGTCTCTGTTTCCACACCTACTATAGCGAAGTAAGCCGTACCACCTTCATTATCCACTACATACGCGTCGAGTTCAGAGCTGGAAAAGTCTACCCAACCGGTTCCATCGATGGTATCATAGTCTAGATATGTCCCCAGTTCAGGCTTGTTATTCCAGGTTACCGTGTTCTCGTTAAAAGGCCCTGTAGTGTATAGCTCGAACCTACCATCGCCACTTGAATAGCTTTGATATATCTTCAGCTTATCCGCGTCGGAGGCTGAAGAAGGTATATCGAAAGCCAAGTATATCCAGCGCGTGAACGAGCTACTGCTATCAGCTTTCAACGTGTCTGAACTCCCATAGTTGCTATCTGGGTTGCTTGCATCCACATACGAGTCTGCCTTCGGGTAAACGGTTACCCACGCATAATCGCCGTAATCGTAGATCACCGAGTCGAACTTTGTCACAGGTATCTCGGCGGTCAAGGTTTCACCGCTTATAAGCCCAGTAGCCTCGACCCTGCACCAGACATAGTAGTCTACGGTCTTATCGCAGGTCGGCGCCGAACCGTACAGGTGCGATAGATGGCTATCTATAGTCGTGCTTCCAGTCTCGTAGGTCGCCGTGGAGCCGACCGTCACGGTCTGGGGGCTTGAGGAGTAGTCGAGCTCCCTGTATGTGGGGGAGCCGGAGCTGTCCCGCGCCTCCACGTAGAAGTACACCTTGGCGGTATTGGCTATGTTGGTGCCGGTCACGGTTACTTGGAACTTTATATTCACCGTGCTTACCTCTACCCCTCCGACGCCCCAGGCCGCCAGCGTCCGCTTACACCGATCGTTTAGGTAGCTTACGAAGTCGGGGCGACCTGTAACGGTTATAGACGCCTTCAGCTCCTCGCCCTCAGCCGTTCTGACGAGCTTCGTAATAGAGCACGGCATGCCGAAGAGCCAGCCCACCAGGCCCAGCACACCCACAATCAGCAGGGTGCTGAGCACCAGGGCTGCCCCGAGCCTCCTACCTCTCAAACCCGGCCTACCCACATGCACCACCTCCCTTAACTACTAATATTGATCATGAAGTGAAGAGCCGTGGCGGCTCCCAAACCCCCTTTGAGGAGCGCATAGCTCAAAATCATACCTGAGATGGCTAGCCAAATCATATACCAGCCGTACTGGATAGGGTCGAAAGGCCTCTGTATGAAGTGGAACAGCAGCCATAGGAGGTTTGCAAAGGTCAGCTTTAGCACGTCTCGTGTAAGCGGGTTAGCTATCCGGTTTTCGGTGAAAACATCGAAGACGTTGAACATGGCGGCTCGAAAGCACTCTTCGTTCACGGCTACAAGCATCCAGAGCGATACGACCTGGAGGGTGAACAGTATTTGCTGGAGCGTCGAGAAATCGAATAGAGAAGCGTTCTCGCTCAATAGAGCCGGCTGGTTCAACAGCCACCGGATAGCTATCGGGATAACGGCTAGAGAGGCCAGGGCTATCTGCTTGTCAAAGCTCGGAGCCTTTTTCATTAAGGGCGAACTCATGATGAAGAACACGATGCTCGTGATCATCAGGTTGTTCAGGTTAAACTACAAAATATGCCCAATTGAGGCGAGGCTCATCCATAGTCCCCCTAAAAACCCGCCTATCCAGAAAAAGAGGAAGAGTTTATCCACGAATAGAGCCTCCTCCGGCGTCTCAGGCTCCGGCTTTTTCCTCCTAAACCTCTTAAACACAGCCATCAGCCTCCGACCAGCTTTCTTCCAAGCTTCTCGGCGTCCTTCTTGGTCTTCAGTATCCTTTCAAGCCTCGGTATCCCCCGCTTATCATACAGGATCAGAGCGTAGCGTCTAGCTCTGACCTTGACAATCTTATAGCCAGCGTATTTCGGCTTTCCACCCATGCTCTCACCTCTTACGTTTAGACCGCTTCCCTGAGCCGCCTCTAAGCGCTCTCTTAATCCTGTCTATTATGGAGCGGCTCTTCCTAGACCCCTTTCTAGACCTCCGTCTCACAGGCTTCGAGAACGAGGAAGCGTCTATCCCGTAGATATCCATCTTATCGGGATGCTCCATCCAGTCTTCTATGTCTTCGACTGAGGCTTTTCTCGGGTCGACGGTTCGTCTAGCTCTAAACCGCTCGTCTAGGAGCTGAGACCTGGGTGACCTGGTCGTATGAAGCTCGTGAGCCGACCTGAGCATTTGCTCTTTAACGTCAGCCGGTATCCCGGTCATCCCGGCTATAGCCTCCTTGACGATCTTCAGGTTCTCTCTGTAGGATAGCGTCGAATCCACCAGAGCCTCCACGTCTATCAAGTCAGGCTCGTAGCCGTGCCTCCTGAGCCATCTCTTAATATTGTATATTTGAAGCTGGATAGGCATCCTTCGACCCACTAACCATCACCCCCTGCTCATGAGCCTTCTCTTCTCTAGAACCTCTACCGGGTTGAGCCACCTGCCGTGCCACCTATCCCAGACCTTGATGTAGCCGTGCTCCCAAACCAGGCTCTTTATTCTTCTAGCTAGCGCGGTGAGCGTTCTAGACCTCGAAACCAGCCGGTTCTTCCTGTCGAAAACCAGGTACCGGAAGCTCGACGCTGGCTCCTTCACACCCTCTGGAGCCGGGTTCTTCAAGTAGCGCTGGTAGGCGTTCTTCAGTAGCCGCCTAGCCGCCCTTATGCTTCCCTTAAACTGCTTCTTGAAGCCTCTAGAGAAGGTTAGCGAGTACATGAACTGTAGCCGTTTACGCTTCAGGTCTCTTGGTATCCTGTCCCTTTCTATAGCCCTTATCAGCTCTTTAATGTCATGAACGGTATCGACTCTTCCGACCTCAGGGTAAACCCTGCGAAGGGCCTCGGCACCCTCAACCCTATCCCTGTGTTTAGCCTTTATAGCTAATTTTCTTCCACCCATCCTACAACACCTCCCTAGGGGGCTCCTCCAGAGAGCCTATCCCCGAGGCTATGCGTCTTAGACAGGGTGGGAGCGACAGGGGGTTTACCCCGAACTTCACCAAGATGTTTCGAAGCGCCTCGCCGCCACAGGCCGGCCACCAGACGAGCTCCCTAAAGCCACAGTCCGGGTTGAAGCAACGTACGTACAGCCCAGCTCCGCTACAGCCTATCGGCTTCAGCTCTAGGATGAGCGTCTTACGCGAACAACTGTGACATATCCTAGCTTCGCCGAGCATGGTTCACCTCCTCCCTCTGACGTATGCGAGCGCCGAGACCACGACTATGGGTGCGGACGCTAGCGCTATGATGCCTCCGACCTCCTTCACTTCTCTAGGCGCTAGGTTGAACTGGCTCATCACCCAGCCAACCAGTGAAGCGCTGGCCTCGTAGGGGAAGCCGTGGTGGTAATATTCCACGCTTCGTTTGATGGTTTTCGAGAACGATCCGCTTGCCTTACAGCCGTTCGACAGCAGATACTCGAAGTGGTAAGTCTCACCGATCTCGAGACTGGTGAACTTAGCCTGGCCGTGCCACTCGTTAGGCGATACCTCGACCGGCCGGAGGCTCTTAGTCTCACCGGTTTCCACGCATCTAACCGTTCCCTGAGGCGCTACCGCTATCTTATCGTAGAATGCGAAGTCCACCACTAGGGAGCCGAAGCTGAGCGATGAACCTTCTGACGCGGTCTTCTTCTCGAAGACCGCCGTGATGGTTAGATCCCTCACCACCTGGATAGTCTTGAACATAGCGGAGCCGCCGTCTATCCTGGTCGAGTCATACTCGATAACCCATTTCTCGAACTCGTAGCCCGGCTTGACGCTCATAACCTGGATGGTTAGAGCGCCTTCCTTGACCCTATGCTCACCCTCAGATGGGTAGACCGTGCCGGCCCCGCTAGGGCTTACACGCATAACCACCGTGTAGTAGCCGTCCCCGTCTTCAGACGGCTCTATCTCGACCTGAGGCTCACCAAAGACCTCCTGTTGCTCCACCGCCTCAGCCTCGTTCTCAGATAGCATTGTGTTCACGGTTTCAGGCTCAAACGTCTCAGGCTCATCAGGCGGAAGCTCTAGATGTATCTCGAAGCCGCCGGGTTTAGCTTCAGGCTCTAATCCCGGGATCACGTATTCCTCGGTCGGCTGGTACGGTTTTAGAGGCTGATAGACCTGGGCGAAGGCCAGCCATAGACCCATCGCTAGCGAAACCAGCGATATAGCTAGGGCGGCCAGCTCTATTCTTATGCGGTTTTTACGCCTCACTTAGACCCCCTTATCCCCTCCAGGGTCTAGCCCTCGGAGGTGGACGGGTGTAAAAATATGGGAGGCTAGCGCCGCCTCTTACGGCTCCAGCGCATATAGAGGAAACCGGCTACCGCTAAGCCTATGACACCTATGAACGTGTAGAGTAGCGTCGTCTGATCCACCTTGATACCTGGTACGCCGGCTTCGACCGTGAAGCTCGCAAATCTTACCTCGTTTCCGGCCTTATCGACCACGTAGATGATGAAGTCGTATCTACCGTCACCGGGTAGCGTATAGACGTATTGCCAATAGCTTTCCTGGAGCATGGGTTGCTGATACTCGAGTTCGAACGTCTCACCGTCTATTTTACCATAGACACGCTTAACGGCCTTCGGGTCTTCAGCATAGAACCTGATGTCGAGCTTAAGCGTTCTAACCACTATTTCATCGCTCACGCCTACTTTCTCACCGTTCACCGTCACGTATCCAGCTACCACCACAGGGGTTATCCTTGTCTGCCACTCCGCCTTGTTGCCGGCTATGTCCTCGGCTATATAGACCAGGACGTACTCCTTGTTCGCATCGATCTTATCGCTCGTGAAGACGCCGCCGTAAACGTATAGAGGCCAATCCTCGACGTCAGCGGGTTCGGAGCCACCACCTCCACCCGTAAAAGGCGATATGAACCCGGGTATCAGAGCGGTCTCTGGCTCCTCGAGCGGCTTAAGCTCGATTTCCTGGATCGTGTCGTAAGCCCAGCCGACCAGCGGAATGAACTTAGGCTCAACAAGCTCAACCTTCACGTATTTGAGACCTGTGTTCTCGCGGATGTAGGCGGTCACCGGTAGCCCTGTCTGACCCATGAACGAGAGGCCTCCGGGCCTCCACACCACGTAGCCGCATGTTGTTTTGACTTCGTCGAAAACCGGCTTAGACGTGTCAGCTATGATCGTAGCCGACCTCCAGCCGCTGACCAGTAGGTAGCCGGTCGTCAGAGCGATACCTGCTAGGAGGAAGGCTAGAATCCAATCCAGCTTCTTCGGCTTCCTCGCCTTCGGCCTGTTCATCACGTCTCACCTCGGCCTCCGTTTAGACCAGGCTCTACGGGCCTTGGCTACCACGTTCCTCCTCAGCCATTCAGTCAGCTCGGCTAAGCCGACTAGGCCCGCTAAGAACATGTCTAGAACCCATAGGAAGGCCCCGATGATGTAGTAGAACAATGCATAGATGGCCCCGGCTAGCTCAGGTATTATGCTCGACGTCCAGCCACTGTACCACGATGTCTGGAATAGGGAAACCACGTAATCCTGGAGGCCGAATAGGATCGTTAGGGCCGCCAGTCCTAACCCGTAGAGTGCTCCGAACACTACTATCTCATCGCTCCTATGCCGTAGCAGGTAGAGCGGTATCGCTAGGGCTAACAGCGGAAGTATCCCGGCTAGGAAGAGCAGAGACTGACCCACCATCCACTTGAAGCTGTCGGTCAAGGCGTTCAAGACAGCCTCGGGAAGCGTCTGAGCCGTCTGAAGACCGAACAATATGGCGCCTACCGCTATCCCCAGGGCTATTATCAGCCCGACTAGCATACTCCCAGCTCCTCCAGGAGGGATAGGGCTATATCCCAGAGGGCTTGTAGTGGCGCTAACAGTTGCTCGGCCAGCGATGGGTAGATCATGGCGGTTACGAGAACGATTAGCAGGTAGCCGACTCCGAAAAGCACCGCTCCTTTAACGATTTTGTAGATGAGGTTTAGCCTACCAGCTAGAACTATCAGAAATATGAGGATCGGGATTGTTAAGGCGAGCGCTGTAGTGGCCTCCATCACCGCCTCCCTCTGCGCTTCTTAGGCTTGTAGGCGACGGCTACAGCGATTATCAGGATAACAAGCGCGATTATCGCTAGGCCCTCAGGTGAGGCTGCGAACTCCCACCAGCTAGCCACCGAGACGCTAGGCGTGACGCTGGCCTCGGCCGATTCGGTTTCTTGAACGTAGTGGAGCGTGGCGAACTTGGTCTCGGTTATCTCAGCCGTAAGGGTTTGGCCGCTCACTGTACCGGTACCCTGAACCTTACAGTAGATGTAGTAGTCCACCGTACAGTCGGTGGTTGAACCCTGGATGTCGTTCAAGTGGTCTGTTATCGAACGTGTAGTGGAGCCGCTGTCAGATATGGGTGAAGTACCGCTCAGAGCCTTAGCGGAGGCTAGCGTGTACTTGTAGCTACTCTGGTCGGCCGTATCCACCGCCTTGATGTACAGTTCGACTACCTGGATGTTTTCCACGTTCGAGTAGGTGACGGTTAAGGAGTAGCTGAGCGCGACCTGTTCTTGGCTCTTATAGACCCCATCCACCGTGTAGACGTTTTGGCTGGAGCTGTCGGTGTATGACGCCCTCCAGCACCCTGTAGTCTCACCGCCGGCCGATAGCTTGATCTCGAGAGACTCACCGTAGGGGGTCTCAGCCTTAGCCGACGTCTCACCGCTTACAACGGCCCCAGACACAGGCTCGGTGTAGAAGAAGTAGTACCAGGCTCCGAAGACCGCCAGAGCCACGGTCAGCAATATGAGCGCCACAGTAGCTTTATCGAAGCCACGCCTCCTAGCCACTTCCAGCCCTCCCTATAGGTCGTCAGGGGGTCAGCGGTGCCTCATGACGATCAGCACTATCAAGACCAGCCCCAGAAGAATGATTACCACTATAGCGTTCTGCTTAACCCAGGCGATACCCTGCTCGATTATAGAGGCGCCTTTCTCGGTGATCTTACGGCTGACCGTGACGGCCACGGCCTTCTGAGCCACCACTTTACCGCTACTGTCCTCAAGCCTGAACGTGATCGAATGCGTACCCTCGCTGTCGAAGGTCGTGTAGTAGCTCTTCTGAGCCGAGCCGCTACCGGCTGAGACATCCACATTATCCACGAACTGGCCGTCAGCGTAGAGAGCTAGGGTCTTAGAACTGTTTACGAAGGTCCAGGTGATGAAGACTTTAAACTCCACTGTCTCGTAAGGTTCAACCAATCTGTCACCGCTGGCATCCTCCCAGGCCACGTTGATCGTGATCTCTTCGTTCTTAACCCTGACCGTGAAGCTGGCGGAAGCCACGCTCAGGCCGCTGCTCGTGTCTATCAGCCGAAGCTCGTAGGTTTCCTCACCGACTTCAGCCGTGAATATAGAAGCCGTGAGGGAGTAGGTCTTAGTCGTGGAGCCTTCGGCCGTGGTAGCTCCAGGGATTTCTATAGCAGAGTCGAGAGTAGCCACTTCGCCACCTGTACTGTTGAGAACCACGAGCTTCATGGTGTAGTTCTGGGATAGGTCGCTCCACTCGATATCGACTGTCAGGGTAGGCGTCTCGCCCACGTAGTAGGCCGGCTTATCCAAAGTAGCCGTGACCGTGAAGGTGGGAGTAGCGGCTAGAACGGCTAGGAGCGGAGCTAGAGCTAGGATCAAAGCGAGCGCCGCTGAGAGCCTCTTATACCTCAACGCCTTCCCGGCCCCCCGATGCATCCCGTAGGGAGGCTCATCCAGTTCAGGCGCTTCACCTCCCGGGGTTGCCCGTGGCTACCCCCGCTCTATCGTAAGTAAATGTAAATGCTTGTATATAACGAGGCGTGAAAATGTTTACATGAAAAAACAAGTGGCTATGATTGTTCACTAACTCTTATTTCCATGAGCATCCTTACCAGGTCTTTCCGCTTCGACCTGTAGACGAGGTAGCGTTTAGGGTTCTTAGGATGGTATGCGACCGGCTCAAGCATACCCAGCCGGCTGAGTAAACCTAGGACCCGGCCGACCTCGCTCGGTGGAAGGTTGAGCCTGAGCTTCTGAACGCTCACCGAAGCCACGTTACCCATATTCCTATCTATAAGATCGATAAGAGACTCGACGGTCTCAGCTACGACGCTTATCTTCAGCTTGGTAGAGCCGAATCTAAAGCCATCCACCGCAGCCACCCCTCCGTAGATAGATTATTACACCAGCTAACCCGAAGCCTATCACGAAGGCGTTAACCACGTGTAGCCGGTACTGGTCGGCTATCAGGAAGCCAGCCGCTAGGGAAAACGCGGCTATAAGAGCGTCGATTAGCTTACCGCCTAGAGACTTTAGCCTAGAGAAGCCTATCCGGAGGCTCCGATTTTTTCGAGGCCCCTCATACTCGGGTTCAGGTTCCTCAGGTTCAAGCCCGGGAGGCCCGGCTATTCTGCGGAAGCGTCTGGAAAAAATGTAGAGGATTATAGGAACAGCTGAGGCTGCCGCCATCCCTAGGCTCAGCCCTCTTATGAGCTCCCAGTTCACGTCGATACCACCACCCTACCGCTAGCCACGTCGCTTAGGCTCTTGCCGGATATCCAGGTTAGTGTCACCTTTAGGGTCACCTGATCGTTGGGGCTTATCGGGTCGAAGCTTAGCTGACCGCTAGCCACCTGGTCGCCGTTGGCATCGAAAAGGTAAACGTAGATGCTGCCGCTGTGGGCATACTGAGCATCATAGTTCTTAACCGTGATGTCGCAATCCGTTAACCGGTTTGTGTCAGGGTCGTAGTAGGCTCCGAAGCTTACGGCCTCGACCTTGAGAACCGCCTCGGTGAAGCTTAGAGTTGCCGTAAACGGCTTGACGACCGTGTATTCGGTGGCGGCGCTCGCTATTGTGAATGTCAGCATGCTCGCCGCTAGGGCGATTAGGCATATCCCCATCCACGCCGGCAGCGGTCTCTTCAAGGCGTATGCGAAACCCCTAACCCGCTCGCGTACTTTCAACATAGGTTCTCACCTCCCACCTGTTTTCTAGGGGACTTAGCCCCCCTTATCCTCCCCCGAGCCTAGCTCAGAGGGATGGACGGGGCTGGCAAGAAGCCTCGTCTCGAGCGGCTCGAAGACCCACTTGGTTGCTTCGATGAACTTCTGGTACTCTTCTTTGACTGTGTCGGCTAGGTAGTGCTGTCTCACGCCTAGGCTGTGGCCCATAAGCCACTCCACGATGTAGGGGTCCATCCCTGCTTTCCTCGCCGTGTTGTAGAAGAAGTCGCGTAGGTTGGAGGCTCTGATCCAGGAGCCTGTCCGGCTTAGGAAGCATGAGATGCTTGACCTATGCTCGAAGGGGAAGGGCTTGTAGACCCCTCTATCCTTAAGCATCCTAAGCATCTTCTCGAGGAGCGGGTGCATGGGCTGGGGCCGGTGCAACTTCGTCCGCTTAAACCTGGCCCTAGGCTTTATGAAGCCGCTTCTGAAGTCTATCTCGTTCCACGAGAGCCTGATAAGTGCTTCAAGCCTCAGGCCGGAGGAGGCTAGCGCGAGAACTATCACCCTCTGCCCATCCGTTGTAAGCCTTGTCAAGAGGTCCCGAACCTCGGCCGGTCTCGGAGGAGTTATGAGCCGCTCGACGTCGAAGCCCCTCTGCTTGAGATCTAGGGTGAAGCCCAGGTACCTAGCCACATACCTCGCCGCCTTCAAAGCGTTGTTATACGAATGCGGGTTCTCGTAGCTCCTAACCCAGGCTTTAATAGACTCCGGTGAAAGGTCAGGCGCGACCTTAAGCAAACGCTTAACCGTGTAGAGGTAACGCTCCACCGTAAGCGGGGCAAGGTCGAAATCCTCAAGCCAAGCCTTAAAATCCTCAAAATCGAACCGTCTAGAACGCCTGTGGAGCCCGGAGGCCGGGTTCAAATCCCGGCGGCGGCCTTTCATTCTTAAAAAGAAGCGTGAATTGAACGTATGCTTGAGTTCTCTTTGGAATGTGGTCTGTCTTCCTCGTGGCTTGGGTGCTTAAGATGATGGCCCTCCGGGTTGGGGGTGCCAAGCTT
>Ga0190363_1002310_pt1 | contig 10928 bp, 10 predicted proteins | sample 48721867_MG_FD_161272 | JGI IMG/M metagenome (GOLD analysis project Ga0190363, IMG submission 161272) | Hydrothermal vent microbial mat bacterial communities from Southern Trench, Guaymas Basin, Mexico - 4872-18-6-7_MG | ecosystem: Environmental > Aquatic > Marine > Hydrothermal vents >...
GCTATCGCTCCTAGCGATCTCCATTCCCGGTATAATTGGAGACTGGCTCTACGCCGAGAGGGATCGAAAGGTCTTCGAAGGCGTCACAGCCTTCATAAGGGATATCGTCGAAACCCGTAAAACCGGTCTAAGCCCGGAGAGATGCATCATAGCCCTAAGCGACAAGGACTACGGCGAGTTCTCACCACATCTCAAGAGGATCGCCCTGAAGCTGAGGTGGGGAATGTCGCTGAGAAGCATCTTCGAGGAGTTCAGGGATAAGGTTCGAAACTGGCTTTCACAGGTTGTAATCTACTTCCTCATCGACGCCATAGAGATCGGCGGCGGAACGGAGGAGACCCTTGAGATCCTCGCCGACTTCGTGGAAAAGACAGGGCATCTAGAACAGGAGCGGAGGGGTCTGCTGGCGCCTCTAACCTTCATCCCCTACATCGGGGCGATACTGCTGACTTCGACGACGGTCATCTTCCTCAAATTCTTCGCCAACCTCACCTCCCTAGGGGGCTTAGGGATACCCCAGGTCACCCTGAGGAAGGTGCTCCTCACCCCGCTGGTGCTGCACTCCTTCATCCTCGGCCTCACCACCGGTAAGCTGGGATGCTCCAACAGGGTTTCAGCCGGCTTCAAGCATTCAGCCATCCTCGTGTTAATCTCCCTCCTCGGGATCTGGGCTGCCTCCAGCGTCCTCTCCCTCAATTTCATGGGGTGATCGACGTTGAGTCGAGGCTACACCAATCTCCTCTCAACGGTTCTCCTCAGCTCCTTCCTACTAAGCCTCATGCTCATCGCCTCCTATCTCTCCAGCGACCTGCTTAACCTCCAGATCGTCCAGTCGGAGCTTAAGTCAGCTGAGGGGCTCCTAGAGACGATAGATGAGAACATAGAGGGTCTACTCCACAACCCTGGCTCCTCCCTCGTCTTCAGAACCAGCCTCTCAAAGGTTATGCCAAGCTTCGCCGATGGGGGGATCCTAAACCTAACTATCCGAGGATCGGACAGCTGCTACAACTACAGCTATGTGATGAAGGTCATCGAAATCGAGGGCGGCAGAGGCCTATCAGGCACCTATGAATACGACGTTAAGGGTGGAGGGGATCCCCTGGTCTCTCCGAATGACGGCTATATAGGACGAATCCACGTCTCCAAGCCCCTCCACGTCCTTATAACCCTCGACTATAGTAGGGTGCTCTACATCTACACGGGTGTGATAAAACTCTACAACGGCTCGGACTATGTCCCCCACAACACAGTGGAGCTCATCGTAGTTCAGCTTAAGACGGGGGAGTTCCAGCCTGGGAATAAGCTCGTCATCCTCATCGAGAATGAAGGCGTCGAAACCGAGACGCTGCTACTAAACGGCGACGTTGAGATCATCTCTTCAACCAGGGATGGATGCGACTCCATCAAGCTGAGTGACATGGGTGGCAACCCTGCCCATCCAACCCTCCTCATCCTAAGGGTGGTGGGGATGACGGTTTCGATAACTGGAGGTGACTAGATGCCGGATTCAACGGTGATCCCCCACGTCCTGGGAACCATCGCCCTCATCTCCATCTTCCTCGCGGTGGAGGCCTACTATGACGGCTTCTACGCCAAGCTCAGCGAGGAGGCCTATGAGGCCCAGCTGAAGCAGGTTGCCGAGTATGTCGCCTCCAATTTCATAGATCTAGTCGTGGTAGCCCAAGTGGCTGAGGGGGAGGTCTTCATGGTTAAGAGGCTTGACATACCTCGATTCATCGGGGGTAAACCCTACAACATCACCCTCTCCGAGATACAGAGGAGGGGGGATGTCTCCCTTGTCTCCGTGATCCTGTCGAGGGAGAGGGCTGACCTATACTCAGCCGTCGATCTCCCCTGGACCGCCGACGCCGTCTCCATCTACTCGGATCAGGTCATCGACACTCCATATAACATGACTCTGACATCGAGATTGGAGAGCGTCGACGACCAGGGCGGGGTTCTCACCATCGTCGCCTGGTGTTGGAGGAGCGGCGACTCCATAGTCATCGGACTAGGATTGATGGAGGAGGGGTGATGCAGACAACCCTAGAGTATCTAACCGCAGGCATCATCGTCCTCCTAATCCTGGGAACCACGACGAGCTATGCATCAAACCTCATCTACGATAAGGTTAGAACCCTGGAGGCCGAGACGGGGCTTGAGAGGGTTGACAGAATCATAGAGATACTCCTCCTCTCGCCGGGTAGACCCCCAGACTGGGGCGAGGGCATCGATAAGCCTGAGGCCCTGGGCCTAGCCCTGGAGAATGCATTGAAACCCTATCAGCTCGATCCCCTTAAGGTTAGACGGCTGAGGGAGGGGGAAGATGGATATCTATCCTCCTACGAGATCAGGGAGCTTCTAGGCATAGATCCAGCTTACTACATCTCCATAGAGATCAAACCCACCTATGGAGTTGAGATAGAGCAGCTATCGCAAGGTCGCTTCAAGGTTTACGTGAGGGATCCCTGGGGCACGCCTGTGATCAACGCCAATGTAACGGCGGTGCTCGGAGACGTAGCGCTGGAGATCGTGAACTATACGACGATCTCCCAGATCCTCAGCGGCGATTTGAGGGGCGTGGAGTACGCCCATAATATCACCGATAGATTTGGGGTCTGCACCCTCAACTTCCAAGGCGACGGCGAGGTTTTACTCCTCTGCGTAGGCCATCTCGGCATACTATCCTTCGCCTCCTGGCCTGAGGAGGCGGAGGGCATCATAGGCCATCTCACATCCTCCATGGGCTCCGTCTCCGGATATGAGGCTGAATCCACCTATCGCCTCGTCGACATCGGGGGGTTAAGCTACCTCTTCAGGTTGACGATATGGAGGTGAAGCTTTGAGGCATAGGGGTCAGATGCGGATCATCGAAGCTCTCATCGCCTGCACTCTCATCCTCTTCTGCCACTACTTCCTCTCATCCTCCATCAACATCGTCTCCAGGGAGAATGAGCCCGAGCTTAACTTCCTAGCCAGGAATTTGATGGAGATGATCGGCAGCGAGGAGAATCTCAAGCTCATAATTATGGGTGAGTCGCGCTCCGAGATCCTATCAGAGTTCATAAAGACGATGTTGCCTCCAGGCGTTTTCTACAACATCACCATCTACAGCCTCACCTCCAGTGAGATACTGGGAAACGCCTCTAACATCTCAGGTGAGGCGTATAAGGCTCGGTCATCCGTCTCTCTGGAGGGTGTCTACACCTTCTCCTATCCAATAGTCCTGGAGAAGAAGATTCCCATCGATGTGGTACTCGTCATCGATCGATCAGGCAGCATGAGGGATATAATACCGGGAGACGAGTATAGCAAGATATACTACGCCAAGAGGGCTGCCTGCAACTTCATCGACAACCTCAACGGCTCCCGGGATCAAGTCGGCTTCGTCTCCTTTGGAACTATCTCCAACGTGGAGGTGGAGCTCACCTACGATTACGAGTATGTGAAGATGAAGATCGAGAACCTAGCCCCCTCGGGCTGGACCAACATCGGAGACGCCATCGCCGACGCTACAGCTCTCTTCGACAACGATGGGAGGGAGGACGCCATCTGGGCGATGATCCTGCTCTCGGATGGAAGGGCTAACAGGCCGATAGATGAGGAGTATGCGAGAGAATACGCCTTAAACAAGTCGAGGATCGCCCAGGAGAAGGGTATAAGAATCTACACCATCGGCCTTGGAGCTAAAGATGATCTAGATGAGGAGCTCCTCAAGGAGATACAGACCGACGGCTACTACTACTCACCCTCCGCCGAGGATTTGGAGGAGATCTACACGGCGATAGCTGAGGATCTAATCTACGAGGTGGAGCATGACATCGTCGTCATCAAGGTGACCCTATTTAAGCCGTGAGGCGTTGAGCATGAAGAAGTATAGGGGTCAGATACTCATCGTCTCCACTCTCATCATCATGGCGATGCTCCTAGCGACCTCCCTCCTCCTGACGGGAACCGTGATGCTGAGACTTAAGCTTCCAGAGCTGAGCTTCAGGAGCACCATATTGGAGATCACCTATAGCAGCCGATCAGCCCTAGCCATCGCCCTGGCGGATGTATCGAAGAGGCTTAGCTATAAGGCTGAGACGCATCTCTACCAGAACTACACAGATCTCGGGGATTACCCCGAAGCGGAGGCTGGAGGCTATGAGATCCTAGATAAATGGCTTCTAGACACTATAGAGCGATATCCAGCCCTCGGAGTCGCCCTAAACGTCTCAGAGCTAAGATTCACCTGTGAATGGGGAAGCCTAGACGGCAGGGGATACTCGAAGGCTGAGGCCTATATCTCCATAGACATCGCCTCCGAGGGCTTTAGAGGCTTCAGGCAGTGGATCGAGATAGAGCTGAACGCCACGGTGGGGAGGCTCATCGAGACGGATGGCGAGGAAACATCCTTCGAACTCCTCATGATGAGGGAGAGAGGGAACCCCATAGGTCCATTGGAGCCCTCCCTCATAAACGTCTACTTCGAGATCTACGATAGAACCAACGACCATAAATATATGAATAAAACCTCCATCACATCGGTCAGATATATAGGGGATGGTAGACATCTAGTAACCTACTCGACTCACCTGGGGAATATAACCGGAAACCTCGACGAGTTGAGGGTTGAGGTCTCGGCGATCCCCGAGGAGAACTTCACAGGCTCTAAGGAGGAGCTCCTAAACCTCATCGACGACGTTAAGGTCACATATCTCAATGGATGTCGACTTGATGCATGGTCAAACCTCCTATCCGAGGTGAGGCCCCGCCTCGATCACTCATCCCCTCTCTGCATCGTAACCCCTGAGACCGAGACTGGAGGCCTACTGAGGCTGATAGACCTAATCCTCAGCCAGCTTAGACCCTGGATAAGGGTTGTGGCGAGAGATAACCGAGGGATAAGCGTCAGCGCCTACGGCGAGCTTAAGGAACTGGAGGGCGATTTCCTAGGCCCCTACATAAAGCGAGCTACAGCCGATCCAAGCTTAATAACCCCAGGGGGAGAAGCCACCATAAGCTGTGAGGCCGACGATCTATGGAATGGAAACTCCACCATCACATCTGTAGAGCTCTTCATAACGAACACCACATCGCCACCCAGCCAATCCCTCTACGGCTCAGGGATCGAGATGACACCCGTCGACGGGGCTCTAGACGAATCCGTAGAGTGGGTTGAGGCCACCATCAACTCTGGGCAGCTAAGCCCCGGAGTCAACTATCTCTGGATACATGCCCAAGACTCAGAGGGGAACTGGGGCGAATTCGAGGTTTTAGAGATCCGTCTCATAGAAGGCTCCACACTACGAATAGAGTCACTAGAGCTGGTAGGCCACTACGACTACTGGTGGTTCTGGAGATACAACTGGGTGACGGCCACCGTCACGATCACCGACATCTACGGCAACCCCGTAGAAGGGGTAACCGTCCATGGATACTGGAGCGGAGACGTCTCCGGAGAGGAGGAGAGAATAACAGATGAAAATGGGCGATGCACCTTCAATTCCCCCATAATCTGGGGCTGGGCGCCTCACACCTACACCTTCACCGTCGACAACGTCCAAAAAGACGGCTATACATGGGATGGAATAACCGCCACGGAGACCCTCGTATATCCATAGAGGAGCGAGGAGCCTGAGGAAGAAATCTTTTATTGGATATTCATCATTAGTGGATGGAGCCGCCGTAGCTCAGCCTGGTAGAGCGCCCGGCTGTTAACCGGATGGTCGACGGTTCAAATCCGTCCGGCGGCGCCACGGATAAACCGGCGACACCTTCACTTCCTCTTCCTGAAGAAGAGGAGGCCATCCCTCTCACAGACGTATTCGAAACCCTTCTCGATGAGTTCTTGAATCTCCTCGGTATTCTTGGCCACTTTACAGATGAACTCATCCTCTTCCCTGAACTTCGCTAGCTGCGTGTATTTCAAGGTGTTCTGGATATTCCTGTGACCCAGTATCTGCATGACGTGGAGGATGTCCTTCGTCTTGTAGTATTCCATCGTCGCCTTCCAATGCCTTATAGTGTGGAAGCTTATCCCTAGAAGCCGGGGATTACCGAGTTTATGGGCGATTCGTCGGCGCTGCCGCTCGAAGACCCGGCGCATACTGTTGAGGCTACTGTAATGGCCGAGAACCCTCTCATCCTCCCTTGGGATCTGGTTTAGCATGTTGATGAGTTTATGGCTCATCTTGAAGATGCGAGGCTTCCCTCCCTTCTCAGGGGTTATCCGGAGGGTTCTGCTCTCGAAGTCGATGTCCCTCCATTTGAGGTTGAAGACCTCGCCAGCTCTGGCTCCGGTCTCCTTCATTATCTGGAGGGCGAGAGCTACATGTCGAGAGCAGCCTGCGATGAGGTCGTCGATCTCACGTTCAAGAGGTATCCAGGGAAGCTTCTCGGGAACCCGCACCTTTGGAGGATCCCAGCTTAACCCAGCCCATTTAACGAATAAGTCATAGGCATAGACGACGTTGGCCTTTCTTCCAGGGCTCCAGTTTCGCTGGGAGGCGATGACTCTCTTCACGCTCTCCGGGTCAAGGAGATTCGCCCCAAGTCTGAGGAGTCTTCGGAGGATCTCACCTCTAGAAGTGATGGAGGCGTCGCTATATCCCTTCTTCTTCATCCACCATAGGAATTCGAAGACCCTGGCTCTCTGCTCTGCCTCGATATCCCCCGCAGCATGTTGGATGCCATTTTGCTGCGCCTCCATGGGCCTCAGCCTCTTCGGGCTGGCCGAGTTTTTCGCCCCAGCTTCAGAGGCGCATACTCGGCGGATTCTGTTACGCTTTAATGAATTATTTGAGGCTTCTCCTTGAGGATAGGTGAAGCGTCGGCCACAGCTTTGACAGCGATATCTCTGGATGGGCCCTCTCAGGGTTTTACGGAATCCATCTCTCCAAGTTTGGGTGGAGCCACATTCGGGGCAGGCGGGGAGGGAGGTGCCTCCTAGAGTTAAAGTCTCTGGGAGGCTTCCCTCCCTCACCTCCATTCATCGCCTCCTCCTATAAATGGGGCATTTTGGGCCGAGGTAGATATCCGGCTCCAGGAGATCCTCGCCATCTAGTTCTCCTCTCGCTTCCCAGCACTTGGGACAGTAGTATCGGAGGGTTCGGGAGTCTAGCTTCAAGGTTTCAGGGGCCAGCCTCTCACCGCAGTCATGGCAGTGAGGCCGTAGATGCCCAGCCGCTGAGGAGGCCCTCCATCTTCCAGGACCCACAGAATAAACTCTTCCATCCCTCTCCAGCAGTCTCAGCACTCTCTCAGCCTCCTCATGGCTCAGCCCGGTTGCCTTCATGAATTCCTCCAGAGTGAAACCTTCACCTTCATGGAGGAAGGTGCAAAGCTCAGAGTAGGTATTAAGTCTGTCCTGGAGGCTAGGTTTATCGGTCTCGATCGTCGAAATTGTCGGATCCTTGTTCGACGATTCAATCTCGAATATTTCACTCTCTTTCTCTGAAAGAGCCTCTCTTTCTTCCTCTTCCTCGAATCGTCGGATCTCGCCGGAGGAATATATCAGACAGAGTGATCCATCGAGTGGGTCTATACACTTGAAAACACTCTCACCTTCATGGCTCCACCCCCAATCTTCGACGATTCCGAGGGAAGCTTTTTCCAAGGCCCTTTCAGTCAGAGAAACGATTTCCCTCCATTTCGAATCGTCGAATGTGTTTTCGACGATTTCGACGATTCCACGCCTCCACCACATCTTGGGCTTGGTGTCCGAGGCCACAGCATGACCCATAGCGAGGAGATCTCGAAGGTAGTCTCGGATAGTGCTTTGACTCAGCCCCAGCTCCAAGGCCAATTCCCGTGTCGTCTTCCCAGGGCCACTCACATCCTCTGGTAGAGCCTCATACACCCTCTTCAGACGCTCAGGTAGCTTGAGGAGGCTCTGCTGGAGAGTTCTCCAGCCGATTCTCAGAGCCATGTAGAGATCCTGAGGGAGAGCTATGACCCGCCCCTCCTCGTCTCTAGGCCTCTGATATTGGTGGAGCCATGCGATGATTGATATGAGGTCGAAGAGGTGCCCCAGCCTTGTTCGATCCCACTCGGCGACATCTACCAAGGCCTCGGCGTAGGGAATCAGCACATCAAGGTCGAGGTCTAGGAGCTTCACGCAGTCTCGAAGGACTTTGACAAACTCAGGGTCAGTGGGCTTCACCTCCCCAGCTCTGTAAAGGGCCTTCTGGAGGTTGATCGCCTTAGTCAGCTCCTCGCTCTCATCGACGCTTAGAACCCAGCATCGGCGGAATAGCTGAGGGCTGGGAAGCCTGTCAGCCGAGGTGGTGATAATCGTCTTGGCGGGAATCTCCACCACCTGCGTCTCCCAGACATCTCTATTCTTAACAGCTATCTCAAAGGCATAGCCCCCATCCTCACCTGTGAGCAGCCGGACATCCTGCTCCAGGTTGCCACGCCACTCCTCGACGAAGAGAACTTTGTAATCTTGATCTCCATGCCGGAGCCCCCCAGGAGTTATGTAGGCCCTCTCCTTGGCGTAGCCCTCAGGCATGAGGTGGAGGGTCACCTTTATCATGTTCGACTTGCCATATCCTGGGTCGCCGGTGACCCAGAGGCTTTGAGGCCATTTTGACTTAGCGGAGACGGCTATGAGGTAAGTCAGCAGCTTCTTATCCTCCTCGCCCAAGACGAAACGATACCTGTTAGCTTCAACGCCTTCCTCCATTACTTTCCTTATACAGTTTAAGAAGCCTGGGTCACACAGAAGCTCCAACGCAGAATCCATGTCGCCCTCATCATCACAGCCATACTCTTTTTCCTCACTTATCGCCTCTTCAATAGAGGTCTCTCCAAAAAGTCTCTCCTGTTCCTCCTGGAGAAGGCCTATTACATCCTCTATAATAAACTTCCAAGTCTCGGGATATTCTCTCTTCAAAATCTCCCTCATCGTCTCAACATTTGGACTGCGCCTCAGCTTCTCAGCATCATTGATTGTGATCCAGGCAGTTAGGGGCTTGATGCTTCCACGCAGGTCATATAACCTAACTTTCCATCCAGATTCACATCTTTTAAAACTGAGCCAAAGCTCCTCTTCACCTATGGCGATACCGGGCTCACCTGTCATAAGGCGTGAGAATCTAACCTGTTGATAATGTAAATTAGTTAAATTTCTCTCATAATCCTTAAATTCAATGGAGTTTTGGGTAGACATGGACCTCCCCCCTTTCTTCTCAGTCTGTTCTCCTCACCTCCTCAGACCTCTCTTCGCCCTTCCTCTTCCTCCTGATAATGAGAATCAAATGTCCCGTCCTCGTCAGCCAGATGGCGATAGGGTCTTTAGGGTCAGGTGACTCGATGATGAGGCCGCCCTTCGGATCAAACGTTATCCACTCTCTTTCACTCATCTCGATGGTGACATCAGGTTCACGAGAATCCAGAATCTTCATGGCTTCTCCTCCTTAACCGGTCTTCGGGAGAGGAATTCACGGTCTCTTCCCTGGCTGAGGCGGTAGCGATAGCCATCTATGATGAGGCTCCCCTCTTCTCGAAGGCGGGCTAAGAAGTCTATGGGAGCCGTATCGGCGAAGCACCACTCCCCTGAGTCCTGATTATAAGGTTTCCAATTCAATTGTTTGAGCTGTCTACTCCACCTCTCCTCCTCATTCTCTGTGATCTCCAGGTCTTGGAGGAGATTCTTTAGGAGTTCAAGCTCGTTACGCCTCAGCTGGATGAGAGATTTCAGGAAGAGCCTAAATCTCTCTTCAGTAGTCCCTATCATGGATATTCGCCTCCAGCTCTAACAATCGGAGTAGAATCCTCAAGCTCTCAATGACGTGAAGTATGTCTACGCCTTCAGGCCAGAGTATCGCTGCATATCGATCTGCTTTAGCCCTCAACCTATAACCTAGAGCCTCGACGATAGGCTTAGGGATGTAGGCCTGCCTTTGCGCTGGATGAACCTTTATAAGAAATTCAACCATATTAATCCCACCCAATAATCTTAACCATTTAGCTATCAGCTTTTTCTACTCGACATTTCCCTCATATAAAACTCATATTTCTCCTTTATATGTGTTTTTTTAGTTCTGCTTTATATGAAATTCCTATTATAGCTATCAGCAACCTCCTGATAACTAAGAAGCTTCTTTAATTAACATACAGTAAGGGTCTCTAGAGCCCTATTTCTTGTTATTTCATTTTAAAACCTCCCTCACAAGCCGAATGAAACAAAATTGCAGTTTTGTTAAATAATCTCCAACTCTCGCGTAATCCCTTACAAGATTGCATTGAACATGACCAGAAGAGGAGGTAACCAACCGACATCATGTCCTAAATACGAAAATGTCTAGATTTTAAACCTTTTAATACGGAATAAAAACATATACGTCGAAGACTTGTTTATTTTTTTCTAAACGTTTCCCTGTTCTTTATTAAAATACCTTGTAGAGATGTATTTTTTCTTTAATTTTGATAATATGTTATCTCTCCACATATAGTATTGTCCTAGTAAAATCATCATTAAACCTAATAATAAAGGTCCTAAGAAGGATCTTGAAAATTCATATGTAAGCATTAATGAAAAAAGTATAGAATAAACGGTTAGAAATACACTTAATTTAAATCCCATATCCAACTGAATTTTCAATAATTCTAATTGAAATTCTATTTCCTTGTATTTGCTCATTATCAAAATAAATTACATCAAAAACAAATATTTATTTGTTTCTCTCTTATAATGCTTCACTCTTATCTATCCCCCTTTAATTTTTTTCAGATCCAAGATTTGAAAGATTTAAGAATATTTCTCTTCACTCCAATCCTTAATCTTAAGAATAAATAAAAAATGGGAGTTTTGCGGGGGATTTCTCCACTCGTCTCGGGTCCAAATCCGTCCGGCGGCGCCACTCGAAGCACTTATATGGGCTTTATCTCCCCCACCTATGGGTTTGAGATTTTTAAGGTGGAGGAGGCCGGAGAGCAGG
>Ga0190363_1002311_pt1 | contig 10926 bp, 8 predicted proteins | sample 48721867_MG_FD_161272 | JGI IMG/M metagenome (GOLD analysis project Ga0190363, IMG submission 161272) | Hydrothermal vent microbial mat bacterial communities from Southern Trench, Guaymas Basin, Mexico - 4872-18-6-7_MG | ecosystem: Environmental > Aquatic > Marine > Hydrothermal vents > Microbial...
TGACATTCAAGGTGAAAATGCGAGAGAAGTGCCGTGCTGATGGCGGAAGAATTGTGAGAGAAATATCAAGAGACGGATATTATATATATTATGTGTGTGTGGACTTGCATCCGAAAGAAGAGAAGGTTATAGTGTTGAGAGCAATTTAATTTTCTCAAATAAGCGATGATAAATGAATAAATAACAAAGCTTGAAGAGGATTTTTGGCACGGATATGCTTCTTTTCTCTACAAATATTTCCTCTCTTCTCTTAAATTTTTGTAAGAACTGTGCTGAAAGAACGGGTCTACTTTGAGCTAATGAGAGCAAATTAATTTGACTTCTGTAAGCGTTAATTGCTCTCTCCTTCAATTCAAGAAATGCTGAAATCTCTTCTGATATACACTTATCTGTAATCTCATAATAAATCGGATATTCATATAATTTCGTATTCAAACCCAGTTTTCTTATGCAATACGACACAATAAGGCTTGTAATCTGATGATCAGGATGTTTATCTTTCTCATGAGGAATAAAAACTTCGGAGGGTTTTATTTGCATGAGAATTTTTTCAACACTTCTTCTCACTTTCTGGATGTTATAAATCAAGTGTAGGTCTTCAAAATCGAGAAAAAGAATGTTCTCCTCCGGAACACCAAGCACTTTTGATGCATTTAAAGCTTCTTTCCGCCTTAATACAATTAATTCTTCTGGCGGAGGATATGAAAATGGGCGATGTGAATGTCTCCCGTCGGTCATAAATATGATATAAACTTCATACCCTTCTCTTACTCTCTTCGCAATCGCCCCTCCACATCCTAATGTCTCATCATCAGGATGAGGCGAGAAAACAATTATCCTTCCTTTCATTCACGTTTTTCCGCTTCGCTTTTTTCAAGCATATTCAGAGGAATGCTCAGCAGTGAAGGTGGAAATCAATGCACTCATCTCCCTCTCGTCCTAACTACGCACACGCTTTACTCGCACACAATTTTTCATCTCCCGCACCCACAACACCGCTTATTTCACACTGTGCGCAAACAGATACACAGCTATCTCAAACGATATTTCTTTCTTAATTTACGAAATGCTCTCAATATTTTCATCTCTTCTAAAAATTCCAGTCTTATCTGCTCACTTTTCCACCTTTCTCCTCTATACCTATCAAATAAAATCCCCTTAATCATGCCCAGAACATATGCAGATGTCACTATAATGTTAAGAATTTGCATATTCTTCTCAAGCTTAATGGGAAGTGTTGCTATTGAATAAAAAAGTCCAAGCAATTTGGTTATAATAAACTGCATGAAAATTGATGAATATCCGTATTTTTTGCTTAGAATAGCTTCTCCAACTCCGTAATTGTAGCGTTGTTTAATTAAATCATTCAATGTTGTCCTGTGCTTATGGTATATAATTGCATCTGGAGCATATTTTAATTCATACCCTTTTGATCTAACCCTCAGTCCAATATCGTTGTCATCAGCACCAAACTTGAAAATAGGATCAAACCTGCCAACTTGCTGGAGAACATCCTTCCTATAAGCTGCGTTGCATGTTATCAGAAAGGAATTTCTTATTGCACTTTCTTGATCCATTTTTGCATATTTTTCCACGCTTGTTTTAGGATTATATGCTTTGATTTCTCCACCCACGCCTCCTATCTGTTCATTATCAAATCCTTCAACAAGTTTCTCTACCCAGAATCTATCGGCTACGCAGTCATCATCCGTAAAACAGATAATCTCCCCTCTCGCATTCTTTATCCCTAAATTTCTTGCTGCTGCAAGACCTTTTGGCTCCTGGTAGAAGTATTTCAACATGATTCTGTGTCTTTCTGCTTTTTCTTTGTAATTTTTAATTAGCTCCTCACTGAAATCATCAGAGCTGTCAACAACTATAATTTCGTAGTTATCCTTAGGATAACTTTGATTTAATAACGATTCAAAACACTCATCGAACAATTTTCTTCTGTTGTAGGTACACACTATGATGCTTACTGAGAATTCCTTTTTCAAGTAATTACCCCCTCCACTATCCTTCCTATGTATGAAGTGATTTCTGTATTATATAAAAGTTTTAGTTTTACACTGTCGGCGGGATCTTGTAAATACCCATTAGTGGACAGGAGAGGGACCTCATCACAAGGATGGAATTGACTCTTTAAGGGTCATAAATAGTTGAGATTTTTTTAATAACGGGTTGAATGGGTCAGACGATTTTACACTCCTATCGAATACTCTTGTCATCATCTCGCTTTCCCAAACGAATTTTGTTCTTAAAAAGAGTTAGGGATTCAATTTTATCCCTGACAACTTTATCTTTTGGATAATCTTGTAAAAGATAGCCATTAATTATGCCAATTAAATAAGAAAAAATAGAGAGAATGTTCAAAAATCTTTCTGATAATTCTTTTTTCTTATCTTTAGATCTGAGAATTGGAATTGAAATAATATTCAAACCGAGTTTAAATATCAGCAAAATAAAAATTTCTAACAGTGGAAAGTGAAAGTATTTCTTTCCTAAAAGAGAACATCCAGTCCCATAAGCATATTGCTGTTTTATAAAACCCATAAATGTTGTCCTATGCTTATGATACACAATTGCATCTGGAGCATATTTCAACTTGTGGCCCCTCCATGTCACCCTGATTCCCATATCAACGTCCCCTCCACTCCTAAAATAAGTGTCAAAATATCCGCAATTTTCCAATATATCTTTTCTATAAGCAGCATTACATGTGATGAGAAAGGAAGGATAAAACTTACCTTTAATTGCTCCTTCCTGATCTAATTTAGCATATTCTTCTACAATCTTTCTGGGATTATACGCAACAATCCGTCCACCAACTCCTCCTATTCCCTCATCAGTGAATCCCCTCACTAATTCTTCAAGCCATCTCTTATCCGCTATACAATCATCATCCGTAAAACAGATAATTTCCCCTCTTGCATTCCTTATCCCTAAATTCCTCGCCGCATACGAACCCTTGTTCTGCTGTGTGAGCCATTTGAATGCGCATGGCGCTTTCTTCGCATATTCTTCCAAAACTTCTTCCGTTCCATCCGTTGAGCCATCATTTACAACGATAATTTCATATTTATCCTTCGGATATGTCTGATTGAATAGGGAATCTAAGCATTCCTTAAGCATATCCTTCCTATTATATGTTGGGATTACGACACTTACCATAGGCGCTTCATGCATTAACCCGTGCTTACCCATCCCTAACCCCTCCCAGAGTCGTTATTATTCTCCTTTCTTATAAGATTCCGATAAATCTCTACCAAGCGTTTATTAAGTTTCCTTATATCATAATGCTTCTCCACAAACTTCCTTCCATGCCTGCCCATTTCTGGCCATAATTCTGTGCGCTTAATAAGGTATTCTATTTTTTCAGCTAATGCATCCACATCCCGCTCAGGAACAAGGAAACCTGACTTACCGTCAACTACTACATCAAGATATCACTAGCAAACTCACTGCTTGAGCCTCCGTTGAACAACAAGAATAATACTTCTTCCTATTTTCTCTCCCTATCTTGCCTTTTTGTAGATTTGAATAATCCGTCAAAGATATTTTCTTTATTTGAAATCTCTATCATTTTATTAATTATTTTCACTCGTTCATGATTGTAATTTTGTATCAATTTTTCTAACTTACTCTTTATTTCCTCAATATCTATTTTATTCCTAACATCAAAAAGATAATCCATTTGATCAAAATTCTTTAATAATTCAGAGTACTTTGTAGCCCAACCAATAACTAAAGCTGGAACGCCATTTTTGTAGGATAGAATTATAGAATGATAACGAGAAGCAATTACAAAATCAAAATTTTTAATAATATTTTCTAATTCAATTGTATTTAAGTCATCAGATATCAATTTTATACTCTTGGTATTAGAAAAAAAATCCATAATTTTTTCACATATATCTAAATCTTCATACGAGTGTCTCAATATATAAATTACCTTTTTAGCATCAATTAATCTTCTTATTAGCACTTTATAAACTGAAAAAATTTCGTCAGGATTTGCTCGCTCAATGACCCTCAAGTTAGGAATTATACCAACCGAGTTGGGCTCAACCTTTATATCTTTAAAATCCTTCTTAGTATATATATTATCTAAGTCATATCCTTTATTCTGAAGAACTATATCATGATTTTTTTCTACATTTTTTTTAGTAAATTTATGCACACATATTAATCCTTCTTTCTCCCGAGGGAATATCCTTTCTGGATATTTTAGGTATAAGTTCATTAAAGGATATAAAAAGATTTTATACCTTAGTGGATAATCGAATGGACCAATAGACTGTGGAAGAATATAATATGGAATTGAATATTTTTTTGCAATTATTATATTTAATAAATAATTAATTGACGAAAAACCGCCCCATTGTGAAGACAAAGCGTAACCACTTACATCTATAAAAAAATCAGTATTCTCGATAATCTGTTTTATATCTTCCTCCAGATAATTATATCTACTCCTTTTGAATAGTAATTTATTCCATGGACACAATAATCTAATCTTTGTTGTAAAATCCCAAGGTAAAATATTAAATTTATATAATTTTTTTTCTTCCTCTTTTCTATCGAAATCTTGTGCGGAAAATAGATAAATATTCTTATGCGGAAATCTTCTCCTTATTTGGTCTACTACTGTAAACGTCATTGCTTGAGCTCCTTTATTAAAAAGCTCACCTCCGATAATAACAACATTTCCTGTTGTTTTTTCCTTCAGGATACTCCTCTTTCTGCCGCACCAGTAAATAAAAAGACCTTCTACAAAAATAATTCCTACTTTTGTCGCTCTTTTCATAATATTCCTTGCTCTATTTATTACTTTTGATAAAAATAGAAAACATCTTATTTTATAGATGTTGTGATTTTTTCCCCATTTAATATACCTCTGTAATATTGATAATTTTTTAGCAGCATGATTATTAATTTTATAATCCGGAATGGTGTTAGGATAAATGTTATTTTTTTTGATAAACACTTTTGCAAACTCTAAATTATCTTCCTTATCTGTTAAATGTTGGGATTCTTTAATTTTTTCTATACTTTCTCTCTCCATCGTAAACAAATATGAATACTTGCTAAATATGTCTTTTCCCTTTTTAGTCCTAATTATCACATTTGATTTTCCGTAAAAACCACCTTTCCCCTCTATATAACAATCTCCAAAGGAGATATCAGCCAATCTATTTAGTTTATCAACACAAAATAAGCACCTATTCAGTTGAAAAAACTTTTTTAATTGCATTCGCACTCTTTTATCTATGATTATCTCTCTACCTGAATCGAAATATAATTTAGTATTCCCTGGCCATCCATATTTTTCCTTTGTTCTAAATTCAAATTTTATGAGTTTTTCATTCGATTTTCCATAGATATCCTCAAAATATCGAATTATATTAAAATTCAACGTTTTTTCGCAAAATAGTCCTAAAAAAAGTAAATTTTCTTCTGATATATTAAATCTTTTAATAAATTTCTTGATTCCATGAATTTGGCAAGGAGTGCCTACAATTATAAACCTTCTGTCATCTTTCTTTCTCAAAACTTTTATTATATTGTACACAGAGGCTGGAATATACTTTGATTTCGCAGCATTAAGTATTTCATTAATATCGTTTGTAGCTTTTAATCTTGCTGGTTTACCATTAAACCTATCAAAATCCAAAACAAAAGCAACATCAAATTCTTTATTTTTTATCAGCTCAATGATTAAGTTAGTAATTAATCCTCCACTGGCTGAATTTTTTCTGATATCAGGATCATTACTGTACGCAGTATAACTCTCTAAATAATGTCCATCAAACACATCATTGGAAAATTTTTTATATCTCAATTTCAACGGATCTATATCTATTCCTGGACAAATATCCAAACAGAGCCCACAATTCGTGCAATTTTTATCTTCAACTATCGGGAGGAATTGACCAAATTTGTAATCCATCCTGATGGCATTTCTAGGGCAAGTCGCTGAGCAGATTTCGCATGAAACACATAAATCTAATTCTCTTGTTCTCATTACATTTGATTTTTTCACAGACATCCCCTTTGGTTTTACAATGGATCTGATATTTTCTTTTATTAATGTTTTCATTTTATAATTCAAAAACCTATCCGCGATGTAAGTTAGAAAAACAAAAAGTAGGATAAAAATAACAATTAAAGAAGAAAAGGAATATATATTTATATATCCAATAAGCATTTTTAAAAATATCAACAAAGAAACATTAATCAATGTAAAGATGAGGGGGATAAATATAGGTTTATAGAAGATCCAAATTTTAGGACCAAAAGTTTTGATTAATATATGATATCTAACGAAGAACATTGCTAATGCGCTCAAAAAAACAGCTGCAGATGTTCCTAGTATGTTCCAACGAATGGTTAAAGGATATATTAAAATAAATAACAGAACGGTTTGAAAAAATTGCATCTTTGTCACTATCTCTGGTTTTCCTAGCGACATAAATACTGGACTTATTGCTCCTACTAAGCTTCTTATAGCTCCCCAGCAAGCTAATACAAACATCGCAGGTACCATCGGCATCCACTTCTCACCCAGAAATATTCTCGTAAAATCTGGAGCCAGAACAAATATTAAACCTGCTATGGGGAAAGAAAGGAACGCTGTTGACTGCAGCACCCTCAAATATGTCTCTCTCAACTTCTCGATATTATCCTGAAGCTTTGAATAAGCAGGAAAGGTCACCTGAGAAATCACATGGGTTATCTCTGTTGCGGGCATATTTGAAATTCTGTAAGCCAGCTGATATAAACCTAATGCTGTAGCTCCAAGCAACTTACCAACAAAGATGTCATCTCCCTGAGTAAGTAGGAATACAAGTATGCTCGAACCCAAAATCCACTTCCCGAAACCGAAGAGTTCCTTCGCTTTTCCCAGATGAAAATCAAATTTTGGTTTGTAGGGATGAATGAAGTAGCTCGTGATGCACATCGCAGTGCTTCCTGCAAGTGACCCAAAAACGAGAGCCCAGACATTTTTCAATATTAGTGCAGCGGAGACCGCAACGACGAAATCTGAGAGTGTGCCGACAAACGAATAGATGAACAATTTATTGAACTCAAGCTCCTTTTCAAAATAAATAACACCGATATTTGTGAATGCTTGAATGAGAAAAGATAGACCTATTACCCTTATTATGACTTCCGCCTCTTGTGCATTGAAGAAATGAGCAGCAAAAGGGGCAATTATATAAAGAATTGCGAACAGTATTGAGCCTCTCAATATTAAAACTGTCCATGCTGCATCAAGATATGATTTAATATCATCCTTCTTTTGTATTAAAGCAGCTTGGAAGCCTGTTTGAGAGAATGTATCAAGGGTTGCCATTGTTAGGAGAGCAATACCCATCAATCCGAAATCCTCAGGTGCGAGGACACGAGCAAGGATTATGAGGCGGATGAATCTGAATGCACGATTCACCGCTCTGAGCGCAAAAGCCCATAAACCGCTTTTCACAACCCTTTGTGAAAGACGCTCCTCCATAAAACCCTCCTAAAGCTCTGCTTTATATCCAAATAATTGTTTAAGTATCCTCACATCGATTTCATCAATACCTCCACTCAGATAAACAATTGTAAAGTATATAAGCATTGAAAGTGAAAGTGGGATTAAAATGTGAGAATTCACGAAATATTTAATGAAAATGACCATTATTGAACCTGCAACTGCCACTTTCCCCATTACACTCAAGATATGTAATTCGTATTCACTCCTTGAAATCCACGCAAATGTGAATACGAACATGAAAGCCTCAGTTGCGACCGTTGCAATACTTGCACCGACAAAACTGTATTTCGGAATCAACAATAGGTTCATAACAACATTTAGAACGGCTGCAATCGCAGTAGCATAAGTGATTATAATCTGCCTATTAATGGAATTCAGAAGATTTCCAAATACAGCATTTACGAAGATAAGCACTTCTGACCACACTAATATTTGGAGTGCAATTGTAGAAGGTGCATATCCAGTTCCATAAACTGATAAAATTATTTTATCAGCAAGTTCTGTTGTCAGGATACCTATTGGAATACCGATGATAAGCAGATATTTGAATGCCCTTTCGGTTGCAAATTTAAGCGAATCCTTTGAAGAAGTGAATAAGCGAGAGGTCACAGGATATATGGAAGCGATGAAAGCAGTGGGAATGAATCCCAAAGTGACAACGAGCTTGTATGCTGCGCTATACCATCCGACGACAACATCTCCTACCATCATTGAAAGCATGACCTTGTCAATATCATAGTAAATTTTGATGAAGACAAAGGAAGCCCAGAATGGCAGTCCCTCTTTTATCAGCCATTTGCAAAATCGTTTGTCCATCTCAAATTTTGGTCTCGCAAATTTCATCGCTGTTATCGTGAAACTGTAAGCGAATATGAACAAACTACCAATCAAATAAAGATATGCAAAGGCGGGAAGTCCCATTTTCCCATATATAATGATGAATACTCCAGCTAAGAGCATAGCATTTTTCATTATTTTTCCAAGAGAGATGAACTCCATTCTCTCAAATGCGTGGAATATTGCGTGGAATGCCATACTGAAAGCATCAATTGCAATAGAAATTCCAAGAATCAACACCAATTCAACTGTCTTTGAAGGATAATTCATCATGTTTATCGCTGCACACAGCAGTCCGAACATGATTGCGACGAGGAAAGATTTCAGTATGATAACATTTCCAATATATTTCCCCGCTTTTTGCTTATCTCTCGCAACCTCCCTCACGATAAGTTCGTAGAAGCCTATGTCCGAGAGGATGCCGAACATGCCCGTGAAAGCGAGAGCGAAAGAGAGTATGCCGTAGCCTTCCGCATGAAGATACCTCGCAGCGTATATAACGAATACGAGCGAGAGAATCTTGCCGACGATGTCTCCGAAGAACCAAACGAGTGTGTTCTTCGCTACCCTTCTTACCGTGCTCATACTACCTCATACTTTCCTTTTGCGAATCTAAGGGATGCACGAATGAAACCAAAGTATTTCTTTTTGTGTGCGCATGAGAAAGATGTGCATATGTGATGAGATTTGAAAAATGAATGAAATCGCTTAAAACTTGATTTTAAGCCCTCTCATCGTTGAGATTAAGGAGGATGTGAAGAATGGAGAGAAGAGTAGGGGTTTAGTCCAAGTAGGCTTTGACCCACATAGACTTTCATCCCCCTGTCTTAGCAGGTGCTACCTTACCCCGCAGATTTTCACTGTCTTCACCACACGAGTCACTGCTCGCCACGAGCCCGGCGACATCCCGCCGCACGGGGTTCATCGGGCTCTTCTCTCATCGCCCTCTTATATAACAACGTTTGTCCGCTTAATATTTAACTGTTTCGCAAGCACGGTGTTGTGACTGAGATATTGCGCATACTCAATAAGGATAATCAAAGTAACTGAATGTATGCAAATGTCTATCTGAACTGTAACAGTTTCGGAAGGTGTAGGAGAGAGGGAGAGAATGAAGATCAAGTCAATCTGCCAAGTTCAATTTCAAAGCAACAGATGAATTTGATGTTGCATTTTAAATCAGTCCACCGAGTCCGAACTTATCATATATGAATCTCGTTGCTCTTTCTAACACTTTAAACAATGGTGAAGAATATTTCACAGCGGAGAACCATATCGCAGGTTCGGGATTGAACTTCGCCTTAAAATGTCTCAATCTTGGGTCATCGCCCGCATCCATCTCCTCATATACCCTTAATCCATGAGAGCATCCCCATCTTATCGCTTCCCATTGCGCTAAATCGTTTGGATAAATGCCCTTCAAATTTGTCTTTGGAACGCCTATCCAGAGCGCAGACCATGATTTATAGCAGAGGACAACTAATCCTCCCACCCGCTCCCCCTTATATTTTGCTATGAATATCTTCATATTTTGAGGGTAAAATGCATCATATAATTCGGAAAGGTAATCTTTATAGTAATCTTTTGAGGGTTTTAGACCCTGTTCTTCAAATCTTGCGTATAATGAAATGCGAAGGAACTCCAAATCTTCCTTATTTCCGCTCTCAACAGAAACACCCTCTCGCTTTGCTCGCTCTATACTCACCCTTAATTTCCTACTCAATCCCCTCCATAATTGCTCAACTCCTTTTGAAAGGTCTATCATGTATGTGTATAACGGCTCAACATCGTATCCTGACCAACGCAACGGTCTCGCATCTATAAAGCCTGGAGGTGTGCGTATTCGCACATAATTGCATCTCAATTCAGAAGCGATGAAATTGTCAACCGTATGCTGAAATTCCGCTAACAGCGACTCTCGCCTGCTCTGCTTCATTTTCTCAAAATCAACGAGTGCCGGTCCCATGTAAAGAAGCAGCGATTTAGGGGGCGGCGAAAGAGCGAGTTTCACGCCCTTCTTCCTGAAATAGAAAAGTGGATAAATTCCGATAGGAGTGTTACCCTTCATACCTATGAGCGGATATAGCTTGCTATTCGTGTGCTTCTCTACTATCTTTAGCCATCTCCACGTGTGAAATATATAACCATGAGGCGACCTATTCACAAGTTCATCCCATTCTTTCTCATCTTCCGCTATTTTCAGCTCTATTTCCATTTTTTTATTTACGCTTCCCTTTTCATTTTCGCAATCTTCTCATCTATTGACCCTACCACTCTCGCAGGGACGCCAGCGACAATTGTGCGAGGTGGCACATCTTTCGTCACGACCGCACCAGCAGCAACAATAGAATACTCACCAATGGTAACTCCGGGAAGAATTATTGCGCCTGCTCCTATGTATGCGTTCCTTTTAATCACAACACGCTTCTTAAGCATCGGAATATCGGGTTGAACGCAATGGTAGCTCGTGTCATGAGCAACGATTATCACATTCGGTCCTATATCTACATTCTCCTCAATCTCAACAAGCTCGGGATACGATTCCTCTATGA
>Ga0190363_1002312_pt1 | contig 10926 bp, 12 predicted proteins | sample 48721867_MG_FD_161272 | JGI IMG/M metagenome (GOLD analysis project Ga0190363, IMG submission 161272) | Hydrothermal vent microbial mat bacterial communities from Southern Trench, Guaymas Basin, Mexico - 4872-18-6-7_MG | ecosystem: Environmental > Aquatic > Marine > Hydrothermal vents >...
TTGTTTACACATTCAGCATTTAAAATTGTTGTTTTACCTTCAGCTTTAAGTGCTGCTACAGTGCAAGCCATAGCAATTCTATGGTCATTATGAGGATTTATTGTTGCACCCTTCAGCTTATTTAATTCCTCAATTTGAAACATATTTTCAAATTTTTTAATTTTTGCACCCATTTTTTTAAGTTCAACCATTATAGTTTTAACTCTATTAGATTCTTTGATACGTAATCTTCTAATGTTTTTAATGGTTGTTTTACCTTTAGCATAACAAGCTAAAACAACACAAACAGGTACAAGGTCAGGAATATCTTTTGCATCTAAATCTATTCCGGATATTTCTCCCCCAACAATTTCAACAAAATCTTTTTCAATCTTAATCTTTACACCCATATTTTTTAGGATGCTAAGAATTTGCATATCAGGTTGGTTAGGGGTTAAACAATCTAAACCATAAAGTTTAATGTTTGAACCTGTTAAAATTGCAGCTGCCATTAAAAATGAGGCTGAAGAAAAATCTCCAGGAACAGTATGGTTAAAAGGTTTGTATTGTTGGTTTCCTTCAACAAAATATTTTTCATGATTACCTAAAACTTCAATGTTAATTCCATGTTTTTTAAGTATCTCCAAAGTTAATTGAACATAAGGTTTAGATTCAAGAGGAGTTGTTAAACATATTTCTACATTATTTTTTGCAAGTGGAGCTATAAATAGTAGTCCTGAAATAAACTGTGAACTTACATTTCCAACAATTGAAGTTTTACCACCTTTAAGATTTCCACCATAAACTGTTACAGGTGGAAAACCATTGGAAGATTTACAGTTTACACCCAACTGGTTTAAGGCTTGAATAAGAGGTTCGATTGGACGTTTTAAAAGCCCATTTTCACCTGTAAGAATTGTTTTACCTTCTGCTAAACATGCAACTGCAACCATAAATCTTAAGGTTGCTGCTGAAAGTTTACAGTTAATAGGTTTTTCCGGAGCCTTCAATTTTTCTTTTCTTTCAATAAGAAATTCATTTTTAACTTTTTCCACAAATACTCCTAAGCTTTTACATGCTTCAACTGTTGCTAATGTATCATCTGAAAACAAAGGATTAGCTACTTTTGATAAACCTATGGACAAAGCTGAAGCTATAATTGCTCTGTGAGTATAACTTTTAGATGGTGGAACCTTAACCCAACCTGAAAGTTTACCAGTTTTTTCAATAAAAACCTTCAACATTATTCACTTTTTAAGATTGAAGCCTTTTTCCTGTTAATAGTTGTTTCAATAAGTTTACCTTTGTAAGTTTTCCATACATCCAAAACCTTATCAACTTTTTCTTCTTCAACAACAGCAACAACAGCTGGACCCTTACCACTTAAACCAGCAGCCAAAGCACCAGCTTCTAAAGCATCAATAATAGGTTTTTGACTATAACCTAAAGCAGCACTATAAAGAATTCCATTTAAGGTTAAAGCTTTCCAATAATTTCCTTTTAAAGCTTCATTAAAGGCCAATTGAATTTGAGGTGCTAAAAGCTTCATTTTTTTAACATCGGATTGGACAGTGTAAACTTTTTCAGGTGGGAGATGGATAAGTATCCGATAATTTTTTTTGATTTTTGCTTTTTTAAGAATTTTTTGTTTAATGTTGTCTGTTATGATAATGTTTCCATAATAGGATGCACATGTATCATCATAGGCTCCTGTAATTGTTGTTTTAGCTTTAAATGCAGCTTTAACACTTAAACTTAGAATAGTTTTATCATCCAGTTTTTTGTTTAAAGCTGCAAGTGTTCCAAGTATAAGGGCGTTTGCAGCGACACTACTACTTTTTAAACCTTGAGCAATAGGAATATTTGATTCTGTTTCAACAATAGCCCCCAATTTTTCTTTTAAACCAAAATATTCAAAAACAACTTTAACAGCTTCCTCAATAAGCTTAGTATTTTCTTTAGGCTCAGAAACAATTTTACCTTTAACTATTCCAGCTTCATCTGTAAGGGTAACTTTTGCTTTAGTTTTTAAGTTTAATCCAAAAGCTGCACCTTTCCCTATAGCTATAGCATTAACAATGGTTGCTGCACCGTAGGCTACAGCTTCGCCAAAACCCATCATTTCCTGTGTTTCAACTCCTTTAAAGCAACCTTAAACATAGTTTTTACAGGAGGATTTAACCCTGTCCAAATTTTGAAGGCTTCAACAGCTTGATAAATAAACATAGAAAGCCCATTCACAATCTTAGCACCTTTTTCCTCGGCTTCCTTTAAAAATCTTGTTTTTAATGGGTTGTAAACAACATCAAAAACAACCAAATTTTGGTTAATTAGATTTTTATCTACAGGTGTTTTATCAACATTGGGATACATTCCAAGTGAAGTTGCATTTACAAGTAAATCTGCATTTTTAAGTTCATTCCTTAAATTTTCATAATTTAATTTTAAACCTTTAACCTGTAAACTAAAATTTTCAGATATTGTTTTAGAAAGTTTTACAGCTTTTTCTTCTGTCCTGTTAAGTATAACCATTTCTTTTGCATAATTTGCAAAGGTAAAAGCTAAAGCTTTTCCTGCACCACCAGCACCAATTAAAACAATTTTTTTGTTGTCAAGCTTAACTTTACTTTTTTTTAAAGCTTGTAAAGCACCTAAACCATCCGTATTATATCCAAAAAGTTTTCCATCAACATTTTTTACAGTATTTACTGCTCCAATTTTTTCAGCTAAAGGGTCAACTTTATCCAGTAAAGACATGATGGAGGTTTTATGGGGTATTGTAACATTAAATCCTTGAAAGTTTAAAGCTTTAAACCCTTCAACAGCCCTAACAAGATTTTCAGATTTAACTTGAAAAGCCAAATAAATAGCATTTAATCCAAGTTTTCTAAAAGCCATATTATGGATTGCTGGGCTTAAAGAATGCCCAATAGGGTCTCCAATTACACCATAAATTTTTGTTTTTCCATCAATTTTAAGCTTCAAAACCTATCAACCCATAAATTTTAACCATTCTATCTAAGGTTAATTGTCCTTCAGCTGACTCTTTTCCACGTTGGATTGCAGCATAAGTATAGTAACCTCCAAAAATTGGAGAAAAAATCCTTGAAAAAACTCCAAATCTACCCATACAAAAAGAAACAATTTTATCCTTTTTTGAAGCTTCATCAACAAATTTTAGACAGGTTAAGTTATCGGAGAAAGTTTTAGCCATAGTAACAATTTTACAAATTTCAGCACCAACTTTAGATTCTTTTCTATAAATTTCAAAAAATTTTTGGATTGAAGGTGTTTGATAAAAATCATGAAAAGAAATTATTGGTTTTGAACCTAAACTTCTTATTTTTTCTACAATTTTATCCAAATTTTTTATTGAAAGCTCTAGGTCAACATAATCAAATCCTTCTTCAGCAGCTTTAAACAAAACCTCTAATCTTTTATTTTCTGGCTGGTTTGTTAAACCTCCCTCACCTATGGGTCTATTGGTTGCTATGATGGGTAAATTTGTTAATTTTCTAAATCTTGAAAAACTAAAATTCTTTTCTTTAAGGTAATCTATTCTTAACTCTACTAGGTTTGCCTCAAATTTTTCAGCTTTTTTAAGCATTTTATATGATTCTTTAAAATTTTTTCCAGTAATTACAGCACAAATTTTTGGTTTCATCGGTAAATCAACATTCTAAATAAGGGTTATCTTACTTTTACAGCTGTTCCATAAGCTAAAATTTCAGCAGCCCCACTCATAACCATGGAGGTTGTAAACCTAACGTTTATAACAGCATTTGCTCCAAGTTTTTCAGCTTCCTCAACCATTCTTTTAATAGCTTCCTTTCTTGCCTCTCTTAACATTTCACTATACTCTTTTATTTCTCCACCAACTAATTGTCTAACACTAGCCATCAAATCTTTACCAATATGTTTAGCTCTAATAGTGCTCCCCATAACCAAACCTAAAACTTCAACTATTTCTTTTCCCTCAATTTTATCGGTTGTTACAACTATCATCTTCCTTTCACCTCCTCAATTCTATCTTTAATTGCTCCAACAAAAAGAACCACAATTCCAATCAAACCTAAAATTATGGCTATTTTAACAGGTAAGGGAAGCATTGAACCAATAAACTCGTAAAGAAGGTAAATACCATAACCTACAAAAATAAGAATACAGCCTCCAACCAAAATTAAACCAATAATTGAAATCTTATTCATGCTTGAAAAAATTTGTGTGAAGGAAAACTATAAATGTTTATCTTTCAATCACCATTTCTTCTTCCACCAAAACACCAAAATGTCTTCCACCTTTTTGACGGTAAACAATTACAGTGTCACCGGGCTTTAGTTCAGTTACAGATTTAGAGCCATTTGGGGTTACTAAATGAATTGTTTCAGCATTTTGAACGATCGTTTTAATTATTTCACCGTTTTCTTCAGCTTCAACCAAAAGTAAAGGTCTTTTCTCAATTTTTACTCTACCCACAATTGAACTTCTAAAATTTCCATTTCTATCAACAATTAAAACTTCTTCACCAGCCTTTAATTCTGAAAGATATTTTGTTTTATCTTTTGTTGTAAGAACATAAAGTGAAACCGGACCTGCATTAACCCTAAAAGGTCTAGGTTCAACATGAGGTGTTTCTAATACTTCAGCTTGAACAAGAAAAAGCCCTGAAGATTGACATCCTACAAGAATACCTTCACCTTTCATCATAAGTTCACATGTATCAATACATACCCTATCCCCTAAACCAAGCTGTTCACATTTAACAATTTTTGCTTGAACCAATTTTAATCTAGGTTTCTCCTTAAACCCTTTAACAACTGATGCTGTTGCTTCGACAATTTCAGGTTTATCTGTTTTTAAAACAACCCCATCAACACCCAACTCTAAAATTTCTAAAGCTAATTTTGCTTCTTCAACTGTTAAAGCTTCAGCTAAAAGTTTTGTTTTACCATGAATTTTTGCTATAAGATTTTCTAAAGGAATTATTTTCCAGTTGGGACATTCAGCTATAACATAGTTTACCCCCATAGTTGAAGCATAAACAATTTTTTCCTCATCACCTTTACTTTTAACCATTAGTTTAACACAAACTTCTTTTTTCTCATCCAGCAAACTTTTAATTAATTTTTCATCCAAATCTTCAAGAAAAATTATGTTTGCATTTTTTTGGTAAACAGTTTTTAAGTTTAAGGTTTTTGCATGTTGAAGAGTGGTTTCATCATCAACAATAACAGCATCACATTGATTTTTACAACAATCTAAAATTGAATGTTTAATTTTTTCTGGTAGTTGACTATCTATTTTAACCCAAAATTCTTTCATTCTTTTTCACCAAGAATTTTTAATGCTTCTTCAACCGTAGCTTTCTCATGAACTATTGCTTTTAAAGCTTTAACCATTGCTGTAGGATTTTTATGTTGAAAAACATTTCTACCAATGGATACACCTGCACCTCCAGCTTGAATAGAATCATAAACCATCCTTAAAAACTCAGCTGAATTTTTTGTTTTAGGTCCACCTGCAATAATTACTGGAACTGGACAACCTTTAACAACCTCCCTAAAACTTTCAATGCTTCCAGTATAATTTGTTTTGATAATATCTGCTCCAAGTTCTGCACCCAATCTGGCAGCATGTTTAACATGCTCAGGGTCATGTTCACTTTTAATGTTTGGACCTCTAGGATACATCATAGCAAGTAAAGGTAAACCATATTTTGAAGCTTCATCAACAATTTTACCCATCCTTTCCAGCATGTAGGGTTCCTGAGGTGCTCCCATATTTACATGGATTGAAATTCCATCAGCACCCAGTTTTAAAGCTTGAGTAACACTGCACACCTGAACTTTCCAGTTAGGGTCAGGTCCAACCCTCGTACTTCCTGAAAGATGGATAATTAAACCCATTTTTCCGGTATCAACATAGTTGGCTGTACCTTTATGAATAACAATGGCATCAGCTCCACCTTCAACAAGCTTATCGATTGTTTGCTGCATATCCGCTAAACCTTCAACAGGACCTATAGTTACCCCGTGGTCCATAGGAACAATAACAGATTTTCCATCCTTCCCAAAAATTCTATTCAACCTTCTTTTTTTACCAATATCCAAAAAATTTCACCTCCTTATATGTACCCTTTTGCTTTAAGAAGTTCAGCATTCAAAACTGAGCATCCTGCAGCCCCCCTAATCAAATTATGACCTAAAACAACATATTTTACTCCATCAAAAACCTCATCTTTTCGAATTCTTCCAACAACAACAGCCATACCACTCCCAGCCATCCTATCCAATCTTGGTTGGGGACGGTTTTCCTCAAATCTAACATGAATGGGGGGTTGAGGAGCTGTTGGAAGATTAAGTTTTTGAGGTTCAGACCTAAATTTAACCATAACATCAACAACATCTTCCGGTTTAACTTTTTCATCAGTTTCAACAAAAACAGCTTCTAAATGTCCATCTATAGTTGTAACTCTATGACAGCTTGCTGAAATTTTAAAGGAGGCTGGTTTTTCAGGTGAACCCATAATTTTTAAGGATTCAGCTTGAACTTTTTCCTCCTCTTTACTAATATATGGAATAACATTATCAACAATATCTAGGGAGGGAACACCAGGATAACCAGCACCAGAAACAGCTTGCATAGTTGAAACTACAACCCTTTTTAAACCAAAATTATCCATGATTGGTTTTAAGGAAAGAGTTAAAATGGCTGTTGTACAATTTGGATTGGTCACAATAGCTCCATCCCATTTTCTTCTTCTTCTTTGCTCATCAACTAAAATATGATGCTCCCAGTTTACTTCAGGATTTAAAATTGGAACGTCAACCTCCATTCTATGGGAGCTTGCATTACTTAAAACAATAAAACCTTCTCTCGCAAACTCCTCTTCAACTTTATAGGCTACATCTGCAGGTAAAGCTGAAAAAACAACTTCAACATCTTTACCTTTTAACCTTTTTGGGTTTAAAGGTTGAACCTCCAAATTTGCTGTTTCCTCAGAAAATTCCATTGGAAAACCTCCTCTAACAGCTTCAGAATATTTTTTTCCAGCAGACCTTTCAGATGCAGCAACAACCTCCAACCTAAACCATGGATTTTTCTCTAAAAGCTGAACAAATCTTTGGCCAACCATTCCTGTTGCACCTAAAACTGCAGCTTTAATTTTTCCAGTCAAAAAATCACCCCCCAAAACTTGGTTTACTTAAACTTTCCTGTATTAAACTGTAAGCTTTATCCTTGTCATTCCAATGAACAAAAACTCTAACAGAATTGCTTATGGTTAACAAACCATAAAGATTTATACCTTCTTTGGCTAAAGGTGCAGTAATCCCATCAACAATACCCGGAGTTTTTTCTAGTTCATGACCTGAAACAACAATTAAAGCTAAAGGTTCAACACTATGAATAGCTTTAGCAACTTTTTGGGTTTTTATCAGGTTATGAATATTTTTAATAAGTTTTGAAGAATCTTCAACATAAAGAAGAAGAGATGGGGATGCTAAAGTTAAACCTAAAATTTTAGTTTTAACAGGTAAAGCTTCAGAAAAAATTTTTAGTAAAGCTTCTGGAGTTGAAACTTCTTTTCCAACTATTGTTAACATTGAAACAGGTTTGGGGTGAAGGAAAAATCTTAAACCAACACCCAATTCACCTTTTATTATTGTTCCAGCCGTTAAATCCTCATCAAAACCAACAACTCTAAGAGTTAAATGGTTAGTTGCATATTTTAAGGTTCGAGGATGTAAAACCTTAGCACCTGCAGAACTTAAACTAAACATTTCCTCAGCATCCAAAACATCTATTTTTGATGGTGTTGGAACCTTTTTTGGGTCTGCTGAAAGAACTCCGCCCACATCCTTCACAAAAACAACCTCATCAACTTCAAGACATCTACCTAAAACAACAGCAGTAATATCACTTCCACCCCTACCTAAAGTTGTAACCTTTCCTTCAGGAGATAAACCAACAAAACCAGGAACAACAACAACCCAACCCTTACCCAATAAAGGTTTAACTTTTCTTCTAACAGCCCTCAAAGTTTTTTCCAAATTAACTTCTGCATCTCCATGTTTAGAATCCGTATAAATAGGCCAAAATTTTCCATCAGCTGGGTCTAATCCAACAGTTTTTAAACCTAAAGATTTTAAAGCTGAAACCATCAATCGGGTTGCTGTTCTTTCACCCATCGATAAAACTTCATCTAATTCTTCTTTTGAAATTCTACCTGAACTTGCTTCTGTTGCTGTTTTTAACAAACTATCAGTTACACCTGTTAAAGCTGAAACAACAACCACTATTTTTTTTCCGTTTTTTACTTCAGCCTCAATTTTTTTTGCAGCTAAACCAATGTTTTGAGGATTGGAAAGACATGAACCGCCAAATTTAACAACTAAACTTTTAGCCACCAACAAAACCTCCAAAAAATTCTACAAAATTTAAGAGTAAAACATAAACTGAAAATAAAATCAGAGAAAATTTGAAGTTTAAAAATCTTGGATAGGGTAAATTTCCTGTTAGTCGGTGTAAACACAAGTCCTCCTGAAAACGTAAAGCCTCCTATTCACCACCATACAACCCCATGTTCGAAATCTATAATGCATACCATTAGCTATATAAGCATTACGATTAAATACCTCGTGAATTTGTAATAATAACTTTTTATTATCCAAACTTCAAAATGATAATGGGCAAAGTTTTGTTGGAGGAATAAAAAATTGAAAAAACCATTAATTTACTGCTTTAATACTGATAGCAATTTTAGTGGTTGCTTTAGTTCCTATGAGTGTTGCTATGGTTAAAGAACCTCCAATTCCAGCCAAAAAATATGATAAAATTGTTCTAATACATTTTGAAAAACCTGATAATCCTGGTAAAGGGAAAGGACCACCTTCCAAAGAAGAACAACCAAAAGTTTGTGGTTATTATGAAATTTTAGGACCTAAATGGGACTTAACAAAATACCTTGAAGGTATATCTTACATCATAGACCCAGATGGAAGTCCTGAAGGTTCTGTTGAACAAATCTTTTTAGCTTTTGAGACTTGGGATAATGCTACATCAGCTGTGTTGTTGATTCTTCTGCTAACCCTTCACTTGATTCTCCTGACTTTAAAAATGTGGTTTGTTGGAGGGGTGTAACTCCCAGAACAATTGTAGCTATGACTGTTATCTGGTATTGTGATGCAGATGATAATGGACAACCTAGTAAGGGAGATGAAATGGTGGATTGTGATATAATATTTAATGCTCTTCAAAAATGGGGAATAGACCCGGATGGTGAAGGAACAGAATATAAGTTAAAGAAAGCTTTTGATGTTAGAAATGTTGCAACTCACGAGGTTGGCCATGTAGTAGGCTTAGATGATTTAGAAGAAGAAATCTACAGCGAATTAACAATGTATGCATATACCTTAAAAGGCGAGGTAAAGAAAATATCTTTGGAAGAAGGAGATATAGCAGGTTGTCAATACCTTTATGGAGAGTAAACTTCTTTTACTTATTTTTTACCACCATGAAAACTTAAAACTTTGGTCGGATCCCCTTCAATTTTTAATGGTTTTTCATCTTTATAAGGAGGTTAGTCTTAACATTGTTTTTGAGGTTAAGTTTATGGATGAGGATATAGTAATTAATTGTAAGGTTATTTCTATTCGTCCTCATTTTGATGCTTATGGAAATGAGTTTGTTTGTGTTGAGTTTGGTGTTGAAGCTCAAAAACCTCCAACAGTAATGCCTGTTCCAACCAATCTTCCACCAGAGGTTTCAGCGGTTATACCTATCATCAGCCAACTACCCAAAATGTTTTCCCATGGAAAAGTTTACAGTCATAGATTAACCATTTTTTTATCCAACCAAGAATGGGAAAAAATGGGACGTAAATACCAGTATAACGATGAAGTTGAAATAAGAATAAACAGGAAAGATGGAACAATAAAAATAGTCCCCCTCTAAAAGTTTCAATTAAATGTTATGAAGAAGGGTAAGGTTAAATATTGTCTGCTGGTTAGGAAATATTAAAATTTTAGTTTGATTAGTTTACCGATAAAATTCTGTAACATCTTTCATCAAGTTCACCACATGTTTTTCCATCACGCAGTTCCAGATTAGGAGAGAACGTCCCCTATGAAATCTTGACCTGTTCATCATTACATGCAAAAAATAAAAAAATTGTTATAAGATAAGAAAGGATATATAGCAATAAGATTTTTGTTTTTAAGTTGAGGCTTAACTTGTGATTAACTTGTCCAATAGTGATGGAGAGAAAAGGGAAAATTCTTGGAAGTTTTTGGTTTTAGTTGTTATTTTAATTGTAGCTGTTGGTGGTTTAGTGTATGAAGGTTGGCTTCTTCAAGTTCAAAGTGAAAAAATATCCAAGTTGGAAAATCAATTGTCTAGCTTGAATAAGAAAGTTACATTTTTAGTTGGAGAGCTTGAAAATCTAAATAATGCTATTTTTAATCTTTCAAAAATCTACCAACCAACTCCTTCAATCTCCAATGTCTATGAAAACGTAAAAGATTCTGTAGTTGTTGTTGAAGGGGTTTCAGTTAAGGTTATTAACACATTTTTTGGTCCGATGATGCATGTTGTTAGAGTTGAAGGTTCAGGTTTTGTATATGAATACAATGGTTCCTACTACATTTTAACAAACAATCATGTAGTTAACAGTATTCAAAATATTACTGTAACTTTTTTAGATGGAGATGCTTACCCAGCCAAGCTTGTAGGCTCCGACGTATACAGTGACCTTGCAGTTTTAAAGGTTGATGCACCCACATCCAAATTTAAACCTTTAAAAATTGTTAGCTCCTCAAATTTACATGTTGGTGACCTTGTTATTGTTGTTGGGAATCCTTTTGGACTTTCAGGTACATTAACAACTGGTGTTATTAGTCAGCTTGGGAGAAGTATTCGTGAAACTGAAACTGGGGGATACTCTATAGC
>Ga0190363_1002313_pt1 | contig 10918 bp, 8 predicted proteins | sample 48721867_MG_FD_161272 | JGI IMG/M metagenome (GOLD analysis project Ga0190363, IMG submission 161272) | Hydrothermal vent microbial mat bacterial communities from Southern Trench, Guaymas Basin, Mexico - 4872-18-6-7_MG | ecosystem: Environmental > Aquatic > Marine > Hydrothermal vents > Microbial...
ACAATACCTTCTGTCGTGACTGTTAGAGATTATAGGTTGGCAATTAGTGAGGCTAAGGAGTTTTACAAGAAATTGATTAAGAGTGTTGAAGTTGAAAAATTAGGTGAAATGTATGGTTATGGGAGGGTTAAGAAGTGAGTAAACTTAGAATTCTTCATACAGCTGATTTTCATTTGGGTGTTGGATTAAAGGGGGCTGAAACTAATTCAATTGTTATACAGCGAAGACATCTTGATTTTATAACCCAGCTTAAAAGAATTAGTAGTATTGCCATTGAAAATGAATGTGACTTTGTAGTTATTTCCGGGGATGTTTTTCATTCCTTTAGGCCTAGTGGTTTCTTGTTAAATGAGTTTTCAAGATTTGTTGCAAGTCTGACTGAGAATAATATTTATGTGATTGTGATAGCTGGCAATCATGATCAGCCTAGAACTTCGAGGACGGAAGCCTACTTGAAGGCTCTTCATGAAGTTAGGGCTCCAAGATTTTATTACTTTAAGACGCCTGGTTCAATTACTCTTAATGGTTTTAGAAGTAATCGTAAAGTAAAATTTGTATGTTTACCTTATCTTCCTCCCAGCGTTTTAGATAGTTCTAAGTATATTAATCTAATAGATGAGACTTTATCGGAATTAGTTGAAGAGAAGAGTGAAGAGTACGACTATCTTGTGGTTTTGGCACACTTCTATGTTGAAGGTGCTAAAATCGGTTCCCTTCCTTCTTATCTTCCTATTTATGATGTAAGAGTTCCTAAAAGTATTTTTAAGAGAGATGATGTGAACTATGTTGCTTTAGGTCATATACATTTATTTCAAGAATTATCCCCCTCCATTGTGTATCCTGGTTCTATTGAGCGAATGAATTTTGGAGAGGAAGATGAGGATAAGGGTGTTGTACTAGTGGAGGAGATTAATGGTGATTTAAAGCCTTCCTTCAAGAAACTTCCATGTCGCCCTCTAATCACCCTACCTAAAAGTAAATTTGGTTTTACTGAAAAGGTGTTTGATTTAACTGGAGTACTTAACCCAACTAGGAAGCTCATTGAAGTATTGTCTCCCCTAAATCTTCCTAAGGAGGCTATTGTAAGATTGATGGTTAAACTTCCCTATGGTAAGGGTATAGCGAAAGAAGAATTAACAAAGCTTATGAAGGAAAAGAAAGTTATGCATTGGTTCGTAGAGCTTGTGAGAGTTAGGGATGAAGACGTTATCTCGCATGTTAGACCCTTCAGAGATGTAAAGGATGCATTTAAGGATTATATTGAACATGTTTTTATTAAGAGGCAGGGTAAAGCTTTTCCAAAGGATTTAGTGGATCTCATTGTAACTGAAGGTTTAAAGATTATTGAGGAAATTGAGAGGGAAGAAGTGCCATGATAATTAAGAGAATAAAAGTAGAAAACTTTGCTACCTATAAAAATGCTGAATTAGATTTTAGTAGGTTAGGGTCTACTATATCTGTTTTTGGTAGTACGGGTGCAGGTAAAACAACTTTTTTCGTGGATGCTATTACGATTGCTCTATATGGTCGTGCATATGGACAGTTAGAAAGGAAGTTTGCTAGACAGGTAATTCCAAGATGGGCTTCAAGGTCTAGAATTGAAGTGGATTTTGAGGCTTATGATGGATCAATGTATCGAATAATTAGAATTTTAAGGAAGGATAAAAATCCTGATGCTTTTCTTTATAAAATTAATGAGCAAGGACAAATTGAAAAATTAATAGCATCAAAAGTTAAAGCTGTTGAGAGAGAGGTAATAAAGTTAATAGGTTTAGATTTCACTACTTTCATAAACACCATTGTAGTGAGGCAGGGAAGGGTTGCTGAATTAATAAGTAGAGATTTAGATCGATCGGAAAGGAGGAAAATCTTCTTAAAGGCCTTTAATATTGATTTTACTCCGCATAAGGAGAGGGCGAGAAAATTATATCATGAAGCTAGAAGAGAGCTAGATAAAGTTATTTTTGAGATTGAAAGAGTTAAGGAGGAAATTCAGAGAGAACCTGAGGTAAAATCTAGTATTGTACAATTAGAGTTAAAGTTAAGGGAAGTTAATGACCGCATTAAAAAACTGCAAGAAAATAAACTAGGTATAGAAGAGCAAATCGATGTTCTTCAAGATAAGAAGTTCGAAATTGAGCGGAAATTAGTGGAATTAAAGGGAGTTTATAATCTTTTAGAGAAGTGTGAGGGTGAGCTTCAATATGTAACTAGTGAACTTTCACATTTAGAGGAGTTTGTTAAGAAGAAAGATGTTCTTGAGAAGAAGTGTGAACTGCTAAGTCAGCAATTATCCTTTTTGGAGGAATTATTTACACTTGAACAAGAAGCAAATGTTATTACTAGGAATATTTCGCACTTAGAGCAGATGATTGTTGATAGAGATTCTTTGGTTAATAGAATTGAAATGACTAAGAAAAGAATTTCTCAACTTAAAGAGGAAATTTCCAGGCTGGAGGTTGAATTGAAACGTTATGCTGATCTTAAAAATAAGTTAAATAGTATTGAAATGGAAATTTCTAGACTTGAGGGATATTATGGCTTTATTGAGGATAGTATTTCTGTTTTAAAGGATAGAATGAAAGCTGAGATAAGATGTCCAGTTTGTAATACTCCATTGACGAGGGAAAGAGCCGAGGAGGCGATTTCGCATTTAAATGAGGAGATAAGTAGGGTTAAGAAACGTGTTGATCAATTAAAAATGGATAGACGTTCAATAATTTTTGAAATTGAAAGCTTAGGTGATGTTAAGGAGAAGTTAAAGCAAAAGGAGATTGAACTTTCTTCTCAAACTAGTGATTTAAAGAATTTAACGGAAAGGTTGGAGGGTGTCAATTCTATTTTAGCTAAGATTAGTGAGGAGCAAATTAGGCTTGAATCAATTAAATCTGAGTTTTCTAAGCTTTCAAGTCGTTTCTCTCTTTTATATGGTGTTGTTTTGAGGATTGGTTCGGTTGAAGATAGACTTCTTAAAGTTAAGAGAGAATATGAAGAATTGCATAGAAAATTAATTGAAATTGGTGAGGCTTCGGGTAAAATTGAGGGATTGCTGAATCGTAAAGCTGAATTGGAGAATCAAATCAAAGAGTTGAAATTAAAGATAAATGAGTATCCAAAAATTGAGGAATTACAATCTGAGTTAGAGAAGTTAACTTTAAAGTTAAATTCTTTATCTAAGAAACTTGAAGATGTAAATTTACAATTGCAAAGTGAAAGTAGAATTAAGGGAAGTATTGAGGCGCAATTAAATCAATATATGACGTTACTGCGAGAGATAAGTGAATTGAAAAAGAAGCTTAGTGATTTAGAGGTTAAACGAGACGAATTAGAAAGGAAAGTTGAGGCCTATAGATTCTTGTATCAATCTATCTTTCATGAAAAAGGTTTGCCTTTGATGCTACTTAAAACGTATATTGAACGAGTTGAGGAGTGGGCTGATAATTATATTTCAAAGTTTCTGCCTGGAAAAAGTATTAGGATTGAAGCTACTGAGGATGCTGTTTCTATAATTGTTTATGATGAAGCTACTATTCGGGATTTAACAACTTATTCGGGTGGAGAAACTGTTCTCTTAGGTTTTGCTATTAGATTAGGTATAGCTAAGGCTTTAGCTGAGAGGGCTGGCGTAGTTCCCCGATTTTTAATTATTGATGAAGGTTTCGGGCCATTGAGCCGAGAATTTAGGGAGGAATTGCTTAAAACTTTAAATGAACTTCAGAGAGACTATAGTTACATAGTGGTTATATCTCATGTTGATGAAGTTAGGGATAGTCCCTACTTTGAAAGTCAAGTTCATATTTACAAGGATGAGAATGGCTTAAGTCATATTGAAGTTTTAAGGTGATTGTGCGAAAGATATATTTTACTTTTCGTAAAACCGAAATTTGATGTCGAGAACTTATTTGAAGCGCACTTATGAGGATTATCTCAAGGTGATTTATACTCTATCTAATCAAGGTGAAAAATGGATTACTACTTCTCAAATTGCTCATGCTTTAGGTGTTTCGCCTTCAACTGTTACTGAAACTATTCAGAAATTGGCTCAAAATGGACTTTGTAATTATATTCCATATAAGGGGACAAAATTGACGAAGATGGGTGAAAGTATAGCGAAGGTTACTCTTTCTAAATGTAGAGTTCTGGAGCGTCTATATCATGATGTGTTGAAAGTGGAGTTAACTTCTGATGTATTGGCTGAAATTTGCGTTATTGAACATGCATTAACTGTCAATAGTTTAAAGAAGATATGTTATTTACTGAATTATCCTCATAAATGTCCTCATGGGAATATTATTCCTTGTAATCAATTATGCTTAAAAAATGGTAAGTGTATTGCGGAGGTTTCATTATGATCTTTAGGAAGAGGAGAATTGAAAAGTTGATTCCATGCATACTTGAAGTCTTAACTATTTTTAAAGCTGATAAGGTTAAGCCTTCACCTGAATTAATAGCTAAAAGGCTTGGTGTTAGTGTTGATTTAGTTAGAGATGCTCTTAAAGTTGCTTTTGAAAGAGATTTGATTAAACCTGACACTTATGATTTGACTAATAGTGGAAGGGCTTTGCTTATTCGGCATAGGGAAAGTTTTCTTCATGATAAGTATCTACATAGATTCACTCTTCCATGGAGAGATTTTTCTAAGTTTAAGGATGCTGATGATCATTTATCTTTAAAGCATGGATTGGGTAGTGAAGGTTTAACTCGGTTAAAAGTCTCTTTAAGTTCGCTTACTGGTAGGATTGAGGAGTTGAAGCCTCTTTCTTCCCTTTCTCCGGGGAGTAGGGGAGTTATTGAGTTTACAGTTGGAGGTTATGGTTTACTTAGAAGATTAGCTGATATGGGTTTAACGCCTGGTACTGAGGTTGTTATAGTTAGAAATGCTCCTTTTGGTGGACCTATTGTAATTCAAGTTAGAGGTAGCTCTGTTGCTCTTGGTAGAGGTGTTGCTTCTAAGGTTTTTGTGAGATTGATTGGTGATTGAAGTGTCTATTAAGCGCATAGTTTTAGCGTTAGCTGGTAATCCAAATGTTGGTAAAAGTGTAATTTTTAATCAATTAACTGGTGCTAGTCAAACTGTTGGTAATTGGCCTGGTAAAACGGTTGAGAGGGCTGAGGGAAAACTTCATTTTAAAGGATATGAAATTTATGTTCTCGACCTACCTGGCACATATTCTCTGTCAGCATATTCTCAGGAGGAGATTGTTGCGAGAGATTATATTGCTATTGAGAGGCCTGATATTGTAGTTAATATTGTTGATGCTTCTGCTCTTGAGAGAAATTTGTATTTGACGATTCAGCTTCTTGAACTTGAATCTCCGGTTGTTATTGCATTGAATTTGATGGATGTAGCTAGTAAGAAGGGTATTAAGATTGATGTTGAAGGTTTATCTAGAATTTTAGGTGTACCTGTGATTCCTACTATTGCAATTACTGGTTATGGTGTTGATAAGTTACTTTCAACGGTTATTGATGTGGTTGAAGGTAAGATTAAATTGAATCCATTAAAGGTTAGGTATGGAAAGGAGGTTGAGGAGAAGGTTCAAAGCTTATCTAGAGCTATTTGGAATAATCTTCCAGAGTTGTGTTCAAAGTATCCTGCAAGATGGATTGCTGTAAAATTATTGGAGAGGGATGAAGAAATAGTTAAAAAGGTTTCAGGTTTTCCTAAAGGTTCACTTATATTGTTGTTGGCTGATGAATTGGCTGATGAACTTGAAAGGCTTCATGGTGAACCTTCACCGATTATAATTGCTTGTGAGAGATACTCGATTATAACTAGTATTATTTCTAAGGTTCAATCAATATCGCCTGTTTCGAAGGTTACTTTATCTGAGAAGTTGGATTATGTAACTACTCATCCATTTTTAGGATATGTCATTCTGCTAGGTGTAATGTCAACTGTGTTTACTATAGTGTTTTTGGGTGGCAGTTTTTTGGAGGAGCTTCTTTCAATTTTATTTGAAGATATTTTGTTGTCTTATGTTGAAAAGGTGATTTTTGAGTGGTTTTCACCCTTTATTGCAGAGGTTATTTTAAATGGATTTTTCACTGGTATTGTTGCAGGTATAACTATTGCGATTCCCTATGTTTTTACTTTCTATATACTTTTAGCTATATTGGAGGATTCTGGTTATCTTCCAAGAGCTGCATTTCTAATGGATAACTTGATGCATAAAATTGGTCTTCATGGTAAAGCTTTCATTCCCTTATTGTTGGGTTACGGCTGCAATGTACCTGCATGTATTGGATGTAGGATTATGGAGACTGACCGTGAAAGATTGATTCTCGGCTTTCTAGTTGTTTTAATTCCATGTGCTGCTAGAACTGTAGTCATCTTAGGCCTGGTTGGAAAGTATATAGGGATATTTGCCGCCCTACTGCTATATGGAATTGATCTTTTAATTGTAGTTTTGCTTGGAAGATTGCTGTCAAAGAGTTTGCCCGGCAGTCCTGTTGGATTAATAATGGAGATGCCTGATTATCGTATGCCCTTGATTAAAGCTGTTTTAATTAAAACTTGGGTTAGAACAAAGGATTTCATTTATGTTGCTCTTCCATTGATTGTTCTTGGCAGTGTTATTTTAGAGTTGTTGAGAGTTTCTGGAGTTATTTGGGCTATTTCTTCTATGGCTAGCTTTGTCATTCAAGGCTTGCTTGGACTTCCATCGGAAACTGCTGTTCCTCTAATATTCGGTATTTTGAGAAAGGAGTTGACTTTAATAATACTCTTAGAGGTTTTTAATGTTAATGATTTTAGCTTGGTTTTATCTCCTTCTCAAATGATTGTTTTTTCAATTGTGACGATGCTATACATACCGTGCATTGCTACTATTGCAGCTTTAGTGAGGGAATATGGTGTTAAGAGGGCATTTTTAATTTCTCTTCTAAGTATTTTGTTAGCTTTATTTGTGGGTATGATTACTAATGGTGTTTTATATATTCTGAAGTACTAGTTAACCTTTTATGTCACTCTTCTCAATTTTAGTTGAAATTGGCGGTGAATAATATGGAGCGTGAAGTAAAAGTCGTAATCTATGGTATGGGTGAGATTGGAAAGCGAGTTGTAAGAGCGTTGTCAGAGAAGAAGGGAGTTAAAGTGGTTGGTGCTATAGACATTGCAGAGAGTAAAATTGGGAAAGATGTTGGTGAACTTGCTGGTTTAGACAGAAAGCTAGGTGTCGTTGTTTCACCTAATGTAGATAAAGTTCTAGGGGAAACTAAACCTGACGTAGTTATACATATGACGCAATCATATTTCAAAAAAGTCTTTCCGCAACTTGTGAAAATAGTGGAATATGGTGCTAATGTAGTTTCAACTTGTGAAGAACTTTCATATCCCTACATTGTGGATGAGAATTTAGCTAAGAAGCTTGACAGTCTTGCTAAGGAGCATGGAGTAACTATACTTGGAACTGGTATTAATCCTGGTTTTCTCATGGATACGTTAGTTATAACATTGACTGGTGCATGTGTAAAAGTTAACAAGATAAAGGTTACCCGTGTAATTAATGCTTCTACACGTAGAGAGCCGTTTCAGAGGAAGATTGGTGCAGGATTATCTGTTGAAGAGTTTAATGATAGAATTAAGAAGAAGATAATCAGTGGACATGTTGGATTGGAGCAGTCGATTGCTCTTATAGCTAGTGCACTGGGATGGAAGTTGGATAAAATTGTAGTTGAAGATGTAAAGCCAGTTGTAGCTGAAAAGGAGATTAAAACTGATTTTCTAGTAGTAAAGCCTGGTCAAGTTGCTGGTCTGATGCAAATTGCCAAGGGTATTGCTGAGGGAGAAGAGAAGATTATCCTTGATTTCAGAGCATTTGTCGGTGCTTCTGAGGAATATGATGCCATTGAAATTGATGGTTTGCCTCCTATAAATGAGAAGATAGTGCCGTGTGTCCATGGTGATTGGGGTACTGTAGCAATGGTTATTAACTCGATTCCCAAGGTTATAAATGCTCCACCAGGATTAAAAACCATGAAGGATCTTCCAGTGCCTTCAGCAACTCCTGTAGACTTACGTGTCTGCTTAAAATCTTAACTCTCCTATTTTTGTTAAATTTTACTTTATATTTTTCAGCTTTTATATAGCATTATATACAGAGTTAAGTTTACAGTTTTTGGGATTAATGGTGAATTGTATGGTTGAAGTGGTTAAGGTTAATCCTCTAGATTTAGATTTATCTCTTATTAGGAGAGCTGCTGATGTCGTTATCAATGGTGGTTTAGTTGTTTATCCAACAGATACTGTTTATGGCTTGGGAGCTAATCCTTTTGATTTAAATGCAGTTAAAAAGGCAATTACTGTTAAACGAAGAGGTAGGAAACCTATGCCTTTACTTGTGTCTAGTATTGAGGTTGCTAAGAAATTGGTGCATGTTGATAATTTAGCTTTATTGTTAATGGAAGCTTTTTGGCCTGGCCCATTAACGATTGTCTTACCTAGAAAATCCATTGTTCCTGACATAGTTACAGCTGGATTTAATTCTCTAGGGGTTAGGATGCCTAATCATCCTGTTGCACTTAAGTTGATAGAGTTTTGTGGAGGGCAAATATTGGGTACAAGTGCGAATTTATCGGGCTATCCTCCACCTACTACTGCTAATGAAGCTATTTCTCAGATTGGGGATAAAGTTGACTTGGTAATTGACTCTGGGAGATGTCCTTTTGGTGTTTCTTCAACTGTTATTAGTTTAGTTGGAGGATTTAAAGTTATTCGGGAAGGAGCAATTAAAGCTAAATTGTTAATAGATTTTTTAAAAAATAAAGGAGAATTTTAGATTGATACTCTGACTCTTTCGAATTTGATTGATGGTGCAATGAGAAAGCTTATTTGTTCAACATCGTCTCCTTGTCCAGCGTATTTGGATAGTAATTCTTGAAATGTTCCTGCAACCATGCATCCTCGTACTGTTCCAACTATTTCTCCATTTATTATAGCATATGCTGGGTTTGCTGAGACTGAGAATGCTCCTGTAGCAATATTTGTGCTGTGTGCTCCCATTACTCCTCTTATCAGTACTCCTTCTTTTACGTCCCCAATTAATTCTTCTAGTTTCATTGTTTCGCCGCTTATTATCTGGTTTCTAGGTGATATTGATATGGCGCTTCTAAATTGTCTAGTTGCATTTCCAGTGCTTTCCTTGTTTTCTTTGAATGCTGTATAACTATCATAGAGATATCCCTTTAATACTCCTTTTTCGATTATTATGTTTCTCTGTGATGGTACTCCTTCAGCATCAACTGGAGTTGTTCTTAGGCCTCCATCCATGGTTCCATCATCTATTAATGTTAGACTTTCTGGTGCAATTTGGCTGTTAATTTTGTTTGTTAGGTATGATTTTCCTTCTTGTACATTGTATGCATCTATTGCCCTTATGAAGCCATATCCCATTAAGCTTACGAATGCTCTAGGTTGAAATATTACTGTTTTTTCTCCTCCCTCAATTTTGGCCTTTTTTAATCCGAGTTCGGCGTATTTAATTGCTTCTTCTTGGCATAATTTAATGTTGATTTCATTTAGCATTCTGCGGTTTTGACTTTTTCCACCAATGCATCTTATTCCCTCTTTTTCCGCTATGATGTATACTGTTGTTCCTATGAAGCTTTCTTTGAATGATGTTTCTATTCCTAGGCTGTTGGCGATTGCTTTTTCAATCCATGTGAATGAGTATCCGGAGACGATTGTATTGAAGTTTGGATTTTTCTCCATTGTTTCACTTAAAATGGTTCTGATTTCTTCAAAGGCTTCGTCTATGGGTGGGGTTAATATGTTTTTATCGAATATTTTATGTACGCTTGTTGGTGTTTTGGCGGGGGGTAGAGATTTGAAGTCTGGGTCTGGTTCTTTTAGTTTCGCTAGTTCGATGGCTTCTTTTATGCTTTTTATTATGCTTTCTTCTTCAAGTATTGTTGTATATGCATAGGCGATGCTTTTTCCTACAGCAACTCTTATTCCTATTCCTTCAACCATTTCGCTTGTGGCTCTTCTGTCTTTTATTCCTCCAATTTTATCATTGGTTGCTTGAATGGATGTTGAGAATGATTTTGATGCATATGCGTCAGCTTGATTAGCACCCATTTCTAATGATTTTTTAACTGCAAAGGATACGGCTTCAATTAATTTCATTATGCTCTCCCTCCTACAATTATTTCTTCAATTCTCATATGTGGTCCTCCACAGGTGTTTCTCATTGATTGTCCAGCTTTTCCACAGAAGCTTGGGTATATGTCAAAGTCTTTTGCGACGCCTGAAACATTCTTTAGTGTTTCAAGTATGAAACCGCTCATGCTGAAGTCTCTTAGATGCTTTGTTATTTCTCCATGCTCGATTAGATATGCTTCTTGAGCTCCAAATTGAAATATTCCTTCAGCAGAGCTAACTTGTCCTCCTCTTCCACCTATCGCGTATATTCCATATTTAATGTCTTCAATCAATTCTTCAAATGTCATGTCTCCTGGCTGGAAGTATGTGTTTGTCATTCTAACTATTGGTGGGAATCTATAGTCTTGTGCTCTTGCATTTGCTGTTAATGGTAGTCCCAATTTGTTTGCTGTTTCTCTATTAGTTAAGTATCCTTTTAATATTCCATTTTGAATTAATACCTTTCTTTGTGCCCTTACACCTTCATCGTCGTAGACGTCGCTTCCAAATCTACCCATTATTGTGGCGTCATCAATTAGGGTTACATGTTCTGATCCAATTTTTTCGCCTATTTTTCCTCTTAAAACACTTATTCCTCTTAGGACGCTGTCTGCCTCTGATGCATGTCCAATTGCTTCATGAGCTAGTAATCCTGCTAGGACCCCGTTAACTACAACTGTGAATTTTCCTCCTGGCGCTGGTTTAGCTTTTAGTAGTTTTAGGGCTTTCTCAGCTGCTCTTTTACTTCTTTCACTGATTTTCATTTTTCCAATT